>Ga0310697_10006754_pt1 | contig 10856 bp, 10 predicted proteins | sample 172DNAGHGlowgp2_FD_203883 | JGI IMG/M metagenome (GOLD analysis project Ga0310697, IMG submission 203883) | Sheep rumen microbial communities from Palmerston North, Manawatu-Wanganui, New Zealand - 1728 DNA GHGlow gp2 (v2) (version 2) | ecosystem: Host-associated > Mammals > Digestive system >...
CGGTTGCTATCAACGGCAAGAAGATGGGCGCTGTTGAACTTCTCGAATTCTTGAACGAAATCGGTGGCAAGAACGCTTGCGGTCTTTTGGACATCGTTGAAAACCGCCTCGTCGGCCTCAAGAGCCGCGGTGTTTATGAAACTCCGGGTGGCACGCTCCTTTACAAGGCTCACGAATGCTTGCAGCAGCTCGTGCTCGACAAGGAAACTTTGTTCGAAGCCCAGAAGATGTCTATGACCTATGCAAACCTTGTCTACAATGGCCAGTGGTTCACTCCGCTCCGCCAGGCTATGGACGCCTTCTTCAACGAAGTGAACAAGGTTGTGACTGGTGACGTGACCCTCAAACTTTACAAGGGCAACATCATCCCGGCTGGCATCAAGAGCCCGTACAGCTTGTACGACATGGGTCTCGGTGGCTTCACGGACGTTGACATGTACGACCAGAAGGACGCTACTGGCTTCATCCGCTGCTACGGCCTCCCGCTCAAGACTCGCGCTCTCTTGCTCGGCAAGAAGACGAACGTCGACTTCGGTGGCGTTCCGAGCCTCAAGAAGTAATTTTCTTGATTATGTCACCCCGGACTAGTTCCGGGGTCGCCTTTTTCCCGACTCTTCGGAGCCGGGATTTTTTTTACAAACTAATGACTAAAACCTATACGCATACCCGACTTGCCAGAGCACCGTCGGTTCGTCATGCTTCATGAAGTAGTGGAGCGGAATCCCCAGCTGCGTGAATACGCCGTAGATGTTGGCGCGGATTTCGGCGGAAATGTCGAGCGATTCCTTGTAGTTGTACGAACGCACGTAGCGCTTCTTGTTAGCGTTGTTGAGCGCCCTGTGGATTTCGTTGGGCGCCTTGGCGAATGCGTATCCGCCGCCAAGCCCGAGGTCGAGCGAAAAAGGCAATTCGCGGAAAAACTTCCATGCCAGGCTACCGCGGTAACCTACCCAGAATTCGTTGGGTTTCAGGTGCCAACCGCCAGCGGCGACCCTGAAAAAGCCGTTTTTGTAGCCTACGCCCGCATTTAGCATTATAGGAGTCGGCCTGCCTACCGATGCCCCGACTTCGAACTGCCATGGTGAATTGTTCTCGCTGGCTACAGCATTCCCTATGCACCAAAAGACGATTATTGTTAAAATGAGGCGTCGGAGTAACATGTTTGTAATAATAGTAATTTGCGTTCACATTTTTCCAAAAAAATAATTATCTTTATGAACAAACAAGTTCAATGTGGTCTATGGGACGGAATGACCATAAAACAAGGAAGGAATATGAAAAAGTCATTATTTGCAATCGCTTGCGCAGCTCTCGTTTCTGCCTCGACGGCTTTCGCTGAAGGTGGCATGTTCGAAGGCTATCTCCCGGAAAACTGGACGGCTGACGTAGTCGCCGCTCTCAAGTTCACCCGCATGGATTTCCACAACTGGAAACAGGAAAGCGGTACGTCTTCTTCGACGTGGCTCTTCACGTACGATGCAGACCTCAAGGGACACTGGAGTGTTGCTGACTGGCGTACCAAGGTGAATCTCGCTTTGGGTCAGACTTGGACGGACGGTTATGGCAAGCGCAAGTCTGCCGATAAGATCTTTATCGAAACGATGGGCGATTTCCACGCGGCCGAATTGTTCAAGCCGTATATCGGTGCCCGCTTTGAATCTCAGTTCTTGAAGGGCTACGAATACAGCGAAGACGAAGATGGTAACGAAATCAAGACGACCGTTTCCAAGTTCATGGATCCGGGTTACGTGACGCAGATGGCCGGTATCGGTTACTTCCCGAACGACAACTTCTCTACGCGCCTTGGCTTTGCTAACCGCATGACCATTTCGAACAAGTACCATTACGCCGACGATCCGGATACTGAAAAGTTCGAAAAGTTCAAGGACGAACCGGGTCTCGAAAGCATTACGGAATTCAAGTATTCGTTCTCTGACTTGGTGAGCTTCAAGAGCCGTCTCTGGGCTTTCATCAACTTCAAGGGCTTCAAGGAAATCGATGGTAAGTGGGAAAACCTCCTCTCTGTCACCCTTTCTCCGCTCTTCGAACTCCAGGTCGGTTACGATGTCGCTTACGACAAGGACTTGGACGAAGATTCCCAGCACAAGAACATGGTCCTTCTCGGTGTGACCTGGCGCTGGTTCTAATTCGTTGTGACGGATATAGACTTTGTTTAAAGGAACCGCTTCGGCGGTTCTTTTTCTATCTTTGTGCGTACAAAATTGAAGAGGTTTTTATGGCTATTACTGTTGTGGACTACAATGCAGGCAACTTGACGTCGGTGATGAATGCGCTCAAGCACATAGGCGTGGATGCCAAGGTGAGCCATGACGCTGACGAAATTGCGAAGGCCACACGCTTGATTTTCCCGGGCGTGGGCGCTGCGGCGTCTGCCATGGAAACCTTGACAAGAACCGGAATCGGCGAGGCCATCAAAGCGGTGGTCAAGGCTGGGAACCCGGTGCTCGGCATCTGCATCGGCTGCCAGATTATTCTCGAAGAAAGCGAAGAAGATGGCGGCGTCAAGACGCTCGGGCTCATTCCGGGGCGCGCCGTGCGTTTCAAGGACGAACCGGGCCTCAAAATCCCGCACATGGGCTGGAACCAGGTGAACTTCACCCGCGAACACCCGATTATGAAGGGCATCCGCAGCGGTTGCGATTTTTATTACGTGCATTCGTACTACCCACAGGTCCCGGCCGAATACGCATTTGCCGAAACGACTTACGGCACGCAGACATTCACGGGACTCATCGGTAAGGACAACTTAATTGCTAGCCAGTTCCATCAGGAAAAGAGCGGCGAAGTCGGCCTTGCCATGCTCAAGAACTTCTGCGACTGGAACGTTTAACTCCGAATTCCTAAAAAATCTTAACTGCAATTTTATAAGTTTAAATCCTTTGTATTTTATGTATCATGAAAATACTATTTTTGTTAAAATTCATAAAAACTTATAATTTTTTATAAAAAAATGAACAAAAAGTATCATGAAGTATTGCTTTATTTGAAAAAAAGTAGTATATTAGATAATGCGAAATCCGTTGCGGATGGAGCGAAATAAGCTTGTTCTGGATTTTAATACACCTCGAAGATTACGGATGAGAACCGTATGTATAGGAGGAGGAAAGTTCTTCATCCGTAATTTCTTCGAGGGTGGTTTCCCGAAACTGGACAGCATGGGTAATGAACAGGAGTATCTCTCTGCCTGTTCAGCAAGGCGCGGCTGGGATGTCTTTCCTCCGTGCCTTGTTTTTTCGATGAGAGTATCATGAAAAGGAGACTTTTTTAAGAAAATGCTAAAAATTAACTATTTTTAAAGGAAAATGCTATAGAAGTATCATAAAGAATTTCCACACAAAAGAAACAAATATATATTTAGAGTTATGAAACCGGTTACGGAATATCAGGATTATCGCGTTTATATGCAGGACTACTATAACGAACGAAAGAGAGTTTCGTCGTTTTCGTGGCGTGAATTTACGCGTGCATCGGGCTTTACTTCTCCGACATACCTCAAGTTGGTTTGCGAGGGAAAGACACGTCTTTCTCCTTTGGGAGCCGACAAGGTCGGGGCGGCGATGCATTTGGCCGGCTTTGAACTTGAATATTTCAAATCGATGGTGACCTATTGCCATGCCAAGACAGACCAGGAACGTAAAATCGCCTATGAAGGTATGCTGGAGCTTGCGCATAACAACAAGGTTAAGATCGTCGATGGCGAGGCGTTCCAGTATTTCGAATCCTGGGTTCATCCTGTTGTGAGAGAACTTGCACCGGTGATGCCGGGAGCAACGCCGGGCGAAATTGCAAGGCGCTGTTGCCATGAGGTTACGGCGGCGGATGTCCGTGAATCGCTCGATTTCATGGTTAAGGTGGGCCTGCTCAAGAGGAAGGGCCTCGCCGCTTACGAACAAACGGACAAGCATTTGAAAGGGGCTTCGGACGTAATGCCGGTGGTGTTGCGTTCCATGCACCGTGAAATGGGGTCGTTTGGCACGGAGGCCATTGATCGCTATGCTCCGTCGGAAAGAAATATTACGGGCCTCACTATGGGCATTTCTGCAGAAGATTACGAAAAAATTGTGCAGGAACTGGACGCTTGTCGCAAAAGGATTACGCAAATTGCCTTGAACAGCCGGGGCACCGAGCGTGTTTATCGTTTGAATTTACAGTTGTTTCCGTTGACGTGGAGAGAGGATGATGTTAAAGAAAATAGTTAGTGCTTTTTCTTGTGTTTCTTTGTTCGGGATTATCGCTTGTTCGGAGAATACCGCTGGTGTCACCGAAGAGGAAAATCCGGGGTTGGCATTTGAAGTGAAAGAGCCGACCAGTTATGATTTGTGGACTTTTGACAGTCAATCTGGAAACAAGAATAGCGGATACTGGTTCGATTTGGATGATGCCAGTGAATCCGATGCGACCATCACGTTGCCTGCACCGCTTGGCGATGGATCCTCTGAACGCGCGATGAAAGCGGTTGTGGATGCGTGCGGCGGTATTTGCGGTACGGTCGAGTTTGCTGAATCTTCGAAACCGCTCTTGAGTGCCGGTATTGGGTTCAGCCTCGGCAAGGAAAATTCGACGGTGGATGCGTCTTCGTGGAATGGCCTGTGCGTGACGTATGAATCCGAACTCGATATGCGGTTGAAGTTCAGTCTTGGCAAGGATGACGCTAATGTCGATAGCGACATGCCGTTTGCGGAGTTCCCCAAGGTGTCGAAAGTTGGAACCCGTTGTGCCAAGTGGGAAAACTTCAAACAAAATCGTTTGAACAACATTACGGGCGAAGAAGCCGCGAAAAAGCTCGGTGCTGTGCTCTTCGAATTCGTGGGCAAGTCGAAACAGAAGGGCTCGTTCAACATCAAGGGCCTTGGCTCGTATAAGGATGTTGAATCCCAGCAGAATGGTGAAAAGAAGCCGTTGTCCAGTTCGTCCACGGGTGAGATGTGTTCGTATGAACCTGTTCATGACTTGTGGTATGGACCGGATCACATGGGTCAGGTAGAAACCGAACTGTCGAACGAGACGGAATCGAATGGTTATTGGTTTGATTTCATAGATTCTACACAAAATGCAATGTTGATATGGCCGGTATCTAAAGGAAATGACTATTCGATCGAATCCCTGGATCCGATTATTGAAAGCTGTGACGGTCTTTGCGCGAGAGTTAGTTTTATTGACAAATGCTCTGTAGGTGTAGGCTTCCATATTGTTGGTGAAACTTCTGTCACTGAGAATGAACCGGCATTTGGCGATGCGGAAAATTGGGGAGGCCTCTGCGTGACATATTCCTCTGAATTGGGAATGGATGTCGTGATGAGCACCGCTAACGAAAGCATTATTTCACAAGCTTCCAATATGCCGAGGGTCTCTTTGCCCAGTAGTGTTGATGTTACGACACAGTGCATGAAGTGGAGTGATTTTAAGAATCCTGATGGCGAATTGGGCGATGCGTCCAAATTCAGATCGCTGTTGTTCTTTATTAATGGAGATCGCGGAATCGAAAGCGAGTTCAAACTCGTGGCGCTTGGACGGTTTAGCAGTCTTTCTGATGCTAGTTGCAAAATCAACTGGAGTTCCAGTTCGAAGAATACCGTCAGTTCTAGCTCCCGCTCCCACTCAAGTTCTAGCGCCGATTCGGACAGCATTAGATTGTTCAAAGGAAATGAAGGGTATGAAGATGTCTGTTCGTTTAGTTCCGTAAATGATTTGTGGTATGGAATAGATAGAATTCCTTATGTCAATACGGGATTGGCCAATGAGACGGAAACGGCTGGCTATTGGTATAATTTTGGATATATGAGCGATGCTGGGGAGGGTACTGTATTCACTTGGCCTACGGCTTTGGGAAATGAATACGATGATTTGGCGTTGGATTCAGTTGTTGATTTTTGTGCTGGTGTTTGTGCAGAGATGTACTACAAAATGGATGCTTTTTCGGGTGTAGCGTTTAACGTTGTTGGTGCAATTTCTATAACGGACAATTCATTGTCGGCGGGGGATGCGTCGAGCTGGGGCGGTCTTTGTGTGACGTATGCCGCTGATGCGGATATGGATGTCGTGATGATTAGTTCTTTGGAAGGCGATAATGCTGGCAAGATTCCGCTTCAGCCGAAAGTGACTCTCCCGAAGAGCATTGATGTCACGACAAAGTGCATGGAATGGAGCGATTTTGTTTCTTCGGACGGAAAAACATCCGGCGATGCGTCTGCTTTAACAACGCTTTTGTTCGGTTTTTATGGTAGTGGCGGACAATATATTCGCTTTAACATAATGGGCTTGGGTCAGTACCATCGTCTCTCCAATCCTGAATGTACTGCCAAGGAACACTTCGTCTCTGGAGAATAGCGAGTCCTTTGCTTATCCTATTATTGACTTTTGCAGCGGATTAATATAAATTAAGTTTGTTGTAATGGAGGATAGGATTGTGTATAAGGCAAATCTTGGTATCGCCGCCGCCGCTTTGTTGTTGGGTGTCGTCGCTTGCTCCGATGACAATTCGTCGGACGCATCCGTCGTTTCGCCGGAGTCTAGCGGGACTCCGGTGGTGTCTGGCGAAAGCAGTTCGTCTGTTGCGGAGTCGATCAGTGGCGGGAGTGCCGCGAATGTCTCGTCGAGCAGCGAAAATGTTGCGACGTCATCGAGTAGCGTGACTGCAAATTCCTCAAGTAGTGCAAAAGCTCCGAAAAATACGGCCGCTTGTTTGTGGAATGCTAGCAAAGGTGACTATTTGGTGAATACGGGATATGATCCTGATAGTACACGTGGTGTTGGGCTTTGGTATAATATTAGCGATGATCCTGATGGCGGTGTTACTGAGGTTTATAGCCCGGATGTGTGCGGTTTTGAAGCTCCCGAGTATGAATGTGCGGAAGCGCTTGTAGAATATTGTGGTAGTTATTGCGCTGAATATCGTTTTAGAAAAGGAACCTCTGCTGAAATTTTTGGGGGAATGGGATTCAATGTTGCGGGCATTGAAGAACCCTATGTCTCGTACGCCCTAAGGTATGGTGACATCAGCGATTGGGGCGGCGTCTGTGTGACGTACGCTGCGGATAGGGATGTGCTCTTGAGGCTTTATACAGGCGACGATACCTTTTATCAAGCTGAATTTGGTAAATCAACTGAATTTGTAGAAAAATGCGTTACATGGGATGCTTTGAATGCTGCCGAGGCTTCAAAACATGTGTCTAGCATTCGTTTCATTATGCCGGGTACCGATGGAACAAAGGGACACCTCTCTATTGCCGCTGTCGGTAAATACGATGCGTATGGAGCTTGCGATGTCGATGGCTATGCCTATGTTTTGCCAAAGAGTAGTGTTGACGAAGGAATTATCGTATTGCGCAGTTCTAGTTCTGAACAAAGTGCTTCGTCGGGTAGCAGTGCCAGTGGAAATTGCGAGGCCCCGCAGACGGTTAGCGAAATGTGGAATGGATTTGCACTTCCTCTAACGTACGTGGAAACAGGACTAGATAATGGTACCGAAACTTCTGGATATTGGTTCAGCTTTGACGATGATATGTCCGGTGTTGGTTCTGTAAAATTGCCGCAACCGCTTGGGATTGAATATCCGACGGGCGATGAAGTTTATGATTACTGTATGGGGGCTTGTGGTGAATTGGACTTTGCAAAAGAAGGTTGTTTGGGTATAGGTTTCCATGTCGCAGGCATAGTTGATCCGCTTGATGGTGATTTACCGGCTGCTAAGGCTAATATCTCAAGTTGGGGAGGCTTGTGTGTAACGTATGCTTCGGACTCTGATTTGGAAGTTATTTTGGCTTATACTCAAGAAGGTGGATTTGGAAATCTTTCTAGAATGCCTAAGATGACATTGCCCAAGTCCATTAAGCTAAAGACGGTATGTGCCGATTGGGATAATTTTATGACGGTGTTTAGTGAAGTCAGTACAACATTTATGACGTCGATTCTCTTTGCTGTACAGGGCGAAGCGAATACTAAGAGCCGAATTAATATAAGAGGGCTTGGCAAGTATTCCGAAAAGACGAATTTTTGTTCGACGGACGAAGACCCGTTTGTCTCTGGCAAGAAAGGGATGACAATCCAGTAAGACTGTTAAAAAAATGCTCGCGAACTAATCGCGAGCAATTTGTCATTCCGGCCTTGTGCCGAGGCGGAATCCCTTCTTCGTCATCTTGAGCGAAGCGAAAGATCCAGTTAAGTCTTGTAGATAACTACGGCAGTTCGCCGCCGATGAGTTCCATCTGCTTTTTGTAGATGTCCTTGCAGGCGTTTTCGCCGAGGTCGAGGAGCTTGTTGAGCATGGCGCGGTCAAAGCTCGCGTGTTCGCCCGTGCCCTGCACTTCGATGAAGTTCTTGGCATCCTGCATCACGACGTTCATATCGACGTCGGCGGCGGAATCTTCGACATAGCAGAGGTCGCAAAGCGGATTGCCGCTCACGACGCCCACGGAAATCGCAGTGATGCCGTGTTTTAGAATCTGCTGCGTGATGCCGAGGCGCTCCTTGATTTTCTTGACGGCGATAGCAAGGGCCACGAAGCCGCCGATAATGCTAGCGGTACGTGTGCCGCCGTCGGCTTCAATGACATCGCAATCGACAACGATGGCGTTCTCGCCGAGAGCTGCGAGATCTGCGGCCCCGCGCAAAGAACGCCCGACCAAGCGCTGGATTTCTTGCGTGCGTCCGCTGGCGCCTTTGCGTTCGCGTTCTACACGCTTGCCCGTGCTCTGCGGGAGCAAACTGTATTCGGCGGTAATCCAGCCCGTGCCGCGGCCGGCGAGCCAGTCCGGGACTTTCGGGAGGAGTGTGGCGTTGCAGATGACGCGGGTGCGTCCCATTTCGATGAGGACGGAACCATCGGCGCTGGAAATAAAGCCCGTGGTCATCTTGAGATTGCGGTATTCTTCAGGTTTTCTGTCTGTACGTGTGTAGGTCATGGTAATAAAATAGTGGTTAGTAAACAGTGGTTAGTGGTTGGTGAGCCTGTCGAACCATGGGCTCGGTCACGAAGTTCCCTTTGAAGTTAAAGTTTGGCGGCTATGCCGCGAGTTGAATAAAAAGTAGTAAAGGATTTTGGGGGTAGGTTGCTTTGCTTTTGTATGAATTGTCATCCTGACGATTGTAAGGAGGAAGGATCCAGTTCAATTTTAAGAGAATTGTTTCTGGATTCTTCACCCTAAAGGGTTCAGAATGACGATTTGCAAAGGGGTAAGGGCTACTTTCTTCGCGGCTTCGCCCTCTCCCTTTCGTCTAATACGACAGTTTTTCCGTTTTTCCTTCGCGGAAGCTTCCGAGTCTGTAGATAAAGTCCGTGTATTGCTGCAGTTCCTTGAGTGCTTCCACAACGTTCGGATCCTTCGGGCTCCCTTCGAAAGAAAGATGGAAAATGTATTCCCACGGGCGGTCCGGATGCGGACGGCTCTCGATGCGCGTGAGGTTCAAGTTGCGCTTGGCAAAGCAACCTAGTGCTTCGTACAAAGCCCCGGACTTGCCCGAATCGCTCAGCATGAACAGAAGTGTCGTCTTGATAGCGGGACCGTCGTTCGATTTCGTGAATTCAGGCAGTTCAACGGCCGTCTTTTGGATTGCGTAAAAGCGCGTGAAGTTTACGCCCGGCAGGTTTTCAAGCCCCTGCTTTAAGATGTCGAGACCGTAGAACTTCGCCGCGTAAGCGCTTGCGATGGCGCCCACATGCTTGTCTCCACGTTTCGCAACTTCTTCGGCGCTACCCGCGGTATCGTAAAATGCGGTGCTCTTGATATTCGGATGTTGTCCGAAAAAGCGGCTGCACTGAGCGAGTCCTTGTGGGTGGCTCAGCACCTCGCGAAGGTCTTCGAGCTTGGAGCCCGGCAAAGCGCAGAGCGTATGTTCTATCTGCAACTTGACTTCGGCCACAATCGGATGGCGCCACTTGTAGAGCAAGTCATAGTTGTCGTAGATGGAGCCCGCCGTTGAGTTCTCGATGGGGATGGCGCCTCCGTCAATGGCTCCCGTTTCGATGCCCTGGAAAATTTGTTCGAACGTGTCCATCGGCACGACTTCGATATCGTTTCCGAAGAGGTGGTATGCCGCACTTTCGCTGTAGGCCCCGCGACGGCCCTGGAATGCAATCTTTTTCATGAGAAGAAAGATAGTAATTACTTAAATCGTCTTGCGCCTTTGTATTTCGACGCCCAGTATTTGTCGTCCATAGGGGTGATGATTACGCCACTGCTTGTGCTGGCATGGATGAACCGGTTCCCTTTCAAATAAATTCCGACGTGACTGATTTTCCAGAAGTTACCGAAAAAGACGAGATCTCCTTCCTGAAGCTTTGTGCGCCTGATGGAATAGCCACGTCCGTCGTCAAACATGTGTTGGGAACTGTGGTCTAATGAAATCCCGTAAAAACCTTTATAGACTTGCATCACGTAGCCGGAACAGTCCGTCTTCTTTTTGTTGGCGGCTCCATACACGTATTTGGCCCCGAGCCATTCCTTGGCGTATTTTTCCAAATTCGTCGGCTTTGCAGTTGTTTTCTTTTTGGTTGAGGAATCTTTCTTTTCGGCTTTCTTCGCGGAGTTTTTTATGGCCGTGCTGTCTGTAGCTTTGGCATTCTGCTTTTGAGTTTGTTCGCTAGTGCTATTTTGTTCTTTGTTTCCGGTTGAGTCGAGCGATGCCAATACGTTTGGTTGTGATTGGCCTGCCTGCACTGTAGAATTTTGCGCACTCGTGTCTTTCGCGTCGAGGGTACTCGCGGTGTCTGTTATACTAGAACCGGCTGCAAGTTTTTCTTCCAGCACCAGTTCTTCTTGCGGATTGATGGTTGTGGTGTCGATATCTGTGGGAGTTTGCCTTGGAACTCTGTATCGCTTGTATGAACCGCTTTGTCT
>Ga0310697_10006756_pt1 | contig 10856 bp, 5 predicted proteins | sample 172DNAGHGlowgp2_FD_203883 | JGI IMG/M metagenome (GOLD analysis project Ga0310697, IMG submission 203883) | Sheep rumen microbial communities from Palmerston North, Manawatu-Wanganui, New Zealand - 1728 DNA GHGlow gp2 (v2) (version 2) | ecosystem: Host-associated > Mammals > Digestive system >...
AAGGCTGACGAAGCGGGCATCGAAGCCGGCAACGCCGATGTCCTTGCCCACAGGAAGAAAAATGCCGACGGCACATATCCCGAGTGGTGCCAGAAGCTCGGCGACCACCTCCTCGATGAGATGTACGAGTACGATCTCGACGGCATCGACCTCGACTATGAGCCCGCGGGCGATATGCTTACGGGCGACAGGATGACGCTGTTCGTCGAGTATCTCGGACAGTTCATCGGCTGCGGTCCCAATGCCAAGGATCCTTCCAAGCTTCTTATCATCGACCACTTCAACACTGGTCCGCCACCCGCGACCGAGCCTTATGTCAACTATAAGGTCCGTCAGCTCTACAGCAACCAGGGCGGCGCAATCTCCGATGCTGCGTTCAGCTCATCTTACCCCGTCAGCAAGCAGATCTTCGCCGAGAACATCGGCGACCTCTGGAAGACGGGCGGCAAGATGGAGGAGTTCGCTGCATTCCAGCATTCGTCCGGACAGAGGAAGGGCGGATTCGGAGCATTCCACGGACAGCGCGACTACAACACGGTCGACTCCGGCTCCGACAACCTCGTCCCTTACGGCCACATGAGAAGGGCTATCCAGCTTCAGAACCCTGCAGGTGCATATCCTCCCGCAGCAGAATAATGAGTAAGTTATGAAGAAGAAAAACATCTTATTATGCCTCGCGGCAGCCGCAGCGCTGCTTCCCGGCTGCAAGAAATCCCTCGAATACAAAGACGTCGTGTACTTTACCGGCAGCGAGAACTCAACCGTTGCCAGCATGTACCTCGACGGCCCCTCTTCGATGGGCTTCTCCGTGACCTCTTCCTGCAGGATGGACGAGGATGTCACCGTCTCGATCACGGTCGACTCCGAGGCCCTCGAGCAGTACAACAAGAACCACGGCACGGCCTACGCCCTGCTTCCGGCCTCGTCCTACACCATCTCTTCGATGGCGCCGGTCATCAAGGGCGGAACCAGCGTGTCTGCGCCCTCGTTCCTTGAGATCAATGCTCTGGACGATCTGGAGGAGGGTGTGCTGTACTGTCTGCCTCTGAGGATATCTTCCACCTCCAACGGCATGGAGATCCTCGAAGCTTCGAAGTACAAGTACATTACCATCAACCAGATTATCACGACCAAGGCAGTGAGCACTTCCGGTTTCGGCTATCAGGGCTCCAACTACTTCACCGTGCCCACGATGGTGCTCAATGAGAACCTTCGCGACCTCGGCGTCTGTACCATGGAGTGCCGCGTCTACATGAACGCGTTCTACCCTGCCAACCACAACCCAGGTATCGCGACCGTAATGGGTCAGGAAGAGCGTTTCCTGATCCGCTTCGGCGACATCTCCTGCGACAACGACCAGCTTCAGGTGGCCGGCCGCGGAGCGTCCCTGACCTCCAAGAGCCACTTCACCACCGGCCGCTGGTACCATGTCGCTGCAGTCGACAACGGCAAGACCATCACCCTCTATGTCGACGGCGAAGTCGAAGGACAGATCAAGTCTTCGGACAAGAGTGCCATCGACCTCGGCTGGGACTGGGAAGGCGGCTTTGCGATCGGCAACTCATGCGGCAACCGTACCATGAACGGTTACCTCTCGGAGATGCGTATCTGGCAGAGGGAACTCTCCGCAGTCGAACTCAAGAACAACCAGTGCTATGTGGATCCCGCATCCGAGGGCCTCATTGCCTACTGGCGTTTCAACGGCAGCGACAGCAACGTAGTGCCCGACCTTACCGGTCACGGCTACGATGCGGTGGCTGTAACATCTATCTCCTGGATAGACAATGTCAAGTGTCCTGAGGTCAATTAGGCTCCTGGCATTATTTCTGATAATGCTCCCGCTCCCCGCTGCCCGTGCGCAGCAGGGAGCGTCGGGGCGTTTTCTGCGTTTCGAGCCTGCGGTCGTCAATCTGGGCGATCTGCAGGCGGCGCAGGATTCCGTCTGCGTGAACTTCGACTTTGAGAATATATCCGAAGATGAGGTTACGCTCGCGGATGTGGTGGCTCAGTGCACATGCACAAAGGCCCATTTCAGGCGCGAAAGCGTTCCCGCAGGCGGGAAGTCGTCGCTTCGCGTCACTCTTTATCTTCGTGATCTTACCGGCGCCCAGAAGCGCCACCTTACGGTCGTCTCTACCAATGGTGAGCGTTACCGCTATTCTACCATTACCATTATATGCAACGTCAACAGATGATTTTTTTCAGCCTCTTAGTATTCTCCATGTGTGTGTCCTGTTCTCCCAAGAACATTCAGCCGGTCACGCCTCCTGATGTTCCTGCCGACACAACCGACACTCCCACTCCGGGTCCCGAAGAGCCGGTCGTTTACCTCCCCGATATGGTTGAGATACCTGCCGGGACGTTTACTATGGGCACGGAAGGTGCTTCGGGGCAGGACTACGACGAGGCGCCTGCCCACAAGGTGACCCTGTCGGCTTTCAGGATGAGCGCCACTGAGATTACCAATCTCCAGTACGAGTGCTTTGATCCGTCTCACAAAGCGGTTCGTGAGGGCCGTGCGGACAAATTCTCCTTCAAGGACAACATGGCCGTGATCGACGTCACATGGTACGATGCTGTCGCTTACTGCAAGTGGCTCTCCGAGAAGACAGGAAAGACCTACCGTCTGCCTACAGAGGCGGAGTGGGAGTATGCCTGCCGCGCAGGGACCACTACGGCTTATTCGACGGGCGATTCCCTTCCTGCCGAGATGCAGAAAGAGCAGGCGACCAACCGCACCCATAAGTGGGTGAGCACGGAAGTGGGCAAGACCGCGCCCAATGCCTTCGGGCTCTACGACATGCACGGTAACGTGGAGGAGTGGTGTCTGGACAGCTATGGCCCTTATCAGGCGGTGGCACAGACAAATCCTGTAGGTTCTTCAGGTGTGTTCAAGGTGACCCGCGGAGGCAGCCACAACACTCCCGTGAGGTACCTTCGCAGTGCCAACCGCAGTGCGGCAACTCCCGACGATCACCACGACCAGATAGGATTCAGGGTGGTGGAGAGCGATACCGAACCTGTGGCTTCAGCTGCAGGCCTGCCTCCGTCAAGCGACGTTTCCCAGAAGAAGTATTCCTGGGCCAAGGCTTCCGAAGAGCCCTTCTTCCTGGAGCCGATTCCGTTTGTGATCGCGCCGGTAGACGGCTCTCCTTTCTACGGCCACAACCATCAGCCGGCTGTCACATGGTGCGACAACGGCGACCTTCTTGCGATATGGTTCACCACCACCGAAGAGAACGGCCGCGAGATGGAGGTTGTCTGTTCGCGCCTCCACCCCGGGTCATCGGCTTGGGAGCCGGCGACTACCTTCTTCAAGGTCCCGGACCGCAATATGACCGGCAGTTCTCTCTGCCATCTCCCCGACGGGACGCTGCTCCACATGAACGGCGTCGCAGATTCCGGTGATTGGCAGAATCTCGCTTTGGCGATGCGCAAGAGCTCGGACAATGGCGAGACATGGACCGAACCGGTGCTTGTCGACCCTCGCCACGGTGTGCGCCATCAGGTTATTGCTGGTACGATAGTTTTGAGCGACGGAACCATAGCCCAGTGCTGCGACGGTACGGCCGAAGGCTCCGGTCCTACGGCTCTTTATCTGAGTTCCGATGGCGGCAAGACATGGGAAGACCAGTGGAACGGGCAGGAGCATTTCTTCAACCTGACCGACCCCGGCTATAACATCGCAGGCATTCATGCAGGACTTGTGGAACTGCGCGACGGTTCGCTGCTTGCAGTCGGACGCGGACTCAATATCGCATACTCCAAGAAGACTCCTTTCAGTGTCTCGACCGACAAGGGCAAGACCTGGAAATACTCCCTTTCGGACTGGCCCCTTATCGGCAGCGGTCAGCGCCAGGTTCTGATGCGCCTGCAGGAAGGCCCCATCATGCTCGCAACCTTCATGGATAACGGCATGACCATCTTCCTCTCCGAGGACGAGGGCGCCTCATGGTCTTCCGGCAAGCTCCTTACCGACGGCGTGTCGCGCACGCTCGACGGCGGCGCGTTCACCGGCACCTTTACGATGGATGCAGACCATGCCGAGCCCAAGGGCTACTTCTGCGGCACTCAGACCCCCGACGGCACCATCCACCTGCTCTCCAGCCGTATTCACTATCGCTTCAACCTCGCCTGGCTCAGGCAGTAAAGTGCCCGTACATGAAGAAAGTTGTTCTGATTTCTGCGGTGCTGCTGGCTGTCGTATCGTGCGGCAAGCCGGATATTATCCCGTCTCCGGGGGTCGATCCGGTAGTAGAAGAGCCGGAAGACACTTCCGTCGTGGTGCCGGTAGAACCGCAGAAGCCTAAAGGGCGTGACGACCTTTCGTGGAAGAAAGTCTCGTCGTTCCCGACCATCCGGATTCAGACTGCGGGCCCCGTCAGCAGCAAGGAGACCTATGTAGATGCAACAATCCGGGTGGAAGACCCCGAGGGGATGTATTCCGACTCTCTTCTCTACGAAGGCAAGATGCGTATCCGCGGCCGTGGCAACACCACCTGGGGTATGCCCAAGAAGCCTTACCGGCTCAAGCTCGACGAGCACACCAAACTCCTTGGCATGAAGGGCAACAAGGACTGGATACTTCTGGCAAATTACAGCGACAAAAGCCTTCTGCGCAATATCGTGGCGATGGAGATTTCGCGCCTCTGCGGGATGCCTTGGACTCCACATATGCGTACCGTCGACCTCTATATGAACGGCTCTTACGAAGGCAGCTATGTGCTTTGCCAACATAAGGAGGTCGCCCATGAGAAGGTCGATATCGACACCGCGGCGGGCGACCTCTATCTGGAGGTTGACACCACGCAGGATGAACTGGTGTGCTTCGAGTCGGAGCGCTGGCTGATTCCGTTCATGTTCAAGGATCCGGAGCAGCCTTCCGAGCAGCAGATTGCAGACTTCAAGGACTATGTGAGGTGCATCGAGGACGCCCTTTATGCCAATCCCGGCGGCGGTTGGGAAGAACTCATCGACCTTGACTCGTTCGTGGGCAACTACATCGTCCAGGAAATCTGCAAGAACGTCGACGGCAACTTCCGCAAGAGCATTTTCTTCTCCAAGAAGCCGGGCGGCAAGCTAGTCCTCGCCCACGTCTGGGACTTCGACATAGCTCTCGGCAATTGCGACTACATCGACTCTCAGCACCAGAACGGAGTGACCAACGGCCCCGAAGGATGGCTCATCAAGATTATGGGCCGCAAGAAGAAGACGGACAGCTGGTATCCACGGCTCTTCCGTGACCCGGTGTTCGTGAAGGCCGTCCAGGACAAATGGGACTCCATCAAGCCCGGACTCGATTCAATCCCCGACATGATCGACCGCCTGGTCGAGCTCAACAGGGCTTCGTACGATGCCAACTTCGACCGTTGGCCCATCATCGGCACTTACATCTGGCCCAATCTGCAGGTATGTAGCAGCTACGACGCTGAAGTCGCTTACCTCAAAGACTTCTACACCCGCCGCGTCGCCTGGCTGGATACCGAACTGCGCAAGCTGTAGCTGGGGCTTACCTCAACGGCTCCATGAAGAAGCTGAAGGAGTAGTCGCGGTCTGACCAGAGGGTGCGCTCCTTTTCTGCCGTAGCACCCCAGCTGTCGTAGCCGCCCACGCCGCTCATGCGGCCGTCGAGGCAAAGCTCCACAAAGCCACGCGCCACATAGTCGTTGACATGCTGCTGGCGGCGGAGGATGTTGCGTGCCTTGGCGGGATCGTGTGGCTCGGCAGGGTCACGGTTGGCCCACTGGTAGTCGTGCTGAACGGCCTCCTCGGAGTCGAGGTCTTCGACCGCGCAGCGCAGGGCATTGAACTCGAAGCCGTGGCCCAGAATCTTGAGCCCTCCGATAGAGAGCATCTGCACATCGGTGTGGTGGCCGCATTCCTGAGGACGGACGTAAGGCACGAATTCTCCCGACGCCGATGACTCATAAAGCCCCATGAACGAGCCGCTGCAGCGGTCCCAGTAGTTCTCCTGCGGTCCGCGTCCGAAGTAAGAGAACTTGTCGGCCGACGCCGGAAGTCTCATCCTGAATCCTATGCGAGGCACCTCAATGGGCCTCTCTGAAGCGACTCCCTTGAAAGAATAGTCGACCAGCAAAGATGCTCCGCTCAGAGCGTACCTCACCGTGAAGGTATTTCCGGAAGCAAGGGTATAATCGGCCACGATCGAACCGTTTTCGCAGCGGGCCTTGACATTGAACTCCCTGCTCGAAGTCTTGAATGCCTGGGTGCGTGAGGGCCACCAGCAGCCGTAGTCGTTGTCGGTAGGGGCCCGCCAGAATGAAGGTCTCATTCCAAACTCGCTGTCAAAGAAGGAATTTCCTGCGACCTTATACTCCGTCAGGTAGCCCTTCTGCTTGTCGAAACTGATGGATGCCGTCCCGTTGGAGAGCCCGGCTGACTCCGAGTTTTCGAAACTCTCGACATCGAGGTCACGCTCCGGTGGAGTATGATTCCCTTTCGAGAGGAGTATCTGATCGTGGGCGATCTCAGAGCCCTTAGGAAGCAGACGGTCGTCTTTAAGCGTCACCACCGAGAAATCGATATAGCACTTCTTCTCGAAAGGCAGCACCGGAACATTTTCCAGCACGAACTCTTCCGAAGTCTGGGGGGCTGTGTCAAGGCGGAGGAAACCCTCGCCGAGCACCGAGCCGTCGGCCGTTACCTTCCAGAGTATCTTGTAGGGTTCCAGAGAAGTGAAATAGAAGCGGTTGAAGACCTTGAACGTGCGCCCCGACACCAGGCTTATGCTCACATTCTGGTAGACGTGACCTACTTCGTAGGCGCCCGGGTGCGGCTTCCTGTCCGGGCCGACGAGGCCGTTGCACAGGAAGTTTCCGTCGCTGGGCGCGTCGACACCGTAGTCTCCGCCGTAAGTCCAGTACCTGCTGCCTTCAGCGTCGACCTCGAGCAGGCCCTGGTCTACCCAGTCCCAGATAAATCCGCCCTGGAGGTTGTCGTACTTGTAGATCTGCTCCCATTGGAGGTCAAGCGAACCAGTGGAGTTGCCCATGGCGTGGGCATACTCCGAAGGTACTACGGGCCTGTCTGAGCCTTCGGAGCCCATCTTTCGGAACCAATCTGCTCCGGGGTACTGGGGCACCAGCATATCCGTATTCCACTCGAACTCTGCCCTTTCGTAGCAGACAGGGCGGTTCTGACCTCCGCGCTCCAAAGCCTTCAACTCTTTGTAGGCGTTGTAGAAATTGACACCGTTGCCGCCTTCGTTGCCCAGCGAAAGGATAGTCACGCAGGGGTAATTGCGGGTGCGATAGTACATGTTGGTGATGCGGTCGATATGCTTGGGATACCACTCCGGCTTGTTTCCAAGGGTCTTGTCCAGCGAGTAACCCATTCCGTGCGACTCGACATTGGCCTCGTCGTAGACATAGAATCCGAGGCTGTCGCAGAGTTCGTAGAAGAAGCGCGGCTGGGGGTAGTGGCAGGTGCGGATGCCGTTGATATTGAACGAGCGCATCAGGCGCAGGTCGCGAAGCACGTCGGCCCTGGTGACGTAGTGTCCGGTGAACTGGTTGTGTTCGTGGAGATTGACTCCCTTGAACTTGACGGGCTGCCCGTTGACTAGGAACTTGTTGCCCACAATCTCGAGCCGGCGGAATCCCACGTCGGCGCGGGTAAACTTGTCGCCGATTCTCAGAAGGAGGGTGTAGAGATTCGGGGCTTCGGCACTCCAACTGCTTACTGAAGGCAGGGTCGTCTCTGTGACGTAGTTGCCGTTGCTTTTCAGATTGCCGCTTTCAAACACGGTCGCGCCGCCTGAATCAAGCAGCTTGTAACTGAACTCGAAGGGAGATGAGGCATTCAGACTAAGTCGGAAGATACCTGTCGACAGGTCGTCGGCGAGAGTTGAGACCACGTTCCAGTCGAAATCGGCCGGAATGCCGGCGCTCTCGCGGCTCAGGTAGACGTCTCTCTCGATTCCTGTCAGACGCCAGAAATCCATGTCCTCAAGGTAGCTTCCGGTGCTCCAATGGGTGACGACCAGGCGCACCTTGTTAACAGGCCGCAGCAGGGAAGTGATGTCGTAGCGGACCAGGTCCTTGGAATCTTCGCTGTAGCCCACGAAGGCGTCGTTGACAAAAAGGTAGGCTCCGCCTTTCACGCCGGCAAAATTGATGTAGATGCGCTCGCCGTAGCGCGGAGAGACGGAGAAACTCCTCTCGTAGATACCATAGGGTATTACCTCGGGGAGAACGGGAGGCTGAGGGTCCTTGGGACAGAAATCATACGGGATATTGGTGTAGACCGGATAACCGAATCCCTGCCTTTCCCAGTTCCCGGGGACCTTTATTTTTGTCTGTTCTCCGGTCTCCGAGTAAAAAAAATCCCACTGTCCGTTCAGTGAGATGTAATTGGGGCTCTGCTCGAAACCTCGGGTCAGAGCCTGTTGCTCATAATCGAAGAAGATGGTTTCGTGCCTTTTGGTCTCGGCCTTGCCCAGGGTGGTGACGGTCATGTCGCGGTGTGCGTTGAACCCCGGAAACGGATCCGGGCCCATCGTGAGTACGAGTTCGCCTCCCTGCCGAAGTTCGTCGAAGGAGACAAACAGCGAATCGAGGGAGAGTTCGCGGCCGTTGAACACGGCTTTCTGCACATAGATGTTCTCGGGCGAATTGCCTTCGGCGCGCACGACCAGCGTCTTGCCTCCACCCAGTCCGACCTTGGCAGACTTCACAGCCGGGCTGCCGATCGCGAAGTCTCCTCCTGCCGGGTCGACCTGATACAGGCCGAGAGCCGAGAGGATATACCATGCCGACATCTGACCGCAGTCTTCGTTGCCGCAGACGCCGTTTTCGTCGTCGAAATAGAGGTCCTCCATAATGTGGCGGACGATCCGGGCGCATTTATGCTGCTGCCCGGGCACGAAGTTGTACATGTAGGCTATGTGGTGGCTGGGCTCGTTGCCGTGGGCATACTGGCCCACGAGGCCGGTCACATCGGCTACGTGGTTGCCCATGTCGCCCTCGGCCACGAACAGGCTGTCGAGTTTCTCGACGAATCTGTCGGGACCTCCGAAAAGACCGATCAGGCCGGGAACGTCGTGGGGCACGAGGAAGGTGTACTGCCAGCCGTTGCCCTCGGTGTAGTCATTGGCCATCCACTCCGCCTTGAAGGGGTTGAACGGCTCGCGGAACTTGCCCGCGAGAGTGCGGCCGCGCATGAAGCGCGTCTTGGGGTCGAAGTACTGCTGATATGCCTTGCTGCGCCAGGTAAAGCGCTCGAAAGCGGCGGAGTCGCCCAGGGCTTTCGCGACCTTGGCCACGGCGCCGTCGGCGATGCCGAACTCCATCGACTTGGCGACGGTCTCGCCTTCGGTGGTCTTGTCGTAGGGGATGAAACCGTAGGTGCGGTGGGCGAGCATTCCCCGGTCGTCGAGCTCGGAGGATGCCTTCATGGCCTCAAATGCAGCCTGGGGATCTTCTGCGTAGCCCTTGAGGATGAGGTCACCCATCGAGATCACGCCCGGGTTGCCGACCATGCAGTCGGTCTCGTTGCCGTCGAGGTGCCAGACGGGGAGCTTGCCCTGCTCGCGGAAGATGTTGAGGTAGGTGTCGGCGAGCGAGGCCGAGAACTCAGGGTCGATAACCGTCGTCAGAGGAACCTCGGCGCGGTAGGTGTCCCACAAGGAAAGAATCGTGTACTGGGCCTTGTCGCTGTGGTGGATCTGCCCGTCTGCTCCGCGGTAGCGTCCGTCGACATCGCTGTAGAGGGCGGGGAAGATCATAGTGTGGTAGAGCGCCGTGTAGAAGACTTTCTCCTGACGCGCATCCATGGGCTCGATCTCGATGCTCCCGAGGGCCTTGTTCCACTTGGCGTCTGCCTCCTTGGCCGTCCGGTCGAAGTCCCAGTCGGGAAGCTCTTCGCGAAGGTTGTTCCATGCACCTTCGCAGCTCACGGGCGAGAGAGCGACCTTTACGAGTATCTTCTTGTCCGCGGATGTGTCGAAAAGAAGCACATCGGCCGTACCGTCATTCTCAAGCTGCTCGACAGCCTGCCCTGCGATGGGCTCGCTGAACTCTGCCGCGAAGTACCATGTGTGGTCCTTGGCCCATCCGCCGGAGCGGCGGAAGCCCTCGATATGGGTGCCGTCGACGACGGTGAGCCCGCGGTCGAGACAGCGGTCCCAGCCGATACCGGTGGCGAGGTCCACGAGGATGGCGGACTTGTCGCCCTCAAAGGTGTATTCGTGGAGGCCGACGCGCTCGGTAGCGGTAAGGCGCACCTTCACTCCGTAGTCAGGAAGCTCCAGCGAGTAGAAGCCGGGCCTGACGCTCTCCAGGGAGTGGTCGAGGTGGGCGTAGATGTGCCCGACCTCCTTCTGCTTCTGGATAACCCAGCCCTTGGTGCGGATGGCCTTGGCCGGGTCGTAGGGTAGCAGAAGCACATCGCCCAGATCGCCGATTCCGGTGCCGGAGAGATGGGTGTGGCTGAAGCCTATCGTGAGTGTGTCCGATATATGGTAGCCGGAGCACCAGTCCCATTCGTCCTTGATCTGCTGGGGGCCGAGCTGGACCATTCCGCGAGGCACGCTGGCGCCTACGAACACATGGCCGTGGCCGCCGCTTCCGATCATCGGGTCGACTTTATCTGTGAGTGAAACGCTCTTTGAGCAGCCGGCGAGTGCGAGAATGGCGAGTGCCGGCACGAGTAACTTCTTTATCATAGTGTTATAGTTTGCTTGAGGATGAGATTGTCCGAGGACGGTCCCGCCTGGATTATGAATTCGCCGGGCTCGACCACGTTTTCCATCTGAAGGTTGTAAAGCGCAAAGGCGTCTTCGCCGAGGGTGAACTCTACAGTGCGTGAGCCGCCCGCCTCCACGAATACCCGCTCAA
>Ga0310697_10006757_pt1 | contig 10855 bp, 11 predicted proteins | sample 172DNAGHGlowgp2_FD_203883 | JGI IMG/M metagenome (GOLD analysis project Ga0310697, IMG submission 203883) | Sheep rumen microbial communities from Palmerston North, Manawatu-Wanganui, New Zealand - 1728 DNA GHGlow gp2 (v2) (version 2) | ecosystem: Host-associated > Mammals > Digestive system >...
GACTTCTTCCGTACCCGCGCTGGCGAAATCCTGCGGGCGCGACTGCACTCTGTACCAGTTGGAGGCATCGGCCTCCACATGCGTGACATCCATCGAGGCATGTCCCGGGAATGTCGCTGAAATCTCGCCGAATTTCCACCAGATATCGCCCGACGGGATAACATCCACCGCCGTCGTACGCAATTCCTCAAAAGCACTGTCGTAAGCCTGGTTCAGGCGGGAAGCCGTCTCGGCAAGCGAAGAGAGTTCCTCGAACACGAGGCTTGCCCCCGGCAAGTAATCGAGCAGGCTAGAATCCAACCTTTCGTAACGGCTGCGGTTCCACCACATGCCTGCAAGTTCGTCGTTGTATTTCGCAAGCTCCGTATCCGGGAGAGTCCATTCCCCCATCGGGTAGAGCGTCACGCGTTCCATCGCCTCGACGGAGCGCTGCGTGAAGATATCGAAACTACGGATGGATTCAATCTCGTCGCCAAAGAATTCGATACGTATCGGGTGCGGATACAGGAAGCAGTTCACGTCCACGATGCACCCGCGGATAGAGAACTCACCCACCGAACTCACGACCGGCTGTTCCGTAAATCCATGGTCCAGGAACCACGGGCGCAGTGTCGAGGGTTCCAGGACGTCACCCACCTTCAGCGCGCGCAGCTTCTGCGCAAGTCCGCCCGGCTTCGGCAACTTCATGAGCAGGGCATCGAGCGGGCACACGGCCACAATAGGCTTCTGCACGTCGCCCGCATCGCGGAAAAACCTCAGCCGTTCTTCAACTACGCCCTCGAACGGGACTTTCTGCTCGTAGGGCTTGAGCCCTATCGACGGGAAAAAGCGAACAAACTCCTCGCCCACGAGGCTCTGGAGGTTCTCCATCCAGACCTCGGCACTCTTGTAATCCTTCGCGACAACAAGAACCGGGCCCGGTTTCTCGAAAAATCGCTGAGCCACCATCATGGAGGCTAGCGGCACAGAAGCGCCATTCACATGAATGGCTTCGCGCCCCGCATCCGCAAAGTGCGAAAGCGAGGGAATCCGGCAATCCTGTATGAATTCCTGAAGATCCATCAGGCGTTCGTCCCTTCTGTACCCTTCTTGGCCTTCTCTACGGCATCTTTTGCAAGTTTATCTACAATCTCGTTCCACTTGACGCCGGTATGTGCGGCAACCTTCTCGAACTTCACCCTGAAAAGGAGCGGCTTTACCGCCGCCACGTACTGCCGCGCGATATTGCTCTTGGCCTGCCATTCGCCCCTTGCCCAACGCGCAATGCCTTCGTAGTCATGGCAAATAGTCGCATACTTGTCGTTATGGTCGAGCCAGCGCATCGCCTGGTAGCTCGCCATGCATTCGCCGTCGATGTTCCTGCTCTCTGCAGCGAAAGCGGTAAAACCCGAACCGCGGGCGATTTCCTTGCCGTCTTCGATGACGACAAATGCCCAGCCCGCCTTGTCACAACCGGGCATAAAGGATCCGTCCACATACACGCGGACACCCTTGGGTTCCTCGGCAACTTCTCCGCTCAGCCAGGCTTCGGCTTCGGCCCTGTTCGAAAAAGATTTATACTTGACGCCCTTCTCCCCACGGACCAACGTTTCGCAAACTTCCCAGGAATCTACGATTTGCCCCCCCTCGGGGCGCTTGATTGCATAAAATTTCTGCTTAGGCATATGCCCAAATTTATATATTTCACTCCAAACATTGGAGTGATTTTGAAGCCGTCGCCGTATTTTGCAGACCAGTTCCGTTTTTTCTTCAAACGATTCTCAAGTAAGGAATCGCTGTTCAAATGGTTCTTGAAAATGGCAGGCGAAGATTCGGCGGCATTCGATTTCCCGAACGCACTCAGGAACAACCCGAAAACGCTCGTCATCTTGCCGCGCGATATGGAAAGTTCCGCGGGATTCCTGCACAAGATGCCAAATTCATGGTTCACCAACGTGCTATGCGTCGCACACGAATCGCTCCATGCACTAATTTCTGCCAAGCGTGCACACGCCGTCTACTTTAGCGATGCCGAATGCCGTTTCGGCGAGCGCGTCTTCGACGAGATTGAGCAAAAGATTCTCGAATTCTCGCCCACGGTGTGCATCTATCTCGGCCAGCCCTTCCTACCCAGGCTCTATCTCGCCAAGAAATGCGGTGCGGGCCTACGTATCGGGTTCAACTGCGAAAGCCTCTACCCGTTCCTGAACATGAGCCTCCATCCCGAGCACCTCAGCGAAGCGGAACTCGTAGCTCAGTATTACGGAGTCGGCAAGTGAACCGTGGAGGGCCAATCATTACCGAGAGTGGCGGATACGCGGATCTGCACCTGCACACCCGCCTTTCCGATGGTACTCTCTCCGTAGACGAACTCCTCGCACTTTGCAAGCGCAAGGGGCTGCGTTGCATTTCCATCACGGACCACGACAACCTGGATTCCTACAAACTCGCCGAAGACAAGGCCAAGGAAATCGGACTCGAGCTCATCCCAGGCATCGAGATTTCGGCCGTATGGCAGGGCAAGGACATCCATATTCTCGGGTACTTCTGCGACCCAACGAACCTCGCCCTGAACATGGAACTCGAGGATTTCGCGAAGCAGCGCATCGCCCGCGTAAAGGCGATTATCAAGAAGCTGAACGCCCTCGGGATCGACATCAGCTACGAGAAGGTCCACTCCTACTGCAAGGGGAAAGTTATCGGGCGCCCGCATATCGCCATGTCGCTTGTCGACGAGGAATACATCGGGAACTTTGCCGAGGCTTTCACCAAGTACCTCGGTGACGGCTGTGTCGCCTTCGTCGAAAAGAAGGGGCTCAACCCGCAGCAGACAATCCGCCTCATCGAAAATGCAGGCGGGATTGCCGTCCTAGCCCACCCCTACAAGTCGGGCCTCTCCGACGAATTCATCGAGAACATGGTGGAATGGGGAATCAAGGGCATGGAAGTCTACAGCCCAGCACAGAAAGGGGCCGTAGGCCGCAAGTACAAGGAAATGGCCATAAAGTACGGGCTCGTGGGCACCGGCGGTTCGGATTTCCACACCGAAAGCGGGGCCTACCCGCCAGGCTGCATGAAGATGCCCTACACCGTCGTCCAGGCTCTCAAGGAATGCCGCGAGAAATCGCGTGCCGAATGGTTCTAGAATGGTCCCGAGCATAAACCGCGCCATTCTCGCCATTGTCACCGCTGTAAGCCTCGCCGCCACAGCGCTGGCTCAGGTCATGCCAGCGCAGCAGTACACGCAGCCCGCACGGCAGGATTCCATCATGATAGCCCCCGACCGCATCGACCCGCAGGTACGGGAGAACGATGCGGGCCGTTTCGGGCTAGTACATTCCGAAGTCATGCAGAGGCTCTACGACGTCTCGGGCCAGAAGTCGGAATGGACGCTCGGTACCTCCATACTCGGGAATCCGGAACTCACGCCATCGACAATGGGGCTAGCTAGCGCTAGCCGTCGCTACCCCGCCATGCTTTCGGGCATCTACACCACTCGCCTCGGGTTCGACCCGTCGCAGCTTTCGCTCAACGGCGAAAACGGCATTCTATTCGAGGAACGCCACGGCATTCCCGTCGACACGCCCGTCACGGACGTTGCCTGGGAACGCGGCGCCTTCGGCGGCAACGCGCTTCACCTGGATTTCCGCAGGCTAGTCACGGACTCCGTCACGCTCGACTTTGGCGTGCAAAGCCGTTCGAACAAGGATTCCAAGGAATACGATTACCAGAACGTGACGAGTTCGCCGTACTTTGCGCTCGGCCGCGACTCCTCGAGCATACCGTTCACCGGCAGGAACATCGCCGTGAACTCCATGCACATACAGCCAATCCTTACATGGCGTTTCGGGCAAGGCAAGGCCTTCTTCAAGATGAATTTTCTCTCACTCGAAAACGCCGACAACACAAGCCACAAGGTATTGCTCGATACGCTTGACCTCGCCAAGCGAACCTTCCAGAAGCCACCCTACACCATTGACGAAAGGATCATCACCTACGGTGGCGGCATAGAGCTCTACCCCATGAAAAAACTCACCGTCGCGACAAGTTTCCATTACGGCACCCACGAAATCGAAGAGGACTCGCTTGCAAAAATCGGGTACGGGACCAAGACCAGGAAAGATTCTCTCGGCATTCAGCGCACGGACAGCCTCTACTACGACACCACTCATGCCTATACCTACAACACGGTACTCGGTGATGCATCGGTCCGTTATGCGACGCTCCTCAACCCCACCGTCCGCTTCCAGTACGAATTCGTAAACACGGATGACGAACGCACCGACCTTTCAAAGACCTACTACCAGGACCGCGAAATCGGATACGGCGAAATTTCGGACACGCTCGGATTTGCGTTCTTCCGTGTGCAGGCCGGTATGCAACGTAACAGTTCGCTCATGGACCGGGTGGATTTCGCCCCGGCATATTCCGCCGACGCGACGTTCAATCTGCCCTTCCACCTAAAACTGAATGCTATGCTCCGCCACGACAACAAGTTCCCCGACGTGAAGGAACTCAAGCTCGTCGAAACCGGACGCCTATCCTTCCCGAACGAAGACCTTGATTTCGAAAGGCGCAATAGGCAGACACTGAACATCGGGTGGTATTCGCGCGAGGTATTCTACGGGCTCGGGCTCAGGCACGAGAGTGCAGAAAACCTGATAAAGCAGCGCTGGGTACTGGGCGAAGGCATGGAATCGGTGAACGAGGCTTTCCGCTGGACAAACCTTGACGAGGCTTCCACCTGGGACTGGCTCTTTAAAGTCGGGTTCAGGCTCGGGAACTGGAAGTTCTACCTGGAACGCGGTCAGGTATTGAGCCGCGAAGAAAAGATTATCGATACGCCGGAGCTCTACTACAAGGGCGGCATCCACTGGCAGAACCGCTTTGTGCAGGATAGGCTCGGCGTGAGCGTGCGCGTAGACTGGCAATGGTTCGGGCCGCGCTACGACTGCACCGTAAACGCGGAAGGCCAGCCCGAACTCGAATACATGAAGAAGTATCTCGCCCTCGATTTCGAAGCCCGCATGCAGATTCTTTCCTTCGAGCTCTACAGCCGCATCGAGAACTTCAACCACAGTATCTACATGCCGGCTTCGGGATACACGCCCGAGGGCCTCCGCTTCGCCTACGGCATCGTATGGACTTTCAGAAACTAATTTTTTGTATATTATCAAATATTATGAAATTTTTTGAATTCCTAGCATCAGTTTTCTTGCTCTGCGTTTCGGCGGTGTGCATTCCGTTCGCGCTCGCCTTTAGCGGTGCAAAGTCTTACGCGAAAAAGCTCAACTGGTTCGTGCTTATCGGCATAGCCCTCTTTTGCATCATTCTCGCCATCGTAAACAACATCCGCGTCGGCGAAGGCAAATCCGTAGAATGGATCGGCTCCCAGGACGTGATGGAAAAACCGGCGGACATCCTGTAGGGGGCAACATGATCGAAGTTTCTACAAAGAATACAAAGCGCACAATCGCTTCGGCAGCCCTCCTCGTTATCGCAAGCCTTTTTGTCGCCTTTGGCGTTGCCGAAATCAGTTTCCCGGAGAGTTTCCTTACGTTTACCGACCAGGACTGGCTCCTGGATATCTGGCCCAAGGCATACCGCTACAACATCCACCTGGGTGTTGCCGCCTGCGTCATCTGCGGCTTGCTCATCATCCCTGCCTACAAAATCCAGAAGGATTTCGCCGTCCGCGCACTTGAAATGCTCTGCCGCATCGGCATTGGCGGAATGTTCATTTTCGCCTCCATCTTCAAGATCCAGGACCCGCACCAGTTTGCGACCCTCGTCGCTCAGTACCAGTTCTTCTCGGCTCTGCACGTAGATTTCGTGAACAATTTCTTTGCGCTAGTTTATCCGCAATTTGAACTCTGGTTCGGGCTTGCGATGATTTTCACGCCGTTCGTGAAGGAATCCGCATTCGCCATCTTCTGGATGTTCGTAAGCTTCATCATCGCGCTTGCATGGGCACTCTGGAACGACCTCGGCATCACCTGCGGCTGCTTCGAACTTGAAGGCGCACAAGACAAGGCCGAAGCCTGGACAAGCCTTATCCGCGACCTCATCCTCATCTGGCCCACGCTCTGGCTTGCCTTCCGCAAGAACCGCAGCCTCATCGGCATCTGGCGCAAGTAACGCCGCGACCTGCGACAACCATTTAAAAAGCCTCGGCATCGCCGAGGCATTTCTTTTACACAGATGTCCGCCTCCGCGGACAGACGAAGCACTTTACTTCTGCTCTTCGCTGGTGCTCAGCAGGTAGGCATTGATGAACGGCTTGATTTTCCCGTCCAGCACTCCCGCCGTATCCGAAGTTTCGACGCCGGTACGCAAATCCTTCACCAGCTGGTAAGGCTGCAGCACGTAGCTACGGATCTGGCTACCCCACTCAACCTTCTTCTTCTCGGCCATGCGAGCATCGCGCTTAGCTTCTTCTTCCAGGCGGTAGTGCTCGGCGACCATCGTCTTGAGCATCTTGTAACAGGTTTCGCGGTTCTGTATCTGGCTACGTTCCGTCTGGCAGCTCGCCATGATACCCGTAGGCAAGTGCGTCATGCGCACCGCGGAATCCGTCTTGTTGATGTACTGGCCGCCCGCACCACTACTGCGGTAGGTATCCACACGCACATCGGCCATGTCGAGGTCGAATTCGATGTCGTCATGTTCGGGGTAAAGATAGACGGCAGTAAAGCTCGTATGGCGGCGCGCATTCGCGTCGAAGGGGCTGATTCGCACCAGACGGTGCACGCCGATTTCGGAACGGAGCAGGCCGTACGCGTTTTCGCAGGTCACTTCGATGGTCGCGCTCTTGAGGCCGGCATCTTCGGCTTCCTGGAAATCCACCACCTTGAAGTCCATGTTCTCGCGTTCAAAGAAGTGCGTATACATGCGGAAGAGCATCAGGGCCCAGTCCTGCGACTCGGTACCGCCAGCCCCCGGATGGATGGACATGAGACATGCGCAGGCATCGTCGGGCCCGTTCAGCATCTTCTTGAATTCCATTTCCTCGACACGCGCCTTGAGGGCAGCAATATCGGATTCGATGGTCGCGGTCAAATCAGCAGATTCCTCGGCCTTGCTCATCTCGTAGAGTTCGGCAAGGTCATCACAGCTCTGCGAAACCTCTTTCCACGTATCCAGAATACCGCGCAGGTTGCCGATTTTCTTCATCATCGACTGCGCCTTTTCCTGGTCGTTCCACAGGTTCGGGTCGGCGGAATCCTTTTCCAGAACGTAAAGTTCTTCGGTCTTCGCCTCTAAGTCAAAGATACCCCCAGAGCTTGTCGATGCGGCTACGCAGTTCGATAAGCCCGGTGTGAGTAGTCTGGAAGGCCATTACTTGCCCCCGATAGCCTGCGGCGGGGTGTACTTCTTGTCGAGGTACTGGACCTTGTAGACCTTGGCAAGTTCGTCGAGGTAAGCCTTGAGCTTCATCTGGCGTTCCTGTTCGGCCTGGAGTCGCAGGTAGTATTCAATCTGGACCTTGTAGCTTTCGTACTTGCCGTCGTTGCGTTCGGCAAGCATAAAGATGTACACGCCATCCTTGTCGGTGATGACATCGGTAATTTCGCCGACCTTGATCTTGTTCACGGCCTTCACGAAGGCATCACCCTTGCTCTTGGCAGTAAACTTCGGCATCATGCCACCGGTCTTCTTGGCGTCCTTGTCTTCGCTGTAAATGGCGGCGAGCTGGGCGAACGTAGCCTTCTTGGTACGCACCTGGGCGGCAAGGCCCTTGAGCATGTCCTTCGTGTCGTTGATTTCCTGGGCCTTCTTGCCCTTGGTGGAGACCCAAATGCGGGCACCGCTGATGGAGTCGTTGATGACAGCCTTATCCTTGTTCAGTTCCCAGAAGGCCTTCTTCTTTTCTTCGGTCGGGTCCGGCGGGAACGGGACCTTCTTCTTCAGGAGTTCTTCGCTCTTGAGCTGGTCTTCAATCTTTTCGCGGAACTGGGCCATCGTCTGGCCGCTCTGCTTGAGCTGCTTCTGGAACACGTCTTCGCTCGGGAACTGCTTCTTGAAGAGCGTAGCGAGGCTATCCACACGTGCGGCAGGCACCTTGATGCCCTGCTTCTTGCATTCGAGTTTCACGAGTTCCTGGCCCACGAGGTTGTCAATCACCGCATAGCGGACCTGGGTCATGGTTTCATCGTTCACCTTCTTGCCCTGGAACTGCTGGAGGGCGAGCGCCTGGGTCAGGCTGTCGATACGGCCAGCGGAGAAACCCGTCTTTTCGACACGGATGACGTCGATGCTCTTGCTATTGAGAAGTTGTGCGGAGGCAATACCCGCGGCCATGGCCACGGCAAGTAAACTACGAGAAACAAGTTTAATAGACATTATCTATCCTTTTTAAAAATTCCGGCTATAATATAGCAAAATGGCGAGCGTCGCGACAAAGCCCAAAGGGCTTTGGCATGATCGAGCCTAGCTATATGCACTCCAAAGGAGTGCCATATAGCAAATTGGTAAATGCCGCACCACCGGCTAAAACCAAAATAGCCGGCAGCAGATGCCGCCGGCTTTAAATAGGCTCTCGAAAGGAGGATTATTCTTCCTCTTCTTCCAGTTCTTCTTCGCCTTCAGGTTCTTCGACCGGAGCGGAAGCCTCACCCATGAGGGCGCCCACGTCAATGGAATTGAGGCCAGAAAGCGTCTTGAGGTCAGTCTTCTTATCGGTATCGACCTTGTCAAAAGTCGAAACGATGAAGTAAGCGCTGGTGGCCTCGAAACGGCGGGTCTTGTTCGCGATGCTGTTCGCGCCCTTCGTGGTCGGGAAGTACTTTGCCTCGAGTTTCGCCATATCCTGCGAAGTCTTTACCGTCTGCTTAGCCTCGACGGACATTGCCCACAGGAGCTTGTTCACATCGACAGAGTTGTTCACGTATTCAAGAATCTTCGTGGCACCCTTATACGTGCTGCCCGTGGTCTTCTCGTAATGTTCCGTGGCCTGGCTAACATAGTTACCCTTCTGCATGAGGACCGTTGCCGCGACAAGGACAAGGAGGACTGAAAGTACAATAGAGATTGTTTTGATATTCATTGTTCTGTCTCCTTATTCGAAATGGTACGGGGTCGGGGGTTCGACCTTGAAGTTGTCCGCAAACTTGTATTCAAGAAGGGCCTTGTAGTCGCTCTCCTTGAGCTTGCCCTTCACGAAGGTGAACTTTGCCACGCAGTTCTTACCGCAGGCAACTTCCTTGACACCGCCTTCGTCCTTCAGCAGGAACTTGTCGGCAAGGCCGACAGCTGCGATATCGTTCTGCACCTGTGCCGGAATGCTAGCCGCCGTATACATGTAGGAAACCTGCTTGAAGCGGGCTTCGTTGTCTTCGAAAATCTTCTTCACGTTCGCATCGAAAGCAGCTTCGGTCTTCGGGCCGGACGTGATCGCATAGATGAGCCTCCATGCCATGCCGTACTGGTCCATGGAAATCCACTGTTCCTGGAGAGCGCTGTTGACGGCAGTCTTGTAGGCACCGACCTGGTCCTTGACCGATGCCTGGGCCTGGTCATTGTACTTTCCCTTGAGTGTGAACATCGCCACAACCAAGGCAACGATGAGCACGGCATCGACAATGGCTAGAATCTTGAACTTTTTCATATTCATATAAAATCCTTCATAAAGAATGGTTTTGATTAGAATTTAAACAATAATTAGAAAAAAGCAAGCAATTTTTTTTTGATAATTGGTATATTAGCACCATATGAGCGAAAATAACGTAGAAACTAAACTTCCTTCACAAATTATTTTCGAGAATTTGAAGGAATTCCTGCGGGCGAAGAACGCCGCGCACGAATCCATATTCAAGTTCCACTGGAAAAAGATGTGGCCGTTCAACCGCATCTGGCCCCAAGTGGACTTTGAGCGCATTGTGCGCCTCATGGCCGAAATCCGCAAGAACATCATCTCGCAGCAGAACCTAGTCATCGAGGCCAAGGAAAAGGCGAAGGACTTCGAAAAAAGCTTCCTGAACGCCGTACCCGCCTACCTCGAGGCGCTCGACAAGAGTTGCCAGGGGCTTGGCGACATCGCACAGTGGAAACAGGATATGCTCTACAAGAAGATCCACCACGAAGCGAAACTGGTTAGGGACTCGAAAAGCTATAACGAGTTACTCAAGATCTACGAAAAAGAACAGGCAGACCTAGTCCGTGCGGGCGCTTTTGTCCAGGCCGGCTGGATCGAGGTGGTAAACGCGCCGAGGCAATAAACCATGCCCGAAATAAGCGTCGTCATACCCGTATATAATACGGCGAAATTCCTTGCACAATGCCTGGACAGTGTCATACACCAGACCTTTACGGATTTCGAGGCCATCATCGTAGACGACGGCTCAACCGACAATAGCATAGAGATTGCCCGCGACTACGCAGGCCATGACACACGCTTCCGTATATTGCAACAAGAAAACAAGGGGCTTTCCGAAGCACGGAACGCAGGCCTTGACATCGCCCGCGGGGAATGGATTACCTTCGTGGACAGCGACGACATGATTGCGCCGAACTTTCTGCAGACCCTCTTCAATGCGATTATGGAAACCGGGGCGAACATCGCCTGCAGCGGAAAGCACCTTTTCGGAGATATAAAACCGAAGAGGCTCAGAACCCACAACGAGAACTACATCAGCCTCTCCCCCGCCGCAGCGCTTGCCAACGCGCTGTACCAGAACGACAAGCCGGACTATTCCGCATGGAACAAACTGTATGCGGCAAACCTCTGGAAGGGCCGTCGCTTTCCACCCAGAAAATTCTTCGAGGACATGGCGACCATTCCTCAGGTGTTCCTGGACGCAAGACTCATCGCATTCGTGCCCGAGCCACTCTACCTAAACCGCAGGCATTCCACGAGCATACTCGCCACCTCATACGA
>Ga0310697_10006758_pt1 | contig 10855 bp, 10 predicted proteins | sample 172DNAGHGlowgp2_FD_203883 | JGI IMG/M metagenome (GOLD analysis project Ga0310697, IMG submission 203883) | Sheep rumen microbial communities from Palmerston North, Manawatu-Wanganui, New Zealand - 1728 DNA GHGlow gp2 (v2) (version 2) | ecosystem: Host-associated > Mammals > Digestive system >...
TTTGGCGGCTGGGAGCCTGCGACCAGAGCAAAAAAGACTTCCTTGCAGATTTGCCGCCCGGAAATCGCTTGCGATTTCAGGCAAATCTGTGGAGGATGTATTGAAGGGGGACCTGTCCCCCTTCAAACGGGCGTCAGCCCGACAAATCAGAATTTAATTACGTCTTTACACGTCCCCCCTTCATGTGCTATAATATACCCGGTAATTTCATCACAATGGGAGGTATTTCTTATGAAGAAACTGTTGGCTGTGTTGCTCGCCGTACTGGTCTGCCTGCTGCCGATGGCCGCGATGGCGGAGGGCGTCGAGCTTAGACTGGGCTCCTGGCGCACCGACGACGTCGAACAGGTCAACGCGCTGTTGGCGAAATATGAAGAGCTGACGGGCGTGAAGATCACCTTCGATCCCACCACCCCCACCGAGTACAACGCCACCCTGCGCCTGCAGCTGGACAATGGCGAGGGCCCGGACCTGTTCTACAGCCGCTCCTACGCCACCGGCGCCGAGCTGTGCAGCGCCGGCTTTAACGTGATCTGCAACGACATCCCCGGCGTCATGGAGAACTTCACCGACTCCGTGCGCGGCGCCTGGACGGACGCGGAAGGCAACGTCTTCGCCGTGCCCTTCGCCGCGGTTTCCCAGGTGATCTACTACAACAAGGCCATCTTTGCCGAGCAGGGCATCGAGAAGCTGCCCGAGACCTGGGAGGAGTTCATCGCCCTGTGCCAGCAGCTGAAGGACGCCGGCGTCACCCCGCTGGCCAACGGCATTGCCGACAACTGGGACATCCTCGAGTGCGTGCTGCTGGGCATGATCCCCAACTACATCACCTACGAGGACCGCATCGCCTACGAATCCGGCGAGAAGAAGCTGAATGACGAAACCTGGGTGAAGATCTACAGCGACTTTGCCCAGCTGGTGCCCTTCCTGCCCGACGGCTTTGAGGCCGTTGGCAATGCCGACGCCAACATGATGTTTGGGCTGGGCCAGGCCGCCATGCTGATCGACGGCTCCTGGAACTGCGGCACCCTGAGCAACAAGGAGGAGTATCCCGACCTCGACCTGGGCTTCATGGCCTTCCCGGCGCCTGCAGGCAATGCTCCCGGCCTGTGCCTGCACGCCGACATGGGCATCGCCGGCAACGCCGCCTCCAAGCACCCCGAAGAGGTGAAGGCGTTCCTGCAGTGGCTGGCCTCTCCCGAGGGCGCCCAGATCACCGCGGACTACCTGCCCGGCGGCTTCCTGCCCATCATCAACACCGAGCTGTCCCTCCAGGACGAGACCATCGCCGAGCTGGCCGGCCTGTCCGAGGGCAAGAACACCGACGTGCGCTTCATCTGGGCCAATATGATGGACCTGTACACGCCCCTGGTGGAGAACCTGAACGCCATCTGCCGCGGCGAGACCACGCCCCAGGATGCGGCGGACGCCATCAACGCCCTGTGGGAGGCGGCCCTGGCGGCCTAAAAACCTTTCCGGGTGCGAATTGTGCCGGGCGGACTTTTGTCCGCCCGGCAATACTGATACCTGCGGATAACCGGCGATTGTCTCCGGCCCGGGCGGGAGGCGATCGCAGGTTATCGGCATCACCCCTGAAGGAGGTCCTGTTCATGCAGAAGCAGCGGCACCCGGCGTTCCGGGGCGGCGGCAGCATCACGCCGGGCGGGTTCTACTGGCTGCGCTACATCATTCCGGCGCTGTTGGTATACGGCATATTCATGGCTTACCCGATGCTGGATTCCATCCGCCTGTCCCTCTTCAGCGGCACCACGACCGCCAACCGAACGTTCGTGGGCCTGGCCAACTATGTCCGGCTCTTTACCGACCAGGTGGTTTCAAAGCGCTTCTGGAACGCCTTTGGCAACAACTGGGTGTTCTTCGCCTTCCACATGCTCCTGCAGAATTCGCTGGGCATACTCTTCGCGGCGATACTGACCAACCGCACGATGCGGGGCCGCAGCGTATACCAGACGCTGATCTTCATTCCCTGCACCGTCGCGGTGCTGGTGACCGGCTACCTGTTCAAGCTGATGCTGAACCCGGTGTGGGCGGGCAAGACGCTGAAGGGCATGGGCCTGGGCACCCTGGTGCGACCCTGGCTGGGTGACAGGAACACGGCGCTGCCCTGCGTGTCGCTGGTGTCCGTGTGGCAGTGGGTGGGCATTCCCACGATGATGTTCGTGGCGGCCTTCCAGGGCATACCGGACGAGATGATCGAGGCTGCGGACATCGAGGGCAGCAACGCCTGGCAAACCTTCTGGCGCATCCGCGTGCCGATGATCCTGCCGGTGATCGGCATGGTGGCCATACTGACCTTCGTGAACAATTTCAACGCCTTTGACGTCGTGTACGCCATGGAGACGCTGGACGGCGCGCCGGACTACGCCACCGACCTGATCGGTACGCTGTTCTACCGCTACGGCATCGCCGGCCAGCACCCGGTGGGCATTCCCGAGCCGGGCCTGGGCGCGGCCATCTCCACCACGATATTCGTGATGCTGCTGTGCGGCGTGCTGCCCACGCTGAAGGCCACCCAGGGGAAGGAGTGACGCCCATGAACGAAAAGAGAAATGAGCGCAAGCTCCACCTGAACCAGGCGCACGTCGGCTATCACATCATCATGATCCTCTGGTCCCTGGTGGCCGTGACCCCGATCTGGATACTGATCATCAACACCTTCAAGAACAAGCGGGAGATCTATTCCAACCCCTTCGGCCTGCCCCAGAAATGGACCTTTGATAACTACAGCTACGTGTTGCGGGGCAGCGATTTCCTCACCTATTTCAAGAACTCCTTCGTGGTGGTGGTGGGCTCGCTGGCGATGATACTGCTGCTGGGTTCCCTTGCGGCCTACGCGCTGGCCCACTGGCGCACCAGGACCTCCAAGGGCATCCACTTCTTCTTCATCATCGGCATGATGCTGCCCATCAAGATCGCGACGATACGGCTTTTGCAGCTGATGAAGGGGCTGAACCTGCTGAACACGATCTGGAGCCTGTTCCCGGTGTACATCGCCATGGGCCTGCCCACCGCCGTGTTCATACTGACCCAGTTTATCCGCCAGCTGCCCGGCGAGCTGTACGAGGCGAGCTTTGTGGACGGCGCAGACCGGCATGTGATCTACTATCGCGTGGTACTGCCGCTGATCCGTCCCGCCCTGGCGACGGTGGCCATATACAACCTGGTGCCCATCTGGAACGATTTGTGGTTTCCGCTGATCTTCATCACCAAGGAGAGCCAGAAGACCGTGCTGCTGGCGGTTACCCGGCTACAGGGCCAGTACACCACCGACTGGCCGAAGCTGTTGACGGTGCTGACGCTGTCGGCGCTGCCGGTCATCACGCTGTACCTGGCCATGTCCCAGCAGTTCATCAGCGGCCTGACCGCCGGCGCGGTAAAGGGCTGAGGCAAGCGATGCGGCGACAGCCGCCGCACGCAAGCATGCAGCGGCGGCCCCCGGGCCGCTATACCGCGGGCACAAAGCAAAACAGACAGGACAGGGAGGTGCGACCATGAACAAGTGGGACGCGCGATTCATGGAGCTGGCCGACACCATATCCGGCTGGGCCAGCTGCTACAAGCCGGATCGCAAGATCGGCGCGGTGATCGTCAAGAACAAGCGCATCGTGACCACGGGCTACAACGGCGCGCCGGCGGGCATCAAGACCTGCGTGGAGCGGGGCGAGTGCCTGCGGCAGAAGCTGGGCATCGCCTCAGGCACACGGGCCGAGCTGTGCTATGCCGTCCATGCCGAGCAAAACGCCATCATACAGGCGGCCCGCCTGGGCAGCAGCATCGACGGCGCGACGCTGTACTGCACCCACCAGCCCTGCGTGCTGTGCGCGAAGATGATCGTCAACGCCGGTATCCGCCGGGTGGTGTACCGGGAGGGCTACCCCGACGACTTCGCCCGCCAGATGCTCAGCGAGGGCGGCGTGGCGCTGGAGCGCTTCCAGCCCGAAGAAAAAGAATAAACGGAGCAAACAGTATCATGAACACAAAGCGAATCGAAAAGGTCATTGAAAACATGCGCGCCTGCGGGTTGCGCCAGATCATCGTCTCCAGCACCGCCAACGTGTACTATCTCACCGGCGTGTGGTGCGAGCCCTTCGAGCGCATGCTGGCGCTGCTGGTGAAGGAAAACGGCGAAATGACGCTGTTCGCCAACCGCATGTTCGCGCTGCAGGGGCTGACGGACGTGCCCATGGTGGAATACGAGGACACCGACGACTGCATCGCCGTGCTGGCGCCCCACGTGCGGCCGGGAAAGATCGGCATCGACAAGACCTGGCCCAGCCACTTCACCATCCGCCTGATGCAGCAGCGCCCCGACGTCGTGCCGGCCCTGGGCAGCCAGCCGCTGGACGACGCCCGCCTGACCAAGGACGCGGCGGAGCTGGAGCTGATGCGCATCAGCTCCAGGATGAACGTGGAGGTCTGCGACCGCATCGGCAAGGCGCTCAGGGAGGGCGTCACCGAGAAGGAGATCCAGGCGCTGTACATACAGATCGCCCGAGAGCTGGGCTCCCCGGGTCCCAGCTTCACGCCGCTGATCTGCTTCGGCCCCAACGGCGCGGAGCCCCACCACGACAGCGACGGCACGCGGCTGAAGCCCGGTACCACCGTCATCATGGACGTGGGCCTGCTCTGGAAGCACTATTGCAGCGACATGACCCGCACCGTGCACTTCGGCGAGGTCACCGACGAGGAAAAGCGGGTGCACGAGATCGTCACCGCCGCCAACCGCGCGGGCATCGCCGCCTGCCGGCCGGGCGTGAAGATGAAGGATATCGACCGCGCCGCCCGAAAGGTGATCGAGGACGCCGGCTACGGGCCGTACTTCAACCACCGCACCGGACACGGCATCGGCCTGGACGAGCACGAATTCCCGGACTGCTCCTCCGTCAGCGAGACCGTCACCCGCCCCGGCATGATCTTTTCCATAGAGCCCGGCATCTACCTGCCCGGAAAGTTCGGTGTCCGGGTGGAGGACCTGGTGGCCATCACCGAGGATGGCTGCGAGGTGCTGACGTGGTAATGGTGCTTTATACTAATCTCAATCTAAATTGCAACCCTCTGCGGGCATCTTTTCCGCCCTGCCGTTGTCTCGCTGCGGTCAACGATGCGCTGCATCGCCTCCCTCCGCTCGACTTAGGCAGAACGAAAAATCTGCTCCGCATATGTTCACTTTTAGATTGAGCTTAGTATTAAACAGCAAAGGCGCCTCCGTTTTTCGTATGTGAAAAACGGAGGCGCCTTGCCATTGGCCGTCACGGCCCGTCGCTCACCGCGGCTTCGCCGCTGGCGGTCCAGCATTCCGGGCAGCGGGTCAGCCCGGCCACGAGGGCGTTGACCAGTATGCCCTGGGTGGCGTGGGTCATGCCCGAGCAGGTGGCGTAGGAGTGATAATAGGGGTTGCCCTGCTCGGCGAATACCGTGGCTTCCGCGTTGGGGCAGCACTTGGGGCAGGCCGGGCGCTTCTCCTTGAGCATGTCGGAGAGCAGTACCTGCTGGGCGTTCTGCATGCCCGAGCACGTGGAATTGACGTGGTAGTAGGTGCCCTTGGGCGTGGCGTACACGTAGTAGCCGGAGGCCTGCGCCTCGGCCTCGGTCTCGGTCTCGACCAGGGCCTCGGTCTCGTCCTCGCCGCCGATGCACGTCGGGCAGCGCTTCTTGCCGGTCACCCGGGCCTCGGCGTAGGTGACACGGCTGGCGTTGCGCATGCCGGAGCACTCGTCGTTGATGTGGTAATAGGTGCCGTCGACGGTGCAGTAGACCTCGACGCCCGCCCTGGGGCAGCAGGTCTGGCAGGCGGTCCTGGCCATCAACAGCGCGTCCTTCAGGCTGACCTCGTGGGCGCTGTCACCCATGTCGCTGCAGTCCGCCTTGGTGTGGAAGAAGTTGTTGTAGGGCGAGCAATACACCCTGATGTTGCTGCGGTCCTCGGTGTCGGCGTTGACAAAGACCAGGTCAAACGCGCCGTCGCTGTACTGGCCGCCCATGCAGTAGGGGCAGGCCATCAGGGCCGCCTCGATGGCGCTGTTGCGGGATACCCGGCTGGTCTCCACGCCCTCGCCGATGGCGGTGCAATCCTCGCTCTGGTGGTAATAGGGTCCGCCCTCCACCGTGTAGACGGCGTTCAGGTCGTCCACCGCCTCGGTGGGCACCACCTCCGCCACGGCCGCCTCGGCGGGCGCTTCCTCGGCCTCGGGTTCGACGGTGGGCGCGGTCGTGACGATGCCCACCGGCTGGGGCGTGATGGTGGTGTCGTTGGCAGGCTTGAAGGGCCGCGCCACCAGCACGTAGATGACCGCCGCGAACCACGCCGCCGACAGCGCGGTCAGCGCGATGTTGACGCCGGTGGAATAGCGCCGCCGCCGCCACAGCAGCCAGATGCCCACCGGGGGCAACAGCACCAACAGCAGCCAGGTCGGCCAGTCGTTTTCGTCCAGGAAGCGCATCAGCCCGCTGGGGGGATTGTCCCGCTGCGGGTCATATTGGGGCGCGTCGTAATAGGGCGGGCGGTCGTCATAGCCGTCGTCCTCATAATCGTCGTCGTCGTAGCCGTAGTCGTCGTCATAGCGGCTGCGGCCGTCGTAGCGGTCATCGTCGTAATCGTCATCGTAGCGGCCGTCGTTGTAGTCATCGTCGTAGCGGTCGTCGTCGTAGTCGTCGTCGTAATCATCGCGACCGCCGCGATCCGAGGCGTATTCGTTGGGCATGAAGGGCTCCTTGCCGTTGTAGGGCGTGTCGTAGCCTCCCGGCATGTAGGGCTCTTCATCATTGTAGTTGGAAAGCAGCTCATCCCGTCGCTTCCCGGGGTTCAGGCCCCCGACGCGCAGCAATGCCATGCACTTCACCCCTTATTGAAAAATATCCACGGTTGATTATAGCACATGCCGACCGGGATGGGGACAAAAGTCGAAATATGATAACTAAAAAGCCGCCTGCTTGTCACACAGGCGGCAATCCAAGCCAAGGATTATCCCAGCAGCAGGTTCGGCAGCCAGGTGACGATGCTCGGCAGGTAGGTCACCAGCGCCAGCGTCGCGATCAGTGGGAGCAGGAAGGGGAGTATGGACTTGTACAGGCTCTCCAGCCTGACCTTGTTCACGTCCGAAATCACGAACAGGCACACGCCGAAGGGCGGCGTGACCTGGCCGATCATCAGGTTCAGAACGACCATCACGCCGAAGTGCACCAGGTTCAGCCCCAGGCCGTTGGCGATGGGCAGCAGCACCGGCAGCATCAGCGTCAGGATGGCGCCGGGCTCCATCACCATGCCCAGCAACAGCAGCAGCACGTTGATGACCAGCAGGATCACGTTGGGGTTGCTGCTCACGCCCAGTATGAAGTCGGCCATCTGGCGGGAAATGCCCTCCATTGCCATCACATAGGTGAACAGCGTGGCCGTGCCGATGATGAACAGCGTGTTGGCCGAGGAGATCGCGGAATCCTTCAGGCACTTCAAAAAGTCCTTCCAGCCCAGCGAGCGGTAGACGAACAGCGCCACCAGCAGCGAATAGACCACCGCGATGCTGGAGGCCTCGGTGGGGGTGAACCAGCCGAGGGTGAAGCCCGAGAGTATGATCAGCGGGCTGCCCAGCGCGGGGATGGAGTAGAGGAACTGCTTGATGAAGCGCATCAGGTTGAAGCTGTGCCGCTCGTATTTGCGCACGATGGCGAAGATCAGTATCAGCACCATCAGCAGCACACCCATCAGCAGGCCGGGGACCACGCCGCCCATGAACAGGCGCTCGACCTGTACGCTGGCGACGCTGCCGTAGATGATCAGCGGTATGGACGGCGGGAAGATGGGCCCGATGACCGAGCTGGCGGCGGTGACCGCGCCGGAGAACTCCTTGTCATAGCCGTTGGTGGTCATGGCCTCCATCTCGATGGCGCCCAGGCCGCCGGCGTCCGCCACGGCCGAGCCGGACATGCCGGCGAATATGATGCTGGCCACCACGTTGGCGTGGGCCAGGCCGCCGGGGATCCAGCCCACCAGCTCCTTGGCGGTGTCGAACATCTTCTTGGTCAGCTTGCTGGCGTTCATCAGGTTGCCCGCCAGTATGAACAGCGGCACGGCGATCAGCAGGAATGAATCGATGCCGCTGACCATCTTCTGGCCGATGACGACCATGGGGTAGCCCAGGGACAGGCAGCCCAGTACGGCCGAGGCGCCGATGGAAATGCTGATGGGCACGCCGATCACCAGCAGTATGACGAATGCGACGATGAATATGATCATGCGGCGGCGCCCTCCTCTCCGGGCAGCCGGCCCGTAAGTACCAGTATGCGTTCGACGACCTGCTCAACGGTCTTGACGGCGATGTAGGCCCCCGCGATCATCATCGGCACGTACTGCACCGTGTAGGGAACCTTCACCGAAAAGGTCTGGTAGGTGCGGGTGCTGACAAAGGGATACTGGTAGATGAAGGCGATCACCATCACGATGCCCAGCATCAGGCTGACGGCCTTGTTGACGAAGTACAGCACCTGGGCCATGGGGCCGTGGACGCGGTTGACCAAAAAGTCCAGCCGCATCAGGCCGTTGTTACAGTAGAGCGGGATCAGCCCGATGAAGGCCATCCATAAAAATATGATGCCGCACAGCTGTATGTTTCCGGCGAAGGACTGGTTGAAGAAGTTGCGGCGCACCAGCTCAACCACGATGGCGACCACCAGGCTCGCGATGGCGATCATGACGATCCACTCGGCGACCTTCGCGATGCCCTCGGTGATTTTCTTGCAGGTTTTCATAGTTGCCCCTTTCAGTGATTGAGGGTGCATAGAGCATCCCTATGCACCCTCAATATTGCAGCTCAGCGATCAGCGCACGACGGCCAGGATGGCGTCCAGCAGCTCCTGGTTGTACCAGCTCTCGCCCTCATAGCGCTTGTAGTACTCGTCGCCGCCCAGGGCGTCCTTGAAGGACTGCACGTCGGGCTCGAAGTTGAATTCCACGCCGGCGTCCTGCAGGACCTTGGTGGCGGTCTCGTTGTCCTCGGCGATGGTGTCAAAGCTGTACTTCGCGGCAACCTTGGCCTGCTCCTTCAGGATCTCCTGCACTTCGGGAGACAGGGAAGCCCACTTGGCGGCGTTGACGGCCATGGTGCAGCCCATCCACATGTAGTTGATGTTGGAGAAGTACTTGATGCTGTCGTAGGTGGCGTTGGCGACCAGGTGATAGGTGGCGTTGTCCTGGCCTTCGGCGGTGCCGTTGGCAAGGGCGGGCGCCAGCTCGGGCAGGGCCAGGCCGATGGGGGTGGCGCCCAGGGCGGACCACACGTCCAGGTACAGCTGGCTCTCGGGCACGCGGATCTTCAGGCCCTTCACGTCCTCGGCGGAGTTGATGGGCCGGTTGGTGGTGGAGATGTGGCGCATGCCGTTGTCGCCCTCGGCCAGGTAGACCAGGCCGAACTCCTCGAAGCCTTCGAAGATCTTCTCGCCGATCTCGCTGTTGGTCACCTCATAGGCCTGCTCGGCGCTGTTGAACAGGAAGGGCAGGTCCAGAACCTTGGCGGGCTCATAGAAGGAGGTGAAGCCGGAGGTGCCGGCAAAGATGATGTCGATGGTGCCCATGCGGGTGGACTCGATCGCCTCGGCGTCGTTGCCCAGCTCGTTGGAATGGTGCACGTCCAGGGTGATGGCGCCGCCAGAGGCCTCGGAGACCAGGCGCGCGTATTCGACGATGGTCTTGGTGGGCACGGCGTTCTCGTTGCCGGGGGAGTAGATGACCAGCTTGACGGGTTCGATCTCAGCCAGCGCGAAGCTGCCCAGCATCAGGATCATGGCGACGGTCAGAAGCATGCAGAGAAGTTTTTTCATTGATAGATCCCTCCTGTTTTATTATCTCAGGGCGACGTTCCCGCCCTGTGATATACCTGATATGCGTTACCTCAGCTCGGTGGTGGGGATGCCGTCCATGTCGTCGAAGGCCTGGTTTTCGCCGCCCATGGCCCAGATAAAGGTGTAGTTGCTGGTGCCCGCGCCAGCGTGGATGCTCCAGGACGGGGAGATGACGGCCTGCTCGTTCTGCATCACGATGTGGCGGGTCTCGGTGCCTTCGCCCATGAAGTGGAACACGACCTCGTTCTCGGGGACCTCGAAGTAGAAGTAGACCTCCATGCGGCGCTCGTGGGTGTGGGCGGGCATGGTGTTCCACACGCTGCCGGGCTCCAGCACGGTCATGCCCATGGACAGCTGGCAGGTCTTCAGCACGTCGGGATGGATGAACTGGTTGATGACGCGCTTGTTGCTGGTCTCCGCCGCGCCGCAGGGCTTCTTGGCCGCGTCGGCGATGCGGATCAGGCGGGTCTCATAGCTGGTGTGGGCCGGGGCCGACACGATGTAGAACTTCGCGGGCTGGGCGGGATGCTCCGAGGCGAAGGTGACCTCCTTCGCGCCGCGGGTGATGTACAGGCAGTCCTTGTAGCCCAGCTCGTACACCTCGCCGTCCACGGTCACGGTGCCGGCGCCGCCCACGTTGAACATGCCGCACTCCCGGCGCTCCAGGAAAAAGTGGGTGCCGAAGTTCTTCCATACGTCGATGCCCTTGTCGATGGCCACAGTGTCGCTCACCGGCATGATGCCCAGGGTCACCATGCGGTCCACATGGCTGTATACGGCCACGACCTCGTCAGCCACGAACAGCTTTTCGATCAGGAATTCGTTGCGGGTATCCTCGGTGGTGTAGCGCTTGAAATCGCGCTGGTTGCAGGAATAACGGATGTCCATAGGCGTTTCTCTCCTTGACTGGTAATTTTTTCGGAAACCGTTATAAAAATTATAATGGTATAACCGGAAATTGTCAATGGTCAAAGTTGGATTGCAGGGTGACAAAGGACAACCT
>Ga0310697_10006760_pt1 | contig 10850 bp, 7 predicted proteins | sample 172DNAGHGlowgp2_FD_203883 | JGI IMG/M metagenome (GOLD analysis project Ga0310697, IMG submission 203883) | Sheep rumen microbial communities from Palmerston North, Manawatu-Wanganui, New Zealand - 1728 DNA GHGlow gp2 (v2) (version 2) | ecosystem: Host-associated > Mammals > Digestive system >...
GGGGCTGTTCAATCTGAGCGCCACGCAGAACGCGGCGGAGGCAGCCGGGACGCTCGCGCGCCTGGAGGCCATGCACGGCGCATTCCCCGGACAGGCGGAGATCGCGCTGGAGTATGCCAAGGGGCTGGTCAATCTGAGCCACGACCAGGATGCGGCGGAGGCAGCCGGGACGCTTGCGCGCCTGGAGGCCCTGCACGACGACTACCCCGGACAGGTGGAGATTGCGCTGGAGTATGCCAAGGGGCTGTTCAATCTGAGCCTCAAGCAGGACGCGGCGGAGGTTGTCGGGACAGTCGAGCGCCTGGAGGCCATGCACGGCGCATACCCCGGACAGGCGGAGATTGCGCTGGCGTTTGCCAGTGGGCTGTTCAATCTGAGCTGCGACCAGGACGCGGCGGAGGCTGCTGGGACGGTGGATCGCCTGGAGGCCCTGCACGGCGCGTTCCCCGGAGATGCGGAGATCGCGCTGGCGTTTGCCATGGGGCTGGTCAATCTGAGCAACAAGCAGGACGCGGCGGAGGCAGCCGGGACGGTTGCGCGCCTGGAGGCCCTGTACGGCGCATACCCCGGACAGGCGGAGATCGCGCTACGGTTTGCCGGGGGGCTGGGCAATCTGTGTCTAAAGTACTTCCTCGAACGAAACCCGGAGGAAGCCGCCGCCACCATGAACCGTCTGGTGAATCTGTACAAACAGAACCCCGACAACCCCGAGATCGCGCTGGTCATTCTGAAACTCCGCGCTCGCCTATCCTAACCCCCCCAACACCCCAAAAGGGGAGACCGACCGGTCTCCCCCTCTTTTTGTCCCATATTCCACTTCACTCCGCCACCAAGCGCACGGCCCCCACGTCCCGCACGCTTTCCGCCAGTTCCTCCGCCGTGGCCGCCCCGTCCACGGGGCAGACCGCCGTCTTGCAGATGTACGCCACGGTCCCGTCCGCGTAGGTGGACAGATAGCACAGCACCAGCAGATCATAGCTCCCGTCGGCGGCGTTCACGCGCAGTCTCGCGTCGGCCAGACGGCCCTCCAGGGCCTCCTGGCCCAGGCTCAGGTTTGCGTAGCTGAGGACCTGGCCGTGGATGGCCGCCAGGTCGGGCATGACCAGGTCGTGGATGCAGTCGGCCAGGAAGTCCCGGTCGTTCTCCGCGCCGTCGGCGGCCAGGGCCTGGACGTAGGCCTCCCGCTGGGCCGTCACGTTGCGCCCGATGACGCAGCCGCCCGCGCCGTCGCCCACCGCCGCCGCGCCCGCCGGGAGCTGGGACAGGGGCGCGAACCCGGCGGGGAAGCTCATGGCCACCCCGGCGGCGAAGTCCAGATAGCGCCAGCTGCCGTCCCCGTTGTCCCGCAGCTCCGTGGTGGGGATCTCCGGCTCCGGGGCCGGTCCGGCGGCTTCCTCCGGCGTGATGCCCCAGAAGTCCCAGTCCCGCAGGAAATAGCCCGTCAGCCCATCCAGCGTCAGGTCGCCGTCCGCGTCCAGTTCCGCCGTCAGGACCTCCCCGGCCAGGGTCAGGGAAAGTCCCTCCTCGGTCTGTATGTAGTCCCCGCTCCGGTCCTCCGCCCCGCCGGAGAGCGTCGCCGCCCCGTCCGGGTCCAGCGTCAGGACCAGGTGCAGATAGTCGTTGTAGTAGCTGCCGCAGAGCTCCCCCGGCTGGGGCGGGCTGGGCAGCACCGGGGGCGGGGCCTCCGTGGGCCTGGGTGCGGTGGCCTCCAGGCCCGGCACGTCGTAGCGCGCTTCGTTTGTCGCTTCCGGCTGCTCCGCCCCGCAGGCGCCCAGCAGCAGCGCCAGGCTGAGGCTCAGCAGCCCGGCGAGAATGGGTTTCAGCATGGCGCATACCTCCTTGCTCGGCTTGTCCGCGTCCCCAGCATAGCACGCGGGGACTACGAGGGCTGTCAAAACGCGAGGATGCGGTCCCCCACCTGGGGCACCGTCTCGGCCAGGGCAATGGCCCCGGCGGTCAGCAGTTCCGCCCGGCTGCCGTAGCCGTAGAGCACGCCCAGGCAGTCCACGCCCGCCTCCCGCGCCCCCAGCACGTCGTGCTCCCGGTCCCCCACCATCAGGGCCTTTGCCGGGTCGCCGACGCCGCTGCGGTCCAAAGCATCGCGCAGCACGTCGGCCTTGCGGCTGCGCCGACCGGCCAGGTCGGCCCCGGCGATGATCTCAAAAGCCTCCGTCAGCCCGAAATGGGCCAGGATGCGTTTGGCGAAGGGTTCCGGCTTGCTGGTGGCCACAAACAGCCGCAGCCCCGCCCCCCGCAGCCGCTCCAGCAGGGCGGGGACGCCGGGGTAGACCGCGTTCTCATAGAGGCCGTGGGGCTCAAAATACTCCCGATACAGCCGCGTGGCCTCCCTGGCCTGGTCCTCGCTGAAGCCGTACAGGTCCCGAAAGGAGTCTTGCAGCGGCGGGCCGATGAAGGCGTAGAGGCTCGCGGGGTCGCTGACCTGGATCCCGAAGCGCTCCAGGGCGTAGCGCACGGAGTTGGTGATGCCTGGGGCGGAGTCCGTCAGGGTCCCGTCCAGGTCAAAGAAAATGTGGGTATAGCGCGGCATGGGGCCTCCTTTCTGTTCAGCGCATCTCCATCCCGGCGATGTCCATTCTGCCGTACAGGAACCGCAGGATCTGGATGCGCTGCTGATCTTCGCAGACTCTGTAAACCAGAATATAGTTCCCAATCACGGCATGGCGAATGCAGATGTCATCAATCAAATAGTTGGAGCAATTCGGGTACGCAAACGGACTGCCGCAAATGCTGTCGATCTCTTTTTCAATGGCGCGGTACAGTCGGGCGGCTGCGGCGGGGTTGGACAGACGAGAGGCAATGTATGTCAGCGCGTCGTCCATGTCGGACAGCGCCAGCGGTGTAAACTGATTACGATATGCCATGCCTGTTTCTGAGCGCTTCCATGGCGGAGGCCCCATCGAACAGTGTCCCGGCGTCGGCCTGTTCCTTCCCCGCCAGGATCTTTTCCCGCATCTCCAGCCGGGCAAGGCTCCGCTCGTAGACCTCCATGCTCATGATCACCATATCGCCATAGCCGTTTTTCGTGATGAAGATCGGCTCCCGGCTCTCGCTGCACAGCTCCGACAGTCTGCCGGTGTCCCGCAGATCGCGGATCGGAATGATTTTCGGCATTCTGACACCTCCCCCAGATTCGTGTCATAATCGTAGCATGATCATGCTGCGGCGTCAAGCCGGAAGAAAACACTTGGGACGCTTTTCTGTTCCGAAAAGCGTCCCCATGGCATGTTCAAAGCGCAGGATTTTACTTGATTTGCAACGCGTCGGCGATATAATGCGCCACGTTGGCCCGCTCGATGTCCAAAGCGGCGGCGAACTCCCCGAAGAGGAGCTCCTCGGCCTCCCGCATGAAGCGCTCGTCCACGGTGCCGAATTTTTTGCGGCTGGCCTCGGCCTCCTGCTTTTTCATGTAGAGGGATTTGGTGAACTGGATCAGGTTCTCACAGCTCAGGTTCTCCATGCAGGAGCGGTAGTGCTCCCGGAGTTGGTTGAGGTTGCGGTTGTAATAGGGCTTCGCCTCCGCGTCCGGCATCCACTCGATGAGCCGCCGGGCCTCCTCGCCGCTGATGATGGGGCGGAACGCCACCTTCGGGTTGTCCGCCGGGATGCGGATGCAGCAGCTGCTGTTCTGATACAGGGGCCGGAGCACATAGTACTCCCGCATCTCGCCCTTGCCCACGCTGTCCGTATTGATGTCCTCCACGCGGCACACGCCGTTCCGTCCGTACAGGACCAGCTCTCCCACTTGATAATTTGCCACCGTTGGCCTCCCTTTCCGCTCCGCGTTCCAATTCGCCCAGTTTCCTGTCGTATCCAGTTTAACACATTTTTGAGAAAAATGTAAGGGAAACTTTGCGCGACGCGCTCCAAAATGGCAGGATTTTTTTCTCGAACTTTGATGCAATTTGCTGTATGATACGAGTAAAACCACACGCGGACAAGGAGGATGACGCATGAAACGAAAGCTGCTGGCCCTTTTGCTGGCCCTGACGCTGCTGCCCGCTCCGGCGGCGCTGGCGGCGCGGGAGACCCTGGACGGCTGGGCCTTCCGCCTGGCGCCGGGGGCGGAGGTGCGCCGGACGGTATGGTGGACCGGCGCCGATCTCTGCACCGAAAACTACATCACGCTCTCCCCGGGCGCGGCCCTGCGGCCTGTGGCGGTCAGCGGGGCGGCCCTCTGTACCACCGGGACCATGGCCGAAGCCGCTGCGCCGCTGGAGGCCGGGGGCCTGCACGTGGCCGCGGGCGTCAACGGCGGCTACTACAACACCGGCGACCTGAGTCCGGTGGGCCTGGTTGTGTCCGGGGGCGTGCTGCGTTCCAGCGCAGCGGCGGACGCCTGGATGATGGCCCTGGGCTTCCGGAACGACGGCAGCGCCCTGCTGGGCCGCCCGGCGGAGACGCTGCATCTGGTCCTGGGGGAGGAGCGCATCCCGGTGGCGAGCCTGAACCGGGCTCGGAGCGGAGGCCTGGCCCTCTTCACCGCCGACTTCACCCCGGCGGGGGAGACCGCCGGAGCGGGCTTCGGCTGGAACCTGATCTGCGCGGCGGACAGGCCCATCCCCCTCAGCGGCGACGTGACGCTGACGGTGGAAAAGCTGGTCGAGGCCACGGGACCGGTGTCCGTGCCCCAGGGCCGGGTGGTGCTGAGCCTGGCCGGGGACCCGGAGGCCGGGCCGCCGGACTGGATGACGCTGCTGGCCGCCGGGGACCGGCTGCGCCTGCGCGTCCGCTGCGCGCCCGGCTGGGAGACGGCGGACAGCGCCCTGGCCCTGCTCTATCCGCTTTTGGAGAACGGAAAGATCAGTTCGGGCCTGAGCCGCACGGCGCAGCCCCGCACCGCCGTGGGTTTGAAGGCCGACGGAACGCTGCTGCTCTACACCGTGGACGGGCGGCAGAGCGGCTACAGCGTGGGCCTGGGGCTGGACGAGCTGGCCGCACGGATGCAGGAGCTGGGCTGCGTTCAGGCCGCCACCCTGGACGGCGGCGGCAGCACGAATCTGGAGGCGGTCTTCCCCGGAGACAGCGGCCTGAGCCAGATCAACCGCCCCTCCGGGGGCACGCCCCGGAAGGTGCCCAGCTATGTGCTTCTGGCCACGGAAGCCCAGCCCACGGGCGCGGCCACCCGTCTGGCCGTCTACCCCCTGAGCCTGAACGCCCTGGCGGGGACAAACATCCCCCTGACGGTGCTGGCGGCGGACGAAAACGGCTACGGCGCGCCGCTGCCGGAGACGCTGGAGTATTCCGTCCCGGCTGGCCTGGGCACGGTGGAGGACGGGGTGCTGCGCTGCGCCGGGACCGGGCAGGGCACGCTCCACGTCTCCGCCCCGGGCCTGGAGGACGCCCTGCTCCCCCTGACCGTCACGGAGACGCCGGATGCCATGGCCCTCTACGGCGAGGTCTACGGCAAGCTCACCCGCTCCCTGACCCTGTCCCCGGGGCAGGAGGTGGACCTGACCGTCTACGCCAGCTACCGGCATATGCCATTGCGCTGTGAGGACAGCTGCTTCACCTGGACCCTGGACCCGGCGGCGGGCACGGTGGACGCCACCGGCCACATCGTCCCGGCCCAGGTCACGGGCGAGGGGAAACTGAGCGTCCGGGCAGGGCAGCGCAGCGTCAGCATCCCCATCAAAATCTGGACCGGCGTCCCCTTCCGGGACGTGGCCGCCACGGATGATGTTTTTCAGGCCGTGCGCTACTGCTATGAAAACAAGCTGCTGCGCGGCGTCAGCGAGGACCAGTTCGCCCCGAACGCGGTGATGAACCGTGCCATGCTGGTGACCGTCCTCTGGCGCATCCAGGGCAGCCCGGAAGCGGAGACGGAACCGACCTTCGACGACGTGCTCCCCCAGGACTGGTTCGCCGACTCCGCAGCCTGGGCAGCCGAGACCGGCCTTTCCCAGGGCTACGATGCCAGGGACTTCGCGCCCTTGGACGCCCTGACCAGGCAGCAAGTCTGGACCCTGCTCTACCGCAGCGCAGGGGAGCCGGAGGTCGGGACGGAAAGCGAGCCGGAGGCGCAAGCGGGACCGCAGCAGGAGGCGCAAGCCGAGATGGAGACGCAAGCGGGACCGGAGACGCAGCCGCAAGCGGAGACGCAGCCGCAAGCCGAACAGCAGCCGAAAGCAGAGACGCAGCAGCAAGCCGGGGCAGAACCGCAGTCTGAGCCGGGAACCCAGCCAAACGACGACCCGCAGCCGGAAGCGGCAAGCCAGCCGCAGCCGGAACCGCAGCCCCGGACGGACTGCGCCGACCTGGCAGCGGTCAGCCCCTGGGCCAGACAAGCCCTGGCCTGGGCGCTGGAGACCGGGATCGCAGCCCCGGACGCGGAGGGCCTGCTCCACCCCCAGGCCCTGGTCACCAGAGCGGAAGCGGCGGTGGCGCTGATGCGGTATTTGACGATGAGGGCGGGCGCGTAAAGGGATCGCGTGATCGTAAAGATGCGGAAGGGGCAAGCCTCTTCCCTACATGAAGTGGATTCGCTAAAATGAAACACCACATCTTGTAGGGAGGGGGCTTGCCCCCTCCGCTTTGTTACACCTTTGGGTCAAGTATCCCTGAATTCGATATAAACCGTGTGACCACCGATTGTGATTTTCCCGTATTTCCCATCATCTGCGCTCTGACCTTCCTCAGACGTAGTTTCCACGCCCAAACGCTGCATCCGATACAGGAAGGTCACCGTCTGCGCACGGGTACACGGCGCACCCGGGCTGAATGTGGTCGCGCCGGTCCCGTTGGTGACCTGCTTGCTCACCGCCCACTGGACGGCGGGCGCATAGTAGGCGTCGCCCGGCACGTCCCGGAAGGCGTTGCCGCCGGAAACGTCGGGGGACCCGGCAAAGCGGTACAGGAAGGTCACGGCCTGGTCGCGGGTCACCGTATCCTCCGGGCTGAACCTGGCGGCGCTGGTCCCGGCGGTGATGCCGTTCTTTACTGCCCACAGGACCGCGTTATAATAGTAGGCGTCGCTGCGGACATCCACAAAGGGGTTGGTCCGCTGCACCACCGGACACCCGGCGGTCCGCCACAGGAAGGTGACCATCTGGGCGCGGGTACAAGTGGCGTCCGGGCTGAACGTGGTGGCGCTGGTGCCGCTGGTGATGCTGTTGTCAACTGCCCATTGGACGGCGTCATAGTAGTAGGCGTTGCGCGGAACATCGGAAAAGGACAGGGTCGAAATCGGAATCACAAACGTATTGGATGTTTCGTTGTCCAAAACGTGTGTCGGTTCTGCATCACGGTACTCCAGAAAACCGAAGTCAGAGATCGGCTTGTTGGATGTAACCGTAACATTGCCATCTTCAACCCCAACGGTCACGGTTCCACCGGAATGACCGGATGCCGTGTACATGATGCATTCCGGGTCAGAAGAAGAAAGATCTACTTCAAATTCGATATCCGTTCCGTTCACCGTAACGCCATCTTTAGTAACTTTGATATAATCCGATCCAGTTGATGAAACTGCATAGCCTCTTTCCCCAAAGTCAACGACAAATGTGCTGTCAGGATCTGTTTCTCGAAGCAGATAATACGGGCTTTGGTCTATGGTAATATCCCAGTATGATTTGTCCCTGTCCGACCCGGTTAATACACAATCGTAGACTTCCATATTTCCCTTGTAATTCATGCCGTCATATGACAAGTATTCCCCCTCGGCGTTTTCCAGGTAAAATTTCTGATAAGCTGACACGGAGATAGTAGTTACGGGATTGACGGATGTGTCTGATTGAGTAGTGCGGTCAAGGAAGATTCCCCCTGTATCTGGTATGCTTACGATGAGTGACAATTGACTGAGCGAAGAAGGGGTCGCTCTTTTTGAATACTGCGATGCCGTCTTTTTTTCTTTTGCGTTTACTAGAGGAATATTCCCAAAAATCTTGTCAATTCCCACAAATTTTAGCTGTTCCCATTCGTCCTCAAGATAAGTATTCTTTCGTTCCATATTGTGGCTTTGGAAAGAAAATGAATTATAATTGCTGGATACAGTCATGATCCGATGGTCTTCAGGACCCATTGTGGTAGTATCGGCATCATAATCGTTCATGTCATATATTTTTATCTCATGCTGATTGGTAGACCTGTTAAAAGAGTACCCATAAACAACCACAGCGTGATACCCTTTAGAATCCTCATTAAAAATAAATAAAAATGGTTTCTTAGTTTCTTGGCAGGACATCGCTTCATGAACAAAACTCATTAAAAAGGAATGTAGCATTTCTTCTGTATTTGAGAAAAACCAACCACCTTTACTGACCGAAGCAGTATATCCATTCGGTATTGTGTGTTGCGTCATGTGATAGTACAAAATCACATCGGAAAAGACCTCGTTTTTAATTCTCATTAGGCTCTTCTTTGCGTTATTATCGTAATAAAAATCATAAAAAGCGCCCAAATCCCAGTAGTTTTGTGCGCCAGGCAGAATAGAATTATAGTCTAACAAGTCCTGACTGGCATAAATCATAGACAATGAAGCACCGAAACACACACCATTTACTTCATTCTTCTTCTCGTCAAAGATATCATACCCTTCTTTTTTTACTCCATCTAATTCTTTGTTAATCTTCCACAATTCAGGCCATGAAGCATTTTGTGTCAACTTCGTATAGTAACCGCGATTATAAAAAACGTAAGGGAGACCATAATGGATATATTGGTTGGAATCCTGTCCAATTACAAAACAATCGTCTGAATATACTGGAGATACCGTCACATTGCATTGCGCTGAAAACCCGCCGTCCACCGTGGTTGCGGTGATGGTGGCCGTCCCTTCTCCCACGGCGGTGACAAGGCCGTTGCTGACCGTGGCGACGGAAGGGTCGCTGCTGCTCCAGCGGACTTCTTTGTTGGAAGCGTTGGAGGGGAGAACCGTGGCGGTTAATGCTGAACTATTCCCAACAGTCAGGGATAGAGTAACTGGAGACAATGATACATTATTTACTGCGATGTAATTGAGGTCATATTTTTCAAATAGCGTTAATTGAAGCGATTTAATGGGAGGCTTAAACGATTGATTGTAACTCTCATATTGACTCTTACTGATTTGATGTATGGGCTCAGATTCGGAACTATAATAATAGAGAATAGAGGATAAATTGGAAGAAATCAGCGAACTTTTTCCAACCATTACTCCGTCATTCAGCTCACAAATTTCTTGCACATAGTCCGCATATCCGGCAGAACGAAAATAATAAAACTGGTTCCCCTCAGTGAGATAATATCCCCATCGAACGTCTGATGAAGCAACTTCAAATATTTTTCCATCACAGTATGTATAGAGGCGCATAATCCGATCTTGAAGGTACGAATCTGTCGAGCCAATAAAAAGTTCCGGATTTCCGTCCTTATCTATGTCCTGGAAGTAGAATCCAACATCTGAAATCGTTCCAATTTGGTTTGAATACTGTTGGACAACATATTTACCCTGAACTAATGCAGTATAGATTTGATCTAAAACATCCTTATAGATCAAAAGTCCATTCACATTAGCAAAGAAGCTGTACTCAAATTGACTTGTCGAAAAACTTATCTTCTGTTCCGCACCTAATCTATTGGCAGAAGACGAAAGGATTTGTGTCGTCTTTTCTTGATCGTGCAAACTAGGCTCAATGAACGCAAAAACGTCCATTGGAACGACTGTTGCGATTAGAGAGCAAACAAGTACCAGAGTCAGAATCGTTCTTTTCATAGAAGCCCCTCCCCAAACAATTTCCGGTTCAGCTGACGGAAAGGCCCGAAAGCCCTTCCGCCAGCCTTGGAACCGGAAACACAAAAAGCGATGCCGAGTCCTTGCAAACTCAACACCGCCGCTTTTCCAAACGCGAACGCACAACCTTTTCCGTTTTCCGCTTGAAAAGGTGGGGGAAAACGGATATAATAAGACCGTGGTGCAGTCCTGGACTGCTGTGCTGAGTACCGACTCTACTCGCATAGGGCCGTAGGGTGTTCCCGCACCTTACGGCCTGCCCGCTTATTTGTGCTTCCAATGCATAGTATAACCGGAACGGAAGAGACTTGCAAGAGGTTTTTTCGCTTGCGCCGCTTGTTTTTGCTTCCGTTTTGCGGAGCATCAACCAAAAAACGGACAGCGGGCCGTCATGGCGTCGCTGTCCGTTGGTATTTGTCCTGTCTCAGCCTCCGAAAAAATGCAAGCCGCGGAAGTTGCCGACTCTGTTCAGACAGCACGGCGCAATTCCCCGCGCACATCCTGGCGGGAAGGCCTGTGCCGCTCTGCGCTGTCAAATCCTATCCTATGGGCATGGCGGCGTTCCTTCTCCGAGGCCGATTCGGGTTTGAATGTCCTCGACACTTGGCAGTTGATCCCTCAGTTCCTCCGGCAAAATGCCGGTAACGCGGTATTCGCTGACGCCGATCGGCTTGGAAACATCTTTGAGGGAGTATTCCGCAACCAGGTCGTTTTTCGTCTTGCAGAGCAAAAGCCCAATGGACGGGTTGTCATCTTCGGACTTCATGATTCCGTCCACGGCCGAGAGGTAGAAATTGAGCTGACCGACGTACTCCGGCTTGAACTCGCCGGTTTTGAGTTCGATCACCACATAGCAACGCAGTCTGAGATGATAAAAGAGCAGATCCAGATAAAAATCATCGCCGCCGACATTCAGATGATACTGGTTACCGAGGAAAGCAAATCCCGTCCCCAGCTCCAAAAGCAGCCTTGTGACCTCCGACACCAGCGCCCGCTCAATGTCCCGCTCCACCATGTCCTCCCGGAAGGGGATGAAGTCGAACACATAGGGGTCCTTCATCATCTGCTGCGCGAGCTCACTCTGCTGCGGCGGAAGCGCCACAGCGAAGTTGTTGACCTTTTC
>Ga0310697_10006762_pt1 | contig 10848 bp, 8 predicted proteins | sample 172DNAGHGlowgp2_FD_203883 | JGI IMG/M metagenome (GOLD analysis project Ga0310697, IMG submission 203883) | Sheep rumen microbial communities from Palmerston North, Manawatu-Wanganui, New Zealand - 1728 DNA GHGlow gp2 (v2) (version 2) | ecosystem: Host-associated > Mammals > Digestive system >...
AAACAGGTACCCGTCAGCAGTTCTGGCCAGACGACAGTATATTTACAGAAACGGTATATAACTATGACAGAGTGGCAAATCGCATGCGCGAACTGGCATTTCTAAATGCTGGCATCACCATCGAGCTGACTGACATGCGCAAGGACAACGAGGGTAACAATCGTCACGACGTATTCCATTCTGACGAGGGATTAAAGGAATTTGTGCGTTACATAGACTCTTCTCGTGTGCATTTGTTTAATGACGTAATCTACATCAATACAGAAAAGCAAGGCATCCCTATTGAAGTAGCCGTTATGTACAACACCGGCTTCAGCGAGAACCTGCACTCATATGTCAACAATATCAACACCATAGAAGGTGGTACCCATTTGACAGGTTTCCGTCGTGCTCTTACTCGCACCTTAAAGAAATATGCTGAAGACAACAAGATGCTAGAAAAGGCAAAGGTGGAAATTGACGGCGAGGACTTCCGCGAGGGTTTGACTGCAGTTATCTCCATCAAAGTGGCAGAGCCACAGTTTGAGGGACAGACCAAGACGAAGTTGGGCAACAGCGAAGTGTCAGGCGCTGTTGATCAAGCAGTAGGCGAAGCATTCTCTATTTACTTAGAGGAGCATCCGAAAGAGTCGAAGATGATTGTTGATAAGGTGATTTTAGCAGCTCAAGCTCGCGTAGCTGCTCGCAAAGCTCGTGAAACAGTACAGCGCAAGTCACCAATGAGCGGTGGTGGTATGCCCGGCAAGTTGGCTGACTGCTCCAGCAAGGACCCCGATGAATCAGAACTGTTCCTAGTGGAGGGCGACTCTGCAGGTGGTTCTGCCAAGCAGGGACGTAATCGTGCATTCCAAGCTATCCTGCCTCTTCGTGGTAAGATTTTGAATGTTGAGAAAGCACAATGGCACAAGGCTTTCGAAAGTGACGAAGTAAACAATATCATACAAGCACTGGGCATCCGCTTCGGTGTAGATGGCGAGGACAGTAAGGTGGCCAATCTGGATAAGATACGCTATAAGAAAGTAATAATCATGACCGATGCCGATGTCGATGGTTCTCACATCGACACCCTCGTAATGACATTCTTCTACCGTTATATGCCAGAGGTGATTGAACGTGGCTATTTATATATTGCCACTCCACCACTCTACCTCTGCACCAAGGGCAAGGTGAAGGAATATTGCTGGACAGACCAGCAGCGCCAACGATTTATTGATACTTACGGAGGTGGACAGGAAGGTGCCATCCATACCCAGCGTTATAAAGGTTTGGGCGAGATGAACCCTGAACAGTTGTGGGAGACCACCATGAACCCCGAGAACCGTATGCTGAAACAAGTGGATCTGACTAATGCTACTGAGGCCGACTATATCTTCTCCATGTTGATGGGTGAAGATGTAGGCCCGCGTCGTGAGTTCATCGAAAAGAACGCTACCTACGCGAATATTGATGCATAAAGGCTTTCCTCACCTTACATAAAAGAAAAGCAAAACGCTCTGGTTGAAACAGGATATTCCTCGTTTGCCAGAGCGTTGTTTTTAGGGAGCGTACAGGGAAATCAAACAATATACCCACGCCGCTTCAGTTCTTCAACAGCATCTTCCAGTTCCTTATACCAAGCCTCACCAAACTTACGAATCAGAGGCTCTTTCAGAAACTCATAGACGCGCACACCCTCTTTCTTTCCTAATAGTACTGCTGCCTTGCATACCTCCCATTGGTGGTAATTCAAGGCGTCTAAATCACCGACTTTCTTATGCCGGATGGGATAGAGATGACAGGATAAGGGCTTGTAGAACTTGGTTTTACCAGCACGATAGGCTTTCTCAAGGGCGCAAAAGCAACAACCATTCTCGTCATAGCAGGTAAAGACACAGTCTTTGCCGTTGACAATAGAAGTGACAAGCTGCCCTTCAGGGTCGGTATAGGCAACCCCTTGCTTGTTGATAACCTTGCGAGCAGGAATAGACAGTAGATCCCAGACTACGGGCAACACCTCCTCAATTTGCATAATTTCATCCAAATCAACAGGTGCCCCTGCATCGCCTTCGATGCAGCAGGCACCCATACAGTGTTGTAAATCGCAAACGAAATGCTCGGTCAGCACCTCATCGCTAATTAGTACATCTCCTATCTGATACATACTCTTCTACCCTTGATATCCCCAAAATATGGTAAGACTCAAAGGTCAAGTTACTTAATCAAATCATTACCCGTCATTTCTGCCGGCTGTGGCATACCCATAATGTGCAGAATAGAAGGAGCAACATCTGCCAGCACACCATTCTCCACCTTGGCTGCTTTGTTGGTAGTTACGTACACAAAAGGCACTGGGTTGAGTGAGTGAGCTGTATTAGGCGTACCATCCTCATTGAGGGCGTGGTCAGCATTACCATGATCGGCAATAATAATCACCTCATAGTCGTTAGCCTTAGCGGCCTCTACAGTGTCCTTCACGCAGTTATCGATAGCCACAACAGCCTTCTCGATAGCCTCATAAACACCTGTATGACCTACCATGTCACCATTAGCATAGTTCACTACAATAAAGTCATACTGCTGAGTATTGATTGCTGCCACCAATTTATCCTTCACCTCGTAAGCACTCATCTCAGGTTTCAAGTCATATGTGGCTACCTTTGGAGAAGGCACCAAAATGCGATCCTCATTATCATAAGGAGCCTCACGACCACCATTGAAGAAGAAAGTAACATGAGCATACTTCTCTGTCTCAGCAATATGCAGTTGCTTCTTGCCATTGTTTGACAGGTATTCACCTAATGTGTTTTCCACATTCTCCTTATCGAACAGAATATGAACACCCTTGAAGGAAGCATCGTAAGGAGTCATGCAGTAATACTGCAAGTTCTTGATGGTATGCATACCCTGCTCAGGCATATCCTGCTGGGTCAGCACGGTGGTAATCTCTTTAGCACGATCGTTGCGGTAGTTGAAGAAGATAAATACATCCCCCTCCTTTACACGACCATCAACGGTACTGTTGACAATAGGCTTGATAAACTCGTCGGTCACTCCTTCGTCATATGACTCTTGCATGGCACGAACCATATCATCGCTCTGCTTGCCCTCACCGTTTACCAGCTGGTCATAACCTACCTTCACACGTTCCCAACGCTTGTCGCGGTCCATTGTGTAGAAGCGGCCGATAATAGATGCTATCACACCGGCACTTTGTTTACAATGAGCCTCAACTTCTTCAATAAAGCCCTTGCCACTTCGTGGATCAGTATCACGACCATCCATCAGACAATGGATAAAAGTGCGGCCTTCCAATCCATATTCCTTAGCGATATCGCACAACTTGAACAGATGATCCAAAGAACTGTGAACACCCCCATTACTTGTGAGGCCCATGATATGCAGACCTACACCATGCTCTTTTGCATAGCTAAAAGCCGACACCACTTCCTTATTCTTCAATATACTTCCATCCTTGCAGGCACGGTTAATCTTCACCAAGTCTTGGTAAACAATTCGACCAGCACCAATATTTAGGTGGCCCACCTCAGAGTTACCCATCTGGCCATCAGGCAAACCAACATTCTCGCCAGATGCCTGAAGTTGGGAATTAGGATAGTAAGCCAATAGATAGTCCCAATAAGGAGTAGGAGTGCAATAAATCACATCATCTTTCTTGTGGTCGCCAATTCCCCAACCATCAAGAATCATCAAAAGTGCTTTTTTAGCCATAATATTCTGTTTATTAATTTGAACTTGCTTTGTTTTAGACTGCAAAATTAAGAATTTCACTCGTAACATGCAAAAAAATAAGGCATAACCCTTTGGGGCTATGCCTTATAATTATCGTATGAAGCGAATTACTTAACGAAATCAGACATATTCAAGAATCTTGCAGACTCCTCCAGACGCTCAAACTGCTTGCCACTATTGGTATCTTCAATCTCGATGAAGAAGTACTTATTACCATTAGCATAGAACTTGTCGAAGATGTTCTTGAAATTCATCGCACCAGAAGCACCCAATACCATAAAGTCTTTAATGTGCAACATCTTAATACGGTCAGCACGCTTGGTCAACCAAGCCACTGGATCCTGCTGGCCCATTACAGTCCAGTAGCAGTCAAGTTCGAAGATTACGTTAGCAGGATCAGTATTGTCCATATAGAGGTCTTCGATGATCTGAGCATCACGCATACCCATACCAGAGAACAAGTCACCTAATACAGCAGCCTTGCTATCAGCAGTAACTTTAGCAAACTCCATATTGTGGTTGTGGTAACCAAACTGAATACCACCAGCCTTCACTACCTCACCTGAAACATTCAGCAGGTTAGCAAAATCCTTAGCTGCTTCGATATTGGTCACTGTCATAGGTGGCATCATAGGCTGTACCAGATACTCAACGCCCAACTTAGCATGATCTTCTGCTACCGGTTTCCAGAATTCCTTCACGTCGTTCACCATTTCTTTCAAAGTCTTTGGTTTCTGTGCAGGAGCTCCAGGACGCTGGAACATGCCAGCCATCAGAACACCAGGAGTAACATGTGAACTCACAATCTTCAGGTCATTGTCTTCAGCAGCCTTTTTGAAATCAAGCAGCTCTACCTCGCCAATCTTATGAGTATCTGCGCTGTAACCTGCTAATTCGAGGTTTTTGATACCCATCTCGCGGATACGCTTCATGTTAGCGTTCAGGTCGCCAGCAAACATTTCCGGGCCCAGTGTATAAATCTGCAGACCCAAACCCTTGTTCTTGTTCTCTACAGGAGCAGCTGGAGTAGCTTCCTTTGAGTTACATGCTGCCAAAGCGCCTAAAGAAAAAAGTGAAGCGCTCTTTAAGAAATCTCTTCTATTAATCATTGCTGTTATAAATATAAAATAGGTATTTTAGAAACAATGAAGGCACAGCTCAATGAAAGCCGTGCCTCCTTATGATTGTCTATTTATTTAACCCAAGGCTGAGCATTGATGTACTTCATAGAAGCCTCAACACGCTCCATCTGTTTGCCACTGTCGATGTCCTCGATCTCGCAGAACAGATATTGATTGCCGTTTGCATAGAACTGCTCGAAGATATTCTTGAAGTTCATAGCACCAGAAGCACCAAGTACCACGAAGTCTTTCACGTGAATCAACTTGATACGATCAGCACGCTTCTGCAACCAAACCACAGGATCCTGCTGGCCCATAACGGTCCAATAAGTATCCATCTCGAAGCATACGTTAGCTGGGTCTGTATTATCCATCAGCAGATCCATGATCATAGGACCATCAGCCGCTGTCAGCGGAGTCAGAACAGTAGGCAGGCGGAAGCCCTTAACACCCTTGACCATGCGGGCAAATTCCATATTGTGGTGGTGGTAACCAAACTTGATACCAGCAGCCTTAAATATCTCACCACTCTTGTTCAGCATCTCAGCGAAAGCCTTTACGTCGTCCTCAGTATTCAGGTAAGCCATCATAGGATGAACAACGTATTCAATGCCCTGAGCAGCGTGATCATCAGCTACCTTCTTGAATGACTCTGCAACCTTGTCAATCATAGAGCGGTTGAACTGACCATCGCTACCATCACGGCTTTCACGGCCAGCAACACCTGAGAACAAACCAGGAGCATTTACGTGTGAGCTAGGTATAGCCAAACCAGCGTCGTTAGCCATCTTCTTAAACTCGCTGAAATCAACGCCACCCACCTTATTGGTGTTAACGTCGTAACCAGCCAGCTCAATGTACTTGAAGCCCATGCCATTCAGACGCTTGAAGTTGTCTGCCAGATTGCCAGCGTACAACTCATTGCCTAAAGTATAAATTTGCAAACCAAAGTTCTTGTCTGGGTTGTTAACCTCAGCAGCAGGAGCAGCTGCAGTCTCCTTAGCATTACAAGCAGCTAAAGCGCCCAGTGATAACATGGAAGCGCTCTTCAGAAAATCTCTTCTATTAACCATAATTTTATTAATATTAGTGTATTTGGCTGTAAAGTTAGTTCTTTTTCACGAGATTATACCTATTATAATGAATATTTTTACCAAAAAAGTGCTGATTTTTATTTACAAAAGGGCATAAAAAGAGCAGAGCCGGCTTCACAGCCAGCTCTGTCTATAATTTTAACCCAATGTTTTTTCGTTTTATCTTACGAAGCCTTTGCTCTGCAACCACTTCGCACTTGCCCAAGCACGGTCAAGTTGTTTGCCACTATTGATATCTTCAATCTCAACGAACCAGTTACGATGACCGTTTGCATAGAATGCGTTGAAGATATTCTCGAAGTTCATGGCACCAGAAGCACCGATCACAACGAAGTCCTTAATGTGTAGCAACTGGATGCGCTCTTTGTAGTTGTTGATCCAAGTGATAGGATCCTGCTGACCCATAACAGTCCAGTAGCAGTCAAGCTCAAACAACACATTATTAGGATCAGTACCCTCAATGAACACCTGTTCAATGGTCTTTGGCTGAGCCTCACCTGGACGAGCGAAACCGCGCTGGTTATAAGGTATAGCCTCCTTGCCACCAGCTACAACCTTATTGAACTCATTGCTGTGGTTGTGGTAACCCCACTTAATGCCGTTCTCTTTCATCAACTCACCAACCTTATTGAACACCTCAGCAACTGCCTGAGCATCCTCAAGACTTGCAATAGGTGGCAGACTTGGCTGTACGATGTACTCAACACCAAACATCTTGTGATCTGGAATAATCTTCTTCCAGAAGTCCAAGATCTTGGTCTCTGTAGATTTATCATACTTAGCGCCACGCTCCAAGTTAGGAGTCATGTGAGAGCTAAGAATCTTGATACCTGCGTCATCAGCCATCTTCTTGAAGTCTGCTGCAGAAGTAGCTTTGCCACCACCGCCCCAGCCAGCGAACTGACCATGACCTGCTTTGTCATCATAGCTGTAGAAAGCCAACTCAGTCTGGCAGTAGCCATAACTTGCCATCTTCTTCAGTGCGTTAGCTGGATCATTCAGCAACTCACCACCGAGAGAGTAAGCCTGGAAACCAAGGTTGGTTCCGGCTTTAGGAGCCTGTGCTGTAGCGGCAGTAATGCCGTCAACACCCTTCATGCCATTAGCAGCACTCAACTTTGAAGCTGCCAATGCGCCCAGCGTCATAAAAGACGCACTCTTAAGAAATTCTCTTCTGTTTGCCATAAAAATAAAATAAAAGAAATTATAAAACACTATTTGGGTTCAAAGTTAATACTTATCAATGATAATTCAAAGTAATCTAATAGAAAAAGTTTTCAACAGGTTTCTGTAATTCAGCAATAATTCTTAATTTTGAGCAAAAATAATGACAACGATGCTATTTCCTTATTTGAAAGATACAATAGAAGCGGGATGCGACGAAGCAGGCAGGGGCTGCTTGGCAGGTGCCGTATATGCTGCGGCTGTAATACTGCCATCCGACTACAAGAATGAGTTACTGAATGACTCCAAGCAACTTACAGAACGCCAACGCTATGAGTTACGCCCTATCATTGAGCATGACGCTATAGCTTGGGCAGTGGGCATTGTATCACCCCAGGAGATTGACAAGATCAACATCCTCAATGCCTCCATACTGGCCATGCACCGTGCTTTGCAACAACTCAAGCCACAACCCCTTCACATCATCGTTGACGGCAATCGCTTCAAGCCATACGGTGACATCCCTCACCAGACAGTGGTGAAAGGCGATGGCAAGTACCTTAGCATTGCGGCAGCATCTATCCTTGCCAAGACCTATCGCGATGATTATATGAATGATCTAGACGCTCAGTATCCTGGCTACGACTGGTGTCGTAATAAGGGTTATCCAACCAAGGCACACCGGGAGGCTATCAAGCGTTTAGGCACTACCCCTATCCACCGGATGAGCTACAATCTGCTGGGTGACGGGCAACTTTCTCTTGATTTTTAGCAAAAAGGAGGACATAGATTTTGTTCTCTCTTTTGTTTGCACTACCTTTGCATAGAAATAATTATAACTTTTAAACGATGAGATTTCACAAATTATTGATGATGGCAGTGGCTGTTGCATTCACTTTGCCAGCAACGGCTCAGTTCCGCCGCACTCCTACCCCAAATGACACTTTGCATTCTGTCAGAGTTTCTCCAAAAGGAGATGTAACCTTCAGCATCTATGCACCTAATGCCAAGGATGTACAGGTCAATGCTGAATGCACCCCTTGGGGACAGCAGGTGAAAGTAGTGAAAAATGATGTAGGTGTATGGTCGGCTACCATACCCGGAGTGAAGGATGGCGTGTATCGTTACAACTTCGTAGTGGATGGCGTAACTGTTCAGGACTCCAAAGATTCAGGCGTGGCTAACGCCAGGGCTTTAGCTGTAGTAACTACCGACAAAGACGCTTTCTTTGCCAACAAAGATGTGCCTCATGGTGCTGTTGCCCAGCGCTGGTATTACTCTAAGCCCTTAAAGGAGATGCGCCGTATGCATGTATGGACACCTGCCGGCTATGAGAAGAGTACCGACAAGCTGCCAGTACTCTACCTAGTGCATGGCGGTGGCGATAATGATACTTCCTGGCCAGGTGTTGGTCATGCAGGCTTTATCCTCGACAACCTCTTGGCTGAGGGCAAGATGGTGCCTATGGTAGTGGTAATGCCTAACGGCAGCATTGATACACCCGATGGAAATGTACATAGCGAGGTACCTATCTTCGCGGAAGACATGATTCAGAGCATCATTCCTTTTGTAGAGGACAACTACCGTGTGCTGACCGACAAGGATCACCGTGCTATGGCTGGTTTATCAATGGGTGGTATGGAGACCATGGAAACTGCGCTCTATCACCCTGAAATGTTCAGCTATGTATGGGTACTAAGTTCTTCTTTCGCTCCAGGCGACAAGAACAAGTATGAGACTGAACGTATCCATTTGAAGCAGGATGCAGCAAAAATAAATGCCAATGTAAAGCAATTGGTATTCACACAGGGTGGTCCTGAGGATATTGCTTATAACAACTGCAAGGAGACCCTCAAGTTGTTCGATGAGGCTGGCATCAAATATGAGTTCAGTGAAATGCCTGGTGGCCATAGCTGGCATGTTTGGCGACATAACCTACGCGACCTTGCTCCAAGAATTTTCAAGTAATCAATCATTTAATAAATCATTTTTATGAAAAAAGCATTATTAACCATTGTATTGGCATTATTTGCCGTTACAGGCTTTGCACAGCAAGCGTTGTTCAGCCGCAATGTTGTTAAATCTCCAGAGATTAACGCTGACAACTCAGTTACTTTCCGTCTACATGCACCAAAGGCTATCACAGTCCAGCTGACAGGAGATTGTGTAGATGGTGTAGTTAATATGAAAGAAGATTCTTTAGGTGTATGGAGTTACACTACAGGCAAGTTGGAGCCAGAGCTCTATTCTTATAGCTTTATTGTGAATGGCATGCGTATGCTGGACCCTTCAAACATCTACCAGAACCGTGATGTGGCTACATGGACCAGTATCTTTATCGTAAGTGATAAGAAGGGCGACAAGGGTGACCTGTACAGTGTGAATAAGGTACCTCATGGCAATGTTTCAAAGGTATGGTATGAGAGCCCTACCCTGAAACTGACCCGTCGTATGACTGTATATACACCTGCCGGCTATGACAAAGGTAAGAACTATCCTGTACTCTACCTGCTGCATGGTGCTGGTGGCGACGAGAATGCATGGTCAGAACTGGGTCGTGCTGCCCAGATCCTGGACAACCTGATTGCAGCCGGCAAAGCAAAACCAATGCTCGTTGTGATGACCAACGGTAATCCTAACACTGCTGCCGCTCCTGGAGAGTGGGACTTCGGCATGTATCAGCCTGCTATGGGTGGTGGTGGCGTTCAGCTGCCTCAGGCTGCTGCTTCTATGGATGAGAGCTTCATGGATGTTGTGAACTTCATCGAGAAGAACTACAAGGTGGCTAAGAACAAGGCTAGCCGTGCTATCTGCGGTTTGTCAATGGGTGGTGGTCACTCATTCCAGATCAGCAAGCGATTCCCCAACACCTTCGATTATGTAGGTCTGTTCTCTGCAGCTGTATCAGTTGGCCAGTGGGGCGACCGCACTCCGCTGCTCGAGCGCATGAACACCAATGAAGAGTACAACAAGCAGATGGCTGCCCTCTTCGGTGCTAAGCCAAAACTTTACTGGATTGCTATCGGTAAGACCGACTTCCTCTATCAGCAGAATGCTGACCTGCGTAAGTGGTTGGACAGCAAAGGCTATCCTTACACCTATCGTGAAACCGATGGTGGTCACATTTGGCGCAACTGGCGTATCTACCTGACAGAATTCTCTCAGATGATATTCAAATAAATTAACTGCTCTTTCTCCTTTGCCTCGACGCGCAAAGAAAAAGAGCTAAAAGGAAAGTCAAGGGCTGATGTTCCGAGGCTATAAATATTGCTTTATTGCAAAAGAAGAATAGACGAGCGTTTTGTAGCTCTTATATGTTTTTCTTTTTAACGCAATAAAGCAATATTTCCTTAATGCCTCCCCAAGCCCAATTTTAGATTAACTTTAAGATGAAACAACAATTATTAGCAATCTTATTACTAACTCTTACAGGCTGCGGAAGTCAACAATCGACTAACCCAGTATTGGATATCGAGGGAGGAAAGATTCAGGGTGTGGCGTCCAACGACCCATCTGTATTGGTGTATAAAGGTGTGCCTTATGCAGCAGCCCCTGTGGGCGATTTGCGTTGGAAGGCGCCTCAGGCAGTCACTCCATGGGAGGGAGTTATAATAGCCGACAAATGGGGAGCAGCTGCCATGCAGAACAGTGGCAAGGCAACGGGTGATTTCTACTTCAAGGAGTTCTATGCCGATGGTGACCCTGAGTTCAGTGAAGATTGCCTCTATCTGAACATTTGG
>Ga0310697_10006763_pt1 | contig 10848 bp, 6 predicted proteins | sample 172DNAGHGlowgp2_FD_203883 | JGI IMG/M metagenome (GOLD analysis project Ga0310697, IMG submission 203883) | Sheep rumen microbial communities from Palmerston North, Manawatu-Wanganui, New Zealand - 1728 DNA GHGlow gp2 (v2) (version 2) | ecosystem: Host-associated > Mammals > Digestive system >...
GATGGTCGCAAGGGGAATGTTGGTGTACTCGGCAACCTGCTCTGGCGTGACAGGGCGGTGTCTGTTCTCTCTCTGCTGAGTTGGTCTGTTCTGAAGGTTCAGCAGTAATGCCTTCATGCCCGATACTTCATCCCGAAGTTCGGCAACGACCTGCGGAAGGTCATTGAACGTAAGTGGTTCTTTATTCATTTGCATACACGATCCTTTAGTGGAATCGTGCTGCAAAGGAACCTCGTTACGAATCAGAGGGCAAGCCACTGTTTCGTAACTGGTGCATCACGAAACATTCACGCAGTTGAGCCTTGTTTTAGGCTGTTATTCGTGGTTAAAACAAGATTTTGAAGCGGATTTTGATAACATCGAACATGTATGTATAATGAATGACAATTGGGATTTCGATAGTTTCTGGCGTAAGATTTCAGCGCAAAAAGATATAGACACATCAGAGCAACACCAAAGTTTTGCAGAAGCGTGGCATTACCATTATTTCATTGAAAGATAATATCGATCCATTACAAACTCTGTTATGTTTATGAACGTCTATGCTGCCCTTGCAGAGTTTGAGAGGAGTATTATCATCGAGAGATGTAAATCAGGTCGCGCTGAAGCAAAATGAAAAGGAAAGAAGTTCGGTATGCCAAAGGGTACACCGAAAGATAAGATAGTTGCCTATAGTACTTTATAAAAAAGTGGACTGACAATTTCAGCAATACAACAATACTTTTGTATTAAATCTAAGTCAATAGTCTATCGACTCTTGCGACTTGACGGTATTAATCAGAGCAGGAGATAGCGCATATATTTTTAGAATATCGTATTTTTTTTACTTATCTAATAAATATTAATTCAGCCAAATGGCCGAACGAAAGTGCACCAAACAGCCGAACAGAATTGTTCCAAATAACCCCAAATGATAATAAATAATTTAATAGATTTAGCTCGAATAAGGATTCATTATTATTTTTTTGTCTTGTTTTATGGCTTAGAAACATGACAAAATATTGCTTTTTGATAGATAAACTTTCATAATTGTTAAAAATTGCCCTTTATAATCACTTTTGTTTTGTTTTATGGCTTAAAAACAAGACAAAATTCGTATCTTTGCACCAAATTTTTATTCGAAAGTATTATATGTTACAGTCAAAGGCTATAGAACAGGCTGTGAACTCATTCCGTACGGACTATGTTTTCACGTACAGAGATTTGGGATTACCTCCCGAGTCTAGTGCTAATGTTATACGCAAATTGAACCGTATGGCGGACACGGGTGTTATTCAACGGCTTTCTAAGGGTCGGTTTTATAAGCCAAAACAAACTATGTTTGGGAACTTAAAGCCGAGCCAACAAGAGGTCGTAAAGGACTTATTGGAAAAAGAAGGTAAGATAGTAGGTTATTTGACAGGAGTTTCCATTTTTGGGCAGTTAGGTCTTACCACACAGATCTCCAACGTCATTGAGATTGGCGTGAAAGGGAAAAAGAACAATACCCGCAGGGGGATGTATTCAATCCGTTTTGTTCAACAAGCCAATCAGATATCAAAAAATAACATTCCTTTACTCCAATTACTTGATTCTATAAAAAGTATTAAGCGTATTCCTGACTCAACACCTGATAGCTCATATAATAGAATTAGAGAAATCATGAAATCTCTAGATGATAAAAGTATTGATTCGATGGTTAAGCTTGCCATGAAGTATAATCCCATGACAAGGGCCATTGTTGGAGCCATCATAGAAGATTTGTTTGATGAAGAACGCGCCCGTGTTTTAAGAGATACACTTAACCCTATTACTGTATATAAAGTTGGCTTGACAAAGAGAGTATTATCAACTAATAATTTCAGAATTATATGACACTCGATAATAATACGCAACAGTTTTCAGATGCTATTCGTGCAGCTTCCGAACGCCTTAACATTGCTGCTATTTATATAGAAAAGGATTATTGGATAACCAAGATTTTACAACAACTATCAAGAACCCCTCAGGCAAACAACATAGTCTGGAAGGGTGGAACTTCATTGTCCAAGGGATATGGACTTATAGATCGATTCTCAAGTGATATTGATGTTGCAGTACTTGCAGATGGAATGAACGGCAATCAAATAAAGACCTTGATTTCAAAGGTAAATAAGGGGATGACAAAGGGGATTCCTGAAACTGACATGCCTGGAAAGACTAGCAAAGGGTCTCGATACAGAAAGACATATCATTCATACAAGAGTACGTTAATTGAAAATGATTCGCGTATGCAACTTCTTGGTAACTATGTTATCGTGGAAATCAATTCTTTCGCTAATCCATTTCCATATGTAAGGTTGACGATAGAAAGCTTTATAACGCAGTTTTTAAGAGAAACAGACAAAGAAGAACTTATTGAAAAGTGGGATATGGTCCCATTTGAATTGAATGTCCTAGATAAACGACGTACAGTTTGTGAGAAGTTGGTGTCTTTACTACGTTTCTCCTTTACACCTCAGCCCATTGAAGGATTAAAAGAGAAAATTCGTCATTTTTATGATCTTCATGCTCTGTCAAACGACCAAGAATGTCGTACTTATCTTAACAGTGATTTTGTATCAGACTTAAATGAACTATGGAAACACGATCAAGCGGTCTTTGATACCCCCGAAGGTTGGCAAGGGCATGATATCGAAGATGCTCCTTTGCTTAAGAACTTTCCACAACTTTGGAAAGAGTTAAGTACTCATTATTCCAACGAACTTAGTCAACTAGCATATCGTCCTATACCGTTGCCGGAAGAAATAGAGGAAAGTATATCTAAGATTCTTAATATAGTTCAAATACATTAGGAACTATTGTCTCTTATAGCATGTTAAGAGAGAATGTTTATGATTTGTTATGTGGAGAAATTACGAGAATAGTTGTATGATGTAATCTTAATTGAAAAAATGATTAATGGACAAATAATAAACGAAGAGTTACACGATGACAAAGAAGTAATAACTCAGGAGAGCCTACAGCCTAAGCGGATCAATCCTGATGAAAAGGCTTACCAGAGTGTGCGTGATATTAAGGAGCGACTTCATAAAGGAGATGCAACAAATATCGCGTTGACCGGGCCGTATGGTTCTGGAAAGAGTTCGATTCTTATAACACTCAAGGAAGACTATCCTGAACACCATTACCTCAACATTTCTTTAGCTACACTCAAACCGTCGGATGCCATAGCGAAAGAGAAAAAAGGGAAAGGGACAGACGAGAATAACGAAGAGGAACTCTCAAAACTGAATCTGGACAGGCTGATAGAATATAGTATACTTCAGCAGCTCATTTACAAGGAAAAACAAGAGGTTCTTCCAAATTCGCGATTTAAGCGGATTTTCCATCTAACAAGCAAACGTGTATGTGAGATAACTTTAGCCATAATACTGGCGGTACTTGCTATTATTATAATCTTCGAGCCTTCTTTTCTAAGAGTGGAATGGCTTTGCAAAGTGTTTGGCAGAGAATGGATGAATGTTGTAGGTGACAGCTTGAGCATCATTTATCTACTCTGGTTTGCATACGAGGCCATTTCAATGATTGTACCGGCAGTAAGCAACAGCCGTTTGAATAAACTCAATTTAAAAGATGGTGAGATTGAGATAGTGGAGAACACCTCCATCTTCAACAAGCATTTAGATGAAATTCTGTATTTTTTTGAGAAGACGGACTATGATGTGGTGATGCTTGAAGACTTAGACAGGTTTGAATCCATTGACATATTCTTGAAGTTGCGTGAATTGAATTTACTTCTGAATGAATCGAAGGTAATAGAGCGGAAGATTTTCTTCGTATATGCTGTAAGAGACGATATGTTTCAGGATGCAGAGCGGGTGAAGTGTTTTGACTATATCACAACTGTAATACCCGTAATCAATCGCTCTAACGCTAAGAATCAGTTAAAAGAGGAATTGCAGAGACGTGGCGTGACAGAGATTTCTGACCATCATTTGCAAGAATTGGGCTTTTTCTTGTACGATATGCGACTTTTGAAAAACATTGCAAACGAGTATGTTCAATATAGGGGGAAACTCTCGGCGGGCATTAGCAGCGAAAAACTGTTGGGAATGATAGTGTATAAGAACTTTTATCCCCAAGACTTTGCTGATTTGCACGACTGCAAAGGCATGGTTTATAAACTGCTAAATTTGAAAGAAACGTTTGTTGCAGCCAAGATAGAGGAACTGGAAGAGGAAAACAAGAGAAAGCGTGAACTTCAAGAAAGCCACCAAAAGGAAAGGCATCTAAAGGAAACAGAACTAAGAAGAATCTATTTGGAGGGCTATAGGGAGCAGTTGATTTCTACGATGCAGCATATAAGAATTGGGGATAGCAACTATAGTATTAAAGATATTGCTGCAAATGAAAAACTTTTTGAGAAGCTAATAAACAATAAAAGTATAAAGTACACCTACATAGATACTAATGGCGGCTACTATGGTGGACAGACTAGACAGGCATCAGCAGATATTTCTTTTGAAAACATAGAGGAAAATATAGATTCATCAAAAAACTATCATGAGCGATTGGATAACCTTAGAACAGCATTTGAGGAACTTGAGAATTCTGACTTTATTGATATCCGAAAGGATGACATCCGGTCGCAAACTCTCAGTCAGATAATGGGTACGATTGATTATGGTTCAGTAGAAGCATATACCAAGCTTAATGTGCCACGAATGATTGAGTTTCTGGTGGTGAAGGGATATATTGACGAGAACTACTATGACTACATTTCTTATTTCTATGCTAACTTCATAGATGCTCACGATTGGGATTTTGTGCTAGACTTGAAACTAAACAAGGCACATCCATACGATTATCATATCAATAACGTAGAGGCTTGCCTTGATGAGATTCCCAAATCAGTTTATCGGAAGAATGCGATTCTGAATATTGATCTTGTTGACTATTTGGCAGAGCACCAGGCAGACCGTATGAATAAGATGCGCATGCTGGTTATACTTAGAACAGCAATAGATGGAAAGAAATATGATTTCATTGCAGCGTATTATCAAAAAGGGTGTCGGCAGGATGTTGTTTTTCCACTATTGTTTGACCAGCACAAGGGTCAATGGAGTGCTTGGGAAAGTAAAGATGATGACAAACAGAGTTTGAAATTGAGTTGGTTTAAATATGCGGAAAAAGAACAGAGCTGTGAGGGAAGCAGAAAGTGGCTGAATGAGCACTTTGTTTTTATGACTGATAATTTACTCGATATCGATGCAGAACACTGGTGCACTCTTATAGGAAACGGGGAATATCAGTTTGAGGAACTGAATGTTGTGTCAAGAGATATTTTAAATGCTGTAGCAGATACCAATGCATATAAACTAACGCGACATAACGTAGAGGTTCTTGTGGGTTATCTTCTTGAAATGGATCTTGATTCCGTGTCATACACTCTTGTTAATCAAACTGAGCACGAGCAGCTGATTGAACGGGTGGAAGAAAACCTTGGGCAGTGTATTAAGACAGTTTTTGCCGCACCTGAATCAGAAAAAGAGAGTGTAGATGCTATATTGGGTATACTGCTGGATGCACAAGTGATGGAAGTGGAAAAAATAGCATATTTGAAGAAGCAACAGAATAAGATAGACCTTGAGCAGGCAGAGCAAAAAGACATTAAGACCTTGGCTTTGAAATGTGACGTGGTGGAAGTAAGTTGGGAGAACGTGGTTCACTATCTGAACGAGGTGAGCGAGAAGAAAGCAGATACAACGTTGATAGCATTCGTTGACAAACATTCTGATGAACTTGCTATGCAAGGAATTGATCAATTATCCTCTGAGAATGTAAGGAATCTACTTGCTCAGTTTATAGGTACAGATGATTTGGGCTTTGAGTCGTTTACTAGAATTGTTGGATGTTTTGATAGATGGTATTATGAGAAAGGCGTTCCTTCAATTGAGGAGCGTCGTGCGATAGTGCTTAATGAGAGGGGGATGTTACATTACACGGTAGAGAATACGGAGAGTTTCATAAGCCATTATTCACCTTCTGCATTGATGGCTTACTTACTTAAACATAAACGAGAATGGCTGAAAAAGCCTGAGGCTGTAGAGTATAGCGCCGAGGCAGCTGTAGGTCTTTTGAGATCAAGCCTAACGATTAGTGAGAAAGCATCTATTATACCTTGTTTCGATGTTTCTATCTTGACTGAAGAATTGGCTGATGAGATTATGTTTATTCTCAATAAGCAGGAGATAATGCTTAACAAGGACTTCCTGTTGAAAGTAATGAGGCTGACAAATATGCCAGACGAAAGGTTAAGAGTGATGAATTATACATTGGAGAAGAATGTGTTTGATGAAGACGTTATTACCGCTCTCATAGAGACATTGCACTTACCCTACAAATATATTGCAGAGAAGGGGAAGAAACCTGAATTGCCAAATAACGAAGAGTCCTGGCGGTTAGTGAAAGTGCTGAAGGAAAGAGATTACATATCTTCATATTCAGAGACAAAGAAGGGAATTCGAGTTAATACGAAATTAAAGTGATGTTATTTGTGAACAATTAGATAATAAACTTGTATATTTAATCCTATCTTTATATCGCAGAAGTGTTTCTGGGAAGCCCCGTTGCCCCCATCTGCACTATAAAAAGATTATATCGTGTCTCATCTGCTTGCAGTTGGGACATGTGCTTTAATGACGATATTCTTTTTACTATGGCTCAATACAAAATTTGGAAGGTCATTGCCTCAGTCATCTAGCATCTAATTCATGAAATCTACGGTTTGAAACTCCTTCGATCAATTGCCAATGATGATGGCCAACAGTTCACTTTCACTGAATTGGCTGACACCATCCATCTAGAACTTTTCCATCGGTAGGTCATCATTAGTCTATTTCTTGATTGATGGAACTGGGTCTTCTTCTAGCTGTTTCTAAATAGCGATTTTCGAAGTAGAGTAGAACTCATGAAGAGAATCACCATTAGATTTCCCACTAATATGGCCCATGATGTGATGTTTAAGTATTGATTCCAGATTGGAGAGAGAGATTAGCCTCTGTCTTTCTCTTGACCTAGCTGTGAAGGGATATGGAACAGCAATCCGTCTTTTCCTGGATAATCGCAATGAATCTGGTCACTGTTTGATGTGACTGTCAGATTCCTGAGTGTATTATGTGACAACGGTTCTTCATTAACCATCTTGCACAATGAAGCAAAACGACGTTCGATATAACAGGCGCAATCATCGTTGCTGTAAATTTTGCCTTTGCCGAGTCCCAATCTTGTGGCAATGTTCCATACCAGATGGCGGACATCGAAGCTGCTCAGCTTGGTCTTGAATCTCTTCCACTCAACTTCTGGGCGGTAGTTGTGATCCATCGCGAATCTCAACAGGTCTGTACAGAACTCGTCCATGTCTTCCTCATATACAAATGGAGACATGATGTATAGAAGGTATTCATGAATGGTGTCCAGTTTCTTCTTCTGGCTTTCTGCCTGACTTTGGTAGAAGTCATCAATACCTTGCTGGTAGGTTGAACTGGCTGGGGCGACCGAAACAGTGGATGGCTCATTGCCGGGATTGGCTTCTTCTATGACCTTAGTATTTGCAATTGTTATATCCTCGGCAATCTCCTCGACCACCTCGGCATCGCAAACGTCCTCAGTCACATTTGACTCTGCAGCAATGGACTTTGCCTCCAAAAAAAGAATAGGAACTTGCCCATCTTTTTCGTTGGGATAGGTGTCTATAGAATCCTTCTTCTTGGTTTTTCTCATCTGCGCTATTCCAACGAAAGCATACTGCATAGCCATGTATGCTGACCATAGGACTGTTGCAGACATCAGGTATATGATATAGACAGGGACAATGTCATCGGGCAGGATGGAATCTGCCCACTGGCATAGTGGAATTGAAAGAAGGAGTACTGCAACGCCTGGCAGTATTCTCGTGGAAATCCATTCGAGTCGGATGGATGCCTCCCGTGAAGTGATTGAAGATGGAGAATCTATTTTCATTGTCTTTTCTTGTTATTGTTCCTTATTTCTGAAAAAGCGGTGCAAAGTTAAGAAGAATTTTGTACATGGCGTACAGGCCTTTTGCCTATAGGCCAATGATTTATGCTTATTTATGAATCATACTTTAACAGAGTATGATTTTCATACTCGGCCTTTTTCTTTCTTTTTTGCCGTTGTTCGTCTGCAAGACAAAGGTATAACGAAAAATGAGAGCCAATTCTGTTTGGTTCTCATTTTCCTGTGTTTGCGACCTGAAAAAGCATCTTTGGTTTCATTTCCGGACGAAATAGAACCAAGAAATATGTTTAGCCTTGTCCGACGACCTTTAGCTGTGGAGTTATCTTTGGCTTCAGCGTGATGCGGTTGACGCTCTCACGCTTGCTGTCATCAGCCATGTTGGCATAGATCTGAGTGGTAGAAACATTCTTGTGTCCCAACATGTGCTGCACGGTATAAACACTTGTACCTGCATCCACCTGTAATGAGCCGAAGGTGTGACGGCTGCAATGGAACGAGATTTTCTTGGTGATGCCAGCAGCTTTGAGCCAGTTCTTCAAAGGTGTCTGCGTCATCTTGTCCGTAAAGCCTTCAAATACCTTACCTGTTCCGCTGCCGCCAATCAGTTCCAGAGCCTCGTCACTGATAGGATTGTTCACCAATTCCTTGGTCTTCTGCATACGAAGGGTGACGTACATGCCTCCATCGCCGTATGGCTGTATGTTTTCCCATGTAAGTTGACGAATGTCACTCTTTCTCAATCCTGTCAGACAGGCAAAGAGAAAAGCGGTCTTCAGAACAGGAAATTCACAAGGAGTGTTCGCCAGTCTGACGAGTTCATCCTTGGACAGATGTTCCTTCTCTGTTGGGATAGTGTCAATCCGTTCCAAGAAGCCATTGGGATTCTCCAGAATCTTATGTTCCCTGTAGGCGGTGTGGAGTACGGCACGGAAGGTAGACCAATAGCCAGCCACAGAGTTAATGTGAAGCTTGTGCTCCGTGTGAATGGTCTGTGGAGCGGTCAGCAGGTAGTCACGAAATCTGTTGCAGAGGTAAACGTTGATTTCATCGAAACGACACTTACCGTTACAGAAACGGTTGAAGTGTTTATAGACATGCTGCCACTTGCAATTCTTCTTATCGGCCTTCATCTTGAAGTAGGCAAGGAAATCTCCTTTCAACTTGTTCTTGTCGAAGAAGTCGTAGCGTTCGTTTACGATACTCTCATAGCGTCGGCATCGCAATGCTTCGGCTTTCTCTGTCATGCGCTCGTTGTAGTCCCTCTCGCGCTGATTCTTAGGCTTGGCAAAGATGTAGATGCCAAGTGACTCATGTCGCTGTACCTTCATGGTGGACTCATCCCTGTAGCCAGGATAGTAGTCAAGGTAGAAGCTCAGTTGCGTACCTTTCTTTATCTTACGTGTACGCAAGGTTACTGTCTTGCAAATGTTACTCATACTTGTATGAAATTTGTTTTGTTAATAATCGAAGGCTATGCGTTTCATAGCGGGTGCAAAGTAACTGCGTGATGGAAGAGTGGCCAACTTACCCATTCATAACTCATGGATAATTGCACTTTCACGCAGTTGATGCTTATTATTGGGCGTTATTGGAGCCTGTAAGCCCCGAATTGTGCCAGTCTGCTTGCCATTATTCGGTCTAATTCCTCCTTGACGATGAGGTTTCGGACACCGACTTTCACCTTCGTGAGGTTGTTTGTCTTGACGATTACGCAGATGTTGCTCTTGGTCATGCCGTACTTCTCGGCGGCTTCGGCAGTGGTGTAATAGTCATCACTCGCTTTCAGGTCTGGACGGAAGATGTCATCTAGATGTATCTTTGAATAATAGGTCTTGCCATATTCTCGCTTTGTGGGAATATGGCGGCGGTAGGCTTGGCTGTGTAAGGATTCCTTGGTCGTGGAATAGAGGGATTCTGCCTCATCCGTTGTCAGCCATTCGGTCAAAGCTTCTACCTCGGCAGTCACTCCGAAAAGTGCATCCATGTGCTTTCGGCTATAGTAGTTCTTGCCGGCAATTTTGCACATAGGAATGTTGTTTCTCTTGGCTGAAACATAGAGCCATGACTTCTTCACTTTGTAAATAGCCATGACATCCTCGCCAGAGATGTATTCAAGTGGTTCAATGTCTTGAAAAGAGTTCTCTTTCCTCGTTGACTTACTTGAATCATGTCCTTTCTTCAACGATAGGGAAGAAGGAGTCAAGGGCTTGTATGTTGGCAATACTCTGTGATAAGGATTGCCAGCAAGCATCTTCTCGATGTCTGCCTTGCGGATGAAAGCCATACGGCTGCTGATTCGTGATGCTGGAAGTTTACCCTCGTTTACCAACTTGTAAACGTACTGGCGGGAGCATCCCATGAGGATGGCAGCCTTGGAGAACGAAAGATACTCCTGGCTGGCGATGTCTATAACAGGCTGGACTGTCTTTAAAAAGTCCTGTTGCCTTTTCTTGCGCTGAGCCTTTGCCGCCTCAGCACAATGTTCCGAACAATACCTCTGCGAGCCGCTGTTACAAGTGAACTCCTTGCCGCAGAAGGCGCATTTTCTTGTCTTTCTCATTTGACTCCTTTTTATGTGGTTTTACAATCAATTTCTTGCAAACCGCCACGGAGTGAACTTTCGTCAATCATTGACAATCCTTGTCAACTCATTCCACGATGTCACGTTCTTCAAATGAGGTCACTTCCTTGCTCTTTTCCCTCTCGTTAATCAGTCAACCGTTGTCCACTCTTGTCAACCTTTGTCAACCCTGTCCACGAGATGGCAAAATAAAAGCCCTCAAAATTCTCCGCGGTAGAAATGCGTTGCAAAGGTAAGCGGATTTTTGAGAACCACCAAAAAGCAAG
>Ga0310697_10006765_pt1 | contig 10845 bp, 8 predicted proteins | sample 172DNAGHGlowgp2_FD_203883 | JGI IMG/M metagenome (GOLD analysis project Ga0310697, IMG submission 203883) | Sheep rumen microbial communities from Palmerston North, Manawatu-Wanganui, New Zealand - 1728 DNA GHGlow gp2 (v2) (version 2) | ecosystem: Host-associated > Mammals > Digestive system >...
CGGGCCCAGACGATGTCGCCTACTTTTAGTTCATCGATGCAGCGGGGGAGCTTGCATATCCAGACCACGTCGTCTTCCTTGAACTTGGGGTACATGGCGGAATCGCTGAGCCTTAAGGGCTCCAGCACGTAAAACCTGCCGTACAGGGCCGCAGCGAAAAACAGCACCAGCAGAAACACCAAGAAGAAGATGAATGCCTTGGAATTCCGTAGCTGACGCTTGTTGACGATGTGCCTGAGAGAAGCCATACCAGAAAGTGAATGGCGGAATTAGTCGCCGTTTCCGTTGGAGTTGTCCGAAAGGGAAAGTACGGCCAGGAACGCCTTTTGCGGGACTTCTACCGAGCCGATACTCTTCATGCGTTTTTTACCCTCTTTCTGCTTTTCCAGGAGCTTGCGCTTGCGGGTGATGTCACCGCCGTAGCACTTGGCCAGCACGTCCTTGCGCACGGCCTTCACGGTAGAACGGCTGATGATCTTTCCGCCGATAGCTCCCTGGATGGCTACGTCGAACTGTTGCCGCGGAATCAGGTCTTTCAGCTTTACGCAGATGGCGTTGGCGTAGGTGCTTGCCTTGTCCCTGTGGATAATCACCGAGAAGGCGTCCACCGGGTCGCCGTTCAGCAAAATGTCCAGCTTTACAAGGTTGTTCCGCCGGTATTCGCTGGGAGCGTAGTCCAGGCCGGCATAACCGCGGCTTACGGACTTGAGACGGTCGTAGAAGTCGAACATGATTTCGGCGAGAGGCAGGTTGTATTTGAGAATGACCTTCTCCTCGTCGATATATTCCATGGTCTCGAATTCCCCGCGTTTTTCTTCGCACAGCGTCATGAGGGCGCCCACGTAGTCCTTGGGTGTAAAAATCTGGGCCTTTACGTAGGGTTCTTCAATGTGGTCGTAGCGGCTCGCGTCGGGGAGCTTGGAGGGGCTCTCGATTTTCACCATGGTGCCGTCGCTCATGTACACGTGGTATTCCACGTTGGGCACTGTGGTGATGATATCCACGCCGAACTCGCGGTCCAGGCGTTCCTGCACGATTTCCATGTGCAAAAGCCCAAGGAATCCGGTGCGGAAACCGAAGCCCAGGGCGTCGGAAGTTTCCGGTTCCCAGCTCAGGGCGGAATCGTTCAGGCGTAGCTTTTCCAGGGCTTCGCGCAAATCCTTGTAGTCTTCGGGGTCGATAGGGTAGATGCCCGAATAAATCATGGGCAAAATATCCTTGTAACCTGGGAGCGGTTCTGCGGCTGGGTTTGCCGTGTCGGTCAGGGTGTCGCCGATTTTAACGTCGCTGATGGTTTTAACGTTGGCAAGAACGTAGCCCACCATACCTTCTGTCAATTCTGGCCTGGGGTCACGGTGCATGCTGAAGGTGCCCACTTCGGTCACCATGTATTCGCCGCCGGTTTTCATCATGCGGATTTTCATGCCCGCCTTGAGGGAACCCTCTACGATACGGATGTAGTTGATGACTCCGCGGTAGCTGTCATAGACGGAGTCGAAAATCAGGGCCTTCAGAGGCTTTCCGCTGTCGCCCTTGGGGGCGGGAATCTCGTCGACGATCTTGTCCAGGACTTCGCCTACGTTCAAGCCCGTTTTTGCCGAAATTCGGGGAATCTTGTCCGGGTCGTAGCCCAGAAGGTCGCCTACCAGCTGGGCGATATGGTCGGGCTGTGCTCCCGGCAGGTCCACCTTGTTCAGCACGGGAATCACCGTCAGGTCGTTTTCGATGGCGAGGTAAAGGTTACTGAGGGTCTGGGCCTCGATTCCCTGGCTTGCGTCCACCACCAGGATGGCGCCCTCACAGGCCGCCAGGGAACGGCTCACCTCGTAGGTAAAGTCCACGTGCCCCGGGGTGTCGATCATGTTCAGGATGTATTCCTGCCCGTCCCGTTCATAAACCATACGGATGGCGTGGGCCTTGATGGTAATGCCGCGTTCCCGTTCCAGGTCCATGTCGTCCAGCAACTGGTTCGTCATTTCGTTCTTGGAAACGGTCTTGGTCAGTTCAATAAGGCGGTCGGCCAGGGTGGATTTTCCGTGGTCGATATGGGCGATAATGCTGAAATTTCTGATGTTGTCGTTTTGCGGCATAGGGAATTTCTTTTAAAGTCTGCACAAATATAGAAATCTGCCCATAGTTTTTCCATTTTATTTTGCCTTGACCCTTTACTTTTTCTATATTACGACCGATAATTAAAATGGGGTAGTTGCTCACCTATGAAGTTGTTTTTCCGCGTTTTTTTGGTTTTGATGTTTACCGTGGTGTTTTCCTTTGCCGACGGTAAGGTCTTTAACAAGGATTATTCAGAGATTAAGGAAATTCAGGCGATTATTACCACCCATGAGGGGGAAATTGTCCTTTCCCTTGATTTCAAGGCTGCGCCCAATACGGTGGCGAATTTTGTGGAACTTGCAAACAAGGGCTTCTATAACGGACTTTCGTTCCACCGGGTGATTCAGGGATTTATGATTCAGGGAGGAGACCCCGAGGGCAATGGCAAGGGCGGTCCAGGGTACACCATTGATGACGAAATTAGTGAACTTAAACATGAAACCGGTGTGATTTCTATGGCCAACCGTGGTCCTAACACCAATGGCTCACAGTTCTTTATAACACAGTTGCCGCAACATCATCTAGATGGCAAGCATACTGTTTTTGGAAAAGTTTTGTCCGGGCAAGATGTCGTTTGCCGCATTGAACAGGGCGATCCCATTATAAACATCAAAATACTGGAAAAGAAGTAATCTATGGCTACAAAGAAAAAAGCTTCACCTGCGAAAAAAGCCCCTGCAAAGGCTGCTGTCAAGAAGGCGGCTCCCGCAAAGGCTGCTGCCAAGAAGGTAGCTCCTGCGAAGAAGACGGCGCCAGCTAAGAAGGCCGCTCCGGCAAAGGCTCCAGCCAAGAAAACGGCTCCGGCCAAGAAGGCGGCTCCCGCGAAGGCACCCGTCAAGAAGGCCGCTCCTGCGAAGGCGCCTGCTAAAAAGGCGGCTCCAGCGAAGGCGCCGGCAAAGAAGGTCGCTCCTGCAAAGAAGGCAGCTCCAGCCAAGAAGCCCGCTCCCGCAAAGAAGCCTGCGGTGAAAGCTCCCGCAAAGGCTCCTGCCAAGAAGCCGGCTCCTACAAAGGCTCCTGCTGTCAAGAAGTCCGCCCCCGTCAAAGAAGCCCCGAAGGCTGCCAAGAAGGACAAGGTCGAGAAAGTTGCCGAGGTCGAGAAGGTCAAGGGCGGCAAGAAGGTCGAGTCCGCACCGGTAGAGACAGCGGACGTTGCCGAAGATGTAGTAGAAACCACCGCCGAAGTCAGGGGAACAAAGCAGGGCAAGGGCGGCAAGCCCAAGATCGAACTGCCTTACGCCGTGCTCCTGGAAGGAGGCAAGCGCCTTTCCAAGACTATCATGTTCTACGAAATCGACGAGCACGAAGACGGCGCCAACAAGAAAAAGGTGTCTTCTGAACTCAAGAACCTGGAAAAGAAGCCCACCATGGCGATCCGCCGCAAGGCCTCTCTTGCCGAAGAGACTCAGGAAGAGCTGACGGAACGCATCCTGAAGGAACTGGAAGAACAGAACCTGGCGTTTACCCGCGAGGCGGCGACCCAGATTTGCACCCGTTGCAACAAGAACCTGGTCTCTCCGGAATTCTGGGTGGACAAGCACCTGGGCTACTGCGAAGAATGTGCCGCCATCCTCAAGCTTGGTCAGTCCAAGGAAGCTCGTAAGGTAGATTACCAGATGGGACTTCTCGGCCAGGATTCCCTGGACGAAGAGGATGAGGACAATGAATTCATGGACGGTCCCGATGCCGCAGACCTGAAAGAAGCGGAAGAGGAACTGGCCGAAATGGACGATTAATCGTTACAGGTCGTTGAATAAAAAAGCGCAGACCCTTAGATGGATCTGCGCTTTTTGCTTAAATATGTATGGCCGCGACGATGAATCTTGCGAACCGAAATGTGTGAATAAAGTGCGCGATTAAGGACGCGGAAACTCTAGTTCACCTTGCGCATGACTCCGATGACGCGCCCTGCAATGGAAAAGTCCTTGTTGCTCTTGACGATGATGGGGCGGTACTTGGGGTTTGCGGGTCTGAGCTCGATATGGTCGGAAGAGGGCTGGTAATACTTGACGGTAGCCTCGTTGTCGATCTGGGCCACGATGATTTCGCCACGTTCGGCAGATTTCTGCTGGCGGGCAAAGACCAGGTCGCCGTCGAAGATGCCGGCGTCGATCATGGAATCGCCACGGACCCTCAGGGCGAACACATCGCTACGGCAGGCGAGAAAGTCGCGGTCAACGGTGACGGTGCCTTCCAGGTTCTGGACAGCCAGGATGGGAGCGCCTGCGGCCACGCGGCCCACGATGGGAATTTCGACGGTATTGCTGCGGGCGGTAGAGGCGTTCTTGCCATTGTCGGTATCGAGAATCTCGATGCCACGGCTGAGGCGGGGAGAACGGTTGATGTAGCCCTTCTTGATGAGGGCTGCCAAGATGGAACGGACCCCGTTAGTGGAGGAAATCTCGAAATGGGTGCCGATTTCCCGGACGGTAGGGGGCATGTGGTTTTCTCTGGAATACTTCTTGATGTATTCGTAAATCTCGGCCTGGCGGTCGGTCAAGTCCTTCTTTTTGCCTGAATGTTCCATTTTGAACCTCACGGTATAGGGTTTGGAATTTCTATACCACAAATATAATGCACAATTGGGCATTTGTCAATAGGTTCACTGCACAAAATTTCATTTTTTTTGGGGGGGATGAATAGGGCTAGGCGATATTCAGGCTCTGTTCCCTAATGCACTCGATCTCGTTCTTGAGTTCGATGGCCAGGGCCGCAATTTCGGCGCTCTGGCATTTTGTTCCAAGGGTATTTGCTTCGCGGCCCATCTCCTGAAGGATGAACCCCAGGTTCTTGCCTTGGGCGCCGCCTTTCTTGAGGGCGTCCAGGAACAGCTTGTTGTGGCTGTGGAAGCGGGTAATCTCTTCGTGGATGTCCAGCTTGTCCGCCATGATGCAGGCTTCTTGCAGCAGTCGCACGTCGTCGATTTCGCTGTCCTTCATCAGGGCGTCCACCCGCTCCTTGAACTTGACTTTCCAGGTTTCGATGCGCTGGGGGTCCAGCACCTCGATTTTCGCGAGCACGTCTTCCAGATGGGCGACCCGCTTGGTGAGGTCGGCAGCCAGGTTGGCTCCTTCCTTTTCCCGCATGGCGATGACGCCGTCCAGGGCCTTTGAAAGTTCATTTTTCAAGTGTGCAGCCCAGGCTTCGTTGTCGGCACCGGCGTCGGTGAACTGCAGCACTTCGGGAATGGCGAGAATGTGTTCCAGCTTGATTTCGTGCTCAATGAGATTGCCATACTTGGCTTGCATCTCGTTTAGCATGTCCTTAGTGATTTCCACGAATTTGCTCACCGCAGTCTTGTTGTAGCATACGGGGATGTTCCCGACGGCCCCTTCGCCAAGAGTGATGGAGAGGTTCACCGAACCGCGCGCGAGCTTGTCCTTGATAATGGCCTTCAGGTCGTTTTCCAGGTAGGCGAAGTTCTTGGGGATCTTGCTGGAAATTTCAAGGAAACGGCTGTTCACGCTGCGGACTTCGATAACGCAGGTGGTTCCGTTCAGGGTGGATTCGCTCTTGCCGAACCCGGTCATGGAAATGATGGACATAAGCTTTTTAGGTTATAGGTAGTAGGGGGTAGGATCTAGGGGTTAGGATTTAGGGAGATGTGGAATGTGGGATGAGTTGTCAGTCATGAGTAGTCAGTTGTGAGTTCTTATAATCGCGCCTTCGGCGCCTAATTTTATACTGAGAACTGAAAACTGACAACCCGTTACTAATTTCTCACAACGCATTTCACACTACACCTACCGCCGGTCTCCTTATAATTTACTAATTGTCGCGATCACGTGTTCGGTGCCGAAGTTCTTGAGCCCAAGAGCAGAGAGAACCTTGCTTGCCAGGTGTTCGCTCTGGAAGTTGATGTTCTCTATCTTGAACCCTTCCTTCTTGCAGAGGGTGTAGAAGTCCTTCACCGTGAGTAGGCGGATGTTGGGCGTGTCGTACCACTCGTAGGGCAGTTCCTTGGACTTGGGCATGCGACCGTGGAGCATCAGGCTTCCGCGGGTGGCCCAGTGCCCGAAGTTGGGGAAGGTGACAATGGCCTTCTTCGCCACCCGCAGCAGTTCGTTCAACAGCGCCACCGGGTCGCGGATTTCTTGAATCGTGCGGTTGATGATGGCGTAGTCGAAGCTTCCGTCCTTCAGGTCCGAGATGCCCTTGTCGTCCAGGTCCCGCTGGATAACCTGCACGTCTTTCTCCAGGCAGTCCAGGATTCCCGTGATGTTCTTCTCGATGCCGAATCCGGTGACGTTCTTTTTCTGGATAAGGTAGTCCAGCAGGTCGCCGCTTCCGCAGCCCAGGTCCAGCACGTGGCTGCCTTCTTTGACCAGTTTGCCCAGCAGCTGGAAGTCGCTTTCTTCGTGGAACACGGGCACGGCCTGGGTTCCCTGCTGTGGGATAATCTTTGAATCCAGGAACCGGCCCACGGCTTTTCCCAGTTCGCCCACTTCGATGAGGAACCCGTCGTGCCCGAACTGGGTGTCCAGTTCCAGGCTCGTCACCTTCTTGCCCACGTTAAGGAGTGCACTCGTGATGCGGCGGCTCTCGTGGGGCGGGAACAGCCAGTCGGTGGAGAGGTTCACGTTCAGCACCTCGGCGCCGATATCCTTGAAGGCGTTCTCGATGCTGCCGTACTCCGTTTCCAGGTCAAAGGCGTCGGTGGCGTGGGCGATGTGCAGGTAGCTGTTGGCATCAAAGCGGTCCACGAACTTTTTGCCCTGGTAGCGCAGGTAGCTTTCGATGGGCAGGTCCAGGTCGAAGGGCGTGCTGTAGGTGACGGCGTGGTTACGGTTCTCCTGTTCCTGGGAACGCTTGAACTTCTGTTCCATGCCGATGGCGCTCAGGTAGGTGATGTGGGCCAGCTTGCGGGCGTTGGCAAGACCGATGTCTGGCTTGTTCGCCTTGTCGTAGTAATCACCGCCGTTAAAGTTCGGGTCCTGGGTAATCACGTCGCGGGCTACCACTTCGAAACCCAGCGCCTGGCTGGAGAACCGGGGCGAGCTGGCGATAATCACCACCCGCTTCACCTGTTCAGGGTAGTAGATGGCCCATTTCATGGCCTGGAAACCGCCCATGGAGCCGCCCAACACGCAGTAGAATTCTTTGATGCCAAGCCCGTCGGCCAGTTCCTTCTGGGCATGCACCATGTCGCCGATGGTGATGATGGGGAAGGTGCTCCCGTAGGGCTTACCCGTGCGGGGGTTGATGGTCGCGGGGCCCGTTGTGCCCTTGCACCCGCCCAGAATATTGCTGCAGACCACAAAGAAGCGGTCCGTGTCGATAGCCTTGCCCGGTCCGATAAGTTCGTCCCACCAGCCGGGCTTGCGGTCGGTTTCAGTGTACCAGCCGGCGGCGTGTGCGTCGGCGGTCAGGGGCGAGCAGACCCACACCGCGTTGTCGGCGGCGGCATTCAGTTTGCCGTAAGTCTCGTAACGGATAGTGAGCGCAGGTAGCGTCTGTCCGTTTTCCAGCGCAAAACCCGTCTCGCCATAGTCCTTGACGAAATCCTGGGGGACCACCGGTCCGATGCTGGATTTATGCGTATATTCACTCATATGCATAAATATAGATAAATGGTGGGAAATCGGCAACAAAGGGGGGAAGTCTCCCCCTCGTCAAAGCCTTGCCCCGCGCCATCGAGGGAACGAAATGTTCCCACGTCATCCTGGACACAACGTGTCCGGGATCCATACATTTCAGACCTGTCCTACCTAGGACAAGTCTTTGCCTACCCCCTCTCCTAGGGGCTCTGCCCCTAAAACCCCGTTTCCGCTACTTAAACTCTTTCGCCCACTTGGGCACTACCTCGGTGGCCTTGCCCTGGACAAACACGTCGGTGTAGGGGTCGTGATCGGGAATTTCCAGGTTCAGGCAGGTGACCTTCGCCCCGAAACTCTTGGCAAAACTCTTGAAGCCTGCGGCGGGGTACACCACGCTGCTGGTCCCGATATAGACGAACTCCTCGCATTCCCGAAGGGCGTCCTGGATCTGGTCCATGTACAGCGGGACTTCGCCGAAGAACACGATGTCGGGGCGGGTCTTGGCGCCGCAAACGGGGCACTTGGTCTCCAGGGTCTCTTCGCCGGTAAAGGAAAATTCGTGGTCTTCGTCCCGCACGCAGCGGAGTTTCATCAGGTCGCCGTGCATGTGGAGCACACGCTTGCTTCCCGCACGCTCGTGCAGGTCATCTACGTTCTGGGTCACCAGCAAGAACTCGTCGCCAAGACGCTCTTCCAGTTCGGCTAACGCCAGGTGGGCGGCATTTGGCTGGTGGTTCGGCAGGCCCTTCCGCAAAAAGTTGTAAAAGTCCTTGACCCTTTTCGGGTCACGCCGGAGGGCGTCGGGAGTGCACACGTCCTCGATGTTCTCGTGTTCCCACATGCCGTCGTTTCCGCGGAAGGTGCGGAGTCCCGACTCGGCGCTGATGCCAGCACCCGTCAATACTACAAGTCTCTTTTTCATATAGCCTCCACAATTAATAAGCCATATTTTAAGTTGTCATGCCCGGCTTGACCGGGCATCTCCATTACGAACATATTCCTGCAAAGAACAGTGTTTCCGCCACGATGCCGTGCTCAAAATCAGGAACGTACAGGCTCTCATTTTCGCCATGGGCGGCACATTCCGGGTCCTCTAGGCCCGTCAGCAGAATCGGTATGTTTCCGAAGGTCTTGCGGAACAGCTCTGCGCCGGGGATGCTGGCCCCGCAGCCTATAAACTTGGTCTCGCTCTTGTAGGCCCGAGTCATGGCGCTTGCCATTTCCTTGAAGAAGGGGTGGCTGGTGTCCGTCACGAAGGGGTTCGCTCCGTCTTCTTCCCGGATGGTGCATTCCAGGCCGTCGGGAACGTTACTTTGTATAAATTCTACCAGCAGGCGTGTGCAGCGGTCTGCGTTCATGCCGGGGGCGAGCCGTATGCCTATGCGGGCGTATGCTGAGTCCTGCAGCACGTTTCCGGCGTTGGTGCGGCTCCCTACCTGCATGGCGGTCACCACGATGGAGGGCCGACGCCATAGGGAAAGCAGAATTTCCTCTTCGCTCACCTTCAGCTTGACCGAGTCCAGCACGCCGCCGTCGTTGCGGAAAATCTTTTCGGTCATGCCCAGGCTCTTGTAGGATTCCAGTTCCTCCGGGGTAGGGGGGACAAGTCCGTCGCAAAATCCGGGAATGGTGATGCTTCCGTCGGCCTTGGTCATGGCGGCGATAATCTTGCAGAGTTCCTGCCCGGGGTCCGGAATAGGGCCCGACCAGCTTCCGGAATGGAGGGGCGCCTTGGTGGCGCGGAGTTCCACGTTGATGGCGCTCATGCCCCTAAGGGTGGTGGTGATAGAGGGTGTGCCCTTGGCAAAGTTACCTAGGTCCGCCACAATGACGGCGTCGCACTTAAGGAGTTCCGCATTTTCCCGAAGGATTTGGGCGAAGCCCTCGCTGCCCGATTCTTCTTCGCCCTCGATGATGAACTTCAGGTTCGGGCCCTTGTCGCCCAACAATTTGCGGACTTGTTCGGCGGCGGCCAGGTGGGTGACGATTCCCGCCTTGTCGTCGGCGGTTCCGCGACCGTAGAGCCGGTCCCCCTTCAGCACGGGTTCAAAGGGCTTGGAATTCCAGAGGGCCTCCCGCATAGGGGGCTGCACGTCGTGATGGGCGTATAGCAGTACCGTGGGCTTGTCCGGGCTGGTGAGGCTTTCGGCATAGACCGTGTGTCTGCCGCTTTTGGGCGTCAGAAACTGGATGTTGGTGTAGCCGGCCTTTTCAAAAAGGGCCTTTACCGCTTCTGCGGATTTAGTCACGAATTTCTGGTCAAAATTGTCAAAACTGATGGAGGGAATGCGCACCAGGTCCATCAGGGTTTCCAGATAGCGGGGCATGTTCCCGTGAATTTCTTTTTCTATGGACTGTTCCACCTTTAGTACCTCATTTTTCTTGATATATAGTAATTGAACCGTTTAAAAATTTATTGACTGTTCATGCTTTCGCTTAAAATGACGATTGTCACAGAAACCTTAAAATTACGACATTCGAGAGACTTTCCTGACAAATTGTTTGAATTTTAGTTTAATGTGAACCAAAAATACCCCGCCACTTTTGGTGATGGGGCGTTTTTCGTAAAGGGAGATCCCCGACCAAGTCGGGGATGACAACCTTACAGGCTAATCAGCCCTTCGGTATCCTTGGACATGGCGTCGTAGAAAGCATAGCGTGCGTCAGTTATGAGACTCCGCATTCAACTATCGCATACAGGAACCGATGGAAGTTGAATGCTCCGCGCTTCGAAGGCTACTTAAGAGTAGCCTCCTACGCTTGGCTGCCTTCTGGAGGTCGTCGGCGAGCTTCTTGGCCACTTTGCGCCAAAGCCGTGGTTGATGCAGGGGCAGTAGCAGATGATCAGCGACGGACCACCGTGAGCTGGAGGCGACAACTGTCAAGTTGTCGTCGTAGGCGAGAGCACAAGTCTGTCGCATTATCCCTTTTGCAATTGACTTGTGCGGTCGTGTAAAGTGCTTCCGCTTCCTGGAGAACCTTCAGGGCCTGAGCATCGTTTGCGCCGAGGGCGATACGGCCCAACTATGACGACCGTTCGCGCTAGACTCTTGTATGGTACTCCGGTCGGCGCGGTAACGTATATTTTCTTTCGCAAATTCCTCTAAGGGGGTAAAAAAATAGGATGTTCCAATTTTTAGATTTGAAATAACCACAAATCAACCTAAAAGAAGAGCATCCTATGGATAACAATATAATC
>Ga0310697_10006766_pt1 | contig 10845 bp, 8 predicted proteins | sample 172DNAGHGlowgp2_FD_203883 | JGI IMG/M metagenome (GOLD analysis project Ga0310697, IMG submission 203883) | Sheep rumen microbial communities from Palmerston North, Manawatu-Wanganui, New Zealand - 1728 DNA GHGlow gp2 (v2) (version 2) | ecosystem: Host-associated > Mammals > Digestive system >...
TCCGACAATAGCGTAGTTAGTTCCAGGTCCTTTTCTTATATTAACATAAGAATCTCTTGGGTCAGTGATATATCCAGAGCGATAGCTGGTTGAAGGAGCGCTATCATAGCTGCTGTTAGGATTTACTCTTACGATTCTGCTTGTATGCATATATCCCATGTATGTGCTGCTTCTCGCACCGGAATACACCTTGCTCCATCCGTTGCTCTGTGGGGTGTAATAAAGATACTCTCCAGAATTGTATCTGCGTACGATTGGAGAACTTGTAGATGCTCCACGACGGATATTAGTGTAGCCATCCGGGTCGGAAACTCTTCCATAATACTTCTGAGCGTTTACTGAAACTGCTGATAGCATGACAATCAGCATAAGAATGATTTTTTTCATAATTTTATGTTTTTAAGATTAATAAAAAAGGAAGTTCTTATATTTTGCAAATATAAATAAAAAAAGATAATAAATTCAAAGTAATAATAATATATATTGTTAAAAAATGCACAAAATGTATCATTTAAAGCTGTATTATGAACAATATTTTGATTAACAGATTAACTTCTAAATTAAAAGTGTTTAGTTTAAGTCCCATTGGTCTGTGCAACAGGCATAGACATCAAACTTCTCTCTCTTAGAATTAATAAACGTGCCTTTTATTGACTCTCCATCATTAATAATTATTTTGAATGTGCCAGTATGTTTTTCATTAATCCATTCATACAAATATTCATAACCATCTCTATGTCCTTGTATTGTGCATTCTATCCAATTTCCCCTATTTATAGGTTTGTTAATATATCTATAAGAAAAACTATAGGTAGGGCCATATTCCGGCATATTGAAATAAACAATGTTTATTACGATCTTATAAGGCCCAATATTTCCGGTATATTCATAGCCACAGGTATTGTTTGCAGATGTCGCACTTAATGTGGTATATAAAGAGAGTATAAATACACACATCCATTGTTTGTAAAAATGAGTCTTCATATTGTATAATTATTAAGTTAAAAGAAACATTTTATTTATTATCATTAGTCATCAGTTTAACAACAACCTATATTTTTTTGTTTAATGGTTTCAAGTCATGTATGTCGTAATCATTCATTCTGATAGCATCCTTTGGAAGATCCGAATCATTGTATTTTGAAACAAGAATCTTGTTGTTTCTGTGGTCATATGTCAACATATCATAATAACCCTCACCGAATGTATATACTTTATTGCCTAAAAACGAAGGTTGTCCCATATTACGACGATTAAGAATTCGCTCCAGCTTGTTTTTGCTTGGATTATACATGTAGCAATCAAGTATAGTACCCGATGACTGATAACTATATGTAGTTTCTATATATTCATTTTCCATATAATCATAATCATCTCCATCGGTGCACTCTTCTTCTCCACATATATCGTTTTCCATTTCAAAATAATCCTCTTCGTCATCACATCCCTCATGGCCATCACATCCCTCTTCAAATTCAAAATCATCAGAATCAGAATATGTATAATCATTATATGCTTTTGTTATATACCCGTCCGGTAAGTTCATGTACTTGTCATATTCAATCCACAACTCAGGAATTCCATCATCTGTAATGTCATAAAGATAGTATTTTGTACCCACACGTTTACATTCAAATCCGTCTTCATCAGTATATTTGCTCGTTTTGCCAGCAAGTGTAATACATTTCTTCAATTCTTCAAAGGCTTTTTTTCGTACATCCTCACCATCCTCCTGAACAGAAGGCATAGAAGATACCTGACTTTTGAGACTTGTTTTAGCATTTAGTGAAGTCCCCTTATTACCCAATAATACAATAACCAAAATTGCCAATACCTGAATAAAAATTAAGGATAACAGCACGACCTTTAAACGTTTCTGTTTTTTAGGTTCTGTTTTTGTATAAAAAGGTGGAACGTAATTCATCGGAATTGACGGTTTGTTAGGAATTATTGTTGAATCATCATCAAAGTATCCTTGTTTTTGAATATCTTGTGTCATAATTTTGTATTTTTTTTCTTGTTAATAATTATATTCTAATCTCTGTATGGTTCGAAATAAGTATTAGTGTATTTGTTTAAAAAACAAGGTTTTTAAATTCATTGCAAAATTATGGAAAAATCAATTATCAGGAAAGCATAAATATGGTTCAAAAAAGTTCAAAATAAAAAGTTGGAAAATCTTGGATCACAGATTTCCCAACTTTTTAATCACAAAAACCCGGTTTTTGGTTATCTATTTCTTTAATTCGAGCCGAAAGGCGGTATCGTTTCTTTCAGTTTACGAACTCTTTTAGAATAAACATATCCAATAAGAAAACCTTTATTGTCGAACACCCCAATCCAATTTTCTGTATTCACAGCGGTCTTTCCAAGAAAATGCACACCCGTATTCAATGTTCTAACGATAGGCGAAAATGAATTGGTATCCTTCCGGACATTGACATATCCATCAGGATCTGTAACAAGATACTTGCACAATTCCTCATATTCACCATAATTAGGTGTCCAGACCGCAACATTTTTCCAATGCAGATATCCAATAAACCCTTTTGATGCTAAAAGGCTCACTTTGTACCATTCTCCTTTTCCAGGAGTAATATATACAGCTTTGCCTGTCTTTTCGCTTCTTACTTTACTGTAATGATTGCCCGGACCACTCATTATATTAATGCTGGCGTTTCCTTCCCCAATCAAGTAGCCCAAAATGCGTCCTTGAGCTTCCGCATTGACTGTATATATCGTTAATAAAAGGAAAGCGCAATAGTGTCTTAAATTCATGTGAAAAGAAGTTTGGTAACTATTTGTTTCCAAATATAAAAATAAAAGATTGTAACTCCAAATATTAAAGAGAATATTGAAAAAAAATGATAAATAAATATTAAAAAACATAATTATTTGTATATTTGCAAATATGATAACAAACGAAAGCAATTATAGTGAATCATTTTCTGAATCCTTCATTTCAGACAGTAATACTGTAATACCTTCTGATGAATATCGAAATGTTGAGACACTGTATGTGTCAAGAAACGGTTTTTGTGAGATTCACAAGTTGGTACGTTCTGGGAAGTGGTATGTGGCAAAATGTCTGAAACCATCTCTTCGCAGCAATCAATCTCTATACATGTTGCTCAAGAAGGAATATGATATAGGTAAAAAGCTTGAACATGAAAATATATGTCAAACGATAGACTATACTCTCATTCCCGGATTGGGCGAGTCGATAGTCACAGAATATGTTGACGGAAAATATCTTCGTCATTATATAAATGAGGGAGAAATAAGCGACGTGATGCTACAAAAATGGTGTCGTCAGATATGTGAATCATTATCGTATATACATCGTCATCAGATAATTCATCGTGACATCAAGCCTGAGAATATTCTTATCACCACAAACGGACAGAATGTTAAAATTATTGACTTCGGATATAGTGATACCGATGACTCTGCAATATTCAAGCAACCGGCCGGTACTCGTAGATATATTGCCCCGGAACAATTGGATGAAAATCAAAAAGAAGATAATCGCGCAGATATATATTCCTTTGGGGTGATATTGAAGGAAATCATCAAATCCTGTAAACTGAAATCTCTTAGATTGTCAAGAATAGCAAAAAAATGTACACGACAAAATCCTAATGAACGTTACCATGATGCAGATGAAATTATAGAAGCGATGTCACCATCTAAAACAAACAAGACAACTATATTATTAGGTCTTTTGTTGCTTGCAGTTTTGTCGGTTTCTTTGTTTCTTCTCTTAAAACCCCGACCATATTCGGAGACAAATGACATTCCGTCTTCAAAAGTATCTCCTACTGTGGTGGAACGCACACATCTGCCCACCATAGAGGAACAAATTGGTATGTTCTCGAAATTTAATTCTGAAGTAACCTCTGAAACAGAGAAGTAGAAATAAGAAAAACTCTATATAATCAAACGCGATGGAATCAGCAGACAATTTAAAACGATTGAAAACAGCAGTTGAAGAGAAGATTGGTCGCAAATTGGATTCTCCGGCCAATTTCAATTATTTGTCGGACCTAATTCAGTCAACTTTAATGGACTATGTTAGCGTGTCCACTTTAAAACGAATATGGGGTTATGTGTCCTATAGCAGTTCGCCCACAAAATCTGTGTTGTCAATATTGTCCCGATTTGTTGGATATCCACATTGGGATGCGTTTTGTGATCAAACATCTACTGATACATTCATAGAATCAATGGAACTGACAAATTCCACTATTTATATTAAAGATCTTCTGCTTGGCGACAATTTGGAGATAGAATGGCCTCCGAACCGTTATTGCAAACTGGAATGTATCGGTTTGGGACAGTTTAGGGTAATTGAATCACGTAACAGCAAACTGAAGTGTGGAGACACGTTCAAAACAAATTTATTCGCAAAAGGGCTGCCCTTATATGTTACCGACTTGACTCAAAACGGCATAGGGGGTAAAAGTTATGTGGCAGGCACTTCGCATGGACTGTCTTCTATTAATATTATAAGAATAAAAAAACTTTGAGACATATAACATTTACATAGCCATTATAAAAATTTTTGCAATACTATAAAATCCTATATCCATGTTTTGTTTCAAGCAATTTAGAGTGAATGATGACCGTTGTGCGATGAAGATCGGCACCGACGGTGTGTTGTTAGGAGCATGGGTTGATGTGAAGGGCGCAAAGAGGGTGCTGGATGTGGGCACAGGGAGCGGGTTGATAAGTATGATGATAGCCCAGAGGAATGAGGATTCAATAATCACTGGTATTGACATTGACTCAGAGGCAGTATGGCAAGCAAAGGAGAATGTGAAAGACAGCCCATGGGTTGACAGGATAGAGGTTATGGAGTGTGATTTCAATGAGGCTGTGGAGTTGGACGGTATGGAATTTGATTTGATAGTTTCCAATCCCCCATTTTATACCGCCGACACCCGTTCCGACGATGTACAGAGGGCTATGGCGAGGAACGCCTCTTCCCTACCCTTGCCTCTGCTGATTAAAAACGCCGAACGTTTGTTGTCGGCAGATGGAGTCCTCTCTATTATCGTACCATGTGATGAGGCAAAATTCGTGATAGGCGAGGCGGCTCTGAACACATTGTTTTTGATGCGAAAGTGTGAGGTGTGTTCCCGTGCCGGTATGTCGCCTAAGCGCACATTGTTGGAGTTTTCGAGGAGGATTGAGCCGACTGAGACGAGAGAGATTGTGATTTATGGTGATGACGGCTCATATACATCGGAATTCATGGAACTGACAAGGGATTTTTATTTATGATGAAAAAAAAGTCAGTGTCCGATAAAAAATTTGATTTTTTTTCATATATTTGTTTTTCAAAGTCCTGTGGACTAATCCGGAGTTTAAAATCTTAAATTCACTAAATTTAAAATAGAATAGAAAATGAAAAGGAGTATTGTATTAGTAATTGTTTTAATTATCTCTTTAGGAGTAAAGGCCTATGATGTGGTAGTAGACGGTATAGCCTATAATTTGACGAGCAAATTGAAGACGGCAGAAGTGACATCAGGCGACGAGCCATATACAGGAGAGGTGGTGATACCATCCACCATAAATGCAAAGGGAGCCACATATACGGTGACTTCCGTAGGTAAAGAAGCGTTCAGAGAATGTGAGGGGTTGACGAAAGTGACCATTTCGGAGAATGTGGAGAGTTTGGAATTGAGGTCATTTTATTTCTGCGAGAATCTGACCGACGTGATTCTGCCCCAAAGTTTGAGATACATAAAGGACAGTGTCTTTCATGGCTGTACATCTTTGGCAAACATAAACCTTCCGAATCATTTGGAAAGCATAGGCAGTTACGCGTTCTGTTATTGCTATGCGTTGAAGTCCGTTGTGATTCCAGAGAGCATTACCGAGTTGACAGCCAATTCCATCTTTAACCAGTGTACGGGTCTCACTTCAGTGACGTTGCCCAAGAACATGGTTACGTTAGGTACTGCCTTTGTTTACTGCACGAGTCTGAAGAGCATAGAGCTGCCGCCCAACTTAGAGTTTTTGGGCGGATTTTACGGATGCACAAGCCTGACCGAGTTGATATTGCCCAACAGTTGCTTTTATTCAGGCAACAACCAGGAATGCACATCGTTGAAGAAATTGGTGTTGGGCACAGAGATGCGAGACATGGACAACAAGGCGTTTTACCATTGCAAAGACTTGGAAGAGGTGTATTGCTATGCCACTGAACCGCCTACAGCCATTAATCCCACCTATTTCGACGAGGCACTTATAGAATTTGCCACGTTGCATGTGCCTGATGAGTCGTTAGACAAATATGCTTCTACCGCACCTTGGAAGAATTTCGGTAATATAGTTGGCATCGACGGTACGGAGTTGACCAAATGCGAGAACCCCGTGATCAGTTATTCAGACGGTAAGCTCACCGTGACCTGTACCACCGAGGGTGCAAGCTGCATCACGAAAGTGACCGACACGAGCATAAAGACCTATTACGACACAGAGATACCGTTGACATTGACCTATACGGTAACAGCCTATGCCACGGCCTTAGGTCATAGGGATTCCGATGTAGTGACAGCCACATTATGTTGGGTGAATTCCACTCCAGAAACCGAGGGAATGGTTTCCGACATCAAGGAACATGCAGGTAATGTCGTGCTGATTCAGAATCAAGGACAGATGCTTATGGTGGCAGGAATAGATGACGGCACGCCAGTGAGTGTTTATTCCGTTGACGGACAGTTGATGGGCACAAGTAAGGCGCATGGTCGTCAAGCCACGGTTTCCGCTTCTATGGAAAAAGGGAGCGTGGTGGTTGTGAAGTTTGGCGATAAAGCGGCGAAGGTGGTAGTGAGGTAAAGGATTAGTAGACAAGTAGACGAGTAGACGAGTAGACAAGTAGATGAGTTGGTTGTATTTTCATTAAATTTTATAGTTGACGAGTTGGTAAACATGAACAGTTAATCGGCAGCAATAATAAAAACAGATTTCAATGAAGTCAATCAGATTATTAGCATCCATTTTGTTGATAGGCATTTCGGCCAGTGTCAACGCTCAAGATGACGGTCAGGGAGATGGCCAGTCTCCACCCCGTCGTCCCCGTTTTCAATTTGACAATCAGAATCCAGACGTACATGACCCAGTCATCGCCATGGAAGACAGCGTGTTCTATATCTTCAGCACTGGTATGAATGTGAGTGTGATAACGTCAGAAGACCTCATGTATTGGGAGCCTGTAGGAAGGGCGTTGGAGGAGACCCCGCTATGGGCACAGAACATGGTAGAAGGTTATCGCGGCCACACATGGGCACCCGATATCATCAATGTTGACGGTTTATGGTATTTGTATTATTCCTGCTCCAGTTTCGGCAAGAACACGTCAGCCATCGGAGTGGCTTCAAACAAGACCTTAGACCCCCAATCGCCCGACTACGAATGGAAAGACCTTGGGCTGGTGATCAACTCCGTGCGTGGTGACCATTATAACTGCATCGACCCCAATGCTGTGATTGACAAAGACGGCCGTATATGGCTCACGTTCGGTTCGTTTTGGGACGGCATCCAACTGGTTCAGTTGCAGCCCGACATGAAGACTCCAATCGGGTCACCTGTGACCATCGCTCGCCACACAAACCCGGAAGCAGTGGTTGAAGGTGGCGTGAGGGCAAACAACAATGACATAGAGGCGCCGTTCATTATCCGCGAAGGGAAATACTATTATCTTTTTGCATCTGCCGGGTTATGTTGTCGAGGTTTACGCAGCACCTACCACACGATTGTAGGTCGTTCGAAGAAGATAGAAGGTCCATACGTTGACCGTGAGGGTACTCCGATGCTGAAAGGGGGCGGCACACTCCTTATTGGCCGTGACGACCAATATGCCGGTGTGGGCCATTGCGGTATGACCAAATTCGACGGCCACTGGATATTCGTAGCCCATGGTTATGACAAGGCCTTGAACGGCCGCTCAAAACTTGTTATCAGGAAGATGACATTCAAACGAGGATGGCCGGTGCTGGAATAACTCTGAGAGTTGAAAGATCTATGAGGAACGGGGATTTTTAAACGGGAAGAACACAGAGAAAACAGAGATTATACCACTAACCACGAATTTAAACGAAGATTCACTAATTATTTAAATACGGGGATTATGAGGATTAAAGGATTTTAAATTTGAATAAAAAAGTGCAAGGTTATTTGCCTTGCACTTTTTTTTCAAATCCATTTATAGAATCGTATTATTTCACTAATACCTTTCTTGCTTTTCCGTCCTGTCCGACAATGATGTTGAGGCCTGGTTGTAGTTGTTGTCTGCGTATACCTGACGGTCCGTAGATGGCTTCAACAGGAGATTCGTTGGCATTTACCGACGGAATGGCTGTGACTTCTGTGATGTTTCTCAGTCGGCATTCCGCCAAGAGGAATTCCATCATTCCGCCCGACGTGTTGGTGTTTCTGAACTGTATGACATACTTTCCGGCAGTTTTAATGTCGAACTGCAGGCTGTGTCGTTCAGCTGCCGATATGTCACCTGCAAAATTACCGTTAATATTCGGTTTTGCGGTATATGTGGAAGAGGACTTCACCAGAGTTCCTGTAGACTTGATGATCCTAACCTGGTAAGTAGGTGCCCCTTTCCATGCCGCCATTGCGAAAATGAGTTCATAGGTGCCCGGTTCGAGATTGAGCGGATAGTCGTTCAGACGTCCGTATTCAGCGCTTGTGCCTCTCCAATAGAGAGCCTTGCCTTGGTATCCTGTGAGTCCGGCAAAGGTACGCGGTCCGCTTCCGCTAGAATAAGGATAGTTTCTCACATCCGTTCCGTCGGTGGTTCTCCATCCTTCCGGCAGTTCGCCGTTCATCACATTAGTGTAGTCGAGTTCATAGAACGCCATGGCATCATAGAACACCGGCTGAATGGTCATGTTCTCGTCCATCATGACAAATTCCACCTCGTTGCCCTCTTCCGGCACCGGAATGGTGAGTTCCTGGGTGAAGAAAATAGAGTTGACCACATTCAGTTGCTTGACGGCATAACCGTCATCCGGTATGATAGTGAGGTGAACCGTCTGTCCAGCCACCGCAGAATCGACATCCGCCACCACCTTTCCGAAGTCGGCATCTCTTACGGTAACCGCGAACTTCTCTTCCGGAGTGCCCACCGGTTCGTAGATCACCTGGTCGATATACATCTTGATGGTACCGGTGTTTTTAAACACGATGGTGTTGGTTCCAGCATTCAAATGAGCCGTCACAGACGCCTTTTGCCAATCGTTGATACCCACCTTCTCGAAGTTCAAGGTCTTACCCGAACCGTTGACAGTGGCGGTCATCTTCCCCGCCTTGCTGCTGTAACAATAGCGTACGATGATATTATAGTCGCCTTCTTCAGCCAGTGTCAATTCATGACGCAGAGCGCATCCGGTTGTAGGTTGCGTTTCGATATACCCCATACCGGCAAAGTTCTTGAGGTCGGGTGCCCACCATCCCGAATGCGTCATCTGGCAGTATGCGCTCTTTCGGTCCATATTCTCCGCTTCGATGACGATAGGTCCCTTAAACGGTTCCGGCTGTTTCGGCATTTCCAACGCTTCGAAAACCAGTTCGTCAGTAAGACGTTCGGTAGCAGATCCCATGCAGTTAATTCTCAGATCCACAGGTCCCATATGTTTCACTATGACTGTGTATGTCTTAGTTTCCGGGTCGTAAGCAGGAGTTACGACAGCACTTTGTCCTTTCGCTCCGGTAGCATGCTTTGTTGTCACACAAGACGGCTCCTCGCTGACGCCAGTGACAATGAGCGTGTCGCCCACCACCGTTGTGGTGTCGCTACGGTAATTGTTCAGGTAGACGTCAATATGGTCGGCAGATTCGCGAATGATACCGCTTGAGAGCAATCCATACTTGAGTTTCAGCGAGTCGCAAGAGTTATAGAGAAGAGGTAATTCAGCAGATGCCGACCTCAGTTTGTTGAGATAAGTATACGGAGTGTAAGTGACCAGTTGATTATGGAACCTGTTCACATAGAGGTCTCCTTTGCTCACCTCCGGATAGAGGTTGTTGAAGTCGTCGGTTTTCTTCTTCAGAGTTCCCCATCTGGAAGTGTATGAAGACTTCTTGACTTGTACCGGAATGGCTTTCGCCACGTCGTCATATAGACCTGTAACCATTGGTATGGCTCCGTATCTACCGGTAGACTTGAAATAGCAGAGGTTATTACCCCAGTTTCCGTTACCGGTGTTTGCCGGGTCGGTCTGTTTGTAAAGTCCGTCATAGAGGTCGTCCCACACTCGGAAGTCGTTATCCGTGTCGTGAATGATTACCGCCTTAGTTTTTCCCACCACTTCCTCACGTGACGGGATATACATGGTTCCGTCGATGATTTTGCGCCACATGTCGAGCCATATGCCCTTGAAATTGTCGAAAGTGCCCCAGTTGCGTCTTGTATATCCATCGACATTAGAGTCGCTGAGGTTTTGGAAATCCTCGGTCCAGATCAGTTCCGGTCCATCCCAAACGGCACCCCCGTTGACACAAGTCTGCTCCATGACCGTTGCGATACCAGCACTTCCCGGATACTTGCATTTATCAGATCCGACAAGTGTGCTCATGGCGTCGTTCCATCCACAGTTGTCATATCGAACACCATAGTTTTTTGTGAGTCCGGAGATGAACGGTCCCCAGCAAACGCTCTCGTTGTTGTAGAAACTGCTGGCATGTGTGTATTTGTATAGGAACACGATAGCCTCAGGATATTTCTTACACGCATTAAGGAAGTTCTTGTCGCTTTTCAGTTCAGCAAGCGGGTCGGTGTCGAAGTGATAAATGCCACCACACCAGCTGACGGTGAGGAAC
>Ga0310697_10006767_pt1 | contig 10843 bp, 4 predicted proteins | sample 172DNAGHGlowgp2_FD_203883 | JGI IMG/M metagenome (GOLD analysis project Ga0310697, IMG submission 203883) | Sheep rumen microbial communities from Palmerston North, Manawatu-Wanganui, New Zealand - 1728 DNA GHGlow gp2 (v2) (version 2) | ecosystem: Host-associated > Mammals > Digestive system >...
GTCTTTCTGTTTCTGATAGCGGTCATCGTCGTAGATGTATATCGGACCGTCGCCGTTGGTGTAAGGATATACAAACGAGCCGGTCGGCGTAGCTGTGCTTTCCCGCCTGTCTTTTTCGTTCTCCGAATAATATGATTCACTGGTCTTGAACTTCAGCAGATACATCTTGCCGAACTTCGAGGCATCGCGCACCTGATTACTTTCGGTAGCGGAGCGTGGCTTACGCATCTTCATCAGTGAGTTCCCATCGTCGTTCAGACTGCTGAACTTGCCGCCGTTCAAGTCGATAGCATCGCTGACGGTGTAACCTACGTAAACGGTTGTGCCTTCGTAGGAGTTCCAATCAACGAGGTTATTGTCATCGGCTGCCTGTGCGCTGGCTTTACCTTCTGCTGTTCCCTCATAATATTTGTAAAGTGTTACGAGCGGACTGCGGTAGTCATTGCCAAACGGATCGCCGTTGCGGTTGGACACGCTGTTGACTGTCGTAATACGGCTTGCCGGAACACTAGTTTCGGTCAGCAGTTCGTTGCCGCCCTTGTCGATAAGTGTCAGCGTATAGCTGCTGCTCTTCGGCTCCAGCTGCTTCACCGTGGCGGTAATCGCCACCACGTCGCCGTCTCCTCCCTGTCCTTCTGTATCAGTAGAATACTGGTCTTCGCCGTCAACAACGGCATGGGCACGGAAGTTGAATGTTCCTTCGGCTGCTGGTGTGAATTCGTAGGTTACGGTAACCGCCTTGGTTGTAGCGTCCTTGGTAGCTGTTTCGGCTGTTGTGACCGCAGTCCATTCGCCGTTCACCTCCTGCTCAATCACGAGGCTGCTCACGCGGTCGGTACCCGATGGCGAAGGCGTTGCTGTAGCTGTCAACGTTATAGCCTCATCTACAGAATATGGAGCAGCATCTGCTGTTAGCGATACTTTCGTGATGTCGGTGGTGGTCTTCTCGGTGAGTCCTATTGACTGGTTTCCTCCTGCCACTTTTGCCAGGTTGGCATTGTTGGGCGTGGAGGAATTATAGCTGATGTAAAGCGGATTGGCAGAAGATGTATTCTCGCCGTTATATGATGCTCGCAGTCTGAAGAAGGGATACATATTATTTTGACTCAAACCATCCGTCATCTCCCACGTTACATTATTGTCTTCAGTGTCAGGCAAGAGGTATGTTTGGGCATCAATGTCGGTAGCCGTCTTTGATACTCCCAGATAATAGCCGTCACCATGATGCATATTGATGATTTTCAGGTTGTAGGGTGTTCCCTTGAAAGCCCAGTAGTACTCTTTATGACTGGAATCATAGTCACTTGTGGCAAGATTAGTTCCATTACAGTTTTGCAATGGCTGGTTTATATCCGAATTAGCCTTGAGGAACCACGAGTATCTGCTATCCGCAGGATTCAACCTTACGGAGTACCAATAGACGGTTCCTCCGTTGGAAGGATATAGGTGGAAGGGCTGTTTGGTATCGCTGAACGTACCAGAACCCCAAACCTCATCGAGGGTGTAGGTGACGTAGATATTACCGCCATTGTTTTCTATCTTTGTGGCATCTGGAGCAGAGCCAGAGCTGACGGCATCGGTGGTAGCGGCATCGTACCACCACTTATGCTTGCTGGTGTAGGAGCGATAGAGATTGAAGGGGGTATAGTAGCTGGTTCCATTGTCTGTTCCGTCGCTTGGCATGGTTGCTTCGCTCTTGAAGTACCCCTGAAGCGTACACTCCACTTCTTTGGCGTCATTCAGAATGTTGATGTTGATGGCGGGTAATTCCTTAATATAGAGTTTGCCATATGTGTTCCAGTTGTTATCATTGTTGATACGCCAGTAGTTGTTCCATTGGTACATCGTTCGCTTATTGGCAACGCCGTCGTCTGTCAAGTCGGTCTTGTACATCAGACGATAGTAGTCAGCAGAGGTATCAACGTTTCCACCGTTTTTGTCTGCCCAATATAGCAGACAATAAGTCTCAGCAGATGCTTCCTCGTCCACATCGTACAATATTTGATTATTGTATGCATTAGAACTTTGATAGAAGCCGTAAGCCTTGTTTTTCAGTTTGATATTGTAGGGGTCAGTACCTAACTCCCACATATAACTGTTGTCAAGGAAAGGCAGCGTAGTGGGCGATATGTTGCCGTGTTGTACGTAGGGACCGGTGGAATAACCTATTCGTGTGGCATTGGTTCCCTCAACATCATATTGTTGATTTTGGACGCTATAGGCATTATGCCAAGATTTTTGGGTGTTGTGTGAATTACCTGCGTTCTGTATCACATGCATATACCTGCCATTCGCCCAGATGGCATGCACCTTGCCTTCCGCCATCTTTGTGGCATCGACATCGTAGCCGACATAGACTGTTGACTGAATCCAGTCATCGGTAGTGGCGAGGGCATTGGCGGTAGTGTTGTTCTTTGCGTCTTCAGCTGTGAGATAGTAGTGGTAGTTCTCAGCGAAGGGGCTGCGGTAGGCCATGGGCAGCGGATCGGCCTGCGCCGGAGAACCTGGGTTAGCTATCGTTGCGGTCATTGCGGTGTTACCACTCTTATCTACGATGTTCAGCGTATAATTCGTAATGTCGGTAGCCGTAAGGGCTATCAGCTCTGAATTTGTTACGCCTGCACTATTCGTAGATTGAGCAAGGAAATAAGAGGTTCCTGCTGCAGCAGGGGTGAAGGCGTAGGATGCGCTCTCCACGCCTGTTGCCAAGGCACTTCCTGAGATGTTTCCTTCCGAATCAGCAGCATAGATGGAAGTCGTGAGGTTACTGCCGCCATTCGGCAAAGCATTGGCAGTAAGCGTGGCGGTGGTGCCGGTCTTGATGGTGCTTGCTGTGGTCGAGGACGTAAAAGTCATGGTCGGCGCAATGGCAGCAAGGTCAGCGGTCTTCTGCACATACACGTAGTCAATCCATCGGGAGTCGGCATTGGTATTGTCGGTAGTGATGGTGACGGGAGTGTTGTCTTGCTCAATGTTGAAGGCATCGCTGGTAAACTCGGTGACGGCTTTGTCGGAGGCATTACTGTTAGCGAACGTATAAACCTGTGTGTCGCCTACCTTCACATGATAATTATAGGTGCCCTGCGACTTGTAGGACTCGCCGTAGCCTACGGTAATCTTATACTTGCCACGCGGCAGGGTCTTGCTGACGGTAGCTGGCTTACCGCTGACAATGCTGCCTGCCATGCCCATCGAGGCAACGTTAGTGGCATAGTAGCGCCCGTCCTGGTGCTCGTTGTATTCGAGGTCGGCACCAATGACAGTAGTACCTTCAAGGTCTTCGCCTTCGGCATAGAGCACGACACTGCTGTCCAGGTTTTTATTGGCATAATCGACATCAGAAGATGTGCCGGCGGTGGCGATAGTCTTTGCATACTTGGGACCTACAGCTGCTCCGGCAGTCTCGTAGAGGCTGCCGTTTTTGACTACGTAGCGCGGTATGCGGAACGACTTGTCACCGTTGGTGTCGGTCTTGATCATTGCAAGGGGGTAATCGCTGTCTGACGTTCCGTCGAGACGTGCGTTAATGGTATGGCTGTAAACCGGTGCAGCATCAAGGCTGGCAATACAGTCGCTGTCGTCCCAGAGCTGGCTGGCGAGGTAGCGGATGTCGCGCTTGACGAACTCGTTGGTTTGGTCGTCGCGGTAGATGTTCATCAGCTCGTCAATGTGCTGATTGATGCTCGTCTCCATGCCGATGTTCATGGTGTAGCCGATGCTGGCATCGGTGGTCTGCTTGTATCCGCCGGTAACGGGCTGCTTGTTGGTGAACGTAGGAGCTGCTCCGCCTGTCAGTCCGGGGATGTTGAGTGTCAGTTCTCGGTACTGATTCTTTTTATAGGTAGGAACCTGCACGTCGAAGTCCAACTTGTCATTGGCATAGCTGACATTCTCAATCTTCACATTATTATAGATATGGTAGTATTCCCATACCTCGTCGGCACTGGCCACCCAAGCGTTGTCCTTGACGTTGGCGGCTGTGCGCAGGTGTGCTTTTATTTCGTTGCCCAGTCCGTGGGTACCGCCGATAATGATCTTAGTGTCGTCGGCACCGTTCACCTCGTTCTTCCATTCAGATTCATGACCTTGGAAGAAACTGCGGGCATAGCCGCCCTCGGGCTTGCTGCTGAAGGTGGTAGGTAGGGTGCCTACGCCAGCAGCCGTCCAGTCGGTACGGTTGTGCGTCCAGTCGTTGATGGCACGGCTGTTGAAGGGATGACCAGTGGCTGCATTCTGGAAGATGTTCCAGCAGACGCCGCTGTTCTGCCGGCCTGCTGTCAAGTAGTCGTGATTGCCGTTAGGCTCCACCATCACCTTAATTTCGGTGCCGACAGACTCTTTCCAGGTGGTGTTGTTGGTGGTCATTGCCTCGGAGATGGCATCTACGGAACTGGTGTTGTCCACATCGTGCTGGGCAAAGCTCCAGCCCGTGCGCAGCATCAGCTTGGCATCTTCGGCATTAATCTTGGCGTAGTTGTTACTATTGACATCGTAGGGCATGATAGCGCTGGTCATGCGGTAGCGCTGCTGCTTACCTACATTGTCGGTGTAGGTCATCGGCTCGTAGTCGGCAACGTCCTGGCTCTCATGCTGCGTGTAGTACTTCTTGTAGGGAGCAGCAAGAAACTTTGTGCCGCCGGGCTGTATGCCCAGGTCGATGGTGTTGTTGACATTGGGATAGCCGTTGACTTCTGCCCAGTTGTTGGTCAGCTCGGTCTTGCCCATGTCGTCGCTGGTAACGACCAGCGGGAACTTTTTGTTGTACTTTACCCGCGCCATTTGCGGGGCACCGGCAGCTGCATCATAGCCAGTTGCAGGAATGGTGACGTGAACCGTCTCAAACCCGGTAATGTCTGCCTGAGCTTGCATCATGACGGTTCCTAACATAAGAAACAGCACGAGGAATAACGCGCTTTTCGTCATTAAACGATTTGTCTTCATCATATTGTTTGCAATTCTTATTTATTCAGTTGTGTTATATAATTCTTTTGTCATTTTTATTCAGCAAACGCCCAAAGGTAATAAAAAAAACACAAACATGCAAGAAAAATGGGATAAATTTTTACTTTTCAGACGTTTATATGAAAAAAATCAAGGTTTTTGACGAGTGGAACGGTTTTTTGACGAAAGTGCACACCGGAGACCCTTCTGTGTTCATAAAATATATCCATTATCATTTTGTGTTTTTCAAATAAATTTGTACCTTTGCAGGTGACAACGATGGTTCCCCATCGTCTCCTGTCATCAGGAAAGATACACCGAACAGAAGGGGTTACACCGCCCGCTGTTAGAATGAACACCGCCCGCTGTTTGTTCTAACAGCGGGCGGTGTTAGAACTAACAGCGGCCGCTGTGTTCCCGTTTCCCCTACCCTTTCTCCCCGTTACCCCGGCAGTTTCTCCCTGTTTCCCCGGGGGTTTCTCCCAGAGAGACGGCACCTCTCTGCCAGTCTCAATTCTGCACAACGTCGGTTCTGCTGTGCACTTAGTGAGCACTTTTCAAGACAAGCGATAACTACTCTTAACTACTCTACTTGCGAAAGTTGAGTAATGTAATCATTCTGCATCGTCCGTCAGACATGGAATCCCTTGAGACCCTGGTACAGGTCGATGGCATCGCGGTCGTTCAGGCTGCTGAGGAAGTCGATGACCATGCGAATGCGGTTGTAGTACTTGTTGGGATAGTTCTCCAGCAACTCGTAGTTCTGGAGAAAATTGACGGAGATGATGTTGTATATATGGGAGGCCAGTGTGTTGCTTGTGGCATTGAAGTCGCTGCTTTCGCACCCTCGCATGAAGATGGTCAGCAAGCCATGCATAACCTCCCACCCTGCCAATTCCTTCTTCACTTTGTTCTTGTTCTGGTACATCAGCAGGAGGACGTGACGGAAGGCGGCGTAGATGTCGGCTGCGGTGGAGCGTTCTATGAGTTCGTGTTGCATGCGGCCCTGCATGATGTCATCGTAGTGCTGGCGGAAACTGGTAATGACGGCTATCATCATCTCACGCTGCAGATAGGTTCCGATGTTCTGTGTCACCAGGGCGTTCTTCAGTTTGCCTTCTGCCTGAAAACGGGCATTGATGGCATCGAACTGCGCCATGACACGGTCGTGGTTGACGGTCAGCAATTGGTCGAAGATGTCATATATCTGACTGATCTTGATGGCTCCTATCTTTACCCCGTCGTCCATGTCGGATGCCAGGTAGGATATGTCGTCGGCTGCTTCCAGGAGAAAGACCACGGGACTGCGGCGATGGTCGAGCTGCAGGTAGTCGTTGATGGCCTCGTAGCGGTCGGCCTCGCTGACATAGTAGCCGAACTTCTTGCGGCTGATATCGGCAGACGTGATGCCGAGGTTGCCTGTGAGGGAGCTGCAGGGGTACTTGAGGAGCGCGGCCAGCACGGAGTAAGAGAGGTTGAAGCTGGACTGGTCTCCGAAGTAATGCAGCTTGGTGAGGATGCGGAACGTCTGCACATTGCCGTCGAAATGCTCCAGGTCGGCACGTTCCGCAGCGTTCAGACCGTGGTCGTCGCTACGCAGATAATGGTGGAAAAAGTCCTTCACGGCTTCCTCGCCGAAGTGGCCGAAGGGCGGATTGCCAAGGTCGTGGACGAGTCCTGAGACGCGCAGCAGCGAACTGAGCCATCCTTGCTTACCTTCGGGCATGTCGCCGAACTCGGTCATGAGCCGTTCGACGTTCTGACCGATGAGTGCAGCGATGTGGGACACCTCCAGCGAGTGTGTGAGCCGTGTACGGATATAGGTGCTGCGTTCCATGGGGAATATCTGCGTCTTGTTCTGCAGACGGCGTACGGGAGCGCTCATGATGAGCCGACCATAATCAATCTCAAACGGATTATGGCCGTAGGGGTCGATGGTCGGCCCTATGGCGCTGTGACGCTTGTCGGACAGCAGCAGGTCCCATTTGTCCTTGTAGCAATTGGTACTCATGACAGGGATATTATTCGAGGGGAATATCCGGGTGCTGAACTGCCAGGGGCAGGTCTTTCTGCGAGAGGTAGAACATGTAGAGGATGCAGGTCTTGGTGCCGCGATTCTCACCATGATGGATGGTGTTGACCATTTCCACTACTGCCTCTCCCTCGTGTACCACTTTCTCCTTGCCGTCCTGGCCGATGATGGTGAGTTCGCCCTGTACGAGTACGCCGTAGTTCATGACGGGATGATGGTGCCATCCTAACTTCTGACCGGCAGGAAATTCGTATTTGACGGCAACCAGCTCGGGGCGTCCCTGAAAGTAGTCGGGCAGCTCGACGCCGTCCCAGCTCTGGCTGGTGCGGATGAGTTCCTTGCTGGTTACGCTTCCCGACGTGGGGTTGTCAGCATGTGACTTTTCGCAGAATGTGAGTGCGGTGATTCCGCAGACGAGGACGGCTCCTATGAGCGTCCATTTGAGAACTTTTTTCATTGTTGTGCTTTTTTTGTGAGTTATGTTATTTACAGTTTAATTCCGACGCTGACCATGAACCAGCGGCTCTGCTGAGGAATGACATTGGTGTTCATGCCGCTACGGTAGAAGACAGTGTCGAGAAGATTATGCACGTTGATGCCCAAGGACACCGGACCTATGGTGTAGTCGCCGCCAATGCTGAGGATGGCGCGAGCCGGCATTGACTTGTTGAGTGTGGTCTGGCTGGCATATTCGAGGGCTGCCTGGAAGGCTTCCTGCGCCTCGGTCTCCATGCCCCGTTCCACGTAGTCGAGTGCCTGCTGGTAGCTGACGACGGTCTGGACATACTTGACGATGTTGACGTTATAGGTTGTCTGACGTCCCTCGAAGCGCAGGTTGCCGTGCAGCTTCAGACGGGGCGTCGCCTGCCATCCGAGCACGAGGTTCGACATGATGGCGGGTGTGTTGTTGTTGGCGTCAATGTCAGGAGAATAATAGGGTACGAACTGCTCGGGGATGACGATGTCCATGAGGTTTGACTTGAAGGTGTGAGTCCAGGTCAGGTTCCAGTCGGCAGTAAACTTCGGCTGGTGGTAGCTGGCCATCAGCTCGAGGCCGAGCGTCTTGTTCTTACTGGAGTTGCTGTAGTCGAGAATGCTGGTCATAATGAGGTCGGAAGCACGGTTGTAGAAACCATTGAGCTCGAAGTTCAGTCCCTTGACCCAGTTGGTGCCTGCAAAGGAGAGCTGGAAGGAATGGACGCGTTCGGGTGACAGGCTGATGGGCTCCACGAGGGGGTCGGCACTCATCTTGGCAGCAATGACATTAGCCTTACGGTAGATGTAAGGCGCATCGACGAACGACTTGGAATAGCTCAGTTTGACGTTCCACTTGGGCTGCAGCAGAATGAGGGCGACACGCGGGGAAAGCTCGCGGACGTTGCTGTCGTCGTAGCGTTTCTTATAGTCGTATCGCACTCCGGCATTCATAATCAGCGAGAAATGGCGGGAGAAAAGTGGGAAGTCCCACTGATGCTTCAGCTGAAGATAGGCATCGACACTTCGCTCGTCGCCCTTGCCGAGTTCGTGAAGCTCGGGACTCTCCGGGAAGGTACGCTCAAAGTCGTAGCCTATCTGATAGCGCATGTCGTTGAGCAGGAAACGATCGAACTCGGCACCGAAGCCGATGTTGCCCTTGTGGCTGTTGCCCAGCTGGTAGCCGTAGCTGCCCTTCATCTGGAAGCCATAGTCCTGCTCCTGACCGTTGACGTAGCGAGTGATGCCGCCGTAGTTGGAGAGCACGTCGAGCATTTCCTGAGGCATAGGGAGCATGATGCTCAACATGGGTAACGGGTCGTCGGAAAGCACCTGGTAGCGGGTGAGGTCGGACTTGTCGTAAGTAGCTGCCAGCTTCAGGTCGAGCTTGTTTTGTCCGAGGTTGATCGTGGGGAACTGATAGCTGAGGTCGGCATGGTGCGAATAGACGCTGAAGCAGGGGCCCAGACCATTGAAGGTGCGGTAGCGGTCGTAGTCGTAGGAGAGTGCCAGCGTGGTCATGGTGAAGGGGGATATGACCTGAGAATAATGGGTGTCGTACATGAACCTGACGCCCTTGAAGCCCAGTTGCAGGCCGAAGTCATAGGTGGGGTGTTCGCCGACACGTCCGATGCGGATCTTCTTGACGGGCATCTTGTAGGAGCTTTCGCCCAAACGCTCATGGGTGACGTCATATTCCTCGCCGCTACTGCGGTAGATACTGCCCCAGACGAGCATGTCAACGTCGAAATAGCGCTTGCCGAACAGGGCATCGGCCTTGATTTGTCCATAGTTGCCTGCTGCGGCACGTACCTGAACGCCGTCAACGTCGCCACCCTGCTTGGTGATGATGTTGATGACCGCCGTGAGTGCCACGCCGCCATAGAGCGACGATGCAGGGCCGCGCAGAACTTCTATCTGCTTGATTTTCTCAAGCGACATGCTGAAGTCGGGAGCGGCGGTATTCGTTGCATAGCTGTTGAGACGGTGGCCGTTGAGCATGATGAGTATCTTCTCCTGCGTATTGCTGTAGATGCCACGCATGGAGATATTGATGTCGTCGTTACAATCGATGATGTTCATGCCGGGCACATAGGCTGCCAGCACCTCCTGCAGGTTGCGGGCACCACTGTTCTGAATCATCTCGGCGGTGATGAGCGTGGTGGGGACAGGAACCTCGGCAAGACTCTCGGCCTGGCTGGAGGCGGTGGTGATGGTGGCCGACATGCCTGCCTTGATGTTGTTGATGATGTCGGCAAAGGTCGGAGGGTCGGCAGACGAGGGACTGTAGTACGGGTTCTCCTGCAGCATCAGTGCGGCGTACTGCTCGGTGCGCTCCAGGTCGAAGCGGGCCAGATAGCAGAGGGCAATGAGTCGGAGGGCGTTCTGACGCATGTTGCCACGAAAGCTGCCCATGTGCTGTAACAACACATCGCGGGCCTGCTCAATACGTCCTATCTGGTAGTCGCTCTCGGCCTGGGCACAGACATCACGCAGCTTCGAATCGTCCTGTGCTGAGAGACAGGAAGGCGAAAGGATCAAAAGGCAGAAAGGCAAAAACCATTTCAACCAGCTTCCTGTATGACGGTATATCTTCTTTTTCATAGCTTACGCTTCGGTTCTTTTTTTATTCAGTTGTACAAAGTGGACCGTGAACTCAGTATATTCGCCCTTCACGGAGGAAGCACTGATGTCGCCACCATGGTTTTGGATAATCTCACGGCTCAGATAGAGTCCGACGCCAGCCGCTTCGTTGGTGGTCTTGGTGGTGAAGAACGGGTCGAAGACCTTGGCGAGGTTCTTCTCTTCGATGCCCACGCCATTGTCGCGGATTTTCACCATGTAGCGTCCGTCGGCAATGGTGGCGGCAAGCGATATCTCGGGGGTGTATTCGGTCTTCTGTGCTTTCTTCACAACGGCATAGACGGCGTTGGCCAGCAGGCTCATGACGGTCTTGCTGAGCATGTCAGGATTGCCGTGAAGGGGCATGGGAACATCAGGCAGCTGGAAGGTGGCCTGGATGTGATACTGCTCTTGCTCCTTGGCATAGTAGTTGTTGAACATCTCAACGTTACGCTGGAGGACGGGCAGCAGGTCGGTATCGACAAAGCCGCCGGTACGGTCTTTCAGCAGTTCCTCCATGGCCTTGAGGGTGCGCGTGGTATTCTGGCCGTACTGGTCAACCGACTTCAGGTTCTGCGTCAGCATGCCAAGCACATCCTGGGCGTCCTCATAGTCGTCCTCGCTGAGGTTGTCCTTGTTGCTGTCGATGTTCTCCTTGAGGTCCTTCAACAGGTCGTTGGACATCTTCGAGAAGTTGATGATGTAGTTCATGGGGTTGAGAATACGGTCAATGAGTCCCTCGGTGAGCTTACCCACGGAAGCCATCTTCTCCTG
>Ga0310697_10006768_pt1 | contig 10841 bp, 9 predicted proteins | sample 172DNAGHGlowgp2_FD_203883 | JGI IMG/M metagenome (GOLD analysis project Ga0310697, IMG submission 203883) | Sheep rumen microbial communities from Palmerston North, Manawatu-Wanganui, New Zealand - 1728 DNA GHGlow gp2 (v2) (version 2) | ecosystem: Host-associated > Mammals > Digestive system >...
ACTTAAAATCTTCTGCCCGTAGTGTATAATCCTATCCCGGCATAACGCCAGTAATATCAAGGCAAAGAGGATAGAAGATGAGGGCATTAAGGACCATACGTAATTATTTTTTCTACAGCGGAATAGAGAAAGAGGAATATGAAGCTGTAAAAAAGGACGCATATATATCGAACTATTCGGTATGGCGCATCCTTCACTGTGTTATGGTCGTGGCTTTCGGTTTTCTTTATATAAGCTCTCTGTTCACCGCTATCCTGGTATCAAACCGTTTCTTCTATATGCTGGGGCTTATCTATTCCATATTTGCCTGCAGCTTATTCTTTATTCTGAAGAAGGATTCCCTGATAGCCCAATTGATCATCTATCTGTCCATTTCGCTGCTATTTGTATTCTCATGCCTGATCACCCAGAATAAGCCTGAAATTCCCGCGACGACTTTTATCGCTTTGCTCCTTATCGCTCCGATGTTCATGATCGACAAGCCGTTCTTCATGACATTTGAGCTTAGTGCAGCATCTGCCGTGTTCCTTATCTGGATGTATAACGTCAAGCCGTACGGGATCTGGGAAATGGATCTGATCAATGTCATTATCTTTACGGTTGTCGGCATCATCCTCAACATAATTGCCAATTCGATCAGGATCAAGGAGTTTGTCCTGACTAGAAAGATCAATATCCAGAAGGATCTGGATGAACTTACCGGACTGAAGAACAAAGGGGCTCTGACCAGGGAGATAAATGCTTTTATTGATGACGAATCAACATATAAGGGCATAATGATGCTGATGGATATAGACCGGTTCAAGTCTGTAAATGATACCTGCGGCCATGATGCCGGAGACAATGCCATTGCCATGCTCGGGAAATATCTGGGGAGCATATTTACAGGTGATGAGATCGCCGGGCGTTTTGGCGGTGATGAATTCCTGGTCTTTATAAAAAACAATGATGACAGGGATGATGCCTGCAGGATAGCCGAAGAGATCGTAAATAACGCATTTAAGGATCTGTCTTTGCCGGGTCTCGAAAACAAGCTTAGCGTAAGTATCGGTATTGTAATTTACAAAGGATACGAGAATAATTATTCCGAGATATTCAAGAAGGCGGATACCGCTCTTTACAGGGCAAAAGCCGGGTCGGATCAAAGGTTCTGCTTTTACGAGTGATATTTTCGCGCAGGGGACGGGGAAATGGAATATAAGACAGGATTGATCCTTGAGGGCGGCGCTATGAGAGGCTTGTTTACGTGCGGCGTCATAGACGTTCTGATGGAAAACGGCATCAGGTTTGACGGAGCCATAGGCATATCCGCAGGCGCGGTCTTCGGCTGCAATTACAAATCGGGACAGATCGGCCGCCCTGTCAGATACAACAAGAATTACTGCAGGGATCCCAGATACTGCAGTTACCGCTCTCTCATAAAGACCGGCGACCTTTACGGAGCGGAATTCTGTTATCACGAGATACCGGATAAGTTAGACCCTTTTGACCGTGAGGCTTTCAGGAATGATCCCATGGAGTTTTATATAGGTGCCACGGATGTCAACACCGGCAAATGTGTTTACCACAAGTGCACTGACGGCGGCGCGGAGGATATTGAATGGATGAGGGCATCAGCTTCCATGCCCATAGCGTCAAGGCCGGTCCTCATCGGCGGAAATCTGTATCTTGACGGCGGCATTGCGGATTCCATCCCCTTCAAATACATGGAGAGTATCGGTTATAACCATAACGTCATTGTGCTGACACAGCCTTCGGGATATGTGAAGAAAAAGTTCCCCATTGTCATGAATATCGCGCTGCGCAAATATCCTGCCATAGCTGAAGGCATGGCAAAGCGTCACGAGATGTATAACCGCCAGATCGCCGAGCTCGAAGAGCGGGAGAACAGCGGTGTTTCCTTTGTCATCAGACCTCCTGAATCAATAGGCATCGGACGCACCGAGAAAGATCCTGACAAGCTTGAGAAGGCTTATCAGATGGGCCGCAGGGAGACTTTGGCCGTGCTTCCCCATCTGCGTGCTTTTATGGAGAGACGGCCCTAAGATGATCTCCTGACTCCCGGACAGTCCGGCAGCGATTCTTAATGATTATTTGCCGGATAATATCAAATCTCTTTATCATGTGTAATAATTTAAACAGTTCTTTTCGAAGAAGGAGGTAGATCATGAGAAAGAGGTTCATTAAAGCATTGTCAGTAATGCTTATGCTTGTAATTATGATGTTCTGCTTTGCCGGATGTGTGAGATTCCGCACGACCATGAGCATCAAAAATAACGGCAAGGCTGATCTTGCCGTCATCTATGCATTTCACAGTGAGATCCTGGATGAGGATGAAGTCGATGATGAGATCGGGGAAGTGGCAGACGCATTTGAAGATGAGGGCTGGACTGTAGATAAATACAAGAAGGGTGAATACAGGGGTTATCAGTTCACGATGAAAAATGCCAATGTAAAAGATTTTGAAGAGATCTTCAATTCGGATGCATTTACCGAATTTTTTGATTTTGGCGATTTCGAGCTTACGAAAAAAGGCTCAACTTACACTATCAATTGGGATACTAACGTCTACGATGAGGCCGAAGATGAGGGAATATCTAATTCAGACCTTTCGGAATACGGCGGATTCATGGAAGTTGTTCTCGAACTTCCTTCTCCTGCAAAAGATGAGAATGCAACAGATGTTTCCAAGGACGGTAAGACACTTACCTGGAACCTCCTTGAAGAAGACGAAATTGAAGTCACATTCACTCTCGTTAATGTAGGCCTGATCATTGCGGTCATTGCCATAGTAGTTGTACTGATGACAGCTGCAGTTGTTGTAGTCCTCATTATCGTTCTCAAAAAGAAGAAGCCCGCAGACGGCAAGGCTGCACCTGCAGCGCCCGCAGTACCTGCTGCTCCGGTATCGTCTCCCGCTCCTTCACATCCCATCGATTTTACGGCGCCGATCCCTGAACCTGTAGCTTCAGCTCCTCTTGTATCTCCTGCCTATGTTCCTCAAAAGACAGAGGTGCCTGAGGGACCGGCGGCTTCTGTTCCTGCTGTTCCCACGGCACCTGTTGAACCGGCGGCTTCTGCTGCTCCCGCGAAAGCAGCACCTGCAGTGCCTGAGGCACCGGCTGATCCGGTAAATTGATACTGTAAAGGCCATAAAACAAATAATCCTTAATCTGTAAAGACCGGGCTGTCTCATTTTGTTTTGAGACAGCCCTTTTAGTGACAGAGATATAAAACCGGTTGCCGGGAAAAATAATTACCTGGATTTCATTTTCAGGTAATTATTTTTGCAAAAAGCACATTATTTGCAAAAAATATTACCTGAATGACGGATTTAGGTAATTGGCGTCTTGAACCGGAACCAGAAATTGAACCAAAACCAAAACCTGGTCTCGCCCCCCGTACATGTTATTGCACAGTTTCCTTACGGTCCTTCTTATGAATGCTGAGGACTGCTATCGCCGAAAATACCAGAATGATCCCGCATGCTGCGACAGGACCTATGGTCTCGCCCATTACGAAGACTCCGAAAAGCGTTGCGGCGGCGGGTTCCACAGTCGCAAGCACGGCGGCCTTGCCGGCAGTGGTCATATTCAGCCCCAATGTGTAGAGCAGGAATGGTATGACGGCGGTGACTACGGCAGTAAGTAATACGAAGCCGAAGAGTGCGGGCTTGTTTTCTGCCGCGGATATTTTCGAGACAAGATCAATAGGGTCAGCAACAAATATAGAACCAAGACCTGCTGTAAGGAATGTGTAGCAGGTGACCGTATAAGGGGAATATTTCTTGAGTGCGAATGTTCCGAAGATGCTGTAAAGGCCGTAGCCAAGACCGGAGCCGAGTCCGACAAGGATCCCGGTAACAGTAACTTTGCCGCCGAACCCGGATACCAGGACACATCCGGCAAAAGCCAGAACGAGAGCAAGGATCTTCCGCAAAGTGACCTTTTCTTTGAGGAAGATTATCGCGAGGATCATTACCCAGATAGGAGAAGTATAAAGAAGGATCGCTGCGGTGGACATCGTCATGAGGCGGATCGCGGTGAAGTAGCAGCATGTGAAGAACAGGATACTGACAAGGCCAAGTGCCAGAAACAGCGGTATGTCTTTGAGCTTGATCTTAAAGCCCCTGCGGTCTTTGACAAGAAGCACCAATGCGAAAAGGATCCCTGCTGTTGTAAGTCTCAGACAGGCAACCTGTATCGAAGTAAAACCGAGTCCGTTCAGATGGCGCACGAAGATGCCCATGCTGCCCCAGAATAGTCCCGCAATGATTATCAGGATGTCGCCAATGTGATTTCTTGTTTTTTCCATAGATAAGGATTATAGCACCAATTGACTCCACGGAGCGTAGGTAACAATGAGGTGTCTGCTATGGTAATTTGTTAGCGCAAGGAGGCGTAAAGCTATGGATAAATATGTAACAGGAGCAGTCATAAGAAGGCTCCGCGAAAATAAGAACATGACGCAGGAAGAACTCGCCGAGAAAGTTTTCGTAAGCAGCAAAGCCGTAAGCAAGTGGGAGACCGGGCAGGGTTTTCCGGATATCAGCCTGATCGAATCACTTGCGAAAGCGCTGGACATATCCGTGATCGAGTTGCTTTCGGGTGAGGATATCAGGAACTGCAACCGCTCGTCGAACATGACCAAAGGCAGATTCTATGTCTGCCCTGTATGCGGAAATGTCATACAGACCACGGGTGAAGCGGTGGTAAGCTGCTGCGGGATAACGCTCCCGCCCCTCGGACCTGAAACATGCGATGAAGAGCACGGGATCAGGGCGGAGATCATCGATGACGAGTACTATGTCACGGTCAGCCATCCGATGACAAAGGATCACTATATCTCATTCCTTGCTGCCGTGTCGGACCAGGGCGTGCAGTTTATTAAGCTTTATCCTGAGGGAAATGCGGAAGCCGTATTCAGGATAAACTGCGTCAGCAGGATATATGCTTACTGCAACAGGCACGGGCTGTTTATGCTTAAGATGTGAGCATAACAACTTAGATACAAACCCGAAACACTGACGTCAAGAAGTCCGTGATATTAAGTGTTATACTCCCACTGTGAAAATCTTACGCCTTCGAGCGGTCATGGAGGTTTTACGGATGTTATTCGGGAAGAAGGAACACTCTGCAAAAAAGGTCATTGCACTCTCAGTCATGTCTGTTGTGGCGATGTCCTGTTTTGGCGGATGCAGCTCGGCAACAGAGCCTAAAGCAACAACGGCAATAGCCGAGGACGGCGTGGTGCTGTCAAATGACTCATCTGATTTCGTGCTTTTGGCCGAAGCCGTTCCGGATGCGATCCTGGAGATCAGATATTACGGCACATATAATTTCGTCGGCGACAGGATCGACGGCTACGAGGAGCCCGTTGCGCTTCTCACGAAGGAAGCCGCAGCAGCTTTGAAGGCGGTCAGCGATGAAGCCATGTCAATGGGTTACAGGCTGAAGATCTACGATGCCTACAGACCGCAGATGGCAGTAACTAACTTCAAGAACTGGGCACTTGATACCGATGATACGCGCATGAAGGAATACTTCTATCCTGAGCTCGAAAAGGATGTTCTTTTCCCTCAGGGTTACATTGCGGCGCATTCGGGACACAGCCGCGGAAGCACTGTCGATCTCACACTTTTCGACATGACGACCGAAAAAGAAGTGGATATGGGCGGTACGTTCGACTATTTCGGAGAGCTGAGCCATCCGGACTACATGGACATTACGGAAGAGCAGTATGAGAACCGCATGATTTTGAGAGATCTGATGCTCAAGCACGGTTTCAAACCCCTGGAAGAGGAATGGTGGCATTTCACATTGGAGAATGAGCCTTATCCGGAGACTTATTTCACATTCCCTGTAAACAGTGACTCCGTTAAGAAAGCGGCCTGACGACAGGAAACACTAATGATAATGCAGGGCTGTCTCACAAAGCGTGGGGCGGCCCTGATTATTTCGGCAATTATTCTTTAACGTGTCTGAATTGACATGATTTTTTGAGAAGGTGTTCCCGTTTTGTTATAATTTTTCACAGGTTAATTACAGGGGGATACACATGAAACGTAAAGAAGATCCGGAACGCCGCAATGAAGTGGAGAAGACACTTCTCGAACTGAGCGGGATGGAGCAGAATGCTCTTTTTGAGAAATACCAGACTGATGAAGAAGGTCTTGACCCGGTCCAGGCTTCAGACAGGCTTGAGGAGTACGGCAAAAACATCATCGATTTCGGCAACGAGAAGAATCTTGCCGTCCGTATCAAGGATGCTGTGATCAATCCTTTTAACATCGTATTGCTGGTAGTCGCGGTAATAACATTCATAACTGATGTCATAATGGCGGATGAGCCTTCTTTCGCAACGTTCATCATGCTCGTTGCGGTAATCATCATCTCCGCGGTTATATCGTTTGTCCAGGAGGAAAAGTCCAATAATGCAGCGAAAAAACTGCAGGGCATGATCACCAACAAGCTTGATGTCATCCGTAACGGCGTTGAAACTGAGATAGAGATCGAAGAGATCGTTCCGGGCGACATCGTAAAGCTCGCTTCGGGTGACATGATCCCGGGTGACGTCCGTTTCATAGAGACGAAGGACCTCTTCATTGACCAGTCACAGCTTACGGGCGAGAGCAATCCCGTGGAGAAATTCACGACATCTGATACTAACGCCGGAGTCACCGATCTTGCCAATATCGGCTTCATGGGAAGCAATATCGTTTCCGGAAGCGCCAAGGCGATCATACTTACGACAGGCGGAGACACTTATTTCGGCAGCATGGCTAAGAGCCTTAACTCTTATGAGGAGAAGAGCGCTTTTGAGAAGAATCTCGATTCGGTAAGCAAGCTCCTGATCCGTTTCATGCTGGTCACCGTGCCGGTAATCTTTATTGCAAACTTCATTACCAAGGGCAGCTGGCTCCAGTCGCTGATGTTCGGCATCACGATCGCTGTCGGCATCATGCCTGAGATGCTCCCTGTTATCATGAACTCATCCCTTGCAAGGGGCGCTATCAACATGTCCCGCAAGAAGACCATCGTTAAGCGTCTGGGCGCCATCCAGACGTTCGGCGAGATGGATGTTTTCTGTACTGACAAGACCGGAACGCTGACTCAGGACGAGATCATCTTAGAAAAATACATGGACGTTCTGGGCAGGGAGGACAAGCGTATATTAAGGCATGCTTTCCTCAACAGTTACTTTCAGACAGGTCTTAAGAACCTCATGGATGTTGCGATCATCAACCGTGCCGAGAAGGAAGAGCTCTCTTTCCTTAAGGAGGCTTATGTAAGAGAAGACGAGATCCCGTTTGACTTCTCGCGCCGAAGGATGAGTGTTGTGCTCAAAGACCAGAACGGCAAGCGCCAGCTGATTACAAAGGGTGCGGTCGAAGAGATCCTCTCCATCTGTTCTTTTATCGAGATCGACGGTGAGGTCAAAGATATCACCGATGAACTCAAGACAAATGCGAAAAAGCTCGCTGACGATAACAACATTGAAGGCATCAGGGTTATCGCAGTTGCCCAGAAGAATAATGTTCACGGCGTTGATGTTTTCGGTGTTGAGGACGAGAGCGACATGGTCCTCATAGGATTTGTCGGTTTCCTCGATCCGCCGAAGGAATCTGCCGCCACAGCCGTCAATGCCCTGAGAAAGAACGGCGTACGTACGATAGTTCTTACTGGTGACTCTGAAGGCGTTGCCATCAACATCTGCGGAAGACTCGGTTTCTCGACCGAAATGTCTCTTACGGGTGCCAAGATCGAAGCAATGACTGACGATGAACTCAAGGCAGCATGCGAGAAATGCGATATATTCTCAAAGCTCTCGCCTTACCAGAAGCAGCGCGTCGTTAAGATGTTCCAGGCAAACGGCCACACGGTCGGTTACATGGGTGACGGTATCAACGACAGCTTGCCGTTAAAGCAGGCCGATATCGGTATTTCCGTTGATAACGCAGTCGATATTGCCAAAGAGGTTGCTGATATCATCCTGCTCGAAAAGGATCTCAACGTGCTTGATGAAGGCGTTGTTGAAGGCCGTTCCACTTTCGCTAACATGTCCAAGTACCTGAAGATGTCTGTCAGCGGCAACTTTGGTAACATGTTCTCGGTTCTTATCGCTAGTATATTCCTGCCGTTCCTTCCGATGCTTCCCGTGCATATCCTCGTTCAGAACCTCCTGAACGACTTTGCCCAGCTCGGTATGCCTTTCGACCATGTCGAGTCCAAGTATATCGAGAAGCCTAAGAAGTGGGACTTAAGCGGCATCAGGGAATTCATGGTATCCTTCGGTCTGTTGAGTACGGTCCTTGACGTTCTGTGCTTCCTCGTATTGTGGTTCATATTCGGATACAATAATCCTGATATGGCAGGATATTTCCAGTGCGGCTGGTTCATGTTCGGTGTCATCTCACAGACGATGGTAATCCACACCATAAGAACACCCAAGATGCCTTTCATCGGCGACAGGGCATCTATCCAGCTTACACTGTCGACTCTTGCCATAATCGCAGTCACTTTGCTTATCGGGTTTACGGGGATCTCATCACTCTTCAGTCTTCCCACCATGCCCATAAGCTACATGCTCTGGCTTGCTATCCTGATGGTGGTCTACATGGTCTTCGCACAGATCATGAAAGTCATCTACATCAAGAGACACAAGGACTGGTATTAATACCGTAAGGGAGAATTATCAATGGCTAAGAAGAGAATGGATGCCGGGACGGAAAAGACGCTTACAAAGATAGTTAAGGCGCTTATCGTTGTTCTGGGTGTGTTCATTATCCTTCTTGCCGTTGTTTTCCTTATCGCGCAGTTATATTTCAAAGTTCCGGTCATTGATTACTACAAAGCATCCGATAAGGAGATGAAGATCCCGGGCCTGTCGGACGATCTTGTTCCTCAAGGCTTTGATTTTATTGAGTCAGAAGGCATCTATCTTGTCGGAGGTTATCAGAGAGACGGATCGCCCTCGAGGGTTTACCGTGTCGATCAGGAAAGCGGCAATACGACGGGTTATGTTGTCCTCGGAGATGAAGACGGCAACGGAGTATCACCTCATGCAGGCGGTCTTGCCGTACACGGTGATCATCTTTTTGTCGCAGGCGATGAGGACTCAAGCCTTTATATATACAACTTGTCCGATGTATTGTCTGCCCCGAGCGGCGAAGTCCTGAAGAGAGTGGATGTTTTCAACACCGGTATAAATGTTGCCTTTTTATGTTTTACGGAAGACAGGCTTATCGCCGGTGAATTCTACAGGGATCCCAATTACATGACGGATGAATCACACTGGATCACCACGCCTTCTGGAGAGGAAAACCGTGCGCTTGCCTATTGTTATGCTTTCAGTGATGAAGAAGATTCGGTATGCGGGATCGACCGGGATCCTTCTGAGATATATTCTTTGCCGGGTCTTGTTCAGGGCATGGCCATCCGGGACGGAAAGATATGGATCTCACAGTCTTATGGAACGGCAAAGTCCACGATCAGCTGTTATGACATTTCAGAATCTGAACCGGTGATGATAAAATTGCTGAACTTTCGTTCCGGTGTAGCCTTGCCGAGTAAGGCTGTTCCGGTATATGCTCTCGACAGCAGCACCATGACAGCTTCTTTTGAAGCACCGCCGATGGCCGAAGAGATAATCTTCGTTGACGGCAAGCTCCTCATCATGTGTGAGTCAGCATCCAACAAGTATTATTTCGGAAATCTTACGGGCGGCAGATGGTGCTACTCCACCGATGTGTCAAAGCTGGTCTGATCCGTCAGAACAGGCTCTTCGTTTTTTGAAGCGTCTTTCTATCGCAACAAGCTTAGTATTCCTGCCCGATATTAACTGTCTGAAAGTCATCAAGTCCTCTTTCATCGTGGCTCGTGATGATAAGCGGACGTCCGTTTAAATGCCTGTTGATAAATGATAACGTTTTCGAGCGCGACTCATCGTCAAGACCGGTGAAAGGTTCATCCAGGATGACAACATCAGAATCGTGGAGCATAGCCCTGATAACAGCAAGACGGCGCTTCATGCCGCCAGACAGTTCACCGGCTTTTTTATCAAGCGAATCAGCAGGGAGAAGTTCAAGGATTGCTTTTTTGGCATCTTCTTCAGAGATGTTCTCATTTACCGCGAGGATATTTGTCAATAAGTCCTCTTTCTCGAAAAGCCTGTCCTCCTGAAAGCAGACAGCGAACCTTGTGCCGTCAGGAACTGTCACTTCACCCTCATCGGGCTTTATGAGTCCCAGTATCAGGCGGAGGCATGTTGTCTTGCCGATGCCTGAAGGACCTTTTAAAAGATACTTTCCGTCATCGAAAACAGCACTGAAAGAATCCAGTACTCTTATCCCGTCAAATGATTTGGAGACATTCTTCAGTTCGATCATTTGAGCACCTTCTTTACAACGAATGAGATCAGCTTTTCGACGAGGAATGCGGCAAGTACCGCAACCAGAGTCCATGCGAGCATCTCTGATGTTGCCAGATTGATCTTGGATCTGTAAAGTCCGTTGCCGATGGATCTTAAAGGCTGGCCTACGACCTCAGCGGTGATGCCGCCCCTGAAGGCCATGCCGATGGCAAGCGAGACCGCGCTTTTTATCTGTGATGAAAGAGAAGGAAGATAGATATACCGGATCTTTTTGCCGGTCTTCATCTGATAGACTTTGGCCAGTTCAAGCATCTTGGGATCTGTTACTGCCAGTCCTTCAAGAAGGTTCTTGTAAAAGATAGGGAAGGATATCACTGCCGATACGATTATCGTAACGTTCGAGCTTCCGGCCCAGATAAGGGCGATGATGATGAAGCTTACGACAGGGATGGATTTAATTACTGAAACGA
>Ga0310697_10006769_pt1 | contig 10841 bp, 7 predicted proteins | sample 172DNAGHGlowgp2_FD_203883 | JGI IMG/M metagenome (GOLD analysis project Ga0310697, IMG submission 203883) | Sheep rumen microbial communities from Palmerston North, Manawatu-Wanganui, New Zealand - 1728 DNA GHGlow gp2 (v2) (version 2) | ecosystem: Host-associated > Mammals > Digestive system >...
CTCCTTTCTGATTCCCTCCACGGCGGCGGCGGCAAAGGGCTTCTCGGTTGCAACCAATACTTTCATTGTAGTGAACATTAGTGGTTATTTTCAAACTCCTTCATACAGTCGACCAATGCATTGACGCCCTCGATGGTCTGCGCGTTGTAGCACGATGCGCGGAATCCGCCCACCGAGCGGTGGCCCTTCACGCCGACCATGCCCTTCGAGACGGCGAAATCGAGGAACTCCTTCTCAAGTTCTTTGTATTCTGGAGCCATGACGAAGCAGATGTTCATCAGCGAACGGTCTTCCTCCTTGGCTGTTCCGACGAAGCACTTGTTGCGGTCGATCTCCCCATAGACGATTTCGGCGCGCTGCTGTGCCATCTTGTCCATGGCCTCGACTCCGCCCTGCTTCTTGATCCAGCGCAGGTTCTCCAATGCGCAATAGATGGGGACCACGGGCGGTGTGTTGAACATCGAGCCCTTGTCGACGTGCGTGCGGTAGTCGAGCATGGTGGGAATCTCGCGCGGTGCCCGGCCCAGTTTGTCGTCCTTGACGATGACGATGGTCACGCCTGCCATGGCCAGGTTCTTCTGCGCACCGGCATAGATGGCATCATATTTGGCCACGTCCACGGGACGGCTGAAGATGTCTGACGACATATCGGCTATCAGGGGGACACACACGTCGAGGTCTTTCCTGATTTCCGTGCCATAGATGGTGTTGTTGGTCGTGATGTGCAGATAGTCTGCGTCTGCGGGCACCGTCCAATCCTTTGGTATGAAGGTGTAGTTGGCGTCAGCCGAACTGGCCACTTCGACCACCTCTCCAAACAGTTTGGCTTCCTTCATGGCCTTTTTCGCCCACACGCCCGTGTTGAGGTATGCGGCCTTCTTGATGAGGAAATTATAGGGTATCATGCAGAACTCCAAACTTGCGCCACCACCCAGGAAGATGACAGAGTAGCCTTCGGGGACCTGCAACAGTTCCTTTACCAAGGCGACAGCCTCATCTACGACAGGCTGGAAGTCTTTTGCACGGTGAGAAATCTCCATGAGCGACAGTCCCGATCCGTTGAAGTCGAGACATTGCTTGGCAGTGTTTTCAATCACCTCGCGCGGCAGCATTGAAGGGCCGGCATTGAAATTGTACTTTTTCATGTTAATGTGTTAAGTGTGTTTGTTAAGTTCTTCTTTAGTTGTTATGGCTGATGCGCTTTGCGTCTGCTTTGCGGCGTCGGTCATTTCTTCAATAGTTGGTCTATTTCGTCAAACTGCTTTCCCATGTTCAGGTTGAGATAGATGCGATACAAGGCAGGCGCCCACCGCTCTTTCTCTTCGGGTTCCGCCTGTCGGAATTGCTCCATGTAGGGCATGGCCTCCCTGTAGAGAGCCTGTATGGCGGCTTTGTCTGTCCTCTCGTTCATTTTGGCCACCTTGTTGAGCAATGCTGTTGCCGCCGTGAAGTAGGCCTCCGCGAAATCTTCCCCCGCCACCTTTTTCGCAAAGTCATACGCCTCGTCGTTGCGCCCAAGGTTGAGCAACAGGTTGGACTTGGCAAAGAGGAACAGCCGGCAGGTGTCACAAGCCTCGATGGCCTTGTCTGTTATGCTTAACGCCTCTTCGTATCGCTTGTCGGACGTGAGGCAATCGGTCAGTCTGGGGTAGAAGTATGCATCGAGAGGATAGGCTTCGAAGCCCTCTTTGAGCGTGGCCTGGTACATGGAATCGTCCTTCAGTTGCAGCCAAGCCTCGGCTATGAACTGCAGGGTTAATTCCCGTTTGCCCTGTTCTTGCAGAGCCAGTTCTCGATGTCTGAGGGTCAGCACAGGATCCTTCATGTTGTGCGCGCTGTAGAGTGCCCAGTATGCGGCCTGCACTTTTCTGTTGTCATTGTCGCTTTGCGCCTTGAGGGCGTTGGCGAGGAGCGGCTGCTGGTAGCAGTCGATGTGTGTTTCAAAGAAGGAGAAGGCCTGCTGCCATTGCTGCTTCTTCAGGAAGAAAGTGCCCCCGGCGTAGAGGTTTGGCATGAGCCGCGTCAGCGTCTCTGCGTGGTTGTTCCGATAGGTGATCTTCACCTTGCCCTTGGCGTCGGGCATGGCGTCGACGCTGTCCAGTGCCTCCCCCACGAGATACAGTCTTTTCAGCAAGTTGAAGAAGGCCGCCGTGTCTTGCTTCTGGTGCAGATACAGTCGTTTGTTGGCCGCCTCATACTGTGCCTCCACTGCATCGTAGAGCGTTGCGTGAATCTTCAGGTTCTGCCGATGTTGAGGATTTTGCAGGAGTTTTGCCATCAAGTCCTCGGCCTTCTCCAGGTCTTTTCCACTTTTGATGTAGTCGCGAGCCTGTGAGATTTCCTTCTTTTGGGCCTCCGCTTGCGGCACGGCCGCCATCAGGGTCATCATCAGAAACAAGATTCTAAGCATCCGTTTATTCTATGATTGGTGTTCAAATACTATGTTCAAACAAAAGCATGAAAGGCACACGGAAACGAGGGAGCGTTGTCTCTTCATCTCTTCATCGTGTGCCTTTCGTGTCTGCAACAGATTGGTTATGTTTCTTCGTCAAGCCGTCTTCCTGCGGCTGGCCTCTGCATCAGATGGCTCCTGCGATCTTTCCGACCTCCTGTGTCTTGGGGTCGTTTTCCCCCAGCACAGCGTTGTATGTGCGGTAGAGCAGATAGGGCCAGTTGACCTGCTGGTGTTCGGGGTCGAGTTCCCTTGCGCGCTCGAAATACTTCATGGCGTCCTTCAGCACGTCCAGCACTTTGGCTTGGTCGGCCTTTGAGATCATTCCGTTCTTGTCGGCCAGTTGGTTCTGCAGGTCCATTGCCTTGTTGTTCAGGCACACGCCTGTGTTGTAGATGGCAGGGAGGAAGTCCGGGTCGGCCTCCACCGACTTTTTGAACGATGCGATGGCGTCGTCCAGTTTTCCGTTGTTCATTTCCACCTCTCCCTTCATGGCCCAAATCATCTTGTCGTTGGGATTGGCTTCCAGTTCCTCCTTCAGCCATGCCACGCGCTGCGCCTCCTGTCCGTAGGCGTTGTAGTACTCGTTGAGCAGGTTGAAGTACTTCTGCGACTGTGGGTTCTCCTTGTGCAAGGCTTTGACGTAGTTCACATACTCGATGGAGTCGGCAGCCGACTTGAGGTTGTCCTTCTTGGAGAAGAGCACGATGTCGTTAGCTGCCTCTTTCTTTTCTGGTATGGCGGCTGCCTTCTCGGCGTATTTCACGGCATTGTCGTAGTCCTTGAGTTGGTAGGACAGCAGGGCGGTGTTGTAGAGAGCCTCTCCATAGTATTCGTCTTTTTCGGGCATCTTCATGCCTTCAAAGATGGATGCGGTGGCGGAATTGACATAGACGCCCCAGGCATCCATTGCCCCTTTGTGGTCGTTCTTCTGGTAGCGTATCACCCCTGCGTTGTAGAACTGCTGCCGCTCGGGCAGGTATCTCTCGCCATTGGGCTTGCGGAAGCGTATCTTCACCTTTCCCTTCTCGTTGGGCTGTATGTCATACTTGTCGCACTCCAATGCGGCTGCGTAGCCTTCGAGCAGTCCGTTGTACATCTTTGTGGTGTCAAAGCGCTGCTGCATCTTGGCTTTTTCGAGTTCGTCGTTGAACTGTTTGTAGCAGATGTCGTTCAACAGGTTCCAGGCAGCGGCCTTGTCCTTTGTTGCGTCGTTGTTGAGTGCAGGCTTCAGGGTTGCGACTGCGGCGTCCAGTTCGCCTTTGCCAAACTGCTTCTTAGCCTGTTTCACCAGGTCGTCTTGTGCGAAAGCCGTGGTGGCAGTGGCTGCCATCAGAGCAAACATCATTAGTTTCTTCATGTCATTTAGGTTGTTAAAGGTTTTTCGTTTTGTTTGCTAATCGCTATTCTGTCTCATCAGACGATTCCGTCGACGTTTCTCCATCGGCAAGGTTGCCTGTCTCCAGGGTGGGTTCTGCGGTGTCTTCCTCGTCGAGGTTGTCCTCCAGTTCCTCTTCCTGGTGCTGCACCTTGCACACGCTGGCGATGATGTCATTCTTCTTTGTGAGGTTGATGAGCCTCACGCCCTGCGTGGCGCGTCCCATGACGCGCACGTCGCTGAGTGGCAGCCGCAGCGTGATGCCGCTCTTGTTGATGATCATCAGGTCGTTCTCGTCGGTGACGACCTTGATGGCCACGAGTCTTCCCGTCTTCTCTGTGATGGCGATGGTCTTCACGCCCTTTGCTCCGCGCGATGTCTTACGGTAGTCGTCCACCTCGGAACGCTTGCCATAGCCGTTTTCAGACACCACCATGATGGTTTCCGTCTGCGGGTCGTTCACGCAGACCATTCCCACCACCTCGTCGTCGCCTCCGTCGAGCGACATGCCCCTCACGCCGGTGGAGGTGCGTCCCATGTCTCTGACCTGGCTTTCGTCGAAGCGCACGGCTCGTCCGTTGCGGTTGGCCAGCAGCAGCTCGTTGTGTCCGTTGGTCAGTCTGACGCCCACGACGCTGTCGCCTTCGCGGATGTTGATGGCGTTCACGCCTTTCGCGCGCACGTTCCTATAATCGTAGAGGCATGTCTTCTTCACGGTGCCGTTCTTGGTGGCGAACACCACGAAGTGGCTCTTGAGGAACTCTTCGTCGTCGAACCTCTTGATGCGCAAGACGGCGTTGATGGCGTCGTCGGGGTCGAGGTTGAGCAGGTTCTGCACGGCCCGTCCCTTCGAGTTTTTGTCTCCCTCGGGCACCTCGTAGCACTTCAGCCAGTAGCATCTTCCCTTCTGTGTGAAGAAGAGCAGCATGTTGTGCATGGTGGCGGGATAGATATACTCGGTGAAGTCGTTGTCGCGATGTCGTGCGCCTCTTGCTCCCACGCCTCCGCGCGCCTGTTCGCGGAAATCGCTCAAGGGTGTGCGCTTGATGTATCCCAGGTGTGAGATGGTGATGACCACGGGGTCGTCGGGATAGAAGTCTTCGGCGTTGAACTCCTCGCTGGTCAGCTTGATTTCCGTGCGTCGCGGGTCGCCGTATTTTTCCTTCACCTCCTGCAGCTCTTCCTTCATCACCTGCTTGCACAGCTCCGGGTCGTTGAGTATGGCCTGCAGGTGTTCGATGAGTTTCATCAGGTCGTCATACTCTTGGTGCAGCTGGTCCATGCGCAGGCCCGTCAGTTGCGAGAGGCGCATGTCCACGATGGCCTTGGCCTGCACCTCGTCGAAGTCGAAGCGCTTCATCAGGTTGTCGCAGGCCGCCTTGGGCGTCTCCGATGCGCGTATCAGGTGCACCACCTCGTCGATGTTGTCGCAGGCCACAATCAGCGCGTTGAGGATGTGTGCGCGGTCTTGCGCCTTGTTCAGGTCAAACTGTGTGCGCCTGATGGTCACGTCGTGGCGATGTTCCACAAAGTATTTGACGCACTCCTTCAGGGACAGCAGTTTCGGACGTCCGTGCACGAGTGCGATGCAGTTCACGGAGAAGTTGCTTTGCAGGGCCGTCATCTTGAACAGTTTGTTCAGGATGACGTTGGCGTTGGCCTCTCGCTTGACATCCACGACGATGCGCATGCCCTGGCGTCCGCTCTCATCGTTCACATAGCTGATGCCTTCTATCTTGTGTTCGTTGGCCAAGTCGGCGATATACGACACCAGTTCTGCCTTGTTGACGCCGTAGGGTATCTCCGTCACGACGATCTTGTCGTGTGTCTCTCCCGACTCTATCTCAGCCTTGGCGCGCATCACGATGCGTCCTCGGCCCGTCTCGTAGGCGTCTTTCACGCCTTGTATGCCATAGATGTAGGCGCCCGTCGGGAAGTCTGGCGCCTTGATGTGCTGCATCAGCCCGTCGGTGTCGATGTCGGGGTTGTCGATGTATGCACAGCATCCGTCGATGACCTCTCCGAGGTTGTGGGTGGGAATGTTGGTGGCCATGCCCACGGCGATGCCGTTTCCTCCGTTGACCAGCAGGTTGGGTATCTTGGTGGGCATGACGGTGGGCTCCTTCAGCGAGTCGTCAAAGTTGTTGGCCATGTCGACGGTGTCCTTGTCGAGGTCGTCCATGATGTGTTCGCCCATCTTCGAGAGGCGGCACTCGGTGTAACGCATGGCGGCAGGCGAGTCTCCATCGACGGAGCCGAAGTTGCCTTGTCCGTCGACCAGCGTGTAGCGCATGTTCCACTCTTGTGCCATACGCACCAGGGCGCCGTAGACGGAGCTGTCTCCGTGGGGGTGGTACTTGCCGAGCACCTCGCCCACCACGCGCGCGCACTTCTTGTAGGGCTGGTCGCTTGTGTTTCCTATGCCCGCCATACCATAGAGTATACGGCGATGCACGGGCTTGAACCCGTCGCGCACATCAGGCAGGGCGCGTGCCACAATCACAGACATCGAGTAGTCGATGTATGAGGACTTCATCTCCTCCTCGATGTTGATTTTCAAGATCCTGTCGTTGTCTATCGTTTGTTCCATTTCTGCATGCGCCCTCTTTTTCTGAGGGCGGTCTGGTCGAACAAGCGCCTCGACCCAATTTCAATGATTACCGTTGATGACTTTCGCCAAGGCTCCCGCGCTTGTCCAGGCTCCTTGTCCCATGTTGGGCTCATTGTCGCAAAAATGCCCGCAGAGGCCATTTTCGGGCCTTCTGAGGCGATTCTGCCTCCAAATTCGGGGGCAAAGGTACTACTTTCCGCCCAAATCGCAAAATCTTTTAACGCATTTTATGGCTTGCTGTGCGCACTTGCAACCGCCACTCCGCCGATGCCAGACGGGAGGAAATCGGCGATGGGTTTGTATGGGGAATGTCCATCGAGGGAAGCGCCTCTCCCAAAAACACGAATGGCAGGAATGGCACGAATTGCTCTCCGCGCGAACAATGTGCGAAATGCGCGATATTCGCAGTCATTTGGCATGAAGACGGACGAGCGGTCACGTGCCGAAAAAGTGCAGAGTTTTCTCCCCATCTGGGTCGGAGAAGGTGGGTTTGCAGTCCGCTGACGGGTCGAAAAGGTGGCGTTTCGGGCCCCTTTTCTGGCTTTTCCCCCTCAAAAGTGCCACGGTTGGAGGCCAAAAGTGCCACAGTCGAGGGACAAAAGTCGTACAGTCGGAGCGCAAAAGTGCCTCAGTCGGAGGGCAAAAGTGGCACTTTTGGCCCTGCTCTGCAACCCAAAACAAGTCGAGAAATCCACAACACACACAGTCATAGCAAGATAGGAAAAACGCTCCAGAATCGCATATTTCGGACAAGATGGCAATTTCTGGACAGGAAGCCCCTTGTAGAGGCCGTTTTTTTAGTTAAGTTTTCTTAAACGGGCAAAAATCGCTTGTTCGTTTTTTGCAATTTGTCTATTTTTGCAGACGAAGCCAACGGAGAGCCGCGCATACTAGACCTTAAATCACAGCCTTATATTAACCCCAACTAACAACCAAAAACTATGAAACAACTGAAGATGTACATCAACGGCCGCTTCTGCGAGAGCCGTTCCGGAGAGTGGATCGACGTGCTGAACCCCTCAACGGAGGAGGTGGTGAGCCGGCAGCCCGCCGGCACCGTGGAAGACGTGGAAGAGGCCATCTGCGCAGCAGAGAAGGCACAGGTGGAATGGGCAAAAACACCCGCTTGCGAGCGCGCCGCCTACCTGAAGAAGATGGCCCAGGGCATCAGGGACAACTTCGACAAATTCCAGGAGATACTGGTGCGCGAACAGGGCAAGACGCAGGCGCTGGCCGGTGTCGAGGTGGGCGTCACCGCCGAGTATTTCGACTATATGGCCTCTTTCGCACGCCACATCGAGGGAGAAATCATCCAGAGCGACAACCGTGGCGAGACCATGCTGCTGGAAAAGGTGCCCTGCGGCGTGGCAGCCGGCATACTGCCGTGGAACTTCCCCTTCTTCCTCATCGCCCGCAAGGCGGCTGCAGCCATGATAGCCGGATGCTCCATCGTGCTGAAGCCCTCGCAGCTGACGCCTGAGAACTGCTGCGAGTTCTGCAAGATTGTCGACGAGAGCGGACTGCCCGCCGGCGTGTTCAACGTGGTGACAGGCCGGGGCTCGCTCGTGGGCAATGCCATGGCCGGAAGCCCCAAGGTGGGCATCGTCTCGCTGACAGGCTCGGTGGAGGCCGGCGTGAAGATCATGCAGGCCGCCGCACCCAACATCACCAAGGTGTCGCTGGAACTGGGCGGCAAGGCCCCCGTCATCGTCTGCGCAGACGCCGACCTCGAACTGGCGGCGCAGGCCGTGCTGGACAGCCGCATCGGCAACTCCGGACAGATATGCAACCAGGCGGAGCGCGTCTACGTGGACAAGCGCGTGAAGAAAGCGTTCACCGAACTCATCGTCAAGAAGTTCCAAGCCGTCAAGGTGGGCGACCCCGCCATCGTGAAAGACGCCGACATGGGGCCCTTGGTGGAGAAGCGCGCACTGGAAAGCGTCAGCGAAAAGGTGGAGCGCGCCATCAAGCAGGGGGCCAAACTGCTCTGTGGAGGCCACCGCATCGGCGACAAGGGCTATTTCTACGCGCCCACCGTGCTGGACGACTGCCGACAGGACATGGACATCATCCACGAAGAGACCTTCGGACCGGTGCTGCCGCTGGTGGAGTTTGACAGGCTGGACCAGGCCATCGAGTGGGCCAACGACTCGGAGTACGGCTTGGCCTCGAGCGTCTTCACACGCGACCTCGACACCGCCACGCGCGTCTGCCGCGAACTGAAGTTTGGCGAGACCTACATCAACCGCTTCCACTTCGAGGCCATACAGGGCTTCCACGCAGGAGTGAAGAAGAGCGGCATAGGCGGAGCCGACGGCAAGCATGGCTTGGAGGAATACCTCAACACCCACGTCATCTACCTCCAGAGCCACTATTGATTATGAAGATAGGACTCTTTGTCCCCTGCTACGTGGACGCGCTCTACCCGGAGGTGGGCGCGTCCACCTATGGGTTGCTGCGCCACTACGGCCTCAGCGTCGACTACCCGGAGCGCCAGACCTGCTGCGGACAGCCGCAAGGCAACGCCGGCTTTGAGCGGATGGCCGAGGAGTTGGCAGTGAGGTTTGAGGACAACTTCAGCCACTTCGACTACATCGTGGCGCCATCCGCCAGTTGCGCCGCCTACGTGAAGTGCTTCCACCCGCACATACTGGAGGGCGCCCACCACCCCTGCACCACCACCAACCGCATCATGGACGTGGTGGAGTTTCTGCACGACGTCGTCAAGGTGAAGGAGGTGCCGGGGCGTTTCCACCACCGGGTGAGCCTGCACAACAGTTGCCACGGCGTGCGCGAACTGGGCCTCAGCACACCCACGGAGCGCATGGACGAGCCACGCATCAACAAGATGCGCGACCTGCTGCAGCTGGTGGAGGGCATCGACGTGGTCGAGCCCGAGCGGCCCGACGAGTGCTGCGGCTTCGGGGGAATGTTCTCCATTGAAGAACCGGACGTCAGCACCCGCATGGGGCTGGACAAGCTGCGCCGCCACGAAGAGACAGGGGCGCAGTATGTCACGGGCCCCGACTCGTCGTGCCTGATGCACTTGGCGGGCATCGCCCGCAGGCAGGGCAGCAAGATGAGGTTCATGCACATCGTGGAGATACTCACGTCCGCCGGCTGACAGCGCCTGCAAAGCCCTGCAGCCAGCCTGTCGCGCAAGGCAACCCTCCATCACCCCCCCACCACAACTCTCATTTCCCAGCAACGAAGGAAAAAGACATGAGCACAAAGCACAGCGAGGCGGCACGCCGCTTCAACGAAGAACCGCAGCGCGTGGCCCACCACGACCGCACGTTCTGGAGCGTGCGGCAGAAGCGAGACGCCATGGCGCAACAACTGCCCGAATGGGAACAGCTGCGCGAAGCCGCCGACCAAATCAAGCGGCACACCATCACACACCTGGCAGACTACCTGGAGCAGTTTGAGGCCAACGCCACAAAAAACGGGGTGCATGTCCACTGGGCCAACGACGCAGACGAGTATAACAGCATCGTGCTGGACATCCTGCGCAGCCATCAGGTGAAGAAAGTGGTGAAGAGCAAGTCGATGCTCACCGAGGAGTGCCACCTGAACCAACACCTCACCGACGCCGGCATCACGCCCGTGGAGACCGACTTGGGCGAGCGCATCCTGCAACTGATGGACCTCGCGCCCAGCCACATCGTCATGCCGGCCATCCACATCACCAAAGAGCAGGTGGGACAATGCTTCGAGGAGAAGATCGGATCGGAGAAAGGCAACTGCGACCCCACCTACCTCACCCACCAGGCGCGACTCCACCTGCGCGACAACTTCATGACAGCCGAGTGCGGAATGACGGGCGCCAACTTCGGCATCGCCCAAACAGGCGACGTGGTGGTCTGCACCAACGAGGGCAACGCCGACATGAGCACCAGCGTGCCACGACTGCACATCGTCAGCATGGGCATCGAGAAACTGATACCCGACATGGAGGCGATGGGCGTGTTCCAGCGGCTGCTGGCACGCTGCGGCACAGGGCAGCAGACCACCGTCTACACATCCCACTTCCGCAAGCCACGCCCAGGGGGCGAGATGCACATCGTGCTGGTGGACAACGGACGAAGCGACATACTGGCCAACGAGGAACACTGGCAGACGCTGAAGTGCATGAGGTGCGGAGCCTGCATGAACACGTGCCCCGTCTACCGCCGATCCGGAGGCTACAGCTACACCTACTTCATACCAGGACCCATCGGCATCAACCTCGGAATGTTGAAGGACAAAGACGCCCACCACCACAACCTGTCGGCCTGCTCGCTCTGCTGCTCGTGCGACAACGTCTGCCCCGTGCGCGTCGACCTCTCGCAACAGGTCTACCGCTGGCGACAGCAACTCGACTCCTGGCACCATGCCGACCCCATGAAGAAGGCAATGGC
>Ga0310697_10006772_pt1 | contig 10837 bp, 8 predicted proteins | sample 172DNAGHGlowgp2_FD_203883 | JGI IMG/M metagenome (GOLD analysis project Ga0310697, IMG submission 203883) | Sheep rumen microbial communities from Palmerston North, Manawatu-Wanganui, New Zealand - 1728 DNA GHGlow gp2 (v2) (version 2) | ecosystem: Host-associated > Mammals > Digestive system >...
AACGCTGGTAAAATCATTACGCATTATTATCTGGACTCGTGACGACGGGCGATTTGTCCTGCGTGAATCTTTTATAAAATTTTTATAGCAAGAAAAAGCTGATATTTTTGATAAAAATCTGCAGACATGTGCAGACGCCCCCACAAAAGAATAGCGTATTAACATATATTAAAGGACGTGATTTTGTTTTGCAAAATAAAACAAAGGCAACGGCGACTTTGGCGGCAAGTGCCCTGTGCGCAATTTCGACTTTGCCGGAAATTTCGCCGTTGAAATTTATTCTGACCGGTGCAACGGGCGGCTTTATTCTCGGTTTGGTGAATCATGGATTTTTAGCAGCGACAATCGGCGGCATGGCGGACTGGTTCGGTGTCACGGCTCTTTTCCGAAAACCGCTGGGCATTGGTTTTCACACGGAAATTTTGCGCCGCAATCGTGCGCGAATCATGGATGCTATCGTAGAATTTGTCGGCAGTGATTTGCTGAACACTAAAAATATTATGGAAACTGTTCACGACGAAAACACCGCGCAACTTTTAATAGATTTTTTTGAACAGAACAAAGGGCGCGCCAAAACTAAAGTTCTCGTGAGAGAAATCTTAAACGAACTTTTTTACAACCTGGACACGCAAAATATTTCAAAGGGCGTTGCGCCGATTTTGGAGCCCGAAATAAAAAATCTTGACGCCCAAAAGCTCTTCGACGCCGTGATTAAGGTCGTCACGAGCGATAAGCACAGCCGAAAAATTTTAATCGCGCTCTTTGACACGGGGCATAAAATTTTACAAAGTCCGCATATGCAGGAAGAAATTCTAAACAAAATTACCGAACTGCGCGAGGCTTATGAAGGTGATTCGGCAGGGCGTGCGCTCGTGCTAAGTTCAATGGATTTGACTGATGAAAAAATTTTGAATATCCTAAATGAAACTGTCGACAAAAAAATCAACGACGCGGAAAAAATTCTGAACGCAACCGGAATGGTGGACGCGGAAACTGCTAAAGCTGCTGACGAGATGATTAAAACTTTCGGCGGATTCGTGAACAGCGCGGCGGCTTCGCTCAATACAAAAAAATTTCTCGAAGACCTCAAAAATCTTTTTATGCAGAAATTTGACGCGGAAAATTTTATCAAAACGTGGCTGGACGTGAATGTTAAAGGCGAGACTGATCCGAAAATTTTGGAGACGATTCGCCGCAAGCAGGCCGCCAATCCGCTAATCGGGCGTATCGTTGAAGTTGAACGCAAGCCGGTAATTTGGAAAGACGCCGTAGATTTTTTGGTTGACGCCAAAATTGACGAGTTCATAAAAAATATTGAACTGCAAAGGAAATTCGACAAGCTTATCAAAGATTTTATAGAGAATTTGCTAAACGAATATCGCGAACAAATTCCCACGATGATTCGCGAACGGCTCGATAAGTTCAGCGACGATGAGTTGACGGAATTTGTCGAAGGGCACGTTTCAGATGATTTGCAAATGATTCGTATCAATGGCTCGGTTTGCGGCGCGATTGTCGGAATGTTTTTATTTGTTGTTTCGCAACTTATTGAGCAAATGGCGCGTTGAAAAAAATTTTGTCGCTTGCTACGTTTATGAGTAATTTTAATTTTTTTAATCTACTTTATTTTGTTGGCTCAAAAGAAAGTAGCAAAGAAAAGAGCCTCCGCCCGGCAAAGGAACATCCCTGTTCCTAATGCCGGCGACCGTCATCCATGACGGTCGGTAATTCGTTACCCGTGACAAAGATTTTTTCAATACTCTAGGAAAGGTCGTGAAAATTTTTGAACAGATGGAATAAAGCCGATACAACTTTACTTTGCGCTGCATTGTGTTTTTTAATGGCGGTCGGATTTAAAATCACGTTCCCCGGCAGTGTCGTGGCGGAAGGCTTTTTATTCGTGACAGAGGCGGCTCTTGTCGGCGGAATAGCGGACTGGTTCGCGGTGACTGCGCTTTTTAAAAAGCCGCTGGGATTTCCATTTCACACGGCGATTTTGCCACGCAGGAGAAAAGATTTTGTCAAAGCGTCGGTGCTAATGGTTCAACAGGAATTTTTTTCGCGTCGCACGATTTTTAAAAAACTCGGTGACTTTAAACTCTTGCCGCGCATTATCGAATTTTTATCCAGAGATTCTACGCGGAAAATTGTTATCACAGAACTTTTTAATGTCGTGAAAAAATTTGTCAGTGCACAGAACAAGGAAGCCCGCGCTAAAGAAATTTCAAACGAACTGCGCCGAGTGATTCGCGACCTGCCCGCACAAAATTTAATCAGCGATTTCGGCGCACAATTCAAACGCAACGATAAGGACAGAGAACTTTTTATAAATATCGTCAAGGCGATGCGCAGAACTGCCGCTAAGCCCGAAACTTGCGACAAATTGCAAACGCTTTTGGAAGAATACGCCAACGAGAAAACTAAAAATATGGGCGGCTTTTCAATTTTAATGGCGGGGTTGGCGCAAATGCTCGACCTCGTGAATTTTGAAGAGGCCGCGCGGATTATGCAAGTTCAACTTTTAAAACTTTTAGACGAACTCGCCGCGAATACTCAACTGCACCGCCGCACGCTAAACGAATGTCGCCTAAAAATTTCCGAACTGAGCGATACACCCGAATTTAAAGATCTCGTCGAACGTATTCAAATTGACGCCGCAAACGCGCTCCCGCTCGAAGAGGCAATAGAACTCGCGCTGATTCATTTGGAAAATCAATTACGCGCTCCCGATTCCAAAAATCTCGGCGGGCTGATAATGAAAATTTTCAACGAAGAATACACGAAATTTTTGCACCTCATCAGCGAAAACACTGCCGCCAATGCCGCCTTTGAAAAATTTATTGACGAATTGACTGCACGCGCCGCCCTGCACGCTCAACCGCTTGTCGGCACTGTGGCAAAATCTGCGCTTGACCGCCTGACCGAAGAGCAGCTTAATAATCTCGTTTATGACAAGGCTGAGCAAGATTTTATTTGGATTCGGCTTAACGGCTCGATTGTAGGTTCGGTTGTCGGGCTTGCGATTTTTATTTTAATCAAAGCGGCGGGGTTGAGCGTATGAAATTGGCTTTTTTTGATTCGGGTATCGGTGGGCTGTCGGTTTTACATCACGCAATGAAAATTTTGCCGCACGAAGAGTTTATTTTTTTCGCCGATGAAGACAATGTTCCTTATGGTACGAAATCCCCCGAAGAAGTTTTAAAATTTGTTGACGACGCATTTAATTTTCTCGTCGCACAAAAAGTTTCGGCAATCGTCGTGGCTTGCAACACCGCAACTTCCGTAGCCGTAAAAAAAATGCGCGAAAAATATTCTCTGCCGATAATCGGCATGGAGCCCGCGCTGAAATTGGCTTTGGATTTATTTCCGAATCAAAAAGTTTTGGTTGCGGCAACGGCGATAACCATAACGGGCGAAAAAATCCGGCGGCTAATTTCTCAACTGCACGCAGAAAATTTCGCGGAACTAAAAGCCTTGCCGGGTCTCGTGGAATTTGCGGAGCGGCAAGAATTTATTTCGCCGAACGTGGAAAAATATCTGCGCGATGAACTGTCAATTTATGATTTTGAAAAATTTTCGTCGCTGGTACTCGGTTGCACGCATTTTAATTATTTTAAAGACACGTTCAGAAAAATTTTGCCGCCGCACGTTAAAATTTTGGACGGGAATGAAGGCACCGTCAACGAACTTATCCGCCGCACAAATTTAAAATCGATTGACGATAAAGAATCGTTAAAATTTTTTTATTCCGGTCGATTAGTGACGGACGCCAAAGAGCTTGCACGGCTTAAAAAATTTTTGAAACGGTTGGACGAAATGGAGGTTTTGTCATGAAAATTTATCGCGCCGCGATTTTTGATATGGACGGAACGCTTGTAGATACGCTCGCCGATTTACACGACAGCATAAACGAAATGCTCGCCCATTATAATTTTCCGCTCCTCACGCTCGACCAAGTCCGCCAATTTGTCGGCGAAGGTGCAAGAAAATTGATGATTCGTAGCTTGCCCGATGAAAATTTTGTTGACGATGCGCTAAAAATTTATAACGCCGCTTACGCCCGCAACTGCACAAAAAAAGTCACGCCCTATCCCGGTATTATGGAATTTCTTGCGGCGTTGGAGATAAAAAAAATTCCGCTGGGCATTTGCACCAATAAGCAACACTTCGCGGCGGTTGAGATTGCTGAAAAAATTCTCGCGCCCATAAAATTTTTGGCGGTCAGCGGCGACGAACCCAATCAGCCACGCAAACCCGACCCGACTCGCGCTCTTGCCATTGCCGAAAAATTTTCTGTCAAGCCGCAAGATGTTGCCTACTTCGGAGACACGGCGATTGACATTCAAACCGCACGCAACGCCGGATTTTTGCCAATCGGTGTGACGTGGGGATTTCGTTCGCGCTCGGAACTCGTTGATAGCGGCGCAAAAATTATCGTTGACTATCCGAAAGAAATTTTGAAACGAATCTCTTTTGCTTAATTTGACATTGCAACTTTCATTTGTTATAACGGGCAATTAGAAATGCTCAATAATTTTTTCAATTCCGCATTGAATTGGAGGTTAATCGTTTGAAATATCAAGAATTAGTTTTCGCCCTGCAAAAATTTTGGGCGGACAAAGGTTGCATTTTGGCAGAACCTTACGACGTGGAGAAAGGCGCGGGCACAATGAACCCGTTTACATTTTTGCGCGTATTGGGACCGGAACCGTGGAATGTTGCTTACACGGAGCCTTCGCGCAGACCAGCGGACGGTCGCTACGGGGACAATCCCAATCGCCTTTATCAGCATCACCAACTGCAACTGATTATGAAGCCGTCGCCCGATAACATTCAAGAACTTTATTTGGAAAGTCTCGCCGCGATTGGCATTGAGGCTGAAAAGCACGACATACGTTTTGTTGAGGACAACTGGGAATCGCCGACTTTGGGCGCATGGGGGCTGGGCTGGGAAGTTTGGCTCGACGGCATGGAAATTACGCAGTTCACGTATTTTCAGCAGGTCGGTAGCCAAGACGTTAAGCCCGTCGCTGTGGAAATAACTTATGGGCTTGAGCGGCTGGCTATGTATATTCAGGGCGTGGAAAATGTTTACGACGTGGAATGGGCGGACGGCGTCACCTATGGCGATGTTTTTCACCAGAACGAATTTGAGCAATCCAGTTATGCCTTTGACTTGAGCGATGAAGATTTACTCTTTGACCTGTTCGAGAAATATGAGGCGGAAGCAGTTCGGATTATCAAGCTGGGCTACGTGCACCCCGCCTATGATTATGTTTTGAAATGTTCGCACACGTTTAATCTTTTGGACGCTCGCGGCGCAATCAGTGTAAGCGAACGGACTGCATTTATCGGACGCGTGAGAAAGTTGGCTCGTATGTGCGCCGAAGTTTATCTTAAACAGCGCGAAAAACTCGGTTATCCACTCTTGAAAAAATCTGCGGAGGTGAGCGCGTAATGGACAAAAAAATTTTACTGCTTGAAATCGGCACGGAAGAAATCCCCGCGCATGCCATGCCCGCCATTTTAAATCAACTCAAAACACTGGCGGAAAAATCTTTGGCGGATTCGAGAATTAATTTCGGAAAAGTTCAAACGCTCGGCACCCCGCGCAGATTGGCATTGCTCGTTAAGGACGTGGCACCGACTCAAGCCGACATTCAAGAGGAAAAGCGCGGAGCCTCTGCAAAGATAGCTTTCGACGCGGACGGCAAACCGACTAAGGCGGCGATTGGCTTTGCAAAGAAAAATAAAATTCGCCCCGAAGATTTAATCACCCGCGACGGTTACATTTACGCCGTGATTCGCGAGCAGGGCAAACCTTCCGCAGAAATTTTTAAAACGCTCCTGCCGAAAATTATTTGCGATTTAAATTTCCCCAACAATATGCGCTGGGGCAGTTTGGATTTTAAATTTATCCGCCCGCTGCGCTGGATTGTCGCTCTTTTTGGCGAAGAAATTATTCCGTTTGAAGTTGCCAACGTCCAAAGCGGCAGAACTTCACGTGGTCACAGATTTTTAAGCAAAGGCGATTTTGAAATTAAAACGGCGGCTGATTATGTTGACGACTGCGCGAAAAATTTTGTTATCGTCGACCAAAATAAACGCCGCGAAATGATTATTAAGCAGATTAACGAAGTTGCCGCAAATAAAAATGGCGTCGCCGAAATTACTGACGACCTGCTGGAAGAAGTTCTTTACCTTGTCGAATATCCCACTGCGCTTGCCGGTTCGTTTGAAGAAAAATATTTGCAGTTGCCCGCCGAAGCCGTGATAACGCCCATGCGCGATCATCAACGCTATTTCCCTGTGAAAACTGCAGACGGAAAACTTTTGCCGCTGTTTATCACCATTCGCAACGGCGGCAAAGATTATCTCGACATTGTGCAACACGGTAATGAACGCGTTTTGAAAGCCAGACTTGAAGACGCGCAGTTCTTCTTCAACGAGGACAGAAAAAAATCTCTGGCGGCTCATCGCGAAAAATTAAAAACTGTCGTCTTCCAAGAAGGTCTTGGCTCTGTTTACGAAAAGACCGAACGATTGGTTAAGCTTGTCGAAAAAATTTCTGCTACTCTCGGCGTTAATGCGAAAAATTCTGTGCGTGCCGCTGAACTTTCCAAAGCCGATTTAGTTACGGGCATGGTTACGGAATTTACCGAACTGCAAGGTATCATGGGGCGTGAATATGCCAAACTCGACGGCGAAGATCCGGAAGTCTGCGCGGCGATTGATGAACATTATATGCCGCGTTTTGCAGGTGATGGACAACCGAAAACTACCGCCGGAAAAATTTTGAGCCTTGCCGATAAAATTGATAACATTGTCGCCACGTTCAGCCGCGGACTTGTCCCAACCGGTTCGCAAGACCCGTTCGCCCTGCGCCGTCAAGCTCTGGGCATTGTCAATCTTTTAACTGCCGCCCGCTGGTCGCTGTCTATTCGTGAAATCGTCGAACAGGCAATGGATTTGCTTAATATCACGGACGCCGTTGGTCGCGAAAAAATTCAGCACGAGGTCGCGGACTTTATGCGCCTACGCGTTAAAAATGTTTTGAGCAATTCGGCGCGATATGACGTTATCGACGCGGTGCAAGCAGACGTTGACGATGTATTCGCTGTGACGTTGAAAGCCGCCGCCGTTGAACAATTCCTCGCCGCGCCCGATTCTACAAAAAATATTCAATCGTTCGTGCGCGTGGGCAACTTGGCTAAAAAATCTGATTCGACAGAAATTGACGCTCAACTTTTCACGCTAGACGCAGAAAAAATTTTGAACGGGGCTTTTGCGGCAGTTAAAGTCGCGGCGGACGAACTCCTTGCAAAAAAAGATTTCCTCGGTGCGCTTGATGTGTTGAAAAAACTTTCCACGCCGATAGATTCTTTCTTCGATTCGGTCATGGTTATGGACGAAAATTTATCCGTCAGAAAAAATCGGCTCGCGCTGTTAAAGTCGATAGACAATCTACTTGCAAAAATCGCGGACTTCAGCAAAATTGTTCAGTGATAAAAAATTTTTCCCCCGTCAAAATCGGCGGGGGATTTTTTTATTTGCGTACCGGCTTTAATCGTTTCATGTGATAAAAATACGCCGCGATTAAAACTATCGCCGTTATTAGCCAGCTGATTGGATAAACCGCCATTAACGTTGCGTAAGTCGGGATTTTTGCAAACGCCGTGAAAACCCACGTGACACGCACGCCGCAAACGCAAATTAAAGTTATAACTGCCGGCGTCAGAGAAATTCCGTAGCCGCGCAGTGCTCCCGATAAACCTTCCATTAAAACGTTGATTAATTCCGGCGCAACGATATACCACAGCCGAATCACGCCCAAACGAATAACTTCCGGGTCGGAATTGAACAAGCTTAAAACTTCGTCAGCGAAAAATAAAATTATAAAGCACAACGTCTGCATGAAAAGCGCGCTTAATCCCATTGATACCCACGTCGCCCGCTTGCAACGCTGAAAATTTCCCGCGCCGTAATTTTGTCCTACAAAAGTCGTTGCCGCTTGCCCGAATCCGCTCACCACGCAGAAGACGTTAATTTCAATCGTGAACGCCGCCGCCGAAGCCGCCATTGCGTCCGCGCCCAGAGAATTTATCGCCGCTTGAATCAGCAAGTTTGACAGAGAAAAGACCATGCCTTGTACGCCCGCAGGTAAACCGATTCGCACAATCTCGAAAAATTCTTCTTTGTCGACGTGCATTGCGTTCAGGTTTAATTTTATCACGCCGTCAGCTTTTAACAGTTCGTAAAATAAAATTATCGCGCTGAAAATATTTGCAATGACGGTTGCCGCCGCCACTCCGCCGATTCCCCAATCGAATTGCAGGACGAAAATTAAGTTCAGCAAAATATTTATGCCGCTTGCCACCGCCAATGCGATTAATGGCGTGCGCGTATCGCCTTTGCTCCGGAAAATCGCCGCTTGGAAGTTGTAAAGGCTCATGGCGGGCAATCCGAGTAAAAAAATCCGCAAGTAAATTTCTGCCATATCAACAACGGCGTCCGGAATTTCCAAAAAATAAAAAATCGGGACAACGAGCAATTCGCCGATTATGAAGAAAAAAATTCCCGCCGCAATGGACAAAACAAACGCCGTGCTTACTGCCAAATGAGCGCGATCAATTCTTTTTGCGCCGATGTTCTGTGCAATTACGACGTTCGCGCCCAAGCTCAAACCCATTAGCAAACTTACAATCAAGCCGACCATCGAAATATTATTTCCGACTGCCGCCATTGCGTTTTTACCGACGAATTTTCCGAGCGTGATGACATCTGCGGCGTTTAAAAGCTGTTGCATGACGCCTGTCAACGCGAGCGGCAGGGCGAACAAAATAATTTTGTCCCACAGCGAGCCGCGAAGCATATCAATATCTCTTGAGTTCAAAAAATCCCCTTCAATCACTAAAAAACCTCGCTCCTCAAAAGGAGTGAGGTTTTTTTTATGTCACGAACAATTAATTACGTATTGCGCACTATTAAAGTTTGGGTCCCGCCGCGACAAGAGCTTTGCCCGCCGCGTTGTATTCGTATTTTTTGAAGTTTTTGATAAAGCGGCTTGCCAAATCTTGAGCCTTTTTATCCCATTCGGTCGGGTCTGCGTAGGTATTGCGCGGGTCGAGAATATTTGTAGCGACGCCTTCGAGTTCGGTCGGGACTTCCAAGTCGAAGATAGCGATTTTCTTAGTCGGGGCATTTTTAATTGCGCCGCCGAGGATAGCATCGATAATTCCGCGGGTATCTTTAATGGAAATGCGTTTGCCGGTGCCGTTCCAGCCGGTGTTGACGAGATAAGCCTTTGCGCCGGATTTTTCCATGCGTTTAACGAGTTCTTCGGCGTATTTAGTCGGGTGCAGTTCCAGGAAGGCTTGACCGAAGCACGCGCTGAAAGTCGGGGTAGGTTCAGTGATTCCGCGTTCGGTGCCGGCAAGTTTAGCTGTGAATCCGCTGAGGAAATAATATTTGCACTGTTCGCTTGTCAAAATGGAAACGGGCGGCAGAACGCCGAATGCGTCCGCGCTGAGGAAGATGACAGAATTAGCCGCGGGACCGTGGCTGTCGGGGCGCACGATATTTTTAATGTGGTAAATCGGGTAGCTGACGCGGGTATTTTCCGTGACGGATTTATCAGCGAAATCAATCTTGCCGTTTTTGTCAACGGTGACATTTTCCAAAAGCGCGTCGCGGCGAATTGCGCCGTAAATATCCGGTTCGGCAACGGGGTCGAGGTTGATAACTTTAGCATAGCAACCGCCTTCAAAGTTGAAAACGCCGGTATCGTCCCAGCCATGTTCGTCGTCGCCGATAAGCAAGCGTTTCGGGTCGGTGGAAAGAGTCGTTTTGCCGGTGCCGCTAAGCCCGAAGAAAATCGCGGTGTTTTCGCCGTTCATGTCGGTATTTGCGGAGCAGTGCATTGCGGCAATGCCTTTGAGCGGCAGGAAGTAATTCATCATGGAGAAGAGACCCTTTTTCATTTCGCCGCCGTACCACGTGTTGAGGATAACTTGCTCTTTATCGGTGATATTAAAGACGGTTGCGGTTTCGGAATTCAAGCCGAGTTCTTTCCAGTTGGTGACTTTAGCTTTTGACGCGTTGAAGACAACGAAATCCGGCTCCTGGTCGAATTCTTCCTGGCTTTTCGGGCGAATGAACATATTTGTAACGAAATGCGCCTGCCAAGCAACTTCCATGATAAAACGAATTTTCATGCGGGTATCTTTGTGCGTGCCGCAAAAGCCGTCAACGACGAAAAGGCGTTTGTTAGAAAGTTCTTCGATCGCGAGTTTTTTAAGAGCCTTCCAGCTTTCAACGGAGCATTTTTTATTGTCGTTGGGATATTCGGGCGTCGTCCACCAAATTTCGCCGGGCGCACCTTCTTTGGTCGTTTCGTCATAAACGATAAACTTATCCTTCGGCGAACGTCCGGTGTAAATGCCGGTCATGACGTTAATCGCGCCGAGTTCGGTTTCCTGTCCCACGTCGAAACCTTCCAGACCGGGTTTGGTCTCCTCGTTGAAAAGGACTTCATAAGTCGGGTTGTAAAGCACTTCGGTTGTGCCGGTGATGCCGTACTTTGTCAAATCCATCATTGCCATGTTTTTTACCTCCAAAAATTTTTAAATTCACTGAACGATAATAAACCATTGAAAAATTATTGTCAATTATCGTTCAATAAAAAGCCCGCGCAGATTTTTCTTTAAAAATTTTAGTTGAACATTGCGGCGCGAAAAGTTTTTGCCTATAATCGCGGCTGGGGTGTGTTGGTAAAGTGGCGGCTCGCTTTAATTAAACTTCTTTTCTTTGCTTGCCCAAAGAAAAGAAGCAAAAGAAA
>Ga0310697_10006774_pt1 | contig 10832 bp, 10 predicted proteins | sample 172DNAGHGlowgp2_FD_203883 | JGI IMG/M metagenome (GOLD analysis project Ga0310697, IMG submission 203883) | Sheep rumen microbial communities from Palmerston North, Manawatu-Wanganui, New Zealand - 1728 DNA GHGlow gp2 (v2) (version 2) | ecosystem: Host-associated > Mammals > Digestive system >...
TGTACTCTTCATTTGCGCATTCATCGTGTTTTTATTCCTTACACTATCATTTGGAAGAGTTGAATTAAGTCTGTTAGCCTTCCTGCCGCTAACATTTGGATGGATATGGATCTTAGGTATCATGAACCTGTGCGACATTCGGTTCAACATCGTCAACATCATCCTATCCACTTTCATATTCGGACAGGGAGATGACTATACGATATTCGTGACAGAAGGACTCATGTACGAATACACGCATAAGAAGAAGGTGCTTGCCTCATATAAAAACTCAGTCTTTCTATCCGCCTGCATCATGTTTATCGGTATAGGGGCTCTCATCGTAGCGAAACACCCTGCGATGAAATCACTGGCAGAACTAACGATCGTCGGCATGTTCTGCGTTATCCTGATGGCATATCTCTTCCCGCCACTCATCTACAAATGGCTCACCACAAACAAAGGAGAAGCACGACTTATGCCTATCACATTAAGAAACTTAGGCTCAACCATCGTCAGTTTCTTCGTATTCCTAGCAGGTAGTTTTATCATATCTATCATAGGATTTTTCCTTCTTACCATTCGTAAAAAGAGTGACAAAAACAAACTCAAGTATCACACAATCCTCTGCAACACCCTCCGTCGGATGGCCAAACTGATACCCAACATCAAACACAACATCATCAATGAATCAAATCACAACTTTGATGAACCATCCATTCTCATCTGTAATCACCAATCGCACATAGATCTAATGTACACGCTGATGCTACACCCTAAGATTATCTGTTTAACCAATCAATGGGTGTGGAACTGTCCCTTCTATGGAAGAATCATACGCTACGCAGATTTCTTCCCTGTCAGCGAAGGTATTGAGAAGAGTGTAGAAACACTAAAATCGGTTATTCAGAAAGGATACTCGATTCTAATATTTCCAGAAGGCACCCGTTCCGAAGACTGTTCAATACTGAGATTTCATCAAGGCGCATTTTATTTAGCTCAAAAATTCAATCTAAATATTGTACCAATTGTCATTCATGGCGTCGGACATGTTTTCCCTAAACAAGAGTTCATCCTTCGAAAAGGTCGCGTTGATGTGAAGATATTACCTGAAGTGGACTCTGACAATCCATTAAGAACAAACATAGACATCAAATCAACCGCACAAGCATTTCGCAAATACTATCAAGAAGAATACAAAAAGATGTGTGAGGAGATTGAAACAGTCGATTACTTCAAAGATCTGGTGTATCACAACTATATTTACAAGGGAGCTGGCATAGCAAAAGAAGCACGTAAGAAAATATTCTCTTCATCCGCAAATGAATTTGTCAGCAAACTTCCTGACCATGGCGAATATACGATCAAAGAATGTGGACAAGGAGAGTATGCCTTACTTGCTGCACTTGTCAAAAAAGACCTGCACATAATAGCGACAGAATCAGACAAAGAAAAACTCTCTATCGCCAGAAATTGTATTTCAGTACCAAAGAACTTGGAATACAAATAAACGAATATTATCAAACAACAATCATTCATTTACAAAACCCATCTATTAAAAAAAAACATTATATTCGCACAATTAAACATTTATAGATGAAACGCAATAAGAATTTAATAGTTCTCTTTTTATTTACATGGTTACTAGGCACTCTTCATGCCTCCGATTATACCGTTATAAAGCTATGGGATGAACCAGCCAATGCGAAAGAGAAGCGTCCTGAATTACGTGTCTTCTTTCCCAACGACAGCATTAAACGAAGCAAAACCTGCATTCTGATCTGTCCAGGAGGCAGTTATCATCACCTAGGACTCACCAACGAAGGATCAGAAGTGGCAGAATATTTCAACCAATGGGGGGTCATTGCGGTTGTTCTACGTTACCGAGTATCCATGCGTGGCAATCATCATCCTGCGATGATTGAAGACTTTCAACGAGGCATGCAGATCATACGAGAGAAAGCGAAAGAGTGGAACATTGAAAACATTGGCTGCATCGGTTTCTCGGCAGGCGGACATTTAGTATCCATGGGAGGCGCATTTCATAAAGAAAACTATCTTAAAGCAAGAAACATCGACACGAAAGAAATCAACTTAAGACCTGATTTCGTCTGTCCAATCTATCCAGTGATATCCATGCAGGATAGTATCGTTCATGAGAAATCAAGGCAAAACCTGTTAACAAAAAATTACACCCTTTCGGACATAACTAAATTCTCCATGGAACAACAGATTCCGGAAGACATGCCACCCGTTTTCTTACTCGCATGCAAAGACGACGACGTGGTCAATTACAAGAATAGTGAAGTACTGCACCGCGCCCTCATACAGAAACAAATCCCTTGTGAATATCATCTCATGGAACATGGAGGTCATGGCTTTGGTGTCATACGCACCCACAGCGAAGAAACCAAAAATTGGGGAGCATTACTAAAAAAATGGCTGATAGACAATCAATTATTGAAATATTAAAGATATGAACAAATTTGAACCAGCAATCGAGTTTCAACCAAGAAACATCATAAAGACTTTTCAAGAAGAGAAACTGGCACAAGCTTTAGCATATTTAAACGCCAAGTCAAACTTCTACAAAAGAATGTTTGAAACACATCATATCGATATAAAAAAGATAAAGACGTTGGAGGACCTGCAGGTGATTCCTTTCACAACGAAAGAAGACCTGCAACGTTACAACAAGGATTTCTTCTGCGTGGAGCCTTCCGAAATACGCGACTACATCACCACATCAGGCACATTAAGCGATCCGACCACCTTTGCCATGACAGAGAATGACTTAGTTCGTTTAGCCTACAATGAGGCCATCTCTTTCACAGGGGCAGGAGGTCACCCTGGTGAAGTGTATCAACTGATGACCACCATCGACAAACGATTCATGGCAGGTTATGCCTATTGCCTCGGCATCCGTATGATGGGTGCAGGACTGATTCGCGTCGGCAACGGAATACCAGAGCTACAATGGGATACCATTCAACGCATCAAACCAGATGCCATCATCTGCGTTCCTTCTTTCATCCTACGTATCATCCGCTATGCAGAAGAACATGGCATCGATTACAGAAACTCCAGCATAAAGAAAGCAGTTTGCATCGGTGAGAATCTCAGAAACGATGACTTCTCACTCAACCTATTAGGCAGTAAGATCAAAGAGAAATGGGACATTGAACTCTACTCCACTTATGCATCTACAGAGATGAGCACCTCATTCTGCGAATGTTCCGCAGGGAAAGGAGGACACCATCACCCCGAACTTATCATCTGCGAATTAATCGACGAAAACGACAACCCAGTCAAGGAGGGAGAAATCGGAGAACTTACCATCACCACCCTCGGAGTAGAAGGCATGCCGCTACTACGTTTCAAGACAGGTGATGTCGCCCGTTTCCACTACGAACCATGCAGCTGTGGCAGGACCACCATGAGGATAAGCCCTATTATCGGTCGCAAGAAACAGATGATCAAATTCAAAGGAACGACACTCTATCCTGCCTCCGTCTTCGATGTGTTAGATAATACGGATTATGTAGAAAACTATTATATTGAAGTGACGTCTAACGAGATAGGAATGGATCATCTAACCGCCTATATCGGAGTCAAAGAGCCAAAGAACGAGATGATCAAAGAGCTAAAAGATCGTTTCAGAGCTAAACTGAGAGTCGCACCCGACATCCAATTCAGAACAATCGATGAGATTCAAAAAATTGTTTTGCCTGAGATCAAACGCAAACCGACCAAATTCATAGACAATAGGAAATAACAATTATGGAGATAACTTACAATTTCGAACAAACCCGTCCCTATACAGACGCTGAGGTTCCCTATGCAATCCATGAGATATTGCATGACAACTTCTTTCCTATTGTCGTCAACTATTTACAGCCTGGAGCCGACATGGAACAAATCCGTCATAATCTTTCTGAAATTCGCACCATAAAAGAGTTTCAAGAAAAGATCATGCACAAAGCCATAAGAGCCATACTGACAAAATCAAGCACAGGCCTCACCTTCGACGGATTAGAAGAAATTGACAACCAACATCGTCATATATTCATCGCCAATCACCGTGACATCGTATTGGATGCCGCCATTCTGGATGTCTTATTGACAGAACACAACATCGACACCTGTCAGATCACCTTCGGAAGTAATCTAATGAAAGGAGATCTTGTCATCAACGTCGGGAAACTAAACAAAATGTTTCGAATCGTACGAGGAGGCAATATCAAAGATTTTTACAAGAACTCATTAGAAGTGTCAGCCTACATGCGTCATGTCATAAAGGACCTTCACGAATCCGTATGGATTGCACAACGAAACGGACGGACAAAAGACGGAAAAGATAAAACCGAATTAGGCGTTCTAAAGATGCTATCTTTGAGTAGCAACCTGAGTTTTGTTGATAATCTTGACGAACTCAGTCTCACCCCAATCTCCATATCCTACGAATATGAACCATGTGATTTCCTAAAGACAGCGGAACTTTATATCTCCCGTCTGGAGAAATACATAAAAGGTGAGAACGAAGATCTCAACAGCATCATCACCGGCATCAAACAAAAAAAGGGAAAGATACATCTTTCCGTATGCAAACCTATCACACGAGAGGAACTGGAACTATGCAATCAAAAAGAGAAGAACGAGAAGTTTGAAATGCTGGGAGAAATCATTGATCAAAGAATCAACCAAGGAAGAAAGATTTACAACACCAACTACATCGCATACGATCTATTAACACAAAGCAGTCAATATGCCCATCTTTATTCAGTCGAAGAGAAAAACAACTTCATAGAATACATGAAAAATGGATTGGCTGCATTAGAACTGAAAGCAGACGAAACAGAATTAGAAAAGATCTTTCTTTCTATCTATGCCAATTGCCTCAAATAACAAGATCGGAAAGCTATCGGACGGACAATTTTGAAATAACTTCATTGTAGCTTTCTCGCTTATGCGGCATCCTCTACAATCCTTTATACCAGAAGGTAAAATTTTAAACCCTCCTCCACAATTCTCATGTTGATTGTATAAGGGACAAAAGCAAAACAAACAATTAAAATCATCCACCTTGTCTGTTTTATGACAAGGGAAATATTCACATTCCTTATTCTGAAAAAATTTATACGACATAGAAAAAATCTTACACAATTTGACGGTTCATTCATTTTCAAAACTTCCATTTCCACGTAGAGACCGATTGTATAGGTTCCTCCTTCTTTAGAATTTTATCCAAGTCCTGCTTAAAGTCCCAATAGCTCATCCGGAAAAGGAGATGCGCACCCAACTTCGCAAAAAGAAAGAAGAGCGATGTAGCCAACAAATCAAAAAGAAAAGGGAATCCGCCTTCTGGATTGCAAAACAATACGATAAAACCACAGAAAAGCGTGGGGACCAGCAAGGCAAATACCCCAAGAAGGCGAAGTACGTCCGAATGGAAACATTCCACAATCAAATGTCCGGACGAGTCATTGAAGGCACGAACATCCATTGCGTGCTGCGACTCCGACCGATGGTTGAAAGTGAATCGAAGAATTTTTCCTTTCGCCTCCGCAGGACGATTGTAAGCATCCGTATCCCAATAACACACATAGCGATTACGCTTCTTATCGCTCCGAAAAGAAGTTTCCTGGAGGTGATCAAAATAATCGGCTATTACCTCCACATTCACCGAAGGATATATTGTCTTATAATAATTCCACATATAATAAAATTCAAGTCATTAAACAATCATTTAGAGACCAAAGACTTATCCTCACTACCCTAAATATGGAACAAAGATAATGATTTTTTTGTAGGGACGTGGCGTGCCGCGTCCGTGTGGCGTGCCGCAAGCAAAAAAAAATTTACCGCAACATAGCATGATTTATTTAACCCTAAACCATTATTTTTATACGCAACGAAAAATAATCAAAAAAAAATTTCGATTATTCAAAAACAAATTTAATTTTGCTATACAGAATATTTAAAATTTGTTAATTGCTTTTTAGAAACTGACCTAGAATCTTTGAAGAGATTATCTCCTTAAAAGCCAAGGCAAGACGAGGAGAGGTCTCTTATGAAATGAAAAATACATTAATAAAATTATTAAAATAAGAGTTTATGGAAAGATTGTTTTTATTAGTACTTCTAGCATCGATGTTAGCATTAGGATTTGCTTTCTATTTCTATCGATGGATGAAAAAAGAAGACGAAGGCTCTGATTTAATGAAGAAAATCGCACAATACGTGCGAGAGGGAGCCATGGCTTACCTAAAACAGCAATACAAAGTAGTTCTCATTGTATTTGCTGTTTTAGCTGTTATTTTTGCTATTATGGCATTTTTTGATTTGCAAAACAAATGGGTGCCATTTGCATTTTTAACAGGAGGTCTCTTTTCTGGATTGGCTGGCTTCTTCGGCATGAAAACAGCCACTTACGCATCAGCAAGGACGGCCAATGCTGCTAAAAACAGTCTAAACAGCGGATTGAAAGTTGCTTTTCGCTCAGGTGCTGTGATGGGACTAACCGTTGTAGGTCTTGCCTTATTGGATGTATCAGTTTGGTTCTTAATCTTGGATCATTTTGTTGGCCCAGAACACCATCTAATCACCATCACCACTACCATGTTAACTTTCGGAATGGGAGCTTCTACACAAGCCTTATTTGCGCGTGTAGGTGGTGGTATCTACACAAAAGCTGCTGATGTAGGAGCAGACCTTGTTGGAAAAACAGAATATAACATACCTGAAGACGATCCAAGAAATCCTGCCACCATAGCAGATAACGTTGGTGACAACGTAGGTGATGTTGCCGGAATGGGTGCAGACTTATACGAATCATACGCAGGATCCATCCTGGCTACTATGGCATTAGGTGCATCTGCATTTGCCACTTCAGCAATAGAGGGTATGCAAATCAAAGCGGTTATAGCTCCATGTTTGATTGCCACCATCGGAGTTGCACTTTCTCTATTGGGAATCTTTTTAGTAAAAACTAAAGAGAATGCAGGAATGAAAGAATTATTGGCAGCATTGAGCAAGGGAACCAACACAGCTGCTGTTCTCATCGCAATCGCTACATTTGGAGTGTTTGCATATTTGTTTGGTACGGAAGATAGTCGCTGGTGGCAAGTTTCGCTCTCAGTGGTTGTAGGATTGACAGCTGGAGTTATCATCGGTAAAGCAACAGAGTATTACACTTCTCAAAGTTACCGACCAACACAGAAGGTATCAGAGAGTTCACAAACAGGTCCTGCAACAGTTATTATCTCAGGATTAGGTTTGGGTATGCTATCCACTGCTATTCCAGTCGTAACAGTAGGTTTTGCCATTGTTCTATCTTATCTATGTGCTAACGGGTTCTCATTAGCATTCACAGCAGAAAATCTTTCATTGGGATTGTACGGTATCGGTATCGCAGCTGTAGGTATGCTATCTACATTAGGTATCACATTGGCAACCGATGCTTACGGACCTATTGCTGATAATGCTGGAGGTAACGCAGAGATGAGTGGTTTGGATCCTGAAGTTAGAAGAAGAACGGATGCCTTGGATGCATTAGGTAACACGACAGCTGCTACAGGTAAAGGTTTTGCTATCGGTTCTGCTGCTCTTACAGCATTAGCACTTTTGGCATCATACGTAGAAGAGATTAAAGTAGCTCTCATTCGAACAGGAGAAGCATTACCAAACGGAATGGATGCGGCACACGCCACCTTAGTTGATTTCATGAATGCATATAACGTAAATCTGATGAATCCAATCGTTTTGGTTGGTATCTTCATTGGTGCCATGATGGCCTTCTTGTTCTGTGGTTTAACCATGAATGCAGTGGGAAGGGCCGCTCAGAAAATGGTGGAAGAAGTACGTCGCCAATTCCAAACAATTGCAGGCATCCTCGAAGGAAAAGCCACTCCAGACTATGCACGTTGCGTGGAGATCTCTACAAAAGGTGCTCAACATGAAATGCTGTTGCCTTCTATTCTTGCCATCGTAGTACCAATTCTAACTGGATTGATATTAGGTATCGGTGGTGTCTTAGGATTGCTTATTGGAGGATTGAGTGCTGGCTTTGTATTGGCTGTCTTCATGGCCAATGCAGGAGGTGCTTGGGATAATGCAAAGAAATATGTGGAAGAGGGCAATTTCGGCGGAAAAGGCTCTGAATGTCACAAAGCAACAGTAGTTGGAGACACCGTTGGAGACCCATTCAAAGATACATCTGGACCATCTTTGAATATTTTAATCAAGTTGATGAGTATGGTTTCCATCGTAATGGCTGGATTAACAGCATTTTGTCACCTACTCTAAAAGATTCTCAAGAATCTTTCAAAAAAACTATTCCATTTCTTCATTTTGTTCTATTTTTGTAAAAGAAAATGAGTGAGAGATGAGATACAAAAAAATACAATAACCGTTAAAGGAAAGACCAATGCGACCTTGGCTCGCATTGGTCTTCTTTTATAAATAAAGAAACCTATGTCTATTAAGAGTTTAGTTTCAATCGCTGACTATTCAAAAGAGAAGATTCTACAAATCTTGGATAAAGCAGCAAAATTTGAAGAAAATCCGAATCAGCGTATTCTTCAAGGGAAAGTGGTTGCCACCCTGTTTTTTGAGCCTTCAACACGTACTCGTTTGAGCTTTGAGACAGCCGTCAACCGTTTAGGTGGCAGAATCATTGGATTCTCTGACGCATCCACCACAAGTGGTACCAAAGGAGAAACATTGAAAGACACCATTATCATGGTAAGCAACTACGCCGATTTAATCGTTATGCGTAACCCTATCGAAGGGGCTGCCCGCTATGCTTCTGAAGTATCCAGCGTGCCTGTCATCAACGCAGGCGATGGAGCAAATCAGCACCCCACTCAAACCATGCTCGACCTCTATTCCATCAAAAAGACACAAGGTCGATTGGAAAACCTAAAGATCTGCATGGTGGGAGACTTAAAGTATGGCCGTACCGTTCACTCTCTCATCCAGGCCATGTCTCACTTCAACCCGACATTCTCCTTTATCGCTCCTAAAGAATTGGAATTGCCAGAGGAATACAAAAGATTCTGCAAAGAACACAACATTCCTTTCGAAGAACATACGGAACTAAACGAGACCAATATCGCAGACGCAGATATATTATATATGACAAGAGTTCAAAAAGAGCGTTTTACCGACCTTTTTGAATATGAAAAGGTGAAGGATGTTTATACCCTACGAAACAAACTGTTGGAAAACACCAAACCTAATCTCCGTATCTTACACCCTCTCCCTCGTGTCAACGAGATAGACTACGATGTGGATAACAACGAAAAAGCATACTATTTCCAACAAGCTAAAAATGGAGTATATGCACGTCAGGCAGTAATATGTGATTTATTAGGACTTTAAAGATTATTGAACATGGAAAAAGAATTAAAAGTAGCAGCGCTTCGCAACGGCACAGTGATTGATCATATTCCATCTGAAAAATTATTTCAGGTAATCACCCTCCTTGGATTGGAAAATGTTCCCAATCAAGTGACATTCGGCTACAACCTTGACAGTAAAAAATTAGGAAAGAAAGCCATCATAAAAGTGTCTGACAAATATCTCAGTCAGGACGAAGTCAACAAAATAGCTGTCTTGGCTCCTAATGCCAAAATCAACATCATCAAAGAGTATGATGTGGCTGAAAAGATGCAACTTCAATTACCGGATGAATACATTGGGTTACTTAAATGTAAAAACCCTAAATGCATCACAAACAACGAACCGATGAAGACAAAGTTTCGCACACTAGACAAAAGCAAAGCCATCTTTAAATGCTATTACTGCGAACGAATCGTTGAAGGTGAAAATGTTGAAATCCTATAATTGCTAATTCAAAGACCTAATTCAAAAAGAATATGAAACGTACTTTCAAACCTGGCACAATGATTTATCCTCTGCCTGCAGCTCTCATAAGCTGTGGCAAGAACGAAGAGGAATACAATATCTTCACAGTTTCATGGATTGGCACCATCTGTTCCGATCCTGCAATGTGCTACATCTCTGTTCGTCCAAGTCGTCACTCCTACGACATCATCAAGCGTAACGGAGAATTTGTCATCAACCTGACAAATGAAGACCTTGCCTACGCTACTGATTGGTGCGGTGTGAAATCAGGCAGAGATTTCAACAAATTCAAAGAGATGAAACTCACCCCAATGAAAACATCCGTAATCAATTCGGTGCTGATAGAAGAATCCCCTCTTTCCATCGAATGCAAGGTGAAACAAATCATACCACTCGGCTCTCACGACATGTTTATTGCAGAAGTTGTAAACGTCTTAGCCGACGAGAAATACATCGACAAAGAAACGGATGCTTTCAACTTATCCGACGCCAAGCTAATGGCCTACAATCACGGCAACTACTACAAGATTGGGGAAAAGATTGGCAAATTCGGCTGGTCTGTTCAAAAGAAGAAATAAAAACCAGGTTCTTCTAATCCTCCTGATGCTTTTTCCGTCCTTTCCGTATCACTTTTACGTAAAGCGTAATAGTGATCACAAGGATGGTCCCTTGTACAATTGCCATAATCAATAAAGCAAGTGTATTCATATCTCTAACAATTAATCGTTTTCAATATTTTTCTTCTCGTCCTGTAAATCTTCTATTCTCTGTATCATTATCTTTTTTTTGCGAATGTGTCCAGTATAATACACCAATCCCCAAATCAAAAGAACAACACATAAAAGATAAATTCGAGTAGCGTCAATATAAAAAAGATTTGGATCGGTTGGATCGACTCCTTTATGTGTCAATTGTCCAATAATAGAACTATTATCCACCTCCCATCCAGTCCAACTAAGAAGGCTCCAGTCATCATTCAACTGCTT
>Ga0310697_10006778_pt1 | contig 10827 bp, 9 predicted proteins | sample 172DNAGHGlowgp2_FD_203883 | JGI IMG/M metagenome (GOLD analysis project Ga0310697, IMG submission 203883) | Sheep rumen microbial communities from Palmerston North, Manawatu-Wanganui, New Zealand - 1728 DNA GHGlow gp2 (v2) (version 2) | ecosystem: Host-associated > Mammals > Digestive system >...
ATTTCATGTTAAATAGCCTCCGCATATTTATTAATAAGACTTAATCATTTTACACTATCCAAAAAGCGTTTTAAACAAAGCAAATATAAACATTCTATGTCTTATGTCACATTTTTGTGGTTCTTTGTCCGCCAATTTCCGGGGCAGACAAAAAAGCTGCCCCGGAAAACTCCGGGACAGCCTGTAAAACCTATCTTTTAGGTATGTGGAAACTACTTGATCAGACCCTTTTCCTTGAGCTGCTTATCCATTGCTGCCTTGGCCTCCTTCAGATCCTTGAAAGATCCCGAAGCGTAGGTGCCGGCAACAGCCTTGAAGATCTGTTTGATGTCGTCATCACCGGGCTCCATATAGGAAGCATCGGCATTCATGGCACTGCTTAAAAGAACAGGATACGGATTCTGGCCGCCAAGCCACTCAAGTGCGAACTTATCGTCTGCAGCAGCCTGTGTGATGAGCTTGACGTTGTTTACGAACTCACCGTTATTGAGCATATCCTTGAGGTTATCCTCATTGATGCATACAGCTCTCATGATGTCTGCGGAAGTTGCCTTCTTGTCACAGTATTTTGAAGCCATGACCCATGTGCCGCCGTTAAAGTAGTTAACGGGAGCAGTCGTAAGACCCCAGTCACCTGATGTCGGATTGACTGTTGTGCCTTCGCCGGGATTTAAAGCAAGCTGGTACTTTGCAAACTGCAAAGAGCCCCAGTAGGAGACTACAGTCCTGTCGGACATCTTGGATGTCCACTGCTTGGACCACTGCTCAGCCTTGAATGTGAGATTCTCCTGGTAGAGAGTCTTTGCGTAGTCGAAAAAGTTTTCGAGGCTTGTATCGTATTTAACAGTTCCGTCCATGATCCACTTGCTGCCTCTGGTATCGACATAAGGGTCGAACACCTCGGTGAAGCCGCCGATGAGCTTAACCTTGCCGCCTGATGCGGTATTTACTTTTCTGGCAGACTCAAGCACGGCGTCCCATGTGGCAAAAGACTTGGCGAGCTCGTTTGGATCAGATGTTCCCAGATACTGCTCTGCCACAGATCTCTCATAGAATACGCCGCAGGGTGCAGCCTTCCAGGAAAGGCCCTTGATGACGTTGTCCCCGTCACTTGCGAACCTGAGCGTATAGCCAAACATGTTCTTGCACTCTGCATAATCGATTCCGAGATCATTTACTGCGATCGTGTTGTCGGAAGCCAGATACTTTCTGGCATAAGCGGCATCGCATGTGAAAATGTCAGGTGCGTTGTTTCCGTCTGAAAGTACAGCATCAAGCTTTTCCTGATAAGCCTTGCTGTTGTTCGATAATTCGACCAGATCGTAATCCTCAGACTTAATGCCTGCGTACTTCTCAGCAAGTCCGATAAACTCTGAATTGTGAGCATAGATCGTGATCTTGCCGTCATCCTGGTCTGTGACTTCGGCTACGGTAAGTTCCTTGTAGCCTTCGAGATCCGGAGGGACCTCAGTTGTCTCTGATGCTGTGGGCTTGGTATCCGTTGAAGAAGCCGTTGCAGATTCCGAAGTGGCGGTGGGATCTACAAGAGGCATATCACAGGAAGCAATGCTCAAAACCAAGACCGAAGACAGCAACAAAGCAATCAGCTTGTTTTTCTTCATCCTATTATCCTCGCTAATATTTTTTTGATAATTTTCAAAAGGCATTTTATAACACATTGCATAGAACTGCAATCCAGTTCTATGCAAGTGTTCAATGTTTATATGTAATTTTTATGCAATCCGATAATCTTTTACGTAACTGTCAGGTGAAAAAGATCGACTGGCCGTAACGGTTAAGGAAGTCCTTATAAGCATTCATGTCGATGACTGCGCTGTAGACCTTGCCGTCGACCACACCGTAAAGCGTTGCGAAATTATTGTTTGCAGGCTCTGCTGTAGCAGGACCCGGTGCAAGATATACCGCTTCAAAGTCCTTGGCTTCAACCGTATTTGCAGCTGCTGTTGTCTCTGCCGGAGCTGCTGTAGTCTCAGAAGTCTGGCCTTCAGCGGGAGCTGTTGCTTCCACGGAGGGCTTGGGCTGGATCTTAAGAGAATTTGCAAGTCCTGCTCTAAGAGCATTTTCGAGACCTGCGGGATCCTTGCAGAGTGAATTTAATGTGATGTACTGGCCGGAGATCATATCAAAGCTTGCAAAGTCGATAACAGTATTCTTCTCTGCGCCTGTTACCTCATAGACCATGAGTACGGACAATGCTCTGCCGTTTACCGTGTGCTGAAAATCGCAGATGACATTGTAAGGATTCTCGATCGCACCCTTAAGATCGTACTCTGCCTTTGCCTTTGCATAAGCTCTGCTGTATGCTCCTGCTGCCTCCTTGTAGAAACCGTCAACGATGAGATTGATCGAGTTCATAACAGTCTCATTTGCAGCCTTTGTAACAACAAATCTGTTTCCTTCGAACTTTGCCAGAAGGATATCTGAACCGTCTACATAAGAGCTCTCAGCGAAAGCCTCGGAAGATACCGTGAAAGTATCGTTAAGGTTTATATCCGTATAGCCGGAATAATCAACACGCTGCGGGAGCGGCGTAGGAGAAGGGGTAGCTGTGGGAACGGGTGTGGTGGCCTCTGTTGCCTCCGTCTCCTCTGTAACAGTAGTTGCGGTTGTAGCTTCAGTCGTCGGCTCGACGGAAGTCTGCTCCGTCTCTGTCTCAGTATAGAAAGCATTTCCAAGATCGCTTATTCCCTGCCCCAATTTATCGGTATTGATCGAACATGCGGCAAGAAATGTCGTTGTCATGCCTGCCGAGATGATCAAAGCCACAAGCTTGTTGCCTTCAAGTTTTTTCATCTTTTTCTTACCTCCAAACCTTATTCGTTATCTTTATAATCAAACTGTCTATTGCTGTCCCGGACGGTTATCAGCCGTCACCCTTTATTATAAACCACTTTACTCTTATTCAGGTAAGATAATGCTGTTCCTGCTTACTGCCACGGAGAAGACAAGCCCCTGTGCCGATGAAGATCTCCTGATGAGGATCGTGCCCGTCTGGCTTGCAAGGAGTGCCAATGCCGTCGCCGAATCGTTCTTCTTTTCCGGCGAGAATGTCATTTCCATAGGCACCTTGGTCCTGGATATCTTCTCCGAATCAAAGGATTCGACCTCCGAACCCAATTCTTCCGCTATGCCCTTTACAATCTCGCTCTCCCTTGCAGAATACGCGCAGGAAACCTTTGCGACCGCCATGGGATTTAACAGGTGGTTGATAAGGGATTTCCTGATGGCCGGACGGCAGTAACCGGGATCCGTCTTTGTCTTGATCTCGATTCCGAGGCTTAATATCTTAGGCACAAGGATCAGGTTGTTCCCGTCATCCCCGTCTCCGAGATATGTGCATGTGATAAAGACTCCGGGCTCTGTTTTCCCATCCCTGGAAGCCTTGTACTGCTTGATGAAATCCTCCCTCATATCGTAGGGATATGTATGGAGCGAATATGCCATCGGGTCAATGACCGGATCTGCAAAAACGATCGGAAGATCCGTATAAACATTGACCTTCTCGCCTGCCCTGATCCTGGCATTCACCTTCGCGAAAACTTCTTCGTCATTAACCGCCATGCCGTAACGCGTTACAAGATTTGTCAGATCGCCCGTGATACCGGCCTTGCCTTCAAAGCCCGAAAAGCAGAACGATCCCAAAGACTTAACTATCGCTGCATAGACATCATCACAACCCCTGTCGTAAGGCTTGTTGCCGCGTCTTATCACCGCTGCATACCTGCCCTCGGGAGATACTGCGATCACCGGAAGATCACGTGTCTTGGCTGTGCTCGTCTCCTCCACCGCCTTAATAGCAACCTCAAGAGGAAGCACCATTACGATAGCGCATGAAGTCTCTCCGCCGGCAACGACAAAGCTGCCCGTCATGAGCTCGGTACCGGTGACATATCTGCCTCCGATATCGTCAATGAGCTTCTTTCCAGTCTCCAGCGCCTTCGGTGATTTGCCGTAACAGATTACATACATAAGGTTAAGTCATCCTTTTCGCGTTTCTGATATAACATTACCACTCTTGGGCGGGATTTTACTGCTACAATTAGTGCAAATTAGCGTGGAGGAAATTGTTATGAAGATAGTCATTCTTGACGGCTCGGCAGCCAATCCGGGCGATATCACATGGGGCGCATTGGAAAAGCTGGGGGAAGTCACTGCTTACGACATCACGTCCAAAGACCAGCTCATAGAAAGGATGCAGGGCGCGGAGTGCGCGATCACCAACAAGACTGTCTTTGACAGGGAAGTCTTCGATAAGCTCCCTGATCTCAAATATATCGGTGTCCTTGCAACCGGCTACAATGTCGTCGACCTTGAAGCAGCAAGAGAGCACGGCGTCGTGGTCACGAACGTTCCGGAATATGCGACTTTCGCGACCGCACAGATGACCATGGCACTTCTTCTGGAGCTCACGAATCTCGTGGGCCTTCACACAGCTTCGGTCATGAACGGCGAATGGTGCAGCTGCCCTCAGTTCTGTTACTTCAAATCGCCCCTCACCGAGCTCGCAGGAAAGACCATTCACATAATCGGCCTGGGCAAGATTGGCCGCCGCGTGGCACAGATGGCTTCAGCCTTCGGCATGTATGTTACGGCCACTCCTCACAGGAAGGAACTTATCGGAACACTTGCCGAAGTCGGCTCATGCACCGTAAGATTCCTTGATTTTGAGGAAGGCGTCAGGAATGCCGACGTCGTGTCCCTCCACTGCCCCCTGACTTCTGAGACCAGAGAGATCATAAACAAAGACTCGTTAAAACTCTTCAAGATCGGCGCCATCCTTCTTAATGTCGCAAGAGGTCCCGTCATAAACGAGGCGGATGTCAGAAATGCCCTGGACAGCGGGTTTCTCGCAGGCTACGGCACAGATGTCGTCTGTGTTGAACCGATGCTTCCGGACAATCCCCTGCTCGGCGCACCCAACTGTGTCATCACTCCCCATATCGCATGGACACCTGTTGAGACCAGGATCCGCCTGATCGATGCCGCCGCAGAAAACCTCAAGGCGTTCCTGGACGGCAAGCCGGTAAATCAGGTTAATTAAGGTTCTGAAAAAGTATTCCAAAGATTCCAGAAAAAAGTCCGCCCGGGCATAGCCGAACGTTTTGCCGGACAAAGAGACAGCCACCCTCAAAATACACTGCATAATTCACGCAGTGCGTGACAAAAATCGTGAAAAACAGATTGTTAACTCAAAATTTCACTGCAAAACACACTATACAGCGTGTATTTTGCAGTGATTTTTCGAGAGCAGGCATTGGAATCTCCGAAAAAGATGGATCTCAAACCGGCAAAAAATTCCCTATAACACGCCGAGGGCTTCCCGTTAAATCGGAAAGCCCTCGACATGGAATAAGGGATAGATTAAGAAAATTGTCGTAATTAAATATTCCGGATGCAAATTCGTAAATATGTATCCAGCCAAATTTTAACAAGCCGAGTGTCTTTGGTCAAATCATTTTTTGTACTATTTTCTTGATGTTTTCAGTTGTATTGCAAAACCGGCTGCACAAAACGCCACAAGTACCACCAATCTTATCAGAGCGTAGCTCATGGAGATCTCTTCGCCGATCACTCTCTGCTCAATAATGCCGGCATATTCACCCGACGAAACGCCTGCCCAGATTATCGGAGCGAGGGCGCCTGAGATGATCCTGGCACCTACATACGAGGTAAAAAGGCTTATAGTCCATTTCTGCGCATAGTAGACGATTATGCCGATTATGGCACCGACTACAAGGCCGGTTCCGTAGGTGGCAAGGAATCTTAAACCGTTTCCTTCGATCTTCGCGAAAAGGAAGCTGAAGTCATCGTAGAACCAGAACGCGCAGACGATCGTGGTTATTGCTATCAGGGCCTTCATGTACAGCGTAAAGGCAAGGATGCCCAGTCCGACCGTAAACAGTAGCAAAACGACTGATTTGCTTATGTAATTCCATGACATACCCATATTGCTCGTCATGCTTATGATGATCTTTCCCAGGATAAATCCGGCTACACCACCGGCGATTCCGAGGCTTAAACGGAAGAGTTTGTAGCCTTCAAAGCACATAAGCGCGCCGGCCAAAACCGCTATTACCGTAACTACAATATTAGTCAATTCCCAATATCTCCTTTATCTCGTCTGCCTTGCTGCAGCTGCAGAGCCTGACCTTGATCTGAGAAGATCCCGGAAGCCCCTTGATGTAGAAAGGCATAACGCTTCTAAATTCCCTTACCGCCACATCCTCAGGAAGATACTTAAGTCTTCCTTCAAGTTCACGGATCAGCATGAGCTTGCGGTCCTTTTCGCCCGGTACCATATGGATCTCTTTTCCATTGAGACCTGCTGTCACCTGCTCAAATATCCAGGGGTTGCCTCTTGCCGCCCTGCCGATCATGATGCCGTCACAGCCGGTCTCCTCAATGATCTTCCGGGCAGACTCTGTGTCAGTAATATCGCCGTTCGCAAAGAACGGGATATCGTAACCCCTTACGGCTTCGCGCATTACTGCGATCGCCTCATTAGAGCTCTCGCCGTGGTACATCTGGATCCTGGTCCTTCCGTGGACACAGATCATATCACATCCGGCATCAGCCAGGGCTTTTGCAAATTCCGGTTTCCCCTTGTCCCCGGCATTGTATCCGATTCGGGTTTTAACAGTCACGGGAACATTGAGGCAAAGCGCCGCCAATGCCTTTTTGCAGGCCTTAACGATCGAAGCGGCCCTTGCGGGATCCTCCATAAGTGCGCTTCCCGAGCCCGTTTTTACTACCTTCGGCACCGGGCAGCCCATGTTGATGTCGATAATGGACACCTCCTGCAGGACCGGGGTTTCCATGATGGTCCTTACCGCGGCTTCGAAATCCTCCGGCTCGCTTCCGAAAAGCTGGATCGCCGTGATCTTCTCCTCATCAGGTGCGATCCTCATATAGCGGAGGCTCTTGCCGATTCCGTTATATCTTATGGATCTGGCGCTGACGAGTTCCGTCGGGCTGTAGGCCGCGCCCATCTCATTGCATATGATCCTGAACGGCAGGCTCGAAAAGCCCGCCATCGGCGACAGGCATATCGGGTTTTCTATTTTTATGTTGCCTATCTTGACTGATTTCATTAAAACTCCAAAAATTCAAATTTACCGATAATTGATTTTATACTTTTTCTTGCTTGAAATAATAACAATTCAGGGACAAAATAATATCTGTTAAAGAGGTGCACTATTTATGGATGATTGTCTTGTTTATTTTTTCACCGGATTTCTGGACAGCGGAAAGACTTCCGTTATCTGTTCCTGGATCGGCGGTGAGAACTTCAAGAACCGCAAGGTTGTAGTTATCAACACCGAGGAAGGTGAAGAGGAATACAAGCAGGAGAACTACGAGGGTGCTGACCCGGTAGTCATCAACTGCGACACCGAAGATGTCAACAGGGACATGACTTTCGATATCGAGGCAAAGTATAAGCCCGGTGTCGTTTTCATTGAATGGAACGGCTCGGTCTCCCCTGCTGAATTTTTCGAGAAGGTCGACGTGCCCGAGCGCTGGGCTCTGGCAGCAGCGATCGTAGTGATCGATGCATCCACATACGGTGCGTACTTCAAGAATATGCAGACTTTCTTCGCTGACTATTTCAGATACGGTGATACGGTCATTTTCAACAGGGTAAACGAAGAAACAGACAATATCCCCAAGCTCAGAGGCTCAGTCAAGGCGGTTAATCCCGGCATGAGCATCAATTTCCTTGGCGAGGACAACAAGATCATCAGGATCGAAGACCACCTCCCCTTTGACCTTAATCAGAACCCGTGCAACATCGCAGCAGAAGATTTCGGTCTTTTCTATACCGATGCCATGGATAACATGAACCGTTATAACGGCAAGAGAATAAGCCTTATCGGCCAGGCCGTAATCTTAAGGGAGTTCAATGGCAGGGCGTTTGTCCTTCAGAGACAGGCATATACATGCTGCGCTGCAGACATCCAGATGATGGGGGTTCTTTGTTTCTACCAGTTCAAGTCCAACTTCCCTGCAGGCCAGTGGCTCAAGGTCACAGGACAGGTCAGATATTTCGAGGACGATGACGGACAGGGCGGCAAGGTCAACGTTCCCTGCCTTACCGTAGAGGATTACGCAATAACGAGCAAGCCCGACAACGAAGTTATTTATTTCAACTGAAAATAGAAAAGAGGCATTTTAAATGACAAAAGTAGACATTTTCTCAGGATTCCTGGGAGCAGGCAAAACAACATTGATCAAGAAGCTTATTGCTGACGGATACAACGGCCAGAAGCTCGTTCTTATCGAGAATGAGTTCGGTCAGATCGGCATCGACGGCGGCTTCCTTAAGGAGTCCGGCATCAACATCACCGAGATGAATTCCGGCTGTATCTGCTGCAGTCTCGTAGGCGACTTCGGCACAGCTTTGCAGGATGTTATTGCTCAGTTCTCACCCGACAGGATCCTGATCGAACCCTCCGGCGTAGGCAAGCTCTCCGACGTAGTTGCTGCCGTTAAGCGCGTAGAAGGAACAGAGATCTGCGGAACAGTTACGGTTATTGATGCTTCCAAGTGCAGGATTTACTTAAAGAACTTCAAGGAGTTCTATGAGAACCAGATCAAGTACGCAGGAACGATCATCTTAAGCCGTACAGGCAATATCTCCCAGGACAAGCTCGACCAGGCGATCGCCCTCATCCGTGAGATCAACGATCACTCCCAGATCATCACAACACCCTGGGACGATCTTTCAGGAGTACAGATCCTTAAGGCTATCGAGGAGCCTCTTACGGCAGCAGACATGGCTGCAGCCCTTCTCGAAGCTGAGCAGCACGAGTTAGAGCATTCCCACCATCATCACGAGCACGGTGAGGACTGTGACTGCGAAGAGTGCAGACATCACCACGATGATGACGACGACGATGACGATGATGAGCACGAGCACCACCATCACCATGACCACGATGATGACGACCACGATGAACATGAACACCATCATCACCATGACCACGATGACGATGACGACGATGATCACGAGCACGAGCATCATCACCATCATCATGATCATCACGCTGACGAGGTTTTCGATTCCATCGGATTCGAGACATCCAAGAAGTTCACAAAAGCACAGATCGAAGATGCCCTCAAGGCATTGGATGATACAGAAAAGTACGGCATGATCCTCCGTTCAAAGGGTATCGTTGCCGGCGAAGACGGAACATGGATCCATTTCGACTTCGTACCTGAAGAGGCCGAGGTCAGAACAGGTTCTTCAGACGTAACAGGCAAGATCGTCGTTATCGGTTCTGAAGTTAAGAAAGACGCAGTCAAAGAGTTATTCGGGATTTAAGTGCTATGAGTAAAAGAGGATTAAAGATCATCGTAGTAGGTGCCGGTAAAGTCGGCGATACACTCGTTAACAGACTCGCTGAAGAGGGTCACGACCTCGTCATCATCGACAAGAACGTAAACCGTCTTACAGAGCTTGCAAACCTGTGCGACTGCATGGGTATCATCGGAAATGGCGCAAGCCACGGGGTTCTCGAAGAGGCAGGTGTCGCATCTGCCGATCTCTTCATTTCCGTTACCGAATCAGATGAGCTTAACCTCCTTTGCTGCACGATCGCAAAGCAGTTCAACAGGAACCTTGCTACGATCGCCCGTGTAAGAAATCCTGACTACGGCAAGGAGATCCCTTACCTGAGGTCCAAGTTAAGCCTCGAAATGATCATCAATCCGGAATACGAAGCAGCCGTTGAGGCGGCACGTATCCTCTTCCTCCCTGCAGCGCTCTCGATCAACTCTTTTGCGCACGGCAGTGCCGAGATAGTCAAGATCAAGATCCCTGAGGGAAATGTCCTTGACGGAAAGACCGTTGCATATCTTGGAAGCAATATCACAAACGGCATCCTTATCGTAGGCGTTGAGCGCGGCGATGAGGTAACGATCCCTAACGGTGCTTTCGAGCTTTCCGCAGGCGACATTATCTCTTTCGTAGCTACAAGAAAAGAGTGTCACTCATTCCTCAAGTCCATCGGCTTTAAGACCAACTCCGTAAGGAGCACGATCATAATCGGCGGCGGCAAATCAGCATTCTACCTTGCCGACCAGCTTATAAAGACCGGTATCGATGTAAAGATCATCGAAAAGGATGTGAATCGCTGCGACGAATTGAGCGAACTTCTTCCCAAGGCAACCATCATCAACGGAGACGGCATCAACGAGTCCCTCCTTGAAGAGACCGGCATCAGGGATGTCGATTCCGTTGTCGCCATGACAGGCATCGACGAAGAGAACATCATGTTAGCTCTCTTTGCAAGACAGATCTCAAAGGGCATCAAGTCAGTAACCAAGATCAACAAGATCAGCTTTACAGACGTTATCAACCGTCTTGATCTGGGAAGCGTTATCTATCCCAAACAGATCACGGCTGAGGCTATCATTACCTACGCACGCGCAAAGCAGGCTTCTATCGGAAGCAACGTAGAAGTCATGTATCACCTTTTCGACGAGAGAGCAGAAGCTATCGAGTTCAAGGTAATGGAAAAATCCGCTGCCACCGGCATCCAGCTCAAGGACCTCAAGCTCAGGCCCAATACGCTCCTTGCCTTCATCAACCGTTCAGGCAAGATCATTATCCCTACGGGCAGCGACTCGATCGAAGTTGGCGACAGCGTCATGATCGTTACAAAAAATAAAGGCTATACAGCTTTGACGGATATTCTCAGATGAACATAAAAATGCTCATTTACATCCTGGGAAAGGTCCTGCTGATCGAAGGCGTTCTTATGCTTTTGCCTATCGGCTGCGGCTGGATCTATGGTGAGAGCGAGA
>Ga0310697_10006779_pt1 | contig 10827 bp, 12 predicted proteins | sample 172DNAGHGlowgp2_FD_203883 | JGI IMG/M metagenome (GOLD analysis project Ga0310697, IMG submission 203883) | Sheep rumen microbial communities from Palmerston North, Manawatu-Wanganui, New Zealand - 1728 DNA GHGlow gp2 (v2) (version 2) | ecosystem: Host-associated > Mammals > Digestive system >...
ATAGTCCTTCGTTACACCAGCCTTACCCAAAATCTTTTCGACAGATTGGGCATACGATTCCCTCACCTTCTCCTCGCTCTTAGCGTAACCGTATGCCGACTTCGACAACTTGTCGTACTCCGAGCGCATCTCCTTGATGAGAGAAATCAACTTGGATGCGTTCTCGTGAGTTGTACGAGTATGCGTTTTCTTGTCAGATAAATCAATACCCCTTAATTGAGCAGCAAGTTCGATTGCCTTCATCATTAAAGTAGCAAAATCAATATCAGCTTGAATCTTATCCAAAGATTCCTTGCTCGCACCCGAATTTACAGCGGCTTGATATTGAGCATTGTATTGCTCTAAAGATTCCTTGAAACCTTTGTAAGACTCTTTAAGTTGTTTGTTCCTTTGCGATGTTCCTTGCTGTAGTGCTTGCTCCGTTGATACAACAAAGTTGTACATATCACGAGCCTCCTTGTTTGTTGTCTGCCAAAAGATTCCATATTGTGAAATCATTGCAGTTTCAAGTCTTTTGTTGTAATCTTGCTCGTAGGTATCTAAGACTCCGTGTAGTCTTGCAAGTTCGTCATTGTACTGACCTTCTGATACGAGACCATACTCCTTTCTGATACGAAGGACTTCTTCTTCGTTTTCAAGACGGAGTTTGGCAATTTTGTCATCAATTATCCATTGTTCGGAAGTATCACGAAGAGTCTCTTTCGTAAGTCTTACTTGTTCTTCGTAGTTTTTGTTTTGCTCAAGAAGAGCCGCATTAGCCGCTTCAACATTGCGTTTGTACGCTTCATATTCTGCTTCACTAGCAAAGACAGGAGTCGTACCTTCTATATCGTCACGAATTTCATTCAGCTCGTTTTTTAAGTCTTTCCATTGAGAAACATAAGATTGTATTTCGCTTATCACTCCTTGGTTTTGTCCACCAGTAGCAAAAGCATATTTATAACTTTCACCAAAATAAGTCGACAAAATCTTTTGTATGTCAGCAACACCATATTCTTGTAGAGATTGTTGGACAATCTTCGCGATGTTTTGTGCTTGTGACTTTGTTATCTTATGAGATAAACCTCCTTCGCTATCCCAAAACTTTTCTCCAGTCAAAGAGCCTATCAAATCTTGATAAGCCTCATACATGCCTTTTTCGAGTTTTTGTTGTTGCTCTTCTCTAATCTTTTCAGCAGTGTAGTTTCTTATGCTGGTTACTACCTTGTCGTATGCATTGGCCAACTCTTCGACTGTTGTCTTTTCTGTTACAATGAAATCGAGGTATTTTCCATATCTACGCGATATTTCATCCATCACCTCTTTTCTTGCCATTGTACCTTCTGTGGTCTCCTTCAACTTGTTTATTAAAGAACCATATCCGTTGATTTCCTCGTTCATTCTATCCACATTGTCTGAAGCAACGGATTCCAATTCTTCTCTAAAACGCTTCAATTCTCTACTTGCTCTCGTAAGTCTTTCCGTAAGCAAAACGATACCTTCAAAGACAATCAAAGGCCAAAATCTTCTTAATGCGTTTCCTAATGCACTGATTGCACCTTGGAAACTTCTCACGGCAACGACGCCCAACCTTTGCTTCATCGTAAGGATTCCGACTTCGTTACCAAATAGTCTTACTGCGCCAGCCTCTTTCAAAAGGACACCACTGTTACCAGTAAGAGCCTTTGAGAACCAAAGGGTTTGGGTTGTCGCTCCTTGCAAGTATTTGTTTGATAATGCGAACAATGCAGCTCCAAAAGCCGTAACCCAATTGACATTCCACTTCAACACATAAGCGACATTCTGCCAATTCCTAACCAAATCGTTCAGCCTATCTACGAAATTTCGTATCACACCTTGGTTTGCTTGGCCGATAGTGTTCAGCATTTGGTCGTATGCATCATGCAATTTGGCAATTTGACCTTTGACAGTATCGGCTTGCACCTCTTGCATATTAAAGAACTCGCCACCTTCATCGGTCATACGCTTGAAAACTTCTTCTACATCTGAGAAAAGCACCATACGCTTTGTGATTCGCTCCATAACTTCGGCAGTGCCAACTGCGCGACCTTCAAGTTCCGTGAAATATTTCGCAAGACCGCCTGCAATGTTCACACCTGCCTCCGTAAACTGACGAACCTCTGATGCACGCAAGAAGTTAGCCGACTTCACTTGACCATAAGCAAGTATAAGACGACCCATATCGACACCAAGACCAGCGGAAATGTCAGCCAAACGCTTTGTTGTGTCAAACAGTTTCTCGGTTTCGATACGGTAAGCGGCAAGTTGCTTGGTGTAGGTCACGAGTTGCATAGCCTTAAACGGCGACTGCAAAGCCTGCTGCATAGTCTGATTCCAAATCTTCGTGGCGGCATCAACATCTCCGATGATTTGCTTCATTGCTACGAACTGCATTTCAAACTCGCCCCTCGTCTCAATCAACTTCTTTCCGAACTGAGCCAAGCCACGGACGGAGAAGGCTACGCCGAAAGCGGAAGCGAGACGCTGAAGGGTGGGCAACATGTCACCGAAACCTTTTCGTAGACCTTTTACTTCGTTATTGACCTTCTTTACATTTCTGCTTATAAGGTCAAACTGTTGCGAAGTTGACATACCAAGTACAGACAAAGCGTCTTTGTAACGCTTCAACTCATTGGTCATCTCTCCTTTACCGCTTATAACCGTGCCTCCGATTGAAACAGCATTGCGCTTTTCATTGTTTATTGCGTTCATCAACTGTCTAACACGAGCTTTTGCTTCATGTACTGTTATCGGCTTGCCGTTAACATCGACAAGGTTGAACATCACATTCAACTTCGCTGCATCGGCACGATTTATCTTGCCGAGTTTTCTCAAGAATGCGTCTATTTGTTCTGTCGAAAAACCTTGAGTGAAAGCCTTGCCCAAGTCCAATGCTTTTCGATAATCGGAAGCAAGGATTTCATCCATCTCCTTCAATCTTTTGTTCAGATTCTGTAAGGTTTTATCGTCAAGTTGTGCCATTATATTATTCTCCTATTTTATTGTTCGTTTGGAAATTTGATTTTCGTGCCAAGGTCGTTGTTAAGTTCCTCAACGCTCTTGTTGTTCACATCGACGGTCTTAACGCCTCTGTTAGCCGCTTGTTTTTCGCTAAGGTAGTTTACATGCGAGTTATCCATCCCCATTATCTTTATCATCGGTATGCTGTACTTCCACAAGTAGTCCTCCATCGTCATAAACGGGTTAGCCTTCAAGAAGTCCACCATGTCGCCTATCTCGCTAACCGAACGGATTATCTCCGTCCTTGAGTCTTTGTCCTCGTCCTCTTCTTCTCCGTTACGCTCGCTCTGAATATCTGGAGCATACCCAGAGCCTCCATAAAAAAAGACACATCGACCATCTGCAAACAGTCGAGCATGATATGCGCCATATCCTCCTTGTCAGCCGACCACATTATCGTGTCAACAGTCCTCTTGAACATCTTGCTGTATCCTTGGTTCTGGTCTCCGTTTTGGTATATCTTGTTCTTGTCGTTGAGCAAGGCAAGCGCGAGGACGTTGCACAACGCAGGCATCGACACAAGCAACGCCTTCAACACATCGCCGTATGTTGCGCCCTCTTCCTTGTTTACCTTACATACCTCCTGAACGATGAGGTACTGCGTCCCCATTCTCAAAGGTCGCATCTCCCATTCCGTGCCTGCCAACTTCTCTATGGTCGGAGCGTCGGAAAGTATCTCAGCCAATCGGTTCTGCGCCTCGTCGGAGACCTTCAAAGCCTCAGCCTCCTGCTGCTTTATTCGTTGCTTAATGTCTGATTTTGCCTTGATTATAGTCATTGTCTTGAATCTTTAGTTCAACTGCAAAAATATGTTTTTTTATCGAATTACGAAATCGTTCCGCTGCTTCTGTTCACGTTCACCGTTGTCACAGTGCCATTCTCAAAGTTGACCTTAGAATACACATCTGTGCTTCCGCTCCCTTTGTGGTGGAAAAACAGAGGTGTGTTCGCTTGCGGGACAAAAGACACTGGGGTGTATGGGGTGTATGTCGTACCACTTGTAACTGGTACATTGAACTGTAAAGCAGATGTGCCAGCAGCGTTCGATACAGCAAAATTCACTGCCTTTGCAGTCCCCGCAAGATTTCCTTGGGACAACCTTGTCTTTAATTGGTTGATGAAGAGTTTGCTGTTCATTTGAACTTTCGGAAGGACAACATCTGGTTTATTGTTCTCCTTGAACCTAATCCTTATGGCGGCATACAACAGTGTATGGTCGTCATTGAAAGCGGCTGCTCCATCAACATTGTTTACCGTCATCGCATTGAAGCAAGACCTCAATACGGAATTCTGCAAGTCGATGCACTGAGCCGTAAAATTGTATTTTGCCCCAGACACGCACTCGATTAGAGGACTCGCAATGAATTCGTTCTCTTTCGTTGTAGTATTGCCGTCGTCTTGCTCAATGGTTATTGAGTCACCTATGACAGCCGAAATGTCGTACACATCGCCTCCAAGTACGTAATCGCCTATCGTTCCGTTGTACACATAGGGAACAACCATCATCGACTCGGCTTTCTTCAATACAATCCTGTTGTCGTTAGTCGTAATTAGTGACATTTTATTTCTCCTTTCATTTTACTAAAAAAGGGAACGGTACTAAGACCATTCCCTTTCCCTTAATGATAGAACTTTTCGTTTCCGTTTAGTCGACGTCACGATAGTCACAGACCCAAGAGTCTACTTCGCTACCAGATGCGCCAGTAGTGTTCTTCACATAGATAGCCTTGCCGTTGGTGTCGTCATTCGGCGTGATAGCCATAGGAGTCTCCACGGCGGTGTAAGTGCCAGACGGGATTGCCTGTCCGTCAGCGGACGGAATAGGGGCAACCTTGATTTCCTTTGAGAACAAAGTTCCAGAGAGTTCGCCACGAGCGATGTCGGTACGCATGTTTTCGAGGGTCGTCTTGGCGTCCATCTTGACGTAGGGCAGCACAAGGTCGAAGTTCTCGAACACGATGCGGATGTAGACATAGAGGTCTTGATAGCCAGTCGGGAAAATGGTCGCACCATTCTGCATGGTACAGCCGAACATGGTTTGCAGAATGGCGTCTTGGAAGTCCAAGCATTGGCATGTGAAGTTCTTTGCACCTGCCTTGACGTTGGTGTCCAACGGGTCGTCACCGAACTCCCACGGGATTTCGGTCTTGTCTGGGTCGTCCTGCGTCAGCGAGATGGTGTCGCCCACGATGTCGTGGATGTCATACGTGGTCGTTCCAAGATTCAAGTGCTGATATGAGTCGAGCACATAAGGCGTGACGAACATACCAATCGGGTCTTGGAATCTGCGTTGGTTAGCGTTGGTTTGAACAATAGCCATTGTTGTATCCTTTCTTATTTTATTGTTATACTTTTGTTTATTAGCAAGTTATTGTAATGTTGAAATAGACGAAGTTGCGGTGCCATTGGATGTTGGTGTCGTAGTCGGCACCGTTGGATATGCGTTCAACGGAGTAGTGGTCGTCTGAGATGCTGTCGAGCACGTCACATAACTTGTTTTCCATCTGGTACAGTAGCGGGACGTTCTTCGACCCGTCGGGGTTCGGTCTCGCATAGAGGAAAACATAGACTGTCGCCTTGCTGTATGGCCCGTAGTCGGTCATAGGCAGGTCGCAGTCAATGAGCACCATGTCGTTCCAGTCGCCGCCCGTCGTAGATGGTAGCGTGCCTGCGAAAACGTGGTCTGACACCGAGCTTATCAATGCTTGGTACAGGTACTCCTCGACCATACTTGTGTTTGCGTGTCTGTTAAGTTCTCTCATGCTTCAAATCTTCCACCAGTTTCAAATATATATCCGTAAAATATTCCCCTGTCGCTTTCCTTGAAATCGTAGATGTCAGCCATAAGACGGTTTATGATAAGACTTAACACAGGCATATCATATCCGTAATACGTTTTCCCATCTTTACCTACAACACTTGCCCAAACGTCTTTTTCAAGACGTACCGCATAGGGCATTGTCGCTGCGATTACAACAGAGAAATCGTTTTTGTTGATAAGGTCATATTCCTCAAGAAACTTCTTCGCCCTTGACGCAGGGTCTGGGTGTCTTTCTTTGCCAGTGGGGGACTCTTCACTTGAACCACCTGTAAAACGATACATTCGTTTCAGTCTTCCACGATGGTAAATTCCCATGCAGATGCTTCTTGTCAAATCTACCGTTCTATTATTGTAACCTCTGTTTGAAGGATAGCTCCAAGAACTTAGAACGCGCCCCATCTTACGACTGATTTTGTTGTAAAAATGGTTGATGATTTGCTCGTTCAACGTGTCTCCTTTTGGGACTATTTCACCCAAACCAACAAGTTTGTTGAACTTCTGCTTGACAGACATTAGCGTTTTTTCGCTATATATCGGTCCAAGTCCAGCCTCGCAGTAGATTCCTCCAATCATACGTCAGTAGCCTCCACCCTTGCGAGATAGCCACGGCATCGGTGCGGCACCACGTCCTCCCCTCGCTCGGTGTAGTTCTCGAATGTCCCCAACTGCGACGGAAACACGCCTATGACCTTTCCAGCCACAAGCAAGCCGTATTGGTGACCTCGGAACATGTCCCCCCTCTGCACGGGAACGACGTCGGTGTCGCTGTCGAAAGGGACGTAAACGCCATAGACGGCCTTCGCCGTCTGCGTGGCGCGATAGTTCGCGTCCTCTTGGATGTCGCACACCACCTTGGCTATAATCTCCTCCGTCTGAGGGTTCAGAAGCGAAGAAGGATTGCTCACCGAGCGGTAGAACTCACCCTCGAAAGGATAGTCTCGCAATTCGTCCCTGTCGATGTATGCCATTATTACTCCTGTTTTCAGATGTCGTTGCGGAAGAAGACCTTGGCGGAGTTGTCGGGAATCTCTTCAAGCATCGGGTCTTCGTACTGCTCGTAGATGCCCCTCAGCCAGTCGAGAATCTCGTCCTTGTTGTACATGGTCTGCGAACCGATGCCCTTCTTGTACGAGCCGTGCGACTGGTCGAACGAAGCCCAAACGTTTGGCGAAAGGTATGCGGTCAGCAGCAGGTCGGCGGTGATGAGGTCACGGTCGCGCTTCGTCAGTTCGTCGTATTCCGTCACCTCAGCGACCCCCCTCTCCAAGGCGATGCGCACAAGCACCGCCTTGTCGAAGGTGAATCCTGTAAGACCACTCATGTACTGTAAGATGTCAAACTCTATCGCAGCCATCGTCGTCTATTCCTTTCCTTTATTCTTAGTACCAGTTACCGTTTTCGCTGGCAGTGCCAGTGGCCATGATGAAGTGGTACAGGAACTCGTCCAGCGAAGGCGTGGCGGAGTAGATGTAACGGGTACGATACTCCAAGTCACGGCCGTTCGGCCAGATGGTGTTGTTCAGGTAGCCCAAGCCGCCGAGAGCAGGTACGTAGAAGTCTTGAATGGCGGGGTTGGAGTAGCGGTCGTCGAACCACTCGGCGTCGATGATGTCGGTGTGGCGCATCATACCTGCGCGACCGAGAGGACGCAAGGTGGCGACACCAGTCTTCCAACCACGGACGATGCCGTCGATGGCGTCGAACTGTGCGCTGTCGTGCACGAAGATGGTGCAGTCCTTCAGGCGGCTGTTCAGCATTTCCATCACCTGCGCGTCGTCAAACGTGTAGCCAGCGGAAGCGAAGTTCATCTGGTCAACGCTGAGAATGTTCGGGTTGGCACGCATGTACATCGTGGTCAAGACCTGCTTGTTCTTCATGATGTAGTTGTCCCAAATGGCCTTCGGAACGTCGAGCTGCCACTTCCAGTTCTTGCCGAGCTTCGTGTTGATTTGCTCGATGAGGCGGTTGATGGAGTCGATGAAGAGGGCGTCAAGGTCTGCCCAAGTGGTCTGGACTTCCACGCCGCCAGACACCTTGTACATGCAGGCGTTGAGGAAGTTCTTGGTCGGGATGGGAGCCTGATGGATACCGGCGATGATGCCAGCGCCCTTGTCATAGTAGACGTAGCCGTTGGTCATGAGCTGCTCGCCCATGTAGGTCAGGGTCTGGTTCATGCCGTCGATGAAGTCCTGCACCTTCTCGGCATATCCTGCCAAGAGTTGCGCGTCGTACTCGCCGTAGGCTTCACGAAGGTTCTCGTAGCGGACTTTCTTGTCCATCATCGTGGCCTTTGTCTCGTGGAAGTGGCGGGTCGTGAAGTGTGCAATCGGCACGGTGTATGCCTTGGCGTTACCTTGCTCGACGGGCAGTGAGTCGCCAAGAGGCGCACGCATGTCCGACATGACGGCGGGCTCGACCTCACGCATGGCAGCGGTGACGGTGGCAAAGCCATTGGTGTCGTGTTTCGTGACCTGCGGGTCGATAATGAAGTCCTGTCTCCAAGCGGAGAAGTTGTTCACGTCGATGAGGTCGGGGTTGTTCAGAATCTCGTTGACAACAACGCGCCCCTCGGGGCTGAAGATGTTGAAGTACGAGGATTCGGAGAAATCGGGGAATTTATGTGCTGACATAGTAGTAATCTCCTTTCTTTAATTAAGCTTCAAGCGCGGTTACACGAGTGTCAAGTGCGGTCACACTGGAGTCAAGCGCGGCAATCTTCTTGCCGTTGAGAGCCCAGTTCACATGGAAGATGTTCGGGATGTTGCAAAGGTTGAGGTCGAGCACGCATTGCGGCATGGGCGACATCTTGCTAATCCACATCATTCCGCCGAGGGCGGGAGTGTATTGGTAGCGAGCCTTGTAGAAGTCGCTGTCGGTCACGGCGGTGATTTCGCCAGTGGTCTGGTCGCGGGTGACGCCGACGTCGTCGATGTTGTCGTCCTCGAAGAAGTCGGTGTCGCAGTCGAACACGCCGTTGATGTTCTGCACGAGCATCTTCTTGTCGGAGCCAGCTTCCTCGGCTTCGACCATGATGGCGCCCTTGGTGATAGTGAGCGCTGAACTGATGGTCAGCTGCCACACGTTGACTGAAGCGCCGCTAATGGTTGCCGTGGTAGCAGACACGGCTGTGACGGTGACGGCGGTGCCAGTGCCGCCGATGACGGCGGGGGCGACCATCAGCACGTCGCCGACGAACGGCTTGTGCTTGAACTCGTCACGCTCGATGTACACGGTTGTCGTGTTGGACACGGCGTCAGCGACCTTGAAGGTGCGCAGGATGTAGATTTCGGGGTCAAGCCTGTCGCTGGTGGGCGTCATCAGCTTGGGGCGGTATTCGAGCAAGTCGCCAGCCCACATCTTGGCGCGACCCTTGGGCGGGTTCATCACCTTGCCGCCGAAATGCGGGTAAACCATGTCGTCATGGGTGCCCACGAGGTTGGCGAAGACATTCTTGTAGCCGCCGATGTTGCCAGTCTTCTGGATGAGGGCGGTGCCACGGAAATGTCCGTTGATAATGTTGTTAGGCATAGTCTGGGTGTTTTAATGTTGTTGTTTTACTTAGTTTCTGTCTTGACTTGGCTGTTGCCGTACATCTGTTTCTTGATGCGTGCTGCAGCGGCCACGGCGTCCTTCACATGCTTGGAGTCGTTGTCATCGTTGTTGTCTGTCGACCTCGGGGTCATCTTGCCGCCCTTCGTGTGCGTCTTGTTGTAGAACGCAACGTAGTCCTTGGCCTTGGCCTCGACGTCGGTGTCCTCGGTGACGCTGATTTCGGCGAGATACGCCTCAATCCAGTCGTTGTCCGTGATGCTCTCCTTCATCTTGTCAGTCAGTTGCCTGCGCTTCTCTGCGACCGTCTTCTCCTTGTCCGACGTGGCGAGACGCTCCTCCATCTTGGCAATCCTTTCAAGCAATGCCTTAGTCTTCGGGTCGTCTTCGTCTCCATCGCCATCATTCGGATGCTTCTTGTCGTCGATTTTCGCCTGCAACTCGTCAAGCTGCTTCTGCATCTTCTGCGCTACCTTGGAGTTCTCGCTGTGCGTCAAGCCGATAGAGGTCTTCACCTGCTTGAACACCTTCCCAACGAAATCCTCCAACTCCATCTCACTGTCTTCCCCAATCAGCTCGAAGCTGTTGTCTACAGCCTCCGAGATGGTGCGCGAAAGGTCAAGTTCTTTGTCCTTTGCGGGGATTTTGGCCTCAAGTGCTTTGATGGCCTCTTGCTTCGTGAACTTCATGTGTTTTCGTGTTTTAATGTTAAGTGAATATTATTCGGTGCAAAAATAAGTAATTTTCAATAAGTTACGCACACTTATTTGAAGTTTTATGTCAAGTTGATATGTAACCATTTGGTTCATAATGTTATGAATTTTTAAATAATAATATTTATTTTTGTAAACATTGTGTTTTTCAGTGTTTTTTAACGGTTACTTGAAGTTTTACTTTAAGTGCTTTCTCTTGTTTTTGTGGAAAAAAGCGTATATTTGCAAGCGGAATCCAACTCGGTGGCGGGGGATTTCTTTTCTTGCGCTTATCCCTCGCCACCTTTATCAACAAGCGCAAGATAACCATAAAAGCGCAAGAAAATGGTACAAAACTTAGAAAATGAAATCTGGAAACCAGTGGTAGGATTTGAAGGAAAATATGAAGTCAGCAACATGGGGCGAATAAAAAGCCTAAGTTACCTTAGAACGGGTAAGGTGAAGCTATTAACCATACTTTCCACTAAAAACGGTTATTCGTTTACTTCTTTAACAAAAAACAATGTAACAAGACATTATCTAATTCATAGAATCGTCTATGAGGCTTTCTATGGTAGGATACCTAAGTTTATAGCTTCTACAAAAGGAGACAAACGGATGGAAGTTAACCACATAAACGAGATTAAATCAGACAACAGATTGGAAAATCTCGAACTTATAACTTGTACTCAAAACAACAATCATGGTTTGCATAAACAACGCATAGCAAAATCAAACTCAAAA
>Ga0310697_10006780_pt1 | contig 10826 bp, 6 predicted proteins | sample 172DNAGHGlowgp2_FD_203883 | JGI IMG/M metagenome (GOLD analysis project Ga0310697, IMG submission 203883) | Sheep rumen microbial communities from Palmerston North, Manawatu-Wanganui, New Zealand - 1728 DNA GHGlow gp2 (v2) (version 2) | ecosystem: Host-associated > Mammals > Digestive system >...
GCATCAGAATTATGAGAACCGAATCTTTACTTCCTGAATATGATGATGAAGGTGAAGAATACATTCCATGGGAATTCGTCCAAAATTTAGCGGATGTTGGTTTCCAAGCCCAACAAGGCAGAAATGCTGACAACAAATGTTTAGAAGGTCCAGAATGGTTCTTTTATAACGTCGATGATAGAGAAGACCCAGATGTTCCTGAAATCGGTTTAATGGCGGACTTCTACGCTAACACAAGTGTTGGTTACATCCCATGGTGCACAACCGATGTGGAAGACATCAAGAATGAAAATGGTAGTTGGAAGAAACTCGAAAGTGGTTCAGAAGAAGGCACATTCTCTTGGGACTCTCAAACTAAACGTCACGGCACAATCTTAAGAATTACCGCTGAAGAAGCTGAAAGATTAAAAGAAGCTTTCCCAATTGCTGAATAATTAGAAAGATAAAGGGAACCTTAATGGTTTCCTTTTGTTTACTTTATGAATGTTAAAAGATTGAGAATTATATTAGCCACAGTTTTTGGAGGAATAGGACTCATCTCTTCTATCCTTGGTTTTGGTGGTGTCCTTAATGACCATACCACTAGTAAAAAGTATGCTGATTGGTTAAGCAAAGTTGATGATCATACTCTTCTCAGAGATATTTCTTTACCAGGTAGTCATGATACGATGGCTCTATATTCCATTGCCGACTTAGCGGGACAATGTCAAACTCTTCCATTAAAAGAACAATTAAATCTCGGCGTGAGATTCCTTGATATCCGTTTAAAAGAAGAAAAGAACTCCTTAAAAGCGGTGCATGGTTTTATTGACCAAAAAGCTACTTTTGGTAGCATTGATAAAACTATTTCTACTTTCTTAAAAAATCATCCAACAGAATTTATCATCATGTCGATTAAAGAAGAAGCTGATCCAGTTGAAAGCGAATTATCTTTTGAAGAAGCCCTTCTTAATTATTTAGATAAAGATATATATCTAAAGGATCAAAGAGAAATACCTAACTATATTAGTGATATTAGAGGTAAAGTAGTAATCTTATCCCGCTACAAAGATAGTACGATTGGTATTCCGGCTTATGATGGTTGGCAAGATTCAGCCTCATTTACTTTACCGAATGATATTTATGTTCAAGACACCTATCAAATAACTTCTAAAGAACAAAAACAAGAAGAAATTATTAAATGCTTTAATGAAACTGGTCATGCTTTAAAAATCAATTTCTTAAGCGCTTATCGAACAAATGGTTTCCCACCTTCTCAGGCGATGAGTGCCGCTAAAGACATTAATCCTTGGATTAATAAAGAAATAAGTAAATATAGTGATAGGGGAATTGTCCTATATGACTATATAAGCGAAGCCAATATGAAAGCTTTCTTTAAGGAGGTCATTTGATTATGAGAATCCTTAGAAATGTTTTACTTTATATCTATTTTGGAATAGTGGCGATTGTCTCCTTACCATTCTTATTTGTAGAACTAAGAAATTTCTTCTCTTTCGAATTTATGAATATGAATAGCCCTTTCCTTAATGGATTAGCGTATTTTTCAAGAAGTTTATATTTCTTACTTATGCTCGCTTTAGCGGTTTTCACGATATTATTTATCGCCACTAAAAGAAAATTCTGCATCATTTTATTTATGACCGCAGTAGCTTTATTTGTGGGTGCTATATTTTCTTTAAAACTATACGAAAGTTATATTTCATTAATTCTAATTGGTGTGACTTTCTTCCAATTAGCGTTTATTTCAATCGGTTTCTTTAAAAAAGGAAAAGAGGAAGAATCTTCCTCTTGCCTAATTAACGATTAATCGTAATATTATCTTGACCTAGCTCGCTAGTAACTTGGAAACTAATTTCTTTAGAATTCTCATCGAATTCAAAGATGGCCATTCCTTTAGCGTGATAGGTCTTTATTTTGCTTTCTAAATAACCAATTTTATTATAAGAAGCACTGTTACCTAGTCTAATAAGTTTACCACCTTTAACATCACTAATTTCGATGTTCTTTTCTTGATGGATATTACTATTACCTTCATTATCCGCGAAAGAGAAGTGGACATAGGCAAATCTATCAGCTTCCGGATAACTTTCTTTATAATATCTAAGTTTAATATCTTCATTAGCTGTCTTTAGACATACTTCGTCTAAAACATTGCCTTTTAAGTCTTTAGCGACCCCTTTAATAGTGCCCGCCTTATATTTTCCGTTGAATTTAATAAAACACTTCTTAGGGTTGATTTTGCTTCTTTTTAATAGTTTATCGTTTTGATAGAACTCAACGATAGGCGCACGAGAATAAATATAGAATGTACATTTTCTATTTTCCTCTCCTGGATATGAGTAACATTTAATCGCGTGATTAAATCTCCACGCTGCTTTTTTGCATTTGCATCTAATGTCGTAAGGAGAAACTACGCCAATATCAATAATCTTTTTATTATAAACAACTTGGGTATAATCACCTTCACTAGTGGTATCACCTAAGATATCTTTTCTACCGCCATCATCAGTTAACCAACCTGATCTATCTTTTAAGAATTCAAATTCTTTTTGATTAAGTTCAGCGGAAAAACCGGCTTCACCAACATAATCTAAAGCAGTCCAAACAAAGTCACCGATAACACGCGGAATTTGATGAGCTAATTCATAGAAGAGTGCAGCGTCAGACACAAACGTTTCTGTTCCACATATAAATCTATTTGGATATTTTTTAACGTCTTTTTTATATCTAAGAATGCCATAGTTATAGCCAGCGACATCCATATTAGCGAATGCCCCTCTCGTATTTTTATCTACGATATGAAGCTTAGCGCCTCTTTTCATAAAACCAGCACCCATCATATTGCCGATGGTGTTAAAGATATCAGAGCTACCTTCAACTTTTGGTTTAGCGTTATATTCATCTTCAGCTTTTTTATTGGAATAAGTCGCAATAGGGGTATGAGCAATGCCATTAAAGAAAACATTAATGCCACATGTTGTTAATCTAGAAGAATCGAGTTTATGCAATAACTCATTCATCTTTCCTTGAAGCTCAATGCCTCTTTTTTCACTAGTTTCACTAACTTCGTTACCAGTGCTATAGAAAACAACGGAAGGATGGGAATAATCTTTTTCAACAATATCAAATAAATCTTGCTCATAATTATCTTCCATATAATTGGAATAACCAAATTTAGTTTTATGGATATACCAGCAGTCGCAGTATTCATCCATCACATATAGACCGAGTTCATCGCATGCATTTAAGAAGTCTTTACATATTGGATTATGCGCACTTCTAATAGCGTTATAACCGAGTTCTTTAATTTGTCTCACTTTACGATATTCAACTTCACGATAAGTTTCCGCGCCTAAAAGAGCGTTATCGCTATGAATGCAAGCACCATAAAGAATAGTCCTATTGCCGTTAATTAATAGGCCTTGTTCTTTATCTAGTTCAATACCTCTAATACCAAACCTTAATGATTCTTCTTGTCCATCAATTTTGATTTTAGCGGTATATAAATATGGGTTTTCGGCGTCCCAAAGATGAGCGTTATCAATAACTAGTTCATCGTTAATATCAGAAGAATGATATTTCTTCTCTAACACTTTAGTGTTATCTTTATCAAATATTTCTAAAACTAAATCAGTTTCTGTGTTTAATTTAGCTTTGAATTCAATCTTCCCTAATTTGTAATCAAGAGTATTGATTTTAAAAGACCAAGGAATGATATGAATTTTAGGAAGAATATGTAAATGAACATTACGGTAAATACCCGCACCTGAGTACCATCTAGAGTTAGGTTGGTCAGAATTATGGGCAAGGACTTTGATTAAGTTATCGCCATCTTTTAAATAATCAGTAATGTTAATAACAAAACCAATATAACCATATTCTCTTTCATAAACTTGCTTATCGTTAACAAAAACTACTGGATGGTGGTAGACACCTTCAAATTCTAGATAGAAAACATGATCTTTCTTTTCGACATTTATTATTTTTTCATAGCCATAGTCATCGCCTTTAAAGAATGAGACTTTATCTCCCCCTAAATGAGAGATATCTCTTGGCTCTCTAAGCATTGCGTCATATGGCAAATCGACATTTATTCTTTCTTCGGGCTTATTTAAACGATAAAAAGTCCATCCTTTATTAATATTCATATTTATTCCTCACCAAATATAATTTAAGTGAAAAAAGGACATATAGCAAAGTTTATGTCATGAATTCACTTATTTTCGACTTAATTTCAATCGATATGAACTGGAAATAAGTTTACGAGATAAAAAAGTAAATATAGGTTGTCTAAATTGTCTCTTGCTTTTCTTTTGTTAAAAATGGTAGCGCTAGGAGATTAATAATATGAAAAAAGGGAAATTACTTTTATTATCAGCTTCTTTAATAACGATGTGTTTAAGCGCATGCCAATCAAATACTTCAAAGTCTGAAAATAAGCCTATTGAAGATAATGTTCCAGAAACAGGCAAAGCGGATCGTTCTTCTTTAAAATATGCTTCTTCTTTAGATAATTATAAAAAGAGCGATTGGAAAGGCCATTGGATTTGGACAAATTATTGTTATGAAGATAGTTATGTCGCCTTTAGAAAAGTTTTTAATATAAAAGAAAAAGTTGATGAAGCAACCGCTTTTATTTCTGCGGAATCTAAATACTTTATGTGGGTTAATGAAGAGCTAGTGACTATTGATGGTTCTTTAAAACGTGGTCCCACTCCCTATGATTCATATTACGATGAAGTTAAAATCAATAATTTAAAAGAAGGTAACAATATTATTACCATCCTAGTGGCTTTTAATGGTAGAAGCGGGGATAGTTCCATTAATCCTCAGCTCGAAGATGAAGAAGGCGATATGATTTCTCAAGCCGGTTTATTATTTGAAATGCAAGCGGGAGAAACATTGGTTAAATCTGATTCCTCTTTTAAAACGATTAGAATTGATGCTTACCGCAACAAGATCAGTGGTGGTAAGGAATACGATGCTTACACTCAATCTTCAATGCTTGCCGAAAGAAATGTTTTTTATGATGCAAGAAAAGAAATTGGCGATTATCGTAAATTAGAATTTGATGATTCGAGTTGGGAATCCGCTAAAGCGGTAGCAAAAGCGGGTAATTTACCATTTGGTGATTTATATAAAGCCCCAACAAAGCCAATTAAATTCCATGAAATCACAGATTTTAGCAACGCTAAAGATTATGTTGGAAAAACATTAAGCGAAGATACCACATTAGCGTTATCTCTTCCAACTGATATTCAATTTTCTTGGTATATTGATATAGAAGCAGAAGCAGGAAAGAAACTCGTTTTCTATACCGATTCTTATAAATATAATGATGGCCTTCAATCATTTAAAGATACCTATCTGACAAAAGAGGGTCAACAAAGTTATGAAAACTATCCTTGGAGAAGTGGCTACACATTATTTATCGATGCTCCAGCCGGTGTCAAATTTAATAAACTCGCTTATCGTATGAGCGAATTTAATGGGGAACTCATGAGCCCATTTACTTCTTCTGATACTAATTTAGATATCTTATGGAAGAAAGCACAAAATACAGTAAGAGTGTGTATGAGAGACTCCTTTATGGATTGCCCAGACCGCGAAAGAGGACCATATATGGGCGATGCCTCTAATCAAATCGATGCCGCTTTATATTGCTATGATCAAGGCGCTTTAGACTTAATTAAAAAATCCATATTAGCGTGCGTTGGGTGGGTTAAGAATGATAACGCCATTCCTTCTCGTGCGCCAAGTGTTAAACCACAAGAAATTCCTAATCAATCATTAGCGTTCTTAACTAGTGCTTATCATTACTTTGAACACACTAACGATGTAGAAACAATGACTCTTTATACCAAAGCGGCTATTGAATATTTAAAATTATTTGAAATGGAAAATGGCTTGCCAAAATATCGCGCTGGCTCTTGGACTTGGAACGATTGGGGAAGCTATATTGATAATAATTTATTACAAGCGGGATTCTATTATTACGCTTTAAGATTAACAAAAGAATTAGTGACCTCGCTAAAAATGAATGATGATATTTCTTTCATTAACGAAAGAATGGCGTCTATGGAATCTAAATATCACGACGCTTATTATACAGAAAATGGCTTTAAATCCTCTTCTTCTAATTATGTTGATGACCGCGCTAACGCGTTACTCGCGCTCTCGGGTTTAGCTAAAGCAAGCGATTATGAAACGATCATTAATGTCTTAACTAAAACTAGAGAAGCCAGTCCATTCTGCGAAAAATATGTTTTAGAAGCTTTATGCAAGATGGGTCGTATCGATCTTGCTAAAGAAAGAATGCTTTTAAGATATGATGCAATGATTAAAGACAAAAAAGACACTCTTTATGAAAAATTTGACATTACAGATGGCACATTCAATCACGCCTGGACAAGTGGACCAATTTATATTATCAATCGTTATATCGCGGGTTTAAAACCAACTAAACCAGGCTTTGAAGAATATTCTTTATCACTAACAAATTTATTAGATTCATTCAAATGTTCTAACTACACAATTAAAGGCAACATCGATATCGAATTAACTAATAAAGATGGTGTCAAAACTTTAACTATCAAGGCAATTGACGCTAAAGGCGAAATCAATATTCCTTCGAGTTTAGGCAATGATATAACAGTGAGTGGTGGTCAATATCAAATTAAAGATGGTGATTCTTCTAAAATAGTGACCATTAGTGAAGCTAAAACTTATACGGTCACCATTAAATAAAATTAAAATATAACATTAAAGAAATTAAAGACTATTTATCAATTAGCGCCAGTAAAAAATAAGTTTACGCGACCTAAATTGTCAAAATAGTCTTTTTTCTTAAAAATGGAAGCAACTTGAAAAAGGAGATTTTATATGAAAAATTTTAAAGCCATGGCTTTTGCGACTCTTGCGCTTGCTTCCCTTTCTTTAAGCGCTTGTGGTGGTGCAGCCAAAGAAGCCAAAATCAAAGGCATTTATTTATCACCAGCCGTGATGTCATATAGTAATATGCGTCCAACTTATAATTATTATTTAACAACATTTACCCAAGAAGAATTAACATTATTTGATAATGATACTTATTGCTTAATCGTTTCCAGTAGCCAATTCTCCGCTGTTGTTCTTGATGAAAACACCCAAGATTTCTCTGGTAACGAAAGAAGTAACTATTTATACAAGTTCTATGGTGAATGTTCTTCCCAAGTTAACGATATCGATGAAGACTTATTAGACGTCACATTAAAGAGTGTTTCTAGATACGTTGCTTCTTATGACCAACAATATTGGCTAGATACCGATAATTGGACCGAAGAAATGGGCAAAAAAGTCATCCCACCAAAGGGTATTGATACCACCACCGGTCAACCAATCCCAGATGATGAAGCTGCTCCATGGAGTGCTAAACAATATCTCGATAGCAAACAATTTGCGAGTGATGTTGAAATCCAAGTCAACGTTAAAACATATAGCTTTGATTTCACCCAACTCAAATTCGTTGAAGCAAAATAGTTAGATAATATGGATAAAAAGAGATTATTTGGCGGCTTAGGTGTCACAATAATCTCTCTTTCTATAATTGCTTCGTTTGGCACTAAACTTTGCTACGATAGAGAGGGAGATGTTAACCTCGCCTTAAAAATTACTGCCCCAACAATGAAAGGGGACGAAAGTACAGAATACTTTAAAAGCGACTACGAAAGTAAGGAAGCCATGTATGCCGCTTTAAAAGATTACAACATTAAAGCCCAAGTCGAAGGCACTGTTCTTTTGAAAAATAAAGATAATGCCTTACCTTTAAAAGCGACTGATAAAGTCACATTATTAGGAAAAGCCTCAACGAACCCTGTTTATCACGGAGGAAGCGGTGGTCCAATCAATTATCAAAGTAAATCCTTAGTGGACGCCATTAAAGAAGGTGGCTATTCCTTTAACGAAGAAGTGAGTAACGCTGTTAAAGCCGTTAATATCAGCCACGATAAATTTGGTAATATCGGTGAAGTTGATGTTACCACATATAACGGAGTATCCACTAGCTTTGCTAGCTATGATGATGCTGCTATTATCGTCTTAAAAAGATTCGGTGGTGAAGAAGGCGACTTAAACCATGGCTTGCAAGGCTTATGGGAAAAAGGTCCTGAAATTAGAGAATTAGCCCTTCATGACGAAGAAAAAGATGTGCTAAATCTTGTCAAGAATTCTTCATTCAAAAAAAGAATCGTCATCATCAATAGTGGCTATCCAATGGAACTTGAAGAACTCGATAACTACAATATCGATGCCGTTTTATGGATCGGTTATCCTGGTAGCTTCGGTATGTATGGAGTAAGCGATATCTTATTTGGTAAAGCTGATCCATCTGGAAGACTAGTTGATACTTATGCTTCTAACTCACTTAGCAGTGCGGCTATGCAAAACGCTGGTGACTTTAGATTTTCTAATTTAACTGGTTTATACAAAAGAGAATACTTAATTTATGCCGAAGGCATCTATGTTGGTTATAAGTATTACGAAACCCGTTATAACGATTTAATCTTAAATCAATTTGACGCGGATAATGAAAAGGGTATTTATAACTCCCAAGGTGGCAAGTGGAACTACGCTGATGAAGTGACTTATTCATTTGGTGATGGCATGAGTTATGCTAATTTCACACAACAAATTGAATCGTTTGAATGGAATAAAGACACTCACGAAGTAACCGCTAAAGTTAAAGTTACTAATAATGGTAATGATAACTATTCTGGTAAATCAGAAGATGTCGTCCAACTTTACGCTCAACTTCCTTATGAAGCTGGTCAAGCCGAAAAGAGTGCCATTCAACTTCTTGACTTTGCTAAAACAAAAGAATTAGCAAAAGGTGAATCTGAAGAAATCACATTAAAGTTCTCTGATTACTATTTTGCTACTTACGATCAAAACGCCGTCAATGGTGAAGATGCAACTAAGAAAGGTTGTTATACATTTGATGCTGGCGATTATTATTTCGCTTTAGGTAACGGTGCTCACGATGCCTTAAATAACATTCTTGCTAAGCAAGGAAAGACAGGTATGTATGATGCCGCTAATAATCCAGTTAGTGGTGACGTCAGTAAAGTCCAAGTCGTTAATTTAGCGGCTTTAGATAATAAAACATATGCTAAATCACCATACACTGGTGAAATCGTTTCTAACTTATTTAGTGATCGCGATATCAATCATTTCTATGACACAGATGTCGTTACTTATTTAACAAGAAGCGATTGGAAAACATTCCCAAAATCATATACAAATTTAGAAGCCACAGCGGAAATCAAACATTTAATGGAAGATTCTTTATATGTCAAACCAGCTGATGCTCCAGATATTAAATCTTTCAAACAAAAAGTCGATAATGGCATTAAATTTATCGAAATGAAAGATGTCGACTTCGATGATCCAAAATGGGAAGATTTCATCGATCAATTATCCGCTGGCGAATTAGCGCAAATCATCGGTGATAAGATGGCTATGGATGCGATTAAATCCATTTCTTTCCCAGCCTATAGTGGTGGAGATGGACCAGATGGTCACCAAATTAGTAATGTCATCTATATTAACGAAATCGTCAGTGCTTCGACATTCTCTAAGGAATCGTTAGAAAAACGCGGCAAATTCTTCGGCGAAGAATCATTATATTTAGGTTTCAAACATATCTATGGTCCAGGCGCTAATATTCATAGAACACCATATTCAGGAAGAAACTTTGAATATTATAGTGAAGATGCCATGATGTCATTCTTATGCGGCCAAGCCCAAGAAAAAGGTATGGTCGAAAAAGGCATTGCCGGTATGATCAAGCATTTCTGCGGCAACGACCAAGAAACAAATAGACATGGCGTCGCCACATTCTTAACAGAACAAGCTTATCGTCAAGGACCATTAAAAGGCTTTGAAGGCGCTTTAACCAATAGTTCATTAGGTACAATGACTGCATATAATAGAATCGGTTGTATTCCAACGGCCGCTGACTATCAAACAATGACTTTAGTCTTAAGAAAAGAATGGGGCTTTAAAGGCATTAATATGACTGACTCCAGTAAAGATGCTTCCTCATATATGTCCACAGCGGATTGCTTACACGCAGGCACAAATCAATTTAATAATGATAAGGATAGGGTAGGCGAAGCAAGCGCTTTATTAACTAAAGGTAAAGATGGCCATATCTGGCAAAAATTAAGAGAAACTGCTCATTATTATTTATACGCCATGAGCAGAAGTAACCACATCAATGGTTTAGCTCCAGATGTCGCTGTTAAAGACTTCGTTCCATGGTGGAAGCCAGCCACTGTTGCTATTGATATCTCTTTAGGTGTCATCGGTGCGGGATTAATTGGTCTATTCGTCTTCCTTTCGTTAAGAAAGAAGAAAGGAGAATAATGATATGAAAATGTTTAAAGATTTCTTTAAAGATCGCTCATTAGGCTTCTTTATTGCTCTAGCTGGTGGATGCTTAGCTATTATCATTTCAGTCATTTATCTTATCTCCTATTTATCAATTTATGTTGATAAGATGGACCGTGTATTCTCCATATTAACATTCTTATTTACACTCATTGGTGGCTTAGTCATCTTAGTGGGTGAATTATTAAGAATTGAATACATTTCTATGGCGGGGCCAATCCTTATTGCTGTGGCTCTTGCTAAGCATAGTGTGGAAGCAGCTTATCCAATCGCTGATATTGGTACAGGCGTTGTCTTCTTTGGTGGTAACCAATTATTCGCTGTCTTATTCATCGTTTTAATTGGTATCGTCTTCTTAGTCACTTTAGTACCAACATTCCTTACACACAATAAGCAAA
>Ga0310697_10006781_pt1 | contig 10826 bp, 8 predicted proteins | sample 172DNAGHGlowgp2_FD_203883 | JGI IMG/M metagenome (GOLD analysis project Ga0310697, IMG submission 203883) | Sheep rumen microbial communities from Palmerston North, Manawatu-Wanganui, New Zealand - 1728 DNA GHGlow gp2 (v2) (version 2) | ecosystem: Host-associated > Mammals > Digestive system >...
TCTGGACATCGAATTTCCGGAGGGTCTTGTCATCATTACGGGCCAGACGGGCGCCGGCAAGTCCATCTTGCTGGGCGCCCTCTCCCTGTTGGCAGGGGCCCGGGCGGATGCGTCGCTGATCCCGGAGGGGGCTGACTCCTGCGTGGTCGAGGCGGAATTCGCCGGACAGGATGAAGCCCTGGACGCGCTGCTCGCCGGGGCGGATGTCGAGGCGGACGGCGGCTCGCTGCTGATCCGGCGCGTGGTGTCCCGTTCCGGGCGCTCGCGCTCCTTCATCAACGACTGCCCCGTGCCGGTGGGACTGCTGCAGGAAGTGGCGGCCCGCCTGGTGGACATCCATTCGCAGCACAAGAGCCTGTTGCTCACCGATCCCCGTTTCCAGCTCTCCGTGCTGGACCATTTTGCCGGCAACGGCGCCCGCCTGGACGCGTGCCGGGAAGCCTGGCATGCCCTGCAGGACGGACGCACCCGGCTGAAGGCCGCGCAGGATGAACGGGACCGCCTGGAGGCGGACCGCGAATACAACGAAGCCCAGTGGCGCCAGCTTGACGAGGCGAAGCTCGTCCCCGGGGAGCTCGAATCCCTGGAGGAGGAGCAGCGCAGTCTCGCCCATGCCGAGCAGATCAAGGAGGCGCTGGGCCATGCGATGGAGCTGCTGCAGCCGGAAGGGGAGACCCCCGGCGTGGTCGCCGCCCTCAAGGAGTCCGGCCGCCAGCTGGAGCACATCGCGAAATACCTGCCTTCCGTGCCGGAGTTGCAGGAGCGGCTGGAGTCGGCCCGGATCGAACTGGACGACATCGTCTCGGAGATCGCGGAGCTCGACGCCCGCGTGGACCTGTCTCCCGGCCGTCTGGAGCAGGTGGAGGACCGGATGTCCCGGCTCTACACCCTGCTCAAGAAGCATGGCTGCACCACCCTGGAAGAGCTGATTGCCGTACGGGACCGCTACAGCGAGGCCCTTTTCGATTCGTCTTCCGCTGAGGACCGGATCCACGACCTGGAACGGGAGGTCCGGGAGGCCGAGGGCCGCTACCGCGCCGTCTGCGCGGAACTGACGGAGGCCCGCTGCGGGGCGGCACCGAAGTTTGCGGCGGCGATCACGGAGTCGCTCCGTTTCCTGGAGCTGGACCGCGCCGTGTTCGACGTGGCGGTGTGCGCCGCTCCGGAGAGCGCCGCGGGCACGGACCGCGTGTCCTACCTCTTCTCCGCCACGGGCCGTGATCCGCAGGACGTCTCCAAATGCGCCTCCGGCGGTGAACTATCCCGCATCATGCTGAGTCTCAAGGCGATGATGGCCAAGTTCGTGGGCATGCCCACGCTGATTTTCGACGAGATCGACACCGGCGTGAGCGGCAGCGTCGCCGACAAGATGGGACGGATGATCTGCGAGATGGGACACGACATGCAGGTCTTCTCCATCACCCACCTGCCGCAGGTGGCCGCCAAGGGCGATGCCCATTTCGTCGTGTCCAAGACCGTCACGCCCGACGGGCGCACCGTCTCCTCCATCCGGGAAGTCCAGGGGGAGGAGCGCACGGCGGAAATCGCGCGCCTGCTCTCCGGCGCCACCATTACCGAAGCCGCCCTGGCCAATGCCAGGGAACTCCTGGCCGGCCGGTAGGAATCATCAGAAACAGCGCGGATTTATTCTTTCGTGGTCGTCAGGTCGCCGTGGTAGAAGACCCGGCGGACGGCCTGGTTGATGCGGGCGGGCTCTTCGCGGAAGCGGAAGTCCGCCTGCAGGCCTTTCTCCCCGTATTCGGGGAGTTTTTTGTACCACTGGCGCCCGTATTTGGCGCACATCGTGACGAAGTAGTGCGTGGTGTCGTAGCCCTGGAAGGCGAAGGAGCCGGGTTCGGTCTGGAACAGGGCCCGGTAGGCCAGGATGAACCGCTGCACGGCCGGGTCGTCGTAGTCGATGAAGTAGGAGAGCGCCAGGTGGGCCTCCGTGTTGTGCAGGTCGGTCTGGGCGACGCCGTTCGTGCGCATGCGGGAGGTCCCGTAGAGGATGACGTCGTTGTTGCGGGCGCCCTCGATGCTCAGGCTGCGGACGGCCGTGGTGATGAAGTTGTCGCGGTCGGAGGCGACGGCCACCCGGGCCTTACGGCCTTTCTCGAAGGGGATGGCCGAGGCGGACAGGACGCTCTGGTAGCGGACGCCGCGCTCCTGGAGCTGCGCCATGAGATAGGCGCTCTGCTCGCCCTGGAGCATCGCGGCGGTGTCCCGCACGACATAAAGGGGCTCTCCCACGGGCAGTTCCTCGCGGATCCAGCGGACGAGCTCGTCGGTCTGGGCCATCCAGGTGGGCGGGGCCTGTACGACGGCGCCTTCTTCAGCCAGCGCGGCCGCCTTGGGTTCGAGGGGGGAAATGAGGACCTTGCCGCCGCACAGGGGCGCCGTGCGCTGCAACTCTTCGAAGGAGACGGGGCCGATGACCACATCGCTCTCGTCGATCAGCGACTGCGGGACGGAAGTCTTGCCGTCGGCCGTGTCATGGACCTGGAGGTCGGCGCGGAGCCCGGCTCCGCCCAGGTCGCGCAGCGCCATCAGGACGCCGCTGTAGAAGTCCAGGAAGTTGTCGCTGGGCCGCTGGGCCGAGGCCTGAAGCGGCAGGGCCAGCCCGATGTGGATCACGTCGGGGATGTCCAGCACGAACACATCCTCCGGGACCGCCGGCGACAGCAGGGTGCTGTCCGTCCCGGCCAGGGCGAGCGTGTCCGCTCCGGTCCGCACGGCGGCCGTGTCCGGTTTCGTGCGGCGGATGGTATCCGTCACGGTCGGTTTCGGATCCGTCGGCTTCTTCTTGCCGGGGAAGAGGTACCACTGCGCGCAGGCGTTGAGCGACAGGGTGCAGGCGAACAGGAGGAGGATGCTGGCTTTCTTCATGATTCTTCGATTTGGATGCTGTCGGCGAAAGCGGTCAGGTCGTGGGCGAAACGGCTCCAGGAGAGCCGCTCCTGCTCGGCGCGGATGCCTTCATGCAGGCGCTGCTGCAGGGCCGGGTCGTCGAAATAACGGGTGATGGCTGCGGCCACGCTCTCCGGGGTGATGGCCTCGCAGACGATGCCGGTGTTGCGCTCGCCGACGGTCTCCCTGAGCCCGCCGACATCCGTGACCACCATCGGAACTTCGAAATGGTTGGATACGGAGCTGATGCCGCTCTGGGTGGCGCTCCGGTAGGGGAGGACGGTCAGGTCGGCGGCAGAGAAGTACCGCTTGACCTCGTCGTCGCGGATGTAGTCCGGGAAGACATGGACGCTCCCCGGGTCGCGGCCTGCGTCGATCAGCTGCCGGTATTTCTCGAACGGGCCGTAGGGCTCGCCGGCGATCACCAGCTGGTAGCGGCTGTCCAGCAGGTCGAAGGCCTGCAGGAGGATGTCCAGACCCTTGTATTCCCGGATGAGCCCGAAGAACAGCAGGGTCCGGCGTCCGGACGGCAGGCCGAGGAGGCGCTCCGCCTCGGCGCGGGGGAGCCTGGGCCCGAAATGGGTGTAGATGGGATGCGGCAGGACGGCATGGGGGACGCCGGGGCGCAGGGCCTTGAGGTCGCGGCCGACCTCTTCGCAGAGCGTCACGGCACCGTCGAGCGTGCGGAGGAACAGGCGCGTGAGCGGCGTGTCGAACCAGTGCCGCTCATGCGGAATGACGTTGTCCAGGATGCCGATCACCTTGCAGCGGGGCTCCATGTGGGCGGCCACATGGCCCAGCGACAGGGCGAACCAGGACATCCAGTAGCGGACGATGAGCAGGTCCGGGTCCCAGCGCCGGATGGCGCGGGCGGTACGGCCCCAGGAGAAAGGATCAGCCGTATCCAGCAAGGCTTCCGCCTCGATGGGTACGGCTGTATCCTGTTCCGTGACATATTGGGTCTTGCCCGGAAAGAGCAGGCCCGGATACTGGCGGGAGAAATTGAACGCGCGTACGTCGTGCTCTTTGCCCAGCTCTTCAAAAAGGTTGGCGTTGAACTGGGCGATCCCTCCTCGGAAAGGGTAGAAGCAGGACAGTATGGCGATCTTCAACCCTTATTCCTTTTTGCCCTTCTCCTTGACGTAGGCGGCGTTGAGGCCTTCGATCAGGGCGTCGGTGATGTCGCGGTCGGCGCTGGCGGTGACCACCGGCATCGGGAGGATGTCGCCCTGGGTGGCGATGATCATCGCGTAGCCCATCTGCTCGTTGTACTGGTCCACGAAGGACTTGATGGCGTCGGAGATCTGGTTCAGCATCACCTGCTGCTCCTCCATGATCTCCTGCTGCTTCTGCTGGGCGTAGTTGTTGAAGTTGGCTTCCTGCTCCTGGAGCTTCTGGTACTGCACCTGGGCGGTGGACTGGGTCATCAGGCCCTTGTTCATCTTGTCGGAGAAGGAGTTGGCGTCCTTCTGGAGCTTGTTCTGACGGCGGGTGACCTCCTGGTTGATGCTGTTGACCTTGGTCTCGACGACGCTGCGCAGGTCATTGGCCAGGTCGTATTCCTGCAGGACGCGGTCCATGTTGAAATAGACGATTTCCCCTTGCAGGGCGGCGGCATCACCGGTCACGACGGGCTCGGCTTTCTTGGTGCTGCCCTTGGTGAGGTCAACGATGGCGAGAGCGATCACGCCGGCGAGGGCGATGATGCTGAGGATGAGCGGTAATTTCTTCATTTTATTGTGTTGTTACTTATTGACTTGTCGTTCCGGGCGGGACCCGGAAACTCATAAAGTTTGCAAAATTAGTCAAAAATTCTGAATCTGCGACAAATATTCCCGGATAGTTGTCTCCAGCCCGAGGTAGAGCGCGTCACAGATGAGGGCGTGGCCGATGCTCACCTCGTCCGTCCAGGGGATGGTGCGGATGAAGAAGGCGAGGTTCTCCAGCGAGAGGTCGTGTCCGGCGTTGAGCCCGAGTCCCAGGTCGCGGGCCGCACGGGCGGTTTCGAGGTAGGGGGCGACGGCGCGGTCGCGGTCTTCGGCATAGCCGGCGGCGTAGGCGGCGGTATAGAGCTCGACGCGGTCGGCCCCGCACTTGAAGGCCCCTTCGGCCATCCGGGGATCCGGGTCGATGAAGATGGACGTGCGGATGCCGCGTTCCTTGAAGGAAGCGCACATGCGCTTCAGGAACGCGTGGTTGCGGACGGTATCCCAGCCGGCATTGGAAGTCAGGGCGTCCGGGGCGTCCGGCACCAGGGTCACCTGGTCGGGAACGACTTCACACACGAGAGCCGTGAAACTGCCGGTCGGATTGCCTTCGATGTTGAATTCCGTGGCCACGGCAGGGCGGAGCGTGCGGACGTCGCTGTAGCGGATGTGCCGCTCGTCGGGTCGGGGATGGACGGTGATGCCCTGGGCGCCGAACCGCTCGCAGTCGAGGGCGGCTTTCAGGACATCCGGCATATTCCCCCCGCGGGCGTTGCGCAGGAGGGCGATCTTGTTGATATTTACACTCAATCGGGTCATTTCTGCTTTAAATTATATCGTACAAAAGTAAGCATTTCTATACAATTATTGTAAATTAAGTGCTAAATTTGGCGTTCAAAATGAAATTGGCCTATTATATAAAGAAGGACCGGCTGAAGGGCGACACCCGTGTGGAAGCCCTGCTGGACCGTCTCCGTGCCGCCGGGCACGGACTGTATGCCGTGACGCAGCCGTCCGGGCTCCTTCCGGGGACGGACCTCCTGCTGAGTCTCGGCGGGGACGGCACCTTCCTGCTGGGCGCCCGGCTCGCGGTGCCTGCCGGGATCCCGGTGCTCGGGGTCAATTTCGGACGTCTCGGCTTCCTGTCGGAATCCGACCCGGAGCGGGTTGTGGAAGCGCTCAGCAGCGGCGACTACGTCATCGAGGAGCGGGAGCTCCTGCAGATCGGCTGCCCCGAGCTGCCCGCCGAGGAGTACTGGCCTTTCGCGCTCAACGAGATGAGCGTCTCGCGCGTGAGCCCGTCGATGCTCGGCGTCGACGTGGAAGTGGACGGCCAGCCCCTCCCGACCTATTGGGCGGACGGCCTGCTGGTGGCCACGAGTTCCGGCTCCACGGCCTACAGCCTCAGCGTCGGAGGCCCGATCTGCCTGCCCGAGACCAAGGTCTTCATCGTCGCCCCGATCTCCCCGCACAACCTCAATGTGCGGCCGCTGATCGTGCCGGAGACTTCCCGGCTGCGGATTTCGCTGCGCTCGCGCGACGACCGCGCCGTCCTGACGATGGACAACCGCAACTATACCGTTCCGGCCGGAGCCCGGATCGAAGTCTGCGCCGCACCGGCGCGCCTGCGCCGTGTCCGGCTCGGGCAGTCCAATTTCATCAATGCGCTGCGCACCCGCCTGCTCTGGGGCGAGGATGTCCGCAACGGCAGCGCCTCCGAGTAAAGAGATCAGTATGCAGCAAGCACCAAGCAAGTTACCCGTGCACGTGTCCTTCATCATGGACGGCAACGGCCGTTGGGCCCGGGAGCGGGGGAAAGAGAGAGTTTACGGCCATTTCGAGGGCGTCGAGAGCGTCCGTGCCGTGATGGAAGCCGCCGTGGAGTGGGGGATTCCGTACATTTCCTTCTTCGCCTTCTCGGAAGAGAACTGGGGCCGCCCGGAGGCGGAGGTCCATGCGCTCATGGAGCTGATGGGCCGCACCATGGTCGGCGAACTCGACAATTTCCTGGAACACGGCATCCGCTTCGTCGTGCTGGGCAACCGCGCCCGCCTGTCGGAGGAGCTCAACGGGAACATCGACCGGATGATGGCCGCCACGGCCTCCTGCAAGGGGCTTACGATGATTCTGTTCCTGAGCTACAGCGGACAGTGGGATATTCTGCAGGCCGCGGAAAAAATGGCACACGATTTGATGAATCATCCCGGGCAGCCGGTGCGGCCGGAAGATCTGAGCCGCTACCTGGTGACCGCAGGCATCCCGGATCCGGACTTGCTGATCCGTACCTCGGGAGAAAAGAGAATCAGCAACTACCTGCTTTGGCAGACGGCATACACCGAGTTTGTATTTACCGATACGCTCTGGCCCGACTTCCGCAGGGAAGCGTTCCGGGCAGCCTTGGAAGAGTACGCTTCGCGGGACCGGCGTTTCGGAAAAATCAAATAATTGGGTATATTTGCACATTTATCGAATGGAAATGAGAATAGGACGGATCCTGACCCTTCTGACTCTGCTGCTCGCCCCGGCGCTTGTCCGGGCGCAGGACGGCGGGGTCGAGGTGGATTACAACCATCCGCAGAAATATATCATCGCGGGGATTTCGGTCGAGGGCAACACGGTGTTCGGCGAACAGCAGATCATCAACCAGACCGGCATGCACAAGGGGATGGAGGTCACCGTTCCGGGTGAGGAAATCTCCAACGTCGTCCGGCGCCTGTACCTGCAGCGCTACTTCGAGGATGTCGCCGTCGAGATCGACAGCCTCAGCGCCCGGAGGGATTCCGCGTGGTTCAAGATCCGCATCAAGGAACGCCCCCGCGTGTCCCGCTGGACCTACAGCGGCGTCAAGACGAGCGAGCGCAAGGATATCGAGGAGCGGCTGAACCTCCGCCGCGGCGGCGAGTTCTCCGAGTACGTGGAGAAGACTTCCGCCGACATCATCAAGCGCTACTTCGCCGAGAAGGGCTTCCTGCTCTGCGACGTCAAGGCCGAGGTGCAGCGCGATTCCGTGGTCAAGAACGCCATCCGCGTCAACTTCGCCATCGACAAGGGCGAGAAGGTCCGCATCAAGGAGATCCACTTCATCGGCAACGAGCATGTCAAGGAGTACAAGCTCGCCCGCGCGATGAAGAAGACCAAGTCCAACAAGTTCTACAACTTCTTCCACAGCAAGAAGTTCAACGAGAAGGAATACCTCAGCGACAAGAAATCCGCCCTGAGCGCCTTCAACGAGGCGGGCTACCGCGATGCGCGGCTCGTGCGCGACTCCGTCTATTACCTGGAGCCGGGCAAGCTCGGAATCGACCTCGAGTTCGAGGAAGGAGACAAATACTATTTCCGGGACGTGACCTGGACCGGCAACTCCGTGTACAGTTCCGATGACCTGAGCGATGCGCTGGGCATCCACAAGGGCGACGTCTATGACGTGGTTACGATGGAGAAGCGCCTCTACGGCGGGGGCAAGCAGAACGAGATGGACATCACCAAGCTCTATCGCGACAACGGCTTCCTCTTCTTCAACATCAACCCGGTCGAGACCAACATCCAGAACGATTCCGTGGACGTCGAGCTCCGCATCTCCGAGGGCAAGCAGGCCATGCTCAACAACATCGTCATCAACGGTAACGACCTGACCAACGAGAAGGTCGTCCGCCGCCAGATTTTCACCCGCCCGGGCTACCTCTTCTCCCAGACCGACTTCGAGCGGTCCATCCGCGAGATTGCGTCCCTGGGCCAGTTCGATCCGGAAGCGATCACGCAGCCCGGCGGCTATTCGATCATCCCCAACCAGCTCGACAACACCGTGGACCTGGTGTACAACGTGACCGAGAAGCCGTCCTCCCAGCTCGAGCTCTCCGGCGGCTGGGGCGGCTACACCTTCGTGGCCACCGTGGGCGTGAGTTTCAACAACTTCTCCACCCACCGGATGTTCGAAAAGGGAGCCTGGCGCCCGGTCCCGCTCGGCGACGCGCAGAACCTTGCGTTCCGTTTCCAGACCAACGGCGCCTACTACACCGCCCTGACGGCCAGTTTCACCGAGCCCTGGCTCTTCGGCAAGAAGCCGACCTCGCTCAACCTGAGCCTCTATTACACCCGGCAGACCGGCATGTACTCGTCGATGTCCACGATGGCTTCGGCCTTCAACTACTTCACCAGCAACCGCTCGATGGAGGTCTTCGGCTTCTCCACCTCACTGGGTACGCGCCTAAAGTGGCCGGACAACTATTTCGTCCTCTACAACGGCTTCAACTGGCAGTCCTACCGGCTCAACAACTGGTATTCCGGCTATTTCATCATCGACGACGGCATCACCAACAACATCAACTATACGCTCAACCTGGTGCGCAACTCCACCGACCAGCAGATCTATCCGCGTACCGGTTCGGAGTTCTCCTTCTCGCTGCAGCTGACCCCGCCCTTCTCCCTGTTCCGCAAGCATGACTTCGACGCGGACGGCAACCGGGTCCCCGTCAAGAGCTGGAAGGACGTCAACTACGACAACTGGTCGGGCAGGGACCGCTACAAGTGGATCGAATACCACAAGTGGAAGTTCTCCGCAGCCACCTACAGCCGCATCATCGGAGACCTCGTGCTCATGACCCGCGCGCAGTTCGGCTACCTGGGCTACTACAACCGCAACTGGGGCTACTCCCCGTTCGAGGGCTTCCTCGTGGGCGGTGACGGCATGTCGGGCTACTACTCCTACGGTACGGAGGTCGTGTCCCTGCGCGGTTACGAGAATTACTCCCTGACGCCCCGCGAAGTGTCGAAATACAATTCCGGCGGTTATGCCTATGCCGGCAACGTGTACGACAAGTTCACCGTCGAGCTCCGCTATCCCGTGATCCTGCAGCCCTCGTCCACCATCTACGCCCTGGCGTTCCTGGAAGGAGGCAACTGCTGGTCGGACATCAAAAAGTTCAATCCTTTCCAGATCAAACGCAGCGCCGGCGTCGGAGTTCGCATCTTCTTACCGATGGTGGGTCTGCTCGGCGTGGACTGGGGCTGGGGCTTCGACGGCCCCGAGGGATCGAAGAGCCAGTTCCACTTCGTGATCGGACAGCAGTTTTAATTGAAATCGAAAATATTTAAATTATTGCGTAAAAATGAAAAAGATTCTTTTGATTGCCGCTACTGCCTTTGCCGCAGTGACCGCTTTCGCCCAGCCGAAATTCGCACACGTGAATTCCACCGAACTGGTGCAGCTCTGCCCTGAGATGGACAAGGCCCGCGAGACGATGACCGCCGCGAGCAACGAAGCCCAGGAGACGTTCAACGATATGCAGACGGAGTTCAACACCAAGCTCCAGACCTATCAGACCAAGGGCAGCACCTGGACCCAGGCGATCCGTGAGAGCAAGGAGAAGGAGCTGACCGAGATCCAGCAGCGCCTCCAGGAGTTCTCCCAGACCGTGCAGGTGGAGCTCCAGCAGCAGCAGGAGCAGCTCATGGCCCCGATCTACCAGAAGGTGAACGAGACGGTGCAGGACCTCGCCAAGAAGGGCGGCTACATCTATGTCTTCGATGTGCAGTCCCTGCTCTATGTCGATGACGCCCAGAGCCACGACCTCACCCAGGAAGCCCGCAAGGCCCTGAACATTCCGGCCGACAGGACACTCGAATCCCTCGCTGCCGAGCTCCAGGCCCAGCAGCAGGCAGCCGCGGCTCCGCAGCAGTAGCAAGACGTTCCGCCTCATCCCGGTCCGCCGGGATGAGGTTTTTTTCTGACCTGAACCACATTAACACTAAACATACGCGATGCAACACAAAGTCATTGACGCCAAGGATGTTGTAATCAGATTCGCAGGAGATTCGGGTGACGGTATGCAGCTCACCGGATCTCTTTTTGCGGATATGTCAGCCATCTACGGCAACGGTCTCTCCACATTCCCGGACTATCCGGCCGAGATCCGCGCCCCGCACGGGACGGTCTCCGGCGTGTCCGGTTTCCAGGTACACATCGGCAGCGGGAAGGTCAACACTCCCGGTGATTTCTGCGATCTGCTGGTGGCCATGAACCCCGCCGCCCTCAAGGCGAACGCCAAATGGTGCAAGCGCCATGCGATGATCCTCGTGGACGAGGACGCCTTCGACGAGGCGGGCATGACCAAGGCCGGCTTCAAGACGGACAACCCCTTCACCGAGCTCGGTGTCGAGGACAGGACGCTGATCGTCTCTCCGATCACGACCCTCACCAAAGAGAGCCTGAAGGAC
>Ga0310697_10006783_pt1 | contig 10824 bp, 11 predicted proteins | sample 172DNAGHGlowgp2_FD_203883 | JGI IMG/M metagenome (GOLD analysis project Ga0310697, IMG submission 203883) | Sheep rumen microbial communities from Palmerston North, Manawatu-Wanganui, New Zealand - 1728 DNA GHGlow gp2 (v2) (version 2) | ecosystem: Host-associated > Mammals > Digestive system >...
CCGTAGTTGGAGAGGAAGTTGGCCTGGCCGATGCCGATGTTGCGCAGGGCGTTCTGGCCGAAGAGCACGAGCGAGACCCAGGGGGTGACGCTGACGCCGTCGAAGGTCATGGGCGCGGCCAGGGCAAAGATGTCGACGTTGTCAAGGTAGCCATCCTTGTCGTTGCCAGTGTTCTTGGCGCCAGTCGAGGTGTAGTTGTCGTTCAGGGGACGCACCCAGGCTGCGAGCAGACCAATGTTTTCGGTGACGGGGCCGTGCACGATGATGCCCGCGGCATCGTCGTCCATGACGGCAGAGCCGCCGGCTGCGCTGGGCAGGGCCACGTTCTGGATGCCCATGCGGACCTTCCAGTCGGTCTCGGGAATGGTCCAGTCAAGGTAGGCGTTCTTGACTTCAACGATCTTGCCGTCTGCGCCGAGGGCGCCGCCTTCGTTCGCCTTGCCCCAGTGCTGGTCGCCGATTTCAAAGTACACGGTGCCAGAGAGGTATTCCGAAGCCACGGCGTCCATCTGGAGGCGGACGCGCTGGGCCGCGGAAAACTTGTCTTCATGGTCGACGCGCTGGCCGGCAACGCTCCTCAGGAAGCTGCCCTGGCCAAGGCTGAACCCCATGAGCCACTGGCCCTTGGCCTTAAAGTCGATAGCCTGAGCAGACTGCGCACAGGCAAGCAGTCCTGCCGCCAGGACGAGCGTCATCATCTTCTTCATTTGTAGAACCTCAAATGATTTGTGCCGCAAACAATTTGAGGCCCCTTCCTGTTGACCTTGACCTTAACTGCAAAGACGCTCCCATGGCAAGCAAAAGTTTAAAAATTTATACCCTAGTCAGGGCAGGGAACTAGCCATCCAGCCCGTGCCGGGAGCCTTGCTAAAGCCAATCCTGGTTTTCATGGTCGGTGGCGGAAGTCACGCCTTCCATGGCGGGTTGTCATGAAGAAGGGGCACGGCCTAGCTCAAAAAGCCATAAGAAAAGCCCCGCAAGGACTGGCTGAAGGAACTCGCCGGCCGAGGGGCGGACATGGTCGTCGGCACGGGCATGCCACTGCGCGCGGCGAAAGAGACGATCTGTAGTACGCCTCAGTGCTGGCCTACGAACGCCGGGGCAACGCCTTCTGGCGCATCGACTCCTCTTGCGTGCCCGTACACTATTCGGGAACGGGCGGCATCTTTGCGTGCGTGCTCACGGGAAGCCTGCTCGCCGGCGAGTCCGTAGCCGTCTCCCTCGACAAGGCGGAGCATTTCTGCACCCTGCTTGCGTGCACCACCTTCGGCCAGGGAATGTCCGCCTGGCAGGGCGCGGTGCTGGAGCGCTAGTGGGACGCGCAACGTCCCGGCCACCGTCGGCGCCATTTCCAGCGCCATCGAAGCCCAGTTCCCCCGATGCCTTCCGGATGTTGTGCCCGCTGTGCGCAAAGATGCCGAGGAGGATCTGTCGGAAAGCTTCAGGCACCGTCTTGTCCAGATAGAAGCGCATAATCCAGCCGGGGCAGTGCTCCTTGCGACAAGGACGTTGTAGAGGGCGTTGAGAAGGTAGCGGTGGTTGGCGCGGAAAAGCGAGAAGGAACGCACGGACTTTTCTGCCTGGCTTCGCGCAGAAAGGCCTCAACTCCGGCCCGCTGGTTCATACCGATTCCAGAGGAGGCTTTTAGGACTGCCCAGCCCTTGAACATAAGAGCCCGCGTGCCGACTTACCTAGCCTTCGGCATGTCCTGCAGGCGTCCGCAGGCATGCGCGAGCATGTCGCGGGCATCAGTGTTGTCCGGATTGACGGCAAGCATCCTTTCGGCATAGCTGACTGCTTCCCTGCACTTGTGCAGCTTCGTGTAGCAAACGCACGCATTGCTGGGCATTTCCACATCTCCGGGCCGGCGCTTGAGGATCTCGCGACTCTCGCGACAGAACAGCAGCCCTGCTCGACAATCCCCGTGCATGCGCACGCAACAGGCTGCCTGCTCAAAGCGCTCAACGAACATTCCGGCATCCCGGATGGCCAGTTTCACGGTCTCTTCCAGCCTGCCGGCAAGATGCAGCCTGAGGGCCTCGCGACTCCAGCTGCCAGGAATGCGCATGGCAGAATGGGATCCCGGCGGGCTTGCCGCCGCAGAGCTGATCATTGGCATCTCTCCCTTGCCTGCAGAAATGCGCGACAGACCGCTCGGAAGCAGTGCAACGAGAAGGCTTCGGCAGCGAGCGGAAAAAGGACAGCAAAGCCAACCAGGCACGGCAGGAATCATTTACGCATCCTGAAGGCTGATGCGACAGGGGCTCCCGCATCGTCTTGCCACGGCGCCCAGGCCAAGGCTATCCTGCTCCTGCACCGTACAGGCAAACTCTGGGAGTTCACCACTCATGCTCATCGAAATCTGGTCCGACTTCGGCTGCCCTTTCTGCCACATCGCTGAAAAGCGCCTTGAAAACGCGCTGAAGGCGCTCCATGCGGAGCATCTCTTCACCATCGAACTGAAAAGCTTCGAGCTTGACCCGAGCCCCGTTCCCCAGTCTCCGCCCATAGTGGAGAGCTACATGCGCAAGTACAGCCTGACCGAGGAGAAGGCCCGGAACTGGATCCTCAAGACAAGCAGGACGGCCGCCGGGGAAGGCCTCGACTGGGACTACCTCAACGCCAAGGCCGCCAACACCTTCGACGCCCACCGGCTTGCCAAGTTTGGGGCCAGCAAGGGCGTGAAGGACATGCCGGCCAGGCTCTTCAAGGCCTACTTCAAGGACGGCGCGGACCTCGGCGACAGAAAGACCCTCCAGACCATTGCCGCCGAAGCGGGTCTCGACGTGGACGAAACGGGCGCCATGCTCGACGACGGCGGCTTTGCGGACGCCGTGCTCGCCGACGAGCGCGAGGCTGCGCGCTTCGGCATCCATGCCGTGCCCTACTTCGTCCTCGGGCAGAAGTACGCCTTCTCAGGCGCCGTCCCCCTGGAGACCTTCATCGACATCCTCAAGGAAGTCATGGCCAAGGAGCATCTCCAGCCCCTGAACCTGGCCGGAGGCGCCGTCTGCGGTCCCGACGGCTGCTCCCTTTCCTAAGCCATCCTTTTCCTCGCTCGCATGACCTTGTGCGGCGGCGCGGGCATGATGCCTGCACCGCCGCCTGCCGTTTGGAATCCGGCAGCGCTGGCCCGGATGCGCATGAGGGCCTGGAAGTCGCCGATGTCGGCAAGGTTTTCCCTTCTCTCCTGCCGGATGCCGATGATGCAGAAGAGGGCCGGCTCCTTTATCTCGCAGAAGCGACCGCCAAGCCAGGAGTCGGGGAGGCAAGGACAGGGGCCTGGCTGGAGGGCCACTGCAAGGAAGGCAGGCGCGCCCATGCGGAGAAGAAGGGGCAAGGGACACTCCCTGGCCTGCGTGCCAAAACGGCGTTCAGGCCCGTTCCAGGGGCGGAAATGGCCTCTCCCGGGAAGGACGTAAGGAGTGGTGTGTTTTTAACCTGTCGCCAACTGTATTTTCGCCTTGTCGCTTTACACCCCATGACGGGCGAGACCGTCGCGGTGCCGCCCAAGCGACTGCCATTCTTCAAGGCCGGCAAGGCTCTCGCCGAGTACGTCAACAAGACCCTGCCCGAAGCGGGCCAGAAGGACGGAGCCGGCAAAGCCTAGCCCCGCATCCGCCAGGAGGAGACGCCATGGTCTTCCTCAGCGCCCTGGGCAGCATGGCGAACATCACGCACCTGTGCGCCGTCGGCTATCTCAGAAGTTTTCCCCGAAGGCGTTCTGCTCGGCGCCAAGGAGCCAAGGCCACTTCGCCGACTGCGGCGCAGGCGTCTTCCGCCCGGACGGAAGTCTGGAAGAAGGTGGGCCTGGCAACGGCGTAGGTCATCTCCGTAGGCGCATTCAGGGACGGCTTGAGGCGACGGCGCTTCGGACCGTCTTGCTGTGCGTGCCTGGGACGGAATCCCCTGCAGGCAGGGCCTTCATCTTCCCTGCCGCACCGGTCGAAGCGCTTCGCCTGAAGGACGCCATCCTTCTCCCTTCCCGGCTCGCCTCCCCGCCCGCGACCACGCCGCGGCAGAGGGGCGCGCCGGCGGGTGAAGAGACGCTTCCTTTGTGGGCATAGAGAAAATGAAGCCCCGCCGAAGCGGGGCTCAGCAGCAGGATGTTCGCGCCTTGAAGAGCCACGTCGTGATGATGGACGACAGCAAAAAGAAAGCCCCGCTTTGTCAGCGGGGCGTTCCTTGCCTGCAGAGGCCCCATGTCCAACACCGGCATGCACTCCGAGGAAAGGTGCAAAATGGTGCAGAAATGGGGCGAAAGGCAACCTAATGCTTTGAAATTATTGAATCTCTACTTCTTCACTTCGGTGAAGTCGGCATCGACGACATCGTCGTCAGGCTTGCCGGCACCAGGCTGGGCGCCGCCGGGCTGCTGTCCTGCGCCGGGACCGGCCTGGCCACCCATGTTCTGGTTCTGGTAGAGCTTCTCGGCCAGCTTGTGGGAAGTGGCGGAGAGGGCCTCGGTGCCCTGTTTGATGGCATTGACGTCGTCGCCTTCCATGGCCTTCTTGAGGTCGGCAATCTTTGCTTCGACTTCGCTCTTCTCGCTGGCATCGACCTTGTCGCCCAGGTCGCGCAGGGACTTCTCGGTGCCGTAGATGAGGCTGTCGGCCTGGTTGCGGGCTTCGATGAGTTCCTGCTTCTTCTTGTCGTCGCCGGCGTGGGCTTCGGCTTCCTTCACCAGGCGCTGGATGTCCTCTTCAGAGAGGCCGGAAGAGGCGGTAATCTTGATGGACTGCTCCTTGCCGGTGCCGGTATCCTTGGCGGAAACCTTGACGATGCCGTTGGCATCGATGTCGAAGGAGACCTCAATCTGCGGCACGCCGCGGGGCGCCGGAGGAATGCCGGTCAGGTCGAAGCGGGCCAGGGTCATGTTGTCGGCGGCCATGGGACGCTCGCCCTGCAGAACGTGGATGGAAACCGCAGGCTGGTTGTCGGATGCCGTGGTGAAGATCTGGCTCTTGCGGGTCGGGATGGTCGTATTGCGGTCGATGAGGCGGGTGAAAACGCCGCCCATGGTCTCGATGACAAGGCTCAGGGGAGTGACGTCGAGCAGAAGCACGTCCTTCACGTCGCCGGCGAGGATGCCGCCCTGGATAGCCGCGCCCATGGCGACCACTTCGTCGGGGTTCACGGAGCGGTTGGGTTCCTTGCCGAAGAACTCGCCCACCATCTTCTGGACCAAAGGCATACGGGTCATGCCGCCGACGAGGATGACTTCGTCAATTTCGCTGGCGGAGAGGCCGGCATCGGCGAGGGCCTTCTTGCAGGGCTCCTTGGCCCTTTCGACGAGGTCCATGACCATGGACTCGAGGCGGGCTCTGGAGAGCTTCATCATGAGGTGCTTGGGGCCGTTCTGGTCGGCGGTGATGAAGGGCAGGTTGATCTCGGCCTCCATGGAGGTGGAGAGGTCCTTCTTGGCCTTCTCGGCCGCTTCCTTCAGACGCTGCAGGGCCATGCTGTCGGCGGAAAGGTCGATGCCGTTCTGGCTCTTGAAGTCGTCGACCATGTAGTTGATGACGCGCTGGTCGAAGTCTTCGCCGCCGAGGAAGGTGTCGCCATTGGTGGCGCGCACTTCGACGACACCGTCGCCGACTTCCAGGATGGAGATATCGAAGGTGCCGCCGCCAAGGTCGAAGACGGCGATCTTTTCGTTGTTCTTCTTGTCCGCGCCGTAGGCCAGCGAAGCGGCCGTGGGCTCGTTGATGATGCGCTTGACGTCGAGGCCGGCGATGCGGCCGGCGTCCTTGGTGGCCTGGCGCTGGGCGTCGTTGAAGTAGGCGGGCACGGTGATGACGGCGTCGGTCACCTTCTCGCCAAGGTAAGCTTCAGCATCGGCCTTCAGCTTGGCCAGAATCATTGCGGAAATTTCAGGGGCGCTGTACACGCGGCCGTCGATCTCCACGCCGGCATCGCCGTTGGCGGCTTCCTTGATGGCATAGGGAGAGCTCTCCATCCAGCGGGCGACTTCAGGGGCGCTGAACTTGCGGCCCATGAGGCGCTTGATGGCGAAGACGGTACGCTTGGGATTGGTAACGGCCTGGCGCTTGGCGATGTCGCCAACCAGACGGTCCTTGTCCGTAAAGGCAACGATGGAGGGGGTGGTGCGTCCGCCCTCGGGATTCGTTACGCATTTGGGATCCTTGCCTTCCATGACATAGACGCAGGAGTTCGTGGTGCCAAGGTCAATGCCTATGATTTTGGACATGTATATATCCTCCTCGGATCGATTCTTTTCGTCTCAGCTTTAGGAGCCGGATGCCGCAGGGCCTTGCGCCCCGCCCTTTCCGGCGTGCCATTAAGGTAAGGCGTGATCGCGCTTCGTAAAGTGTCTCCCCAAAAAAAATGTCAAAAACAGGCGCCGGCGTCCTTGCGCCTGCAGAAAAGCCCAATTGCGCGGGGCAAAACCGCCGGCGTGGAGCAAGGCTGCCGACGCGCGTAGGACTTCCGCGAAGACGGCATGGAGGAGGGAGAGAATGAGAGGGACAGAACGAGGAAGAGGATGCGTGAAGAAAGGCAGGGCCGGATGGGCCGGCTGACCCCCAGAGCTGATGACTACATCTTTTTACTCGAGCAAAGGCCGAAAAGTGGCTCTGCTCCTGGCTTTTCGGCGTTTTCCTGTGGAACTGACGCTAACATATTGAAATTATGCAATGCCATGGGAGGAGGTACCCCTTCCCTTGAGCCGAAATCTAACCATTTCTGGTTTCATGGCAGGGGGTGGAAGTCGATACTTCCATGGTCAGTTAGATTCCGTCCTTCTTCGGTGATGTCGGCAGAGCCTTCTCTTTCTTCGGCGGGAGGAAATTCTCGCCCGTGACGACGCTGGTGCCTGTTTCCGCTTCAAGCTCCTGTCTAGCGCGCTTGGCAATGGCTCCGCCCTTGTGGCTGGCCTGGGCGTTCGGTCCGAAGCCTGTGGCGTTTCTCGCCTCGGCAATCTGGCGGGTGGACAGCTCTGCGAGGGCCGTCAGGATAAGTTCGGCCTCGGACATGTGGTCGCGGAGATTCTGGTCCTTCAGTCCCTTCAGGTTCTTGTCCCTCTGGTGGTGAGTCCTGACCACTCCTGATGGATGATGTCTGTGAGGATGGCGAATTCTCTGCCTTCCTTGATATCGTGCTCCTTCCAGTAGTCGGTGAGCTTGTTGCGGGTGTCCTGGCCCCGCATGCGCTGCTCGATCCACTTCTCGGAGCGCCCCTGCCGCTTCCAGTATTCGCGGGAGCGGTCGAGCGCGATGGACGGGTCGGCCATCTCCTTGATGCGCTCGTGTCCTACCTTGGCGAGCCACAGCTTGACGGGCTCTGCCTTGGGGCTGGGAACTGACTGGACGATGCGGAGCATGGTCTCAGCATCAGCAACGTCGGTCAGTCTTTTCTTGCCGTCCTGGGCAGTTAGCTTCAACCGGTTACAATTTGTAACCACTTGGCTGCCCTCGTTTTTCAGACGGTTCTTGAGGACCTTCCAGTAGTTCCTTGCTCCGTTGACGTCGGACTGCTCCGTCAAGATGCCGATGACGTCCACGACAGAGAAGAACCACACCTCCTTGTCCTGGTCGTATACCTTGCGGATGCCCTCTCCCTGGAAGCCGTGGGCTTCCAGCCCGCCTTCGGGTCTGTCGATGCCTTGCCTTCGCTCACGTCTTCCTCCTGTATATTACGGTCTCCATGTGCTATCGTTCCGGCATTCGTGTCGCTTTCGTTTTGACCAAGACAGTACCGCCGTCCCGCTGAAAAGGAAATCGTCATAACGTTGACAATGGTGTCGCCGTCCGGCTGGGCCGTTGCGCGGATGCAGCACATACCGCCTCATTTTTCCTCAACGCCACGCAGCACACCTGCCTTTTGGCCACGCGAGAAGCCCGGCGCAAGGTGGTGCCAGCGAGGAACCTCTAAGAAATTCAGAGGCCTCGCTGGCGCTGCGAAGCGTTCCTTTGCGCTGGGAGGCGACGAGTGCAGCACGACCGGTGCGTCTGCGTGGCGAGAAAAGAGAAATTTCGCCGCCCCAATCACGAAGCCGTGCTCCAGCCGGTCGGCGGACCTGTCCGAGGGCGCGACGGGGTGGCCACTCGCCAGCGCACCGGCGACCACTATGCGCCGCAATATGCACAGAAGGCGCGGTAGGCCCCCGACTACTTGCCTGGCGGCCTGCCAGGCACCCTCGCCTGCCAGACAAGCCGACCTGCCGGAGCGCGCCAAAGACGCCGCCGGAAACGCAAAAAGCCCCGGAGCTCGAAAGCTCGACGGGGCTTGTGCAAAAATCCTTGGCGGCGACCTACTTTCCCACATGATGATATGCAGTATCATCGGCGATAAGGAGCTTAACTGCCGAGTTCGGAATGGGATCGGGTGTACCCTCCTTTCCATGGCCGCCAAGAAATCTCTATGAATATATTGAAAGGGAGGAAGGAAATCTGTGATTCGAATATAAGACGCACGGGCTATTAGTACTGGTCAGCTCCACGCATCGCTGCGCTTCCACCTCCAGCCTATCGACGTCGTCGTCTACGACGGCCCTTCAGTGCCTTGCGGCAGGGAGAACTCATCTCGAGGCTGGCTTCCCGCTTAGATGCTTTCAGCGGTTATCCATTCCGCACATGGCTACTCTGCTGTGCCGCTGGCGCGACAACAGATCCACTAGTGGTGCGTTCATCCCGGTCCTCTCGTACTAGGGACAACCCCTCTCAATTCTCCAGCGCCCACAGAAGATAGGGACCAAACTGTCTCACGACGTTTTAAACCCAGCTCGCGTACCACTTTAAACGGCGAACAGCCGTACCCTTGGGACCTGCTTCAGCCCCAGGATGTGATGAGCCGACATCGAGGTGCCAAACCGCATCGTCGATGTGAACTCTTGGATGCGATCAGCCTGTTATCCCCGGCGTACCTTTTATCCAATGAGCGATGACCCTTCCATTCGGGATCACCGGATCACTAGCGCCTACTTTCGTACCTGCTCGAGATGTCTCTCTTGCAGTCAAGCTCCCTTATGCGTTTGCACTCGGCGCCTGGTTTCCAATCAGGCTGAGGGAACCTTTGCATGCCTCCGTTACTCTTTAGGAGGCGACCGCCCCAGTCAAACTACCCACCAGACACTGTTCCCGCGCCGGTTCACGGCTGCGGGTTAGGGTCCTGAACAAACAAGGGTGGTATTTCACCGACGACTCCCTCCACACTGGCGTGCAGAGTTCACAGTCTCCCACCTATCCTACACATGCAGGTCCAAAACCCAATGTCAAGCTATAGTAAAGGTGCACAGGGTCTTTCCGTCTTTCTGCGGGTACACGGCATTTTCACCGCGACTTCAATTTCACCGAGTCTCTGGCCGAGACAGCGTGGAGATCGTTACGCCATTCGTGCAGGTCGGAACTTGCCCGACAAGGAATTTCGCTACCTTAGGACCGTTATAGTTACGGCCGCCGTTTACCGGGGCTTCGAATCGGGGCTTCGCTTGCGCTGACTCCTCCTCTTAACCTTCCGGCACCGGGCAGGCGTCAGTCCGTATACGTCGTCTTTGCGACTTCGCACAGACCTATGTTTTTAGTAAACAGTCGCCACCACCATTTCTCTGCGGCTCCCGCCAGCAACTGTTACGCCACCAGCAGGAGCACCCCTTATTCCGAAGGTACGGGGTTATTTTGCCGAGTTCCTTGGCCAGAGTTCTCTCGAGCGCCTTGGATTATTCATCCCATCCACCTGAGTTGGTTTGCGGTACGGTTTGCATGGCCTATACTTAGAAGCTTTTCTAGGAAGCAGCGGCTCGGCAACTTCGGGGTTGCCCCCTCGGACTCGCGTTTCAGCTCAGCCCTGCGGATTTGCCTGCAGGGCACGCCTACGCGCTTGCACCGGAATCCAGTGACCGGATTGCCTACCGTCCTTCGTCCCTCCATCGCGCGGTCATACAAGTACGGGACTGTTAACCCGTTTCCCATCAGCTACGCCTTTCAGCCTGGCCTTAGGGACCGACTAACCCTGGGAAGATTACCTTTACCCAGGAAACCTTGGATTTACGGCGAATGTGTTTCTCGCACATTTTATCGTTACTCATGTCAGCATAATCACTTCCCTGAAGTCCAGCACACCTTTCGATGCACCTTCAACCCGCAGGGAACGCTCCCCTACCAATAGTCAAAGACTAGTCCGCGGCTTCGGCAGCATGCTTAGCCCCGTTACATTTTCGGCGCAGCGTCATTAGACCAGTGAGCTATTACGCTTTCTTTAAACGATGGCTGCTTCTAAGCCAACGTCCTGGGTGTCTCTACAACGCCACCACCTTAACCACTGAGCATGCATTTGGAGGCCTTAGCCGGCGGTCTGGGCTGTTGCCCTTTTGACGACGAACCTTAGCACCCGCCGTCTGACTCCCGCGGTACATCTTGATGGTATTCAGAGTTTGATAGAGGTTGGTAGTCGGGTAGGACCCCTAGCTCTGTCAGTGCTTTACCTCCATAAGACAATCCGCGAGGCTATACCTCAATATATTTCGGGGAGAACCAGCTATCACCGGGTTTGATTGGCCTTTCACCCCTATCCACAAGTCATCCAAACTGTTTTCAGCCAGAACTGGTTCGGTCCTCCACAAGGCTTTACCCCTGCTTCAACCTGCTCATGGATAGATCACCCGGTTTCGGGTCTAATCCGCACAACTGGACGCCCTGTTCAGACTCGCTTTCGCTGCGGCTACGCTGACGCTTAACCTTGCTGTACAGATTAACTCGCTGACTCATTATGCAAAAGGCACGCGGTCACCAGGCAAGCCTGGCTCCCGCAGCTTGTAGGCATCAGGTTTCAGATTCTATTTCACTCCTCTAACAGAGGTTCTTTTCA
>Ga0310697_10006785_pt1 | contig 10823 bp, 6 predicted proteins | sample 172DNAGHGlowgp2_FD_203883 | JGI IMG/M metagenome (GOLD analysis project Ga0310697, IMG submission 203883) | Sheep rumen microbial communities from Palmerston North, Manawatu-Wanganui, New Zealand - 1728 DNA GHGlow gp2 (v2) (version 2) | ecosystem: Host-associated > Mammals > Digestive system >...
AGGAAAGGCAGGGGCTGAAGGATACAATAGTTATAATAAGGCGGCAGCTGGATGGAAAATCGGATTTGTCGCTTATAAATCTAATGGTACCAGATATTATAGTGATATAACTACTGCTACATATAATGATGCAGAAAAAACTATTTCGTTTGATTGCCCTGCTGGATGTCAGTATGTTTGGCTTGTTATAAGTGGAGCTCCTACCAAGTATTGGACAAGAGATTGGATTGGATGGGGAGAAGAACAAAATGTTGAACAATGGCCTTATAGAGTCAAATTTTATCAAACTAATGTGTATGGAAATGCTAACAATAACTCTCTTCCAACTGATATCGAAAATGTTCAAATACTAAACAGCAATGTTGAAGACGATAATGTGTATGCTTTAGATGGAAGAATTGTAAGGCAACATGATACTTCCTTAGAAGGATTGCCTCATGGTATATATATTATTCGTAATAAAAAAGTTGTATGGTAATTCGTTTGTAATATTTTTGTAGGTGTAGTTCTAAATTAATTTAGAACTACACCTACAATTTTTATTTTAATTATTTTTTTTCTTTTACACTTTTCTGTTTCATTTTTTATTTGTTTCTTTGTAAGTTAGTTTACTTTATTTATTAAGTGTATTTTTTTTAATATTATAATATGAATCGTATATTTTTTCTCGCCGTATTGTTTTTTAACTTGTTTTTAACCAATGCTCAGGTAACCAATAATTCTTACAAGTTCAGACTGAAAAATGTTTTGAATTTTGCTCGCGAAAATGAAACTGTGGAAATTCAAGTGCCGACATCTGTTGATTTATCTAATTCTACACTCAAAGATGAGAATGGTAATGTGGTTCCATTTGAAATTACTAATGAAGGGAAAGCAAGATTCCAAGTTTCAATAGGACATATGACTACTAAGGGATTTGAGTTCTCAAAAGGTACTAGAGTAGCTCCTCAAATTAAAACATATGCTGCTGTTAAAATGCCAACATCAAGAGCTGATATTGCATGGGAAAATGATCTTTGTGCATATCGCATGTATAATACTGTTCTTTTAAAGAATGAACCTAATACAGCACAAGGAGTTGATGTGTGGCAGAAAAAAATAAGCTCTCCTGTTATTGATAATATGTATTCACTTTCAAATTATCATGCGGAAAGCCAATATGGAATGGATGTATATTCTGTTAATGGAAAAAGACTTGGATGTGGAGGTACTGCGCCTATTGTTAATGGAAAACTTGTTATGCATAATCCATACAATTCTTGTGAATTTATTGAGAAGTCGAATTTAAAACAGGTGTTTAAACTTACTTATGATGATGTGCTTATTGATGGAGATTATTATAAGAAAACTCTGATTGTTGAGTGTTCTGCAAATTCTTTACTCAATAAGGCTACATTTAAACTGGAAGGCAAGATAAAACCTATAAAGATTGCTGTCGGAATATATGAGCATACTGATATGGGTATTACTATTGAAGGTAATAACTATCAACAAATAATGGGAATTATAGGTAGGGCTGAAAATAAAAGTGAAGGTTCTCTTACTACACAGGACGCACGATTCTATCAAGGTGCTTTTGTCCCTAATGATAATCCCATAACACAGGAAATTGATAATCATTTGTGTTTGGTCGTGGACTATACTCCTCAAACAGAGCTTACTTTTTATTTTGGAGCAGGATGGAACCATTTTCCACAAGATAAATATCCAGAGGATGTCGAATGGTTTGATGAACTTTTAAAGTTTAAAAAATGTGTCGAAAATCCTTTAACTATTACAAGTTATGAGTCTTTACCCAAAAAAGATGATGTTTTAAGTGTTCTTAATTCTGTTAATCAAACTTGGCAGGATAGACACCCAAGTCATGGGGATTTCTTTTGGAACAGGGCTGTATATTATATTGGGAATATGCATGCATATGAAGTTACAAATAATCAAGATTATTTAGACTATGCTACAGCATGGGCTGAAAGAAATAATTGGAGTGGAAGAGATGGATCGTCAGACCCTACACAATGGAAATTTGGATATGGAGAATCTTATAACTATGTGCTTTTTGGTGACAATCAAGTCTGTTTCCAAGTTTATGCTGATCTTTATAATTTGGATCCCCAAAAGGATCCTAAGAAGATTGCAAGGGCTCTGGAAGTTATGGGATATGAGATTTCTACTGATGAAGAAGGATATATTTGGTGGGTTGATGGATTGTTTATGGTTATGCCTATTATGACTAAACTCTATAAAATTACTGGAAATCAGACATATTTGGATAAAATGTATATTTATTGGAGGTATTATACTGATAGGATGTATGATTATGACGAAAATTTGTACTATAGAGATAGACATTATGTATATCCTGACCATAAAACTTTGCAAGAAAAGAAAGATTTTTGGGCCAGAGGGGATGGATGGATTTTTGCCGCATTTGCTAAAATATTACAAGACTTGCCGGAAACGGATCCTCATAGAAACGAATATATTACTTATTATAAGAAGATGGCGGCTGCTCTGAAAAAATGTCAAATGGAAGAAGGCTATTGGGAAAGATCTCTTTTGGACCCAGAACAAGCTCCTGGATATGAAACTTCTGGAACAGCTTTCTTTACTTACGGATATGCATGGGGAATTAACAACGGATATCTTTCTGAAGAAGAATATGGAAGTACTCTTGAAAAGGCTTGGAACTATTTGGTTAATATTGCATATCAGGAAGATGGAACTGTTGGGTATATTCAGCCTATTGGATCTGCTGCCGTTCCAGGGCAAATCCTTTACCCGTCTAGTTGCTCTGATTTTGGGGTTGGTGCTTTCCTTATGGCTGCAGCGGAAATGTCTAAATTTGCAGCGGATGAAGAGGAATTTACAAAATTAAGACTTACTAAAGTTGAGGCTGGTGAAGTTGATGAACTTATACTGTCTTTTAATGAAATCCCTAATCAACAAGAAGCTACTGATATTTCTAATTATGTTTTTGAGGGGTTTGATAATGATATAGATTATATTAATATAATTGATAAAAAAGTTATTATTACATTTAAACAACCGATTGATTATGGATGCTATAAAGTAAAAGTATTTAATATTCATACTGCTGATGGGGGAGAAATGGCTGAGAATCAAGAGAAAATGTTTGTTTATACTGTTCCTCTTACTCCTGTTAGTGGAACTCTCTTAGTTTCTGCTAATGGGGCTCAGGCTGGGAATCCTGTTGAGAATGTGTTGGATAATAACTTAAATACTAGATGGAGCATGGAAGGAGAAGGAAGTTGGGTGCTTGTTGATTTAGGAGATGTAGTTACGATTGAAGCTGTCGACATTGCTTTCTATAATGGAAATCAAAGAAAAGCATATTTCAATATTTTGGCTTCTGTGGATGGAAAATCTTTTCAGAATGTTCTTGTGAATCAGCAAAGTTCTGGAATTACTAATGAATTGGAAAGATATAAGTTTCAACCAAGAAATGCAAGATTTGTGAGAGTATTTTGTAATGGTACTTCTGCGGGGGTCTGGAACAGCATCACTGAAATTAGGGTTAGAGTTAGAGATAATTCAATAGATAAGATTGTACTACCCGAGTACGTTTGTTCTGATTTATTGTTGCCACAAAGCACTGAAGATGGGAACACTATAGTTTGGACATCATCTGATAAGAGTGTTCTTTCGGGTAAAGGATTTGCATCTCCAGGAGATGAGGATAAGATTGTTACTTTAACGGCTAATGTCGGCTCATCTAAAAGACAATTTGACGTGCTTGTTAAAGCTAGAAATATATGGGCAAATTTACAACTCTTATATAGATTTGAAAATCAGGATATTATAACTACAGGCGAACAATCTGTCATTAAAGACTATAGTGGGCATAATAGAGATGCTCTTTTAGAGGGAATAAATGGATGTATTAAAGATGGAATGCTTGATCTTACCTCCAATTCTCAATTCGATTTCGATAATAATGGATATCTTTTGTTGCCTGAGCATCTTCTTGATTCTATTAGATCTTATTCCATTGCTTTTATGGCTAAACCGGATGTGCTTGAAAGACAACCTCGATTCTATGATTTTGGAGCTAATGCTTCTAATAGTGTTTTCTTAAGAGCAAATCAGTTTGCGGCCGGATATAAATATAATGGTTCTACAACGGTACTTTCTTCTACTACGGCCAGCCAGTTAAACGAAGGTGAAGAATTTATGATTGCTGTTACTTTTGACGCAAGGACTTCGCTAACTAAAGTCTATGTGAATGGCGAGGTGGTTTCTGAAACTGATAAGATTGTGCATGAACCTTATGAGTTGACTAAAATTGCACCAGATACTAGGAATTATATTGGAAGAACTCAATGGTGGGACTCGAATGTTGCTGCTAATAATATTGATTATATAGGTACATTAGACGAGTTTCATATGTTTAACATTGCACTGACTCAAGAGGAAATTGTTTATCTTTTCGACAATTTATCTACTGATATAAATGATATTATGGATAATCATTCCTATACCATATCAGATAAGATATATGATTTGTCTGGAAGAAGAGTTTATAAAAACAATATAAAAAGTGGTATATATATTGTTAACGGGAAAAAGATTTGGATTAGATATTAAGATGCAATGAATTATTATGTTCTGTCTTATGAATTTAAGAATGGTGGTAAAGTGTGGTTAAATTGATAGCTTTTCATAAATGCTGGTGGCAATGACAATATCATTGTCACCATCTATTGTTTTGGCTTCTAATCTTTTGTCAGAGAGTTCTTTACATTCAAATTTGATGTCATGACGCTTTATCTCTTTCTCGGATTTTAGATTTCCACTAAAATAATCATCATATACTACTAAATCAAAATATATTTTGGAGTCTGTTGTGTTTTTAATTCGCAAATCACGATAGCCATAGGCTACGGTTGCGTCACTTCCCAAGGGACAAAAACGGGTCTCTTCTGTATATAAATCTTTTGAGTGGTTATAACGCTCTATAATTTCTAAACCTCCAAGTAAAGATAGATGATGGATTATTCCTGACGCTTGACACAATCCACCACCTCGTTCTAAATGTAAGACGCCGCCTCGTATTCCTCGAGAGCATGCGAAAGACTTATGATTGGGGTTACCTACACAACGCCAAAAAGAAAAGACCTCTCCTGGATATATTATATATTGACGAATGCGGGAAGAGGCTAAACGTAAATTATGCTTCTTTTCCTCTAACGTAGAAGAATGAGTGAATGGCTGAGATAATGTTATTGAAAATTGGTAAGTGGATATGTGACGTTTTTTACAAAATTTGGTTTTGCTTAATGTGTCTGAAAGGTTGCGTTTAAATAACTGTAATTGCAACTTAACCCATCTGGAGAATTTCATTGGAAGAATGATTGATTGTTATTACTTTGTTGTGTCAAAGTTACAAATAAATCTATTAACATCCAAACATTTCATTTATCTAATTGATTATATCGCTTTTTCAACTCGCTTATTTGGGAATTTCATTTTTTATTTGTTTATTTGCAAATAAATTCAGATTCAAAATTTTTTTTAAATTATTCTTTATAACATGGATAACACTAATGTAGATAATAAATACAAAAGAACTTGTCTATATGATAAACATGTCGCTCTTGGCGCACTTATTTCTCCATTTGCCGGATTTGAAATGCCTATTCAATATGTGGGTATTGTACCTGAACATAATGCGGTAAGAAATAATGTTGGAGTTTTTGACGTCTCACATATGGGGGAAGTGACTGTAAAAGGAAAGGATGCTGAGAAATTTGTTCAGCATATTTTTACAAACAATGTCGAGGGGGCTCCTGTTGGTAAAATTTTCTACGGAATGATGTGTTATGAACATGGAGGAACTGTAGACGATCTTCTTGTGTATAAAATGGAGGAAAACGAGTTCTTCCTCGTAATTAACGCTTCCAATATTGAAAAAGATTGGAAATGGATGAATGATAATGCTTATGGTTTTGATGTGAATCTCAACAACTGCTCTGATTTTTATGGACAACTTGCGGTACAAGGGCCTCAGGCTGAAGGTGTTATTAAGAAGATCCTTGATCTGGATGGTACTGATTTGGAATTTTATACCGTAAAAACTGTTGGTGATGTAATATTGTCAAGAACTGGATACACTGGTGAAGATGGATTCGAAATTTACGCTTCACAAGAGTATATTAGGAATGCATGGGATAAACTTATAGATGCTGGTGTACAGCCTTGTGGATTAGGATGTAGGGACACACTGAGATTTGAAGTGGGACTCCCACTTTACGGCGACGAACTCTCGGAAGATATTTCTCCCGTAATGGCTGGTTTATCTATGTTTGTCAAATTTGATAAACCGGAGTTTATTGGAAAGGATGAACTCTTGAAGCAAAAAACGGATGGGGTTAATCAGAAATTGGTGGGGATTGAATTAAACGATAAGGCTATACCAAGACATGGATATAATGTTCTCAAAGATGGTAATATAGTCGGTACGGTTACCACTGGATACCATACTATTTCCACTGATAAAAGTGTTTGCATGGCTCTGGTAAAGACCGAGTTTGCCAAGTTGGATACTATTCTTGATATTCAGATACGTAAGAAAACTTTCTCTGGGAAAGTTGTAAAAAAACGTTTCTATGACAAGCATTATAAGAAATAAATTATAATCATTATATTTTTACTTTTCAAATTATTGTTATGGCTAAAGTTATTGACGGACTTTACTACTCTGAGTCGCATGAATTTATAAGAGTAGATGGTGAGTTTGGGTTCATTGGTATTACCGACTTTGCACAAAAGGCGTTAGGGAATGTCGTTTATGTTGACATGCCTGAGGTGGACGATGAAGTGGAAGCTGGTGAAGATTTTGGGGCTGTGGAAAGTGTCAAGGCGGCAAGTGACCTTATTTCACCTGTTTCTGGTACTGTAGTGGAGGTTAACGAGGCTTTGGAAGATGCTCCGGAGATGATTAATCAGGACGCATTTGAAAATTGGATTATTAAAGTTAAAATTGCGGATTTAAGTGAACTTGATAACTTGATGAATGCAGAACAATATAAAGAGTTCTCTGAAAATTAACCTGATTATTACTAATTTCTTTTAGATATGTTCAAGTTTTTTCCTCATACTGATGATGATTTAAAGGAGATGTTGAACAATATTGGTGTCAATGATATTGATGGATTGTTCAGTAAGATTCCTGATAATATAAGATTTAGGAAGGATTATGATATTCCTTCCGAATTGTGTGAAATTGAAGTAAGGCAACTCTTTGAGAAACTTGGGAAACAAAACAAACAACTTACTTGTTTTGCTGGATTCGGTACTTATGATCATTATACTCCAGCGGTTATTCCTAATCTGTTGTCGAGATCGGAATTCCTTACTTCTTACACACCATACCAAGCGGAAATTTCACAAGGTACTCTACATTATATTTTTGAGTATCAGTCTATGATGGCTGAACTAACTGGCATGGATGTGGCTAATGCATCAATGTATGATGGAACTACGGCTGTGGCGGAAGCTATGATGATGACCGTGGCGGCGGCTAAGAAAGCGAATAAGGTTCTTGTGACTGAAGCAATGAATCCGAATACATTGGAAGTAGTAAAAACTTATGCCACACATAAAGGAATTGATTTGGATTATGTAAAGATGAATGATGGTGTCACAGACATTGATGATTTGAAGAATAAATTGCAGTCTGGAAATGTGGCGGGAGTTATTCTTCAGCAACCTAATGTCTTTGGAATTGTTGAGGATCTCTCTGGTGTGGCTGATCTGTGTCATGAGAATAAAGCCTTGTTTGTCATTGATTCTGTGGCTGCGGATTTAGCTGTTATTAAATCACCTGGAGAATGGGGGGCAGACATAGCTGTTGGGGATGGTCAAAGCCTTGGAATTCCTATGCAGTTTGGAGGACCTTATGTGGGTTACATGTGTTGCACTGAGAAACTTATTAGAAAAATGCCGGGGAGAATTGTTGGGATGACTAAAGACAATAGAGGACAAAGAGCGTTTGTCCTTACTCTCCAGGCGAGAGAACAGCATATAAGAAGGCAAAAGGCCACTTCTAATATTTGCTCTAATCAGTCGCTTATGGCACTATGGGTTACTGTATATATGGCTCTTATGGGAAAAAATGGACTCAAACAGGCTGCGGAACTTTCTTATGCTGGAGCTCATTATCTTTGTGACCAGTTGATAAATACAGGAAAATTTTCTCTGGTATACGACAAACCGTTCTTTAATGAATTTTATGTTAAATACAATGGTGATGTTGACCAATTATATCAGAAATTCATAGATAATGGATTTTTGGGGGGGATTAGATATAAAGACGGTATTATTTTAGCTGTTACTGAAAAGAGAACTAAAGAAGAAATTGATAACTTAATAAAAATTGCTGCATCATGAACAATAGACTATACGGTAACTTGATTTTAGAACTCTCTAAAGAGGGACGTAAAGGGTATAGCCTGCCAAAGAATCATTTTGCAGACTATAAAGTGCCCGATGATATTAAGAGAAATGATGAGTTGAATCTGCCTGAATGTGATGAGATGACGGTGGTAAGGCATTACACCAATTTGTCGGCTAATAACTTTGGAGTGGATAGCGGATTTTATCCTTTAGGCTCTTGTACTATGAAATACAACCCTAAAATCGATGAGGAAATTGCTGCATTGGACTCTTTCCAAAATCTGCATCCTATGCAACCTGTAGAAACGGTGAAAGGAGCGGAAATGATAGTTGATTTATTGGAAAAAGCTCTTGTTGAAATAACAGGGTTGGCTCATTTCACTTTCAAACCTTATGCTGGAGCTCATGGAGAATTAACTGGGTTGATGACGATTGACAACTACCATAGAAGCAGAAATGATTTTGAAAGAAAGAAGGTAATTGTGCCTGATTCTGCACATGGAACTAATCCTGCTTCGGCTGCTGTTTGTGGGCTTGAGGTGATTGAAGTCAAATCTAAATCGAACGGAACTGTTGATGTGGATGACTTAAAAAGGATTGTTAATGAGTTCGGAAACCAAATTGCAGCTATGATGATGACTAATCCGAACACTCTTGGATTGTTTGAAGTCAACATACCGATTATTGCTGATATCATACATAACTGCGGAGCACTTATGTATTACGATGGAGCTAATCTGAATCCCATGCTTGGAGTTTGCAGACCTGGGGATATGGGATTCGATGTCATGCATATCAATTTACACAAAACTTTTGCAACTCCTCATGGAGGTGGGGGACCTGGATCTGGACCGGTTGGGGTTAGAGAGGGATTGCAAGAATTCATGCCTTTTGTTAGTCCTTATCACGGAAATTTCTCTGTTATGATGAAAGCGTTTGCGTACATCTCATCATTAGGTAATGAAAATATTGGAATGGTCGGACCTTTGGCAACATTAAATGCTAATTACATAAAAGAACAACTGAAGGATGTTTACGAACTGCCTATCGATGAGATTTGTTGCCATGAATTTGTTTTTGATGGACTGAAAGATAAATCCACTGGAGTTACCACTATGGACGTGGCTAAAAGACTGCTTGACTATGGCTATCATGCTCCTACAATCTATTTCCCGCTTTTATTCCATGAATCTCTCATGATTGAACCTACTGAGAACGAATCTAAAGAAACAATTGACCAATTCGTCAATGTAATGAGGATTATTGCTCAAGAGGCTAAAGATAATCCTGATATTGTTAAACAAGCGCCACATAACACTCCTATTGGAAGAGTGGATGATGTTATGGCGGCAAAACACCCTATAGTTACATTCAAACAATTAAATAATGATAACAACTGATCTTATTATCATCGGAGCTGGTCCTGCTGGATACAAAGCGGCTGAATATGCGGCTAAAAATAATTTGAAGGTAATTGTTTTTGAAGCCAATAAACTTGGTGGCACGTGTTTGAATGTTGGATGTATTCCCACTAAAGCTTTTGCGAAGAATGCACAAATCCTCGATGACTTGAAGAAAGCGAATGTCTTTGGCATTGACAACCTGCATTATGACTTTAATTTCAACAAAGTGCTTGAACGTAAACATCAAGTTGTTGAATCATTGAGAGATGGCATTAAATCTTTACTAAATCACCCGAACATTTCTGTTATTAATTCTATTGCGGAATTTAAAGATGAATATTCTGTCATCGCTGAGGGACAAGTGTATAAAGCTGAGCATATTATAATTGCCACAGGGTCTCAAAATAAGATGTTGCCATCGTCTATGATTAATTCCTCTAGGGTGGTGGATTCAACATCTTTGCTTGACTTAACTGAACTGCCTGATTCTATGTGTATTATTGGAGCAGGAGTCATTGGCATGGAGTTCGCTTCAATTTTCAACAGTTTTGGAGTGGAGGTTACTGTTGTGGAGTTTTTGAAAGAATGTCTTCCGGCAATTGATTCTGATATTGCTAAAAGATTGAGGAAATCTCTGGAAAAACGGGGCGTGAAGTTCAATATGCAATGCGCTGTTAAAGCGATTGAGGATAACAGAGTCGATTTTGAAAATAAGAAAGGGGTGTTGGAATCAGTCTGTGCTGATAAGATATTGGTGGCCGTGGGAAGAAAGCCAGTAACGGATGGATTAAAATTAGATAGTTTAAATGTTCAACTTATTAATGGGGCTATCCCTGTTGAAAATAACTCTTTTAGAGTTATCAATAAACAGGGAGGTGCAGTTAAGTCTGTTTTTGCTGTTGGAGATGTTAATGCATTACAGATGCTTGCTCATGCGGCTGAAATGCAAGCTATACACGCAGTAAATGTGATATTGGGAAAAGACGACAGCATAAACCTTAATGT
>Ga0310697_10006789_pt1 | contig 10820 bp, 8 predicted proteins | sample 172DNAGHGlowgp2_FD_203883 | JGI IMG/M metagenome (GOLD analysis project Ga0310697, IMG submission 203883) | Sheep rumen microbial communities from Palmerston North, Manawatu-Wanganui, New Zealand - 1728 DNA GHGlow gp2 (v2) (version 2) | ecosystem: Host-associated > Mammals > Digestive system >...
TCGACATGGTCATCAATCTGCAACATGTTCAGGCTACCATACTGGAGATTGCCAGCGGTCTCGCATTGACGCGCATTCCAGACCAAAGAGGTCAAATTCATCGAAGGAACACTCTCCACATAATAGTCACTCGAATTATACTCACTACCCATACCAAAAGCCCCCTTGCCAATCGAGGCGACATTGCGGCCAACGATCATGCTGGTCACACGCGCACAACCGCCAAAGGCACCAACACCAATCTCAGTTACCTCATCACCGATGATCAGGCTGCCGACCACGTTCCAGCAATTCAAGAAGGCATAGTCACCGATGATCCGTAGCGAGGCAGGAAGCTGGATTGAAGTAATAGAGGACGAACGGGCAAAATTAGCGGGCAACAACTCCACCTGATCGCCAATGGTGATTTGGGTGAGCGAGCTAGAGCCCTCATGGGTATCGTCGTCATAGCCTGTTGGATAGTCATAATCATAGGTAATGGGATAGTACAGGCCGCCATAGCTGGGGCACGAGCGGGCATTCCACGTGAGCGAAGTCAAGGCCTCACAGTTGCAGAAGGCATGTACGCCCATGTCAACGACATTCACCGGGATTGTCACACTGGTCAGCAAACCACACATATAGAATGTATTATCTCCTATCACCTCGAGCGACTCGGGAAGGTCAATCGAAGTGATCTGTGAGCAAGCGGCCAATCCGTCGGGCAGTACCTTGACCTGGTCCCCGATAATGAGCTGTGTCAAACTGGTCTTCACATCATTATAATCGGCCATATAATACTCGTAGTCATAATGACCGTAGTACTTGCCATATTGATAGACCGAATAGGGGATGCCCGACGTCCAGCATTCGCGTGCATTCCATTCGATTCGGCTCAGGTTATTCAAGCCTTCAAAGGCGTTGGCTCCAATCGAAGTCACATTCTCGGGAATCGTCAAGGTGGTCAATCCATCACAACCGCTAAAGGCCTTTTCTCCGATGGTGGTGAGGGTTGAGGGAAGGTTCAGGCTAGTAATGCGACTACCCATGAAGGCATAAGAAGCAATGCCGGTCACAGTATAGGTCACACCATTGCTGGTAACCGTCGAGGGAATCGTCAACTCGGTTGCATCATCGTTGCCGCCACACACCGAGACGGTATTGCTACCCGTGATGAGGTAGATGAATTCATCTGCCACAAAGTCGTAGGTCGTGTTATAAGCCACCTTGCCCTCAATGTTCTCGAACAGTTTCCACCAGTTGGCATTCTGGTACCTGGTTACCGATACCGCTGGTATATTGAGAGCAGCCAAGCCATAAGTCTCGGCGGCAAATCCCTCGCTGTTAGACATGTAGGGAGGATTAAGATTGCGGCACGTCACCGACATCAAGCCCGTGCAGCCCTCAAAGGCGTTGCCCTCGATACGGGTAACGGTGCTGGGTAACACCACCGATGTCAGAGCCGTGTTACTGAAAGCCCTGATGCCTATCTTGGTCAACGAGTTGGGGAGGTCAATGTGGGACAAACTGGAACAGCCGGCAAAGGTCTCGTAGCCTATCTCATTGACCATAGGGGGGATATTAATGCTGGTCAAGTTGGTACACCCCTTGAATGTACTGTACATGGTCGTCACCTTCAGGGGGATATTCACAGTCGTCAAGGCCGTGCAGCCCAAGAAAGTACCGTCGAGCGAGGACAGATTCTGGGAGAGGGTAACATGGGTCAAGCCCGTGCAGCTATAAAACACGTTAGAGCCTAGCCGAGTCACGCTGTTGGGAATGACGACATTGTTCAGAGACGTGCAGTAGGCAAATGCCGAGGATTCGATGGTTTTCAATGTGCGCGGTAAAGTGATACTGGCCAAACTCGTGCAACCATAGAACGTTTTAGAGGGAAGGGTACTGATTACCGATGGCAGATTTATGGTAGCCAAACCCGTACAGCCCTCAAACACTCCCGTACCCAACGAAGATACGTGTTTGGGCAAAGCGACATGCACCAAGGATGTGCAGCCGGCAAAGGCACCGTCGCCGATGTCGCAAAATTCATTACGGATGGTGACACGCGTCAAGGCCGTGCAACCATTGAAAGCATTTTGCCCCACCTTGGCAACCGATGACGGGATAACGACCTCGGTCACGTCGGTGCAACCGGCAAAGGCGTTGTCGGCAATCTGGATGACGGGGTAAGTCACCTCATATTGTCCGCCACCTGATCCACCCGCCTCGTTAGTGACAATGATACTAACGATGTCGGGAATCGTGACAATGCCACTGTAGCTGCCATCGTTGGCTGCTATGAGTTTCACACCGTAATCCTCGTAATGACCATTCACTTCAAAGAGGAATCCCTTGTACCAGAATTGATTTTGGGATAAAACTGGAATTGCTGACGAGAGCAATAGCAGTAGAGTAATAATAATCTTTTTCATTAGCGATAATGTATTAATAGTTAGAAAATTGGTTTCATAGCTTATGCCACCACAACCCAAAAAGCAGAGGCACTCACAAATATCGTGCTTCTGCTTTCTATTCTCAAGAATTTTGTGTTAAAAAATAAAAAAAACACAGCAATAACCACCATTTCTGTCTAATTCTTTTACAACATTTGTTGAAAAGCGAAAAAATGGCTTAGTCACACCGATGGCAACCACGGGCGACGGCCCAGCCTGCCGACTACAAGAAAATGAGCAGCAGAACCTGGGCGATGATTACACGCAGGAACATGCTCAGGGGATAGACGGCGGCATAGGCGACCGAGGGGCGGTCACTGTGGATGCTGTCGTTGGCATAGTTCATCGCCATGGGGTTGGCCATGGCACCACTGAGCATTCCGCACACCGCCGCAAAGTCCAATCGAGCCATGTGCAGGGCAAGCCAGCCGACGAGCAGCACGGGAACGATGGTGAGCAGGAAACCGGTACCCACCCACAGCAAGCCCTCGGGGCGCACGACTGTGGCAAAGAAATCTGGACCTGAAGCCAGTCCCAGGCATGCTAGATACAAGGCCAAGCCAATGGAGCGCAACATCAGGTTGGCACTTGATGTGGTATAAGCATTGATGTGGATGCGCGGACCGAAGGCGCCAATCAGAATACCCGCAATAATGGGACCTCCAGCCAAGCCCAATTTCACGGGAGCCGAGATGCCTGGCAGGGCAATAGGTATGGAACCGAGGATAAGGCCCAGAGTCATGCCAATGAATACAGTAATCAGGTTAGGTTCATCGAGCATCTTGACAGCATTGCCCACCTCCTTTTCCACGTTCTTGAGTGCCTCGCGATGCCCCACGGCGATAATGCGGTCGCCCAGAAGCAGTCGCAGGTCGGGAGTGGCCAGCAGTTGTAAGCCACCACGGTTCACGCGGCTGATGTTCACACCGTAGTGCTTGCGAAAACGCAGTGCCCCCAGTTTGCGGCCATTGATTTCGGGCTTGGTGACCAGGATGGCCTGTGAAACCAGGTCACTGTCGATGGTATTCCAGTCGATGTCGCCAGTATTCCAGTCGGTACTCTCCTGCTTGCCAAAGAGGACTTCCATGGCCTGGGCGGAATCGTGGTCGCGCATGATAACCAGCAAGCGGTCATCCCGCATGAGCACAGTGTGGGCTTCGGGAATGGTCACCTTGCCATCCCGCCACAAGCGCGAAATGACAAACTGCCTCGAACTAATGCGAGCCAGATCCCCTACCCGCTTGCCGATGATGCCCTCATTGCGCACCTGATAGGTGGCGATAAACGTGTGGTCGGCTTCCTCCTCATCATCACCAACGAGCTGGTCGTCAGGTTTGACCAGCAGCTTGTGCATCAAGGCAAAAGCCAAGATGACACCCACTACACCCAGGGGATAGGTCACCGCACACCCCAGGGCGGCACCGCTCTCGGGCTGATGCAGCTGGGCTAACGTCTGCTGAGCGGCAGCCAGGGCGGGCGTGTTGGTCGTTGCACCACACATGATGCCCACAGCATCGCTCAAGTTGATGCCCAGCAAGGGGAGCAGCAGGGTCAAAACCGTACCTACTAGCACTACCGCCAGCGCCCACATATTGAGCCTCAAGCCCGACTGGTGGAACGAGCCAAAGAAACCCGGTCCCACCTGCAATCCCAGTGCATAGACAAAGAGCACAAGTCCAAAGTTCTGGGCATATTGCAGCATGTCGGCGTCGATCGATACACCCAAGTGTCCAGCCAGAATGCCCAAGAAGAAGACAAAGGCCACACCCAGCGACACCCCTAACACCTTGATTTTGCCCAGCGCAAGTCCACACGCACACAACAATGACAGGACTACTACAGCCTGTACCGACGAGTGAGTTAAGAATATGTCAGTCAACCATTGCATAGTTACAATGTGATAAAGTTAGATACAACCTGAAAGACCGCTTGAGACACACGCATGAGGGTATCATCGGTATCCATTGCCTGGACGAGGGGCAGACCGTCGCTCACGGCTACTGCGGTGGCCAAGCCTGCGGCGGACCGATCAAAGTCAGGAGCTATCGTCCCACACACTGCCGCTACAGGAATGCCCCGTTCACGTGCCATCTTGATGACGTATCCGGGACCTTTACCCATGAGAGTCTGTTGATCCAACCGGCCCTCACCGGTAATGACCAGGTCGGCATCCTCTAGCGCCTGCTCCATGCCGTTGTGGGCAAACACATAGGGCGCCCCAAGCAACAACTCACAATTGAGCAAGTACATCATCAAGGCAGGAATGCCACCTGCGGCACCACACCCCGCCTTGCCAGCAATCTCTTCACCCACCAGTGTTGCGACATGGTTCAATCCACGTTCCAGGCGCTCGACCTGATCGGGCGATGCCCCTTTCTGGGGCGCAAACAAGCGAGCTGTTCCCCGCTCTCCACACAGGTAGGTGTCAACATCTATCAAGATGGTAAACGAGCAATCGCGAACCGCTTGAGGGATTCCGGCGGTCTCGATGCGCACGATACGCTCCAATGACTCCCCACTAGGATATAGGTAATGCCCATCGGCATCCAGGAACTCGGCACCCAGGGCACACATGATGCCCATCGCCGCGTCACATGTTGCCGATCCACCCAATCCCAGCACAATGCTGGTGGCGCCACGCTCCAGTGCATCACGCATCAGCAGGCCGGTTCCCAGCGTGGTGGCACGCATCACGTCGCGATGCTCGGCGTCCAGCAGAGCCAGGCCACTGGCAGCGGCCACCTCGATGAGGGCCGAACCGTCGTCACACAGGAAATATTGCGCCATGACAGGCTCCTTCTGGAGTAGTGGACCCATCGTGGGCACTGTCACCCACTGGCCAGTGCGGTTAGCGGCCAGCACAGCTGTAGTGCCGTCACCGCCATCGGCGACCGGCACACTGATAGTTGAAACACCACCAAGGCCACACAAGCCATCTTGTGCAGCCTCGTTAAGTTGTTGAGCCGTTGCCGAGCCTTTGAATTTATCAAACGCCAGAACAATTCTCTTCATGTCAATCGACCTTGACAACAAGGAAATTGCTCTTTTCCCAGAAACGGCTGGGATTCAAGATGTGCAATGTCTTGACATTGCCGTGATCAACAATCTCGTAGGAATCCTTGGGATGGTTGGTCATCACCTGGGCCTTTTTGCTGTGCAGGGGAATCTCATTAAGGGTGCGGCGGTCGGCCTTGGTGAAATAAGACATCTCGAAGTCGCCCTCCAGAATCTTGGTTTTGCGCAGGAAGCCGGTCTCGATGATCTTGTGGGCCTTGAGTTCCTTCTTGGAACCGATGACATAGTAGCAGGTGTTGAGGTTGGTCACCTCGTTGGTGAGCTGCTTGGACTCCTGCTGGGCGGCCTCTTTCTCCTTGACAACGGCCTTGTTCACCGTGTTGAGCGAGTCAACGCTCTGGTTCAGGTTCTTGATCTGGACATGGGCGGCGGCCAGCTGGTCGGTCAAGCCGTTGATGGTCTTCTGCTGATCTTCGAGCTGCTGCTTGAGGTTAGCTATCGACTTCTGCATCGAGGCGTTGTAGTTGGTGGACTGCTTGAGTCGCTTCTCCAACTCGGCCAGACGTGATTTGTGCTTGTTGATCGACTCCTGGATGAGCACGATGTCGTCCCGCAACTGTTTCTTGCGGTCGGGAGTTTCCCCACTCAGGTTGTTGACCGACACGATATCTTCCAGTTCCTTGATTTGCTGCATACCGTCGGCAATATCGCCCATGAGTTGCATGAGGCTATCCTTCTCGGCATTGGCCGTATTGATGGAATCCTGCAAGGCGGCGTTGATGGAATCCTGCCTCAGGGCCTCCAGTTCCAGTTTATTGGCACGCTGACACGCTGGCAAGACTGCCAAGCCTACCATCAGCCAAACCAAATAGAAAATCTTTTTCATAATCTTATCTCTTATTTGTTTAAATATCAAACGATTGCGCTTTTGTGCTTGAAAGCGGCATATTTATCGACCTTGATGGCCGCCTCCTGGGTGCATCCGGCAACGACAATGACAATCTCGCCACGCGGAGCGGTGGCAGTAAAATACTCTACCAGTTCTCCCAGCGTGCCATTGTGAGTGGTGTTGTGCAATTTACTGATTTCACGCACCACACTGGCCTCGCGCTCAGCGCCGAACGCCTCGGCAAATTGCTGTAAAGTCTTCAACAGCCTGACGGGGGACTCATAGAACACCATCGTCAAGGGCTGATCCTTTAATTGGGCAAGGCGGGTAGCACGGCCTTTCTTCTGGGGCAGGAAGCCCTCAAAGACAAAGCGGTCGCACGGAAGGCCCGAGTTGACCAGTGCTGGCACAAATGCGGTCGCTCCAGGCAAAGTCTCCACCTCGATGCCATGACGGCGGCACTCCCTTGAAAGCAGAAAGCCCGGGTCACTGATGCCAGGCGTGCCAGCATCACTGATGAGGGCAAGCACAGCACCACCCAGCAGCTGCTCGGCCACAGCTGTTACGGCCTCATGCTCGTTGAACTTGTGATGGCTGCGCATGGGTGTGCTGATGCCAAAGTGCTTGAGCAACACGCCGCTGGTGCGGGTATCCTCGGCTAGCACGGTATCCACGGTCTTGAGCACCTCGATGGCACGAGGTGTCATATCGTCGAGGTTTCCGACAGGTGTGGGCACTATATACAGCTTGCCAGCCATGGGTAATAGGTATTACTTCTGGAAATGGTTGCGCACGATGGCCATGAAATCTTTCACAACCTCGTTCTCGCGGTCCCAGTTCAATTGGCTATAGAAATACAGTTCGGCGTTACCATAGCTGCGCATCGCCTCGATGTGTGCAATGGCAGTATTCAAAGCATCGGCACTGCCAGCAAAGAGTTCTCGCTGGAAGCGGAAACGGTCGTTCACCGAGAAGGCCTTGCGGATGTCCTTGGAGAGCGTGCGTTGCAATTTCTCGTCCAGGCGCAAGGGGGCCGCTGTGTCCTCGGGCTCGGGAAACTCGGTGGGTGTGGGGGGCACAGGCATCTCTTCCTCGGGCTCGGGAACGGTGTCCTCGGCCTCGATAAACTCTACAGTGATGTCAGGCTCATCCTCTGCCTCGGGAAGTATGTCAGGATCGGGCTCGGGAACGGGCTCTTCGTTCAATTCCTCGGGAGCACGGAATACAGGAGGTACAGGGGTTGACTGCGCCACGGGCTGTTCCTTGACAGGAGCCGGATCGGTTGCAGGCTCATCGGGCGCTTCGATAAACTCCACAGTAATATCCTCGTCGGGCTCACGGTCGGCCACGGGCACCGGGTTATCACTGGTATCGGCCTGGTGTTCGGGTTCCTCATAGTTCAATTTGAAGACCTCATTAAACTCCTCGCCGTTATCGTGTTGCCATGTTTCATCGGCATCATAGTCTTCCTCGGGAAGATGCTCGGTGGCAGGAACATCGTGTGCTTGTTCAGGCTCCTGCATGGCAGCCTTGACGGGTTCCTGGACAGGTGCTTGTTCTGGCTCTGGAGCGTCAGTCGCCGGCCTCTGGGGCGCGAGTTCAATGCCGCACATCTCGGCCAGCTCACGCACCTTGCGGTGCATTTTATTGGTAATGACATCAGGCGTGTTTTCCTCACCCAGGCGGCGGGAAACGAGCATCAGTCCTTCAATCTCATAGACATGAGAGAGCATTTTCTCTATAGACATATTCATAATCTCCTGTATGATTGCTGCTTGACCCTCTTGGGCCAAGGATTTGTTTTACATTCAGCCTGCAAGTTTACTAACTTTTTTTGAATCATCAACTATTTTATTGAAAAAGATTGTCAGTCGAACACAAAAACAAGCTGGTTTGTTTTTGTTAAGATGCAGCATCTTTTATCCAAAAAGATTGCAAAGGAAGACCCCAATCTGCTCACGGATGCTGGCCTGGGAACAGGTGAAATTATTGACCAGCACGGCAAAGGCGTAGCGCGGTTCGGAGGCCGGGTAATAGCCTACAAAGCACTGCACATGACGCATACTGCCCGACTTGAGCACGATCTGGTCGCTCAGCGGATTGGCCTTGAGTGTCTTGCCAGCACGGCCCGATGCTGTGGGCATGAGGTCGCACAGGCGCACGCCGTCAAAGGTGCGGTGAGCCATCATCGTCAGCATGTCGCCAAAGAAATTGACCGGAGCCTTGTTGGCACGGGCCAGTCCGCTACCGTCCCGCATGAACAGCGACGCGGTGCTGACACCCTGCCGCTCCAGCCAGTTCTTGACGGCACCAACGCCAATGACATCGAGGTCGGATGGCATGGCCTCATAGCCCTTCAGTTCCCACTCACGTGCTCCGATGGCGCGCAACAGGGCATGGGCAAACATGTTGTCGCTGCGGTCGAGCAGCGAGGTGATGATTTCGGTGAGCTCGGGAGACTTGTGGATCACGAGCAGTGACACCTGGGCATGAGGAGCATTTCCATGTGCTTCAAGATTGTGTTCATACTGGATGCCACTAGACTTGAGGGCGCGCTCCACACTGTCCACCAGCATGGGGGCTGGCGTGGGATTGGCATAGGTGTTGCGGTAACTCTTGCCTGTCGTCTCGCCTGTTATGACCAGGGCCGGGACACTATAATCCAGGTATGGAGTGATGGCATTGCGGCCACGGTTGGCCCGGCAGCGGCTGATGACCTTCAAGCCGGGAACTGATGGCGTGAAACTGGAGTAGCTCACACGGCCGTGGCCGTCGAGCGTGTAGGACACAGTCACGAGATTGTCATGGAAGTTAAGGGCATGTACAGCAGTGCCATAGTCATAGGCCAGATCACCCACATCCCAGTCCTCGTCATAGTAGGGATAGCAGTAGTAGCTGTCATCGCCCACAATAGTCCCCTCAACACTGTGGATACCACGGGCTCGCAAAGCATCGATGATCTCTTCAACGATGTTGGCCTGGTTGGGCAAATAAATTGAACCCAAGGTGGGGTCACCCAAGCCAAGGATGATGATATTGCCCTTGAAACGACCATCCTGAATCTCGCCATCAAGATACACTGGTGTCTCGAAGCGGAAATGCGGTCCCATCAGGCCCAGCGCCGCCGACGACACGACGGTCTTCATCGTCGAGGCAGTGATATTGGCCTGCTCGGGATGGTAACTGGCAACCGACTTGGCTGAATCCAGGTCAATGACCTGGACTCCCAGCGAGGCATATCGCAACGAGGGGTTTGACACAAACTTGTCCACAGCCTCCTGGGGCGTGAGGGCAGCGACTTGCAGGGTGGCAACAAGGGCCAGCAAAACGGTAGTAATAATGGTTCTTCTCATCTTCTTCTCTTTTGGCGGTGATAAACGGGACGTCTCACATATTTCCTCCAAGCGTACATCGGGCGGTTCTCCAGATACTGGAGATTGCGCTGGTTGGCATAGGCCTCGCGCTCAAATGAGATGCTACGGTAAGCATTGCCCCGCATGGGGAGCCTCACAAGCCACTCGAGGAAATAAGCGAGATAGAAAAACACATAGAGCATCTCGCGCTGCTGGGCGGTGTGGATGCGCTCGTGGTTCATCATCTCGTTGCTCAGGTACACCCCATGATGCACAAACAGGACTCCCAGCAGGTTGATGGCCGAGAATCCCCTGAAAGGCAAGAACGAGGACCTGATAATCTTCATGGGCGCAAAGGTACAACATTTTTTGGGTCCGTTACAGGCTCTTATTCCCAGAATTGCACCTCAATGAATCATTTTTTTTTCATTTAACACTTGTATTCAATCAAAAAAGTTTATCTTTGCAATCACATAAGGTTTATTTTAACCCAATTGATAAGCGCAATCATGGATAAAGTAGTAAAAGTCATAGGATTGGCCCTGCTATATGTCATCGCCATCGGAGTAATCGAAACGTTAGGATTCTATCATCCTTTCTTTTGGACTTATAGCGCTGTGTTTGCAGCGGTCGCTGCGGCATGGCCTTACTTCAAGCTGTGCCAGCGTTACCCTGTACCGGGCATCGCCATCTTGTGTGCCGTGATGCTGTTGCTCTTCAATTTCATCTTCGGCCAGGGTAATGAGTACTTTGCCCTGGGGTGCATCGGTTGCGGCTGCATTGCCGAAGGCCTGCGCAAGCTCTTTGGCAAATACCGCGGCGCCAAGGGTGTCATCACCAGCTATGCGGTAATGTCTATCATCCCCTTCTCCAAGAGCATTGTCCTGTGGATCGACTATGAGGCCGCCATGGAACTTATCATCGCTAGGATGGGCGACATTTATGCAGCCGTGATGGGCCGCATGCTCTCAAAGTACATGTTTGCTGCCATGTTTATCCTCACGATTGTTTTCGCCATCGTGACGATGTGGATTCTCACCCGCAACTGGCGTCCACGCGATGAATATCACATGATCATAGAATAATAGAACAAATTTTTTTTCATTTTAATTATGATTTTTTAGGTACTTA
>Ga0310697_10006791_pt1 | contig 10818 bp, 10 predicted proteins | sample 172DNAGHGlowgp2_FD_203883 | JGI IMG/M metagenome (GOLD analysis project Ga0310697, IMG submission 203883) | Sheep rumen microbial communities from Palmerston North, Manawatu-Wanganui, New Zealand - 1728 DNA GHGlow gp2 (v2) (version 2) | ecosystem: Host-associated > Mammals > Digestive system >...
TTGAGATATAAAGAATAAAAATTGGACTTTTGGCGATTGGTAGAGTCAAGAGCATTATCAAGGATATTCCCCAGAACTACACATAGATCATAATCGTTTATTGGAATCCTGTTACAGTCAACATTGACGGAAAAGTAGTGATTCTTTACATCGTGTATCAGCCTTCGGCTTTGGCGGTAAGATTCACTTAATTGGTCATATTTTTTCTCCTGAAAGCGCAACAGATTTTCCATTTGAGAAGTCTTAAACATAAGATCGACATTGGACTGGATCTTTCTGGTCAGAATAAAGTTTATAATACTCAGAAAAGCGAGACATATGAAAAGAATATTAAAAAATGTGGTATCCTCACGGTATATGATCTTAAGAGGGATCATGCAGGATATAATTCAAAGTTCTAAAAAAAGTTCTAAAAATACTGTTTTATTCTGTGTTATTTGGTGTTTTATAGTTTGAGATAAGAAATAAAAAAGCCCATATTAACAAGGGTTGAGAAGAGTTTAACATAAACCAATAATATAGGAATTTAGTTCGGGACGTAGAAGTCGCGTGTTCGAATCACGTCACCCCGATTATTTTATGCCCTATTCTACCTTTTTTCTACCCGTTTCCGTTTATTCCCGCGAGTAATGAGGAAAATGATCATGCTTGCATGAATCATTTGACGAATACCGCGATTACAGGGAACATATGGAACCGAATATACGCTGGACCGACCGTATATACTCACAGGAACCGGAATGGTCCGGAAATGTATATGGTTTCTTTAATCGTGTTTCCGCTAAGCTTGTGCTCGACCTTAAAAAGCCATTTAAGCTTGTCGACTAGGTGCGTGTGGATGAAACCCCTATGCATGATGCAGTCAGGGAAGCTCTTGTAAACTGCCTTGTTAATACGGATTTCTATCAGCCTTGGGGCGTGATCATAGAGAAATATCCGGATATGATTACGCTTGCTAATCCGGGAACGATCATAGCCGGTAAGAATCAGATGCTGAAAGGCGGGATTTCACAGCCAAGAAACAAGGGTTTGTTCAAGATGTTCAATCTTTTAGGCTATGGAGAGCATGCGGGATCGGGTGTGCCGGATATCTTCCAGGCTTGGAAGGATGCAGGACTTGCTGCTCCTATGGTTGAAGAGTTATTTGGAAATGGTAATCCGGATCGAACGATACTGACACTTCCGCTAGAATCAAACTTAGGCACTAACTTAGGCACCGGTGACGAAGCTAGTGACGAAGCTAGGAAAAAGAGCATTATTGAATATTGCCGAGAACCCAAATCAAAAGCTGAAATACAACAGTATTTTAACATAAGTTCTGAACGCTATGTACGCCAGGAATTATTAAAACCGCTGCTTGAGGAGGGACTCTTGGTAAGGACTATACCTGAGAAAACCAATAGCCCAAATCAGAAGTATATTAGTAAGCTGAAATGAAGACACCCATATCAGGCCGTAGTTAATATAATATAATTGTTGAATCGGATTATAATAATCAGTATAATTAAAAACAGTGAGCAAGGCTGTCCACTGGAGATATAGGTGTTATTCTCAATAGATGATGTTCGAGAAATTGAGATTTTGCAAAAGATTTAGCTAATTTTTACTTGACAAACGGAGATATAGTGACAATGCTTAACAGACAGACAGACAGACAGACAGACAGACAGACAGACAGACAGGATATCCTTCGGTAGATAAGCCCTGGCTGAAATACTATCGTGAGAATGCCGAAAAAGAAGCGAATGAAATTCCGGAGAATAAGACAGTATGGGATGTGATCGAAGATAGCTTAAAAAAGCATATGGACATTCCTGCGCTGGAATACTTCGGAAGATCAATCTCCAGAAAAGAGTTCATAGATAATGTCTATTTGTGGGCTAAAGCATTTAAAGCATTGGGAGTTAGAGAAAACGAGATTGTTGCGTTTTACGGTCCATTTATGCCGGATATCTGTTATATGGCTTTGGCATTGAATCATATTGGTGCATGTCCATATTTCCTGAAGCTGGCAATAAGCCCGGAGGCCTTGGCGGAGGAAACAGCAGAGTGTAAGATCGCAATCGTTTTTGACCAGATGTGGGAGAAAGTGAAAGGGGAGTTTACCAAGGAACGATTTGAAACTGTTATTGTGGCAAAAATCACGGATGCGATGTCCGCTCCTAAAAAACAAATAGTATCTGCTTTATCAGGACTTAAGGGCAAGACTAAGATCCCTAAGGAAAAGAAGTATTTATCGATCCGCGAGGCGAGGAAACTTGCCGGTGGGTATGATGGCGAGTTAAGGGCTGATTTTGTCCGGGAAAGAAATACTTTTATCACATCATCCAGCGGAACTACGGTAGGTGGTGTCGTAAAAGGTGTTGTCGCAACGAATGAATCAGTATTAACACAGCTATCAATGGCGGATGCTTCGGGCTGCCAATATTTTAAAGGTGAAAGATGCCTGAATCACTTTCCGCCCACTGCAGCAACGTCTCTTAATATCCTGTTTTTGTTGCCGCTGTATCGGGGGATGACGATTGTTATGGATCCCCGGGTTTCGGAAAAGGATTTTTACAGGCAGCTCACAAAGTATCATGTGAACGTGGTTTGTTCTACCGGAAGTGCATGGGAAGCTTTTTTTAACAGACTGGATGCAGAAATCCGAAGAGGACGCTGCTTTGATTTCTCATACATTAAAGCCTGGGTGGTCGGAGGAGAAGGTACAGATTCGAAGAAATTTATCAGATGGCAGGAGATCTTGAGGAAAACCGGTTCTGACAGAGGCTTGGCAAGCGCCTATGGCTCGTCGGAAGTTTTTGCCTCGGCTTGTTCAGAGTGGGAACATGTAAGATATGATTTTAGTAAGCCCATTATGAGCATAGGGATCCCTTTTGCGGGCCTTAATGTAGGTGTGTTTGATCAAAACGGAAATGAACTTGGATACAATCAGAGGGGCGAGCTGAGAATAAAGAGTAATTCAATAATGAAGGGGTATTACAACAAACCGGAGTTGACTGCAAAGACAAAGGTAAACGGATGGATATGCACCGGAGATCTAGCAGAGATAGATGAAAAAGGGTTTGTTTATATATGGGGAAGATTAAAGGATACAGTCGGGACACCGGATGGTCGAATCATTTATTTATTTGATATAGCAAACAGGATAAAAGAAAAAGAATATATAAATGACGCAATTGTGCTCGATAAATCATCCGATACCGAATCTGTGGATCTGGTGGCACATATAGTGTGGGATGAGTCGGTTAAGGAAGAAGACAAAGAAAGAAATCTTATTGATCTGACGGAATACATTAAACAATATGAACCGTCAGTCAACCTGAACACGTTTGCCTTTCATGACGTGATGTTACCATATTCGCCTACTACGCTGAAGAAAGACAAAAACAGGATGGCAAATCAGAAAGAAGGTTTCGTACAGGTAATCGACGGGAAGATCATCAAAGATATTTAAGAAAAAACAAATATTGACTGTAAAGCGGTTATTTCTTTTTTCATTTTATACGATTCCAATGTGCTGATGAATTCACGTGTTAATTTGTTGCACTTTTCGGGCTATAGGTGTATTATGATTTCAAAGGAGTAATCGCTATGCCTAATATAAAACCAGTATCAGATTTAAGAAATTACACAGAAGTATTAAAAGAAGTTGATGTTACCAGCCGTGTTTATCTCACGAGAAACGGTCATGGGGAATATGGTATTCTTACTATGGCCGAAATTGATGAACTCGATAGATACAGGGATGCATATACTCTGTTTTCAAAGCTTCAAAAAGCAGAAGAAAGGGCAGAGAAAGAAGGCTGGATCGATGCCGATGATCTTGAAAAGGAACTGGGGGTAAAGTAGTTTTGAGGTACAAATTAAAGTATTCCCCGGATGCAAGTGATAAGCTCAAAGACTTAAAAAGTCAGATTACCGCATCAAATGGCAAAGATACAGCTAATAAAATCCTCTCTAAAATATTGACAGGAATCAGGGGACTTCAGGATAATACTGAGACGGGAACATCTGTTGAGGCAATGCTTGGAATTCCGTCTCCGTATAGATTTTTGCATATAGAAAGAAATTACGCATTTTACAGAATAGAAAAAAATGTCATATACATCACAGATATATATGACGAACGCGAAGGTTAGGCTATGGAAAACAATGTTTTAACAGGGTATCCGCATATTGATAATGTTCATAAAGCTTATTTCGGAGAAAAAGGCAAGGAACAGATCGATGTTAATAAAACGATGTACCGATATTTAATGGAAAAAACCGCTAAATATGATGGTACTGCGATATCATTTTATGGAAGGGAAATCTCTTTTACAGAGTTTAAAAGAAATATTCAGCTATATACTCAGTCTTTATATAATATTGGGTTAAGACCAAATAATAGAGCTGTATTCTTATTACCTTCTATGCCGGAAACATATTATATGTTTTATGGTTTAGATAAACTTGGTGTAAGTAGAAATATTGTTGATTTAAGATCTTCATTAGATGGTATAAAAAAATATATTAATGATGCTGAATCTGATACGCTATTCTGTATGGATAGTTATAGTTCTAAAAATCTTAAAGAGATATTAGAACAGACAAGTGTAAAGAAAGTAGTTATATTAAACTCACCAATAGAATCAATTAAAAGCAGACCGGTTCGAATGATTGGATCCGGTGTTATTTGGGTTAATAAATTTGGATATAGATCTTTAGGTGAAAAAATTATTACACCAAGTGATTTCTTAAGTGCCGGAGCTGATCCGATCAATGAAGATATTGAAGCTCCATATGTAAAAGATGCTACTACATTATATTTACATACATCCGGAACTATGAAGGCTCCTAAGACAGTTATGTCTACGGATGAATGTCAAAACTTCCACGCTGCTCAATATGAAAAGTCTTTACTTGGTTTCAAAGAAAAAGATCGATTCCTGGCAGTTATGCCACCCTGGATTTTCTACGGACTTATGGCGTTCCATATGCCATTATCATTAGGTATGACGGTATGCCCTGTTCCGGATCCGAATTCTGTACCATTTGATGAAATGTTCCTGGAAGTAAAACCCAATGTCACGGCCGGTGTTCCAAACCACTATATTTCTTTACTGGAAAGTAAAAAAATCTCTGATACGACTGATTTAAGTTATGGTAAAGTTTATGCTTGTGGCGGAGCTGCGATTAACGATGAAAAACTGGATGAGGTAAACGAATTATTATTATCACATGGATCCCAGGGCCCGATAAACCCCGGTTATTCATTTAGTGAAAATAGCAGTGTGGGTACTGCTAACCAGGGTAAATATTTCAAAAAAGGCAGTGTAGGTATTCCTTTACCGGACATTGAAGTAATGGTTGTTGATCCTGTTACCCGTGAACCATTGAAGTATAATGAAAAAGGTGTTATCTGTCTGAGGGGTGCTTTAATGAAAGGCTACCTTAACGATGAAGAAGAAACCAACAAAGTATTATTTGAGCACGATGGTAAGATGTGGGCTTATTCAGGAGACATAGGATATGTTGATGAAGAAGGATTTGTATTCATTCAAGGCAGAATAAAAGATTTAATTACTGACAAAGATGGTTTTAAGATCAATCCGAATGAAATTGAATCAACTGTTTGTACTCATCCTGAAGTTAAGAACTGTATTGTTATCGGTGTTAAAGATAAAAGATACATTGAAGGTGATAGGCCTATAGCGTTCATTGAACTTAAACATAAAAACAGATCTCGTGCAGAAGAACGTCATATTGTGAAAGAGATCAAGAGCATCTGCGAACAGAGATTATCTTCATATTACAGACCTTATGCTTATTATTTGGGTGATATTTTATACACCGCGATGATGAAAGAAGATCGTAATGCAATGAGAAATGAGTTTGAAAATGAAGAAAGCCTGCGCTCTGGAAAAAGATCAGCAGGTGGATCCCACATATACAAGTAAAAACGAGGCTGAAAAATGCACTATCGGTTCGGAATACTCAATCTTTTCAAAAACAGCTCTTTATCCTGTCTTTTTTTGCGTTTTTCTTCTTTGTATTTTAGTAGTTCTTTTATGATGCAGACACTGTCAGGTGATACTTTAATACCACATAAACTATCCATAACTTCATCCGGAGATGGTATTTTACCATGATATCTTGAAGTTATAATGGCTTGTTCATCATAACTGTTGCTGGAATCCTTCATTATTTCATATAAGAACTCATTACCGGTTTCTATTTCGCTTCGCTTATAAATACCTTTAGCTTCAATTAATTCCCATTTTAAAGATGCAAGTATATCTCGTAATTCTAATGTTTTTTCTATCTTTTCACCAAGCGGAACACCTTCATAAGAAATATTTTTACCTACGATTGCTTTATAGTCCTTGCATTCATAATCCAGCGCTATTGGAATAATATCGGCACCGGTTTTGATTGCCATTTCTATTGCTCCGGTAAATAATTCTCCTACAACCTTGTTCTCATGAATGTTCCATGCACCCTCCGGATAAATCCAAAGTGCTCCACCTTGTTTTAAGAATCGGATACAGCCTTCTAAACAATTATGTCTGTCTTCTTTATATTGTCTGTCTGTATCAACTGCTATATAACCCTGACCACCAAAGAATATCATTGAATCATTACGATATCCCTCACCAGGATCTCCCCAAACAACATAAGCATCTTCACCAATAGCAAGTGAAAGTGTTTCTAAATCATAACGACCAATATGTGTACATGCATATATTCTTGGTTTGTCTGTTTTGACTCTGTCATCCCTTACTTTTTTATATGAGATACCTTTAACTTTTAATTCCACTTTTAGTAAGGCATGAAAAAGTCCATGGATTTTTCTTCTTAATCCGATATTTTTGTAAGGAACATTATGTTTAATATTGTAGTCTCTTTCTCTGCGATAATATTCGGAAAGATTATCAATACTTAGTTTTCGCTTTTGAAAATAATTTAACTTCTTAAACTCTTCCATAACCAAGACCTCTCCACGCTGTTAGTATAGCATTCATCAATATTTTTGACAAATTTGTTGTTACCTAAATGGATTCAGTGTATAATGTAAATACCACTTGGTTTAGCCCATTTTCATGAGTACATTTTTACTTGACAAACGGAGATATAGGGACAATGCTTGACAGACAGACAGACAGACAGACAGACAGACAGACAGGTGAATTGACGGGATACCCGTCCATTGACCGCCCATGGTTAAAATACTACAGAATTCGTCCGGAGGAAATTGCTTATCCGAACAAGACTCTGTATCAGTTTGTGTGGGATAACAACAAAGATCATCCGAAGGATATTGTCTTTGATTATTTTGGCAGAAAAATCAATTATCAAACTTTCTTTGACGAGGTGGAGAAGACGGCAAGGGCTTTGCTTGCCATGGGGATAAAAGCGGGAGATATTGTCACAATCATGTCGATGCATACTCCTGAGACGATCTACACAATGTACGGGCTAAATTATATAGGGGCTGCGGCAAACTTTGTATATCCGACTCTGACCGAAAAATGGCTGCTTCAGACTATTGAAAATACAGGATCGAAAGCGTTATTCATTTTGGATGCAGTGCTTGAGAAAAATGCCGGGATCGCAAAAAAGGTGACAATCCCGATCATTGTATTAAAAGTAGAGGAATCCATGCCCTTGTCTGTAAAAATCGGCTATCGGCTGAAAAAGAAAAAGTCTGATGTAACATGCACAGATCAGGGAAACATCGATTATCAAAGCTTTTTGGAAAAAGGACAAAGCAAGCAGCTGACCGCTCCTGCTTCGGATTCTGCCGCTCTTGCAGTGATCGTCTATACAAGCGGGACGACAGGAGAGCCCAAAGGCGTCTCTTTAAGCAGTGATTGTATCAACAATATGGCAATACAGGACATAAACGGCACGGTTGAAGCTATGCGCGGAGAGACATGTCTTTTGATCCTACCGCCGTTTATCGGCTTTGGCGTCACACAGATTCACATATTAGTGAGTGCAGGGATTGTAAGTATTTTGCAGATCGTTCTTGAAGCTGAAACGATTATTGACAGACTTTTTAAAGACAGACCATATGTTTTTTTGACCGGACCGGCATTAGTATCTGCTTTTCTCAACCATAAACCGGGGAATTTGAGCAATTTAAAGTATTTCATCGGTGGAGGCGGTGCGATTACCGGGCAACAGACTGCCCAAATCAATGAATTACTTGCGAAATGTCATTCAACAGCGACCTATTCTAACGGATATGGAATGACGGAAGCGTCCTCACTTTTGTGTGCCAGCGCCAATGAGATCAGCAAACCCGGAAGTGTGGGGATTCCCATTCTTGACACGGTAGTAAAGATTGTCGATCCGGATACAGGGAAAGAACTTACGTATGGGGAAACGGGAGAGCTGCAGTTTCACTGTCCGCATCTGATGATGGGATACTACAAAAACAAAGAGGCAACGGATGAAATCATTTATACGGATCCGGACGGAAAGAAATGGATCCGGACAGGCGATCTGGGAACGGTGGATGAGGACGGATTCGTCTTTATTACCGGGCGTATGAAGCGCATTTACGTGACGAGAAGCAAAGATAATATGGTTTTGAAGCTCTTCCCGCAGCACATGGAAGAAGTGTTAATGGAGGTGGAAGAGATTGCGGAGTGCGGAGTGGTTGTGAGTGAGGAGAAAAAGCGGATACACATCGGAATTGCTTTTGTAGCCCCGAAGGATTGGAGCCGATTTAAAGATGGCACCAAACAGGAAGCACTGCGTAAGAAACTGTTTGCGCATGCACGGGCGAACCTTCCGGAACATATGTGGCCGGCAGAAATCCATATCATCGAAAAAATGCCCGTAACCGCAAGCGGAAAGATTGATTATCGGGAGTTGGAGAGGATGTATCAAAATGAAAAGCCAGATACTGAATTAATTGTATGATAAAAGAAACCGGGAAGCAAAAGAACATGAAAGATCATAACCAGGAGATTTCGCAAGAAAAAATGGCTGATGGTAAAAGCTTCTGGCATGGGGCAAATATTGAAACAGAAAACAATAAAACGAAAGATTAGTGTTAGAGGCGGGGTGCGGACATACTGAAGGAGTATCTGGAAGCCCACAGGAAGGAGGTAGTTGATATTATGACACAGTTATATGACAGAGAAAGAGAAATGAGGCTGTACGTTGAAGAAATGAAGCAGGACGCAGCAAAAAAGAGCACTCTTGATGCTATTAAAAAGCTTATGAAAAAATTGAAAATGAGCGCAAAAGAGGCAATGGACTTTTTAGAAATAGCGCCGAAAGATCAGAAAACCTATCTTCCTATGCTGAAAAAAGGATGATATGCAGTAAAAAGATATTAACATAAGAATCCGGAGAATAGATAATAAAGTAGATTATTCATATAATATGTTTTAGTCATGGGGGCTGCCTGCGAAGGCAGCCCTGTTCAATTATGCAGGTTTACTTATTGTGCAGGCAGCATCAGATTGTTCCGGAAGTATTCCAAGCGGTCTTTTTGGGGATAACTGTTCCATTTTTTATCAGCCATGTGTTGAAACCCAAATAGGCCAGCATAAAGGCCGGGAACAGCCATACGCGGTTGAAGGGGACCAGATCGCCAAGAAAAATCCTTTATATCTTTCCAGAAGCCGATATGGCTTATGGATTCCATCAGCAGAAAAGCAGTCATAACAGCATAGGTTATATACTCCCTTTTTCGTATCCTTTTCTCTTTGGAAGTGTAATTCTGCTTGGTTGCTTCTATTCCGTGTACCTTATCGGCTATGGCTGAATCGCGCACGCTTTCTGCGGGTTTTAGTTTCTGCTCGTTCTTCAGTAACACTCCGTTTTTCATTATCAGGCTGCTGTTCTCGCTTAATAGCAATTGATTGTGTTCCCGGGTGTCCGACAGCTCTGTTCTGAGATTGGCTATTACTGATGTCAGTTCTGTTTTCTCTGATGAGAGCTGCTGTATCCTTTCCGTCTGCAGGCGTATCGTTTCCGACTGTTTTTGTATCAATAAGTCCTGCGGCTGCGGGGGATCTGTGGTCTTGCGATTTGCCCGGGAAGGAGATACCTAGCGGTCAGGTATCAACAAATCCGGGAAGAAATGAAGACGGCACGTTATACCGATTTCAAATGCTGATGTTCGAATCAGCGGCATGTCACAGGCGCGTAGATATTTGTTTACAAATATTCTTTTATATGCTGCAGCTGATGAACAGGAAGAATATTATCGAATAAGGTCAGATTCCGAAGGAAGAGTTATTTGTTATCTTCCAGAGGGATATTATTCAATAACAGCCGATCACTTGGGAATACGTGGAGGGAACTATAGTATTGGAGATATGGATAATCGTGGAATATGGAGAAATGGATTGAAAAGCGGTGAAACTACGATTATCATGACATTGAAAACATATGCTAGCATAAATAATACACAGGAGAATGTATTTCAGATAATAGGATCTGATGGAAACTATGTTGATGGTGCTACTATAAGATTTTATCAAGGATGGGGGGATGTAAATCAAGCAGGGTTTGTACAAGAAGTAATTGGCGATGACTTTTATTATGCCTGGGGACGAGCTGCAATAGATTTACCTGCGGGGGCATACATCGCAAGAATTTCAAAAGAAGGATTTCAAAAGAAGGATATGATAATGGTAGATCTGCAAAAAGATATTAAAGAATCTCTTTTATTGAAACATATTATTCAGGGGTTTAAGAAACTGGAAAAGAAAATACGTATGCATCATATTATCATTATGATCTTTTTTTTCATAATGATAATATTTCCATTTGTATATAGAGGTATATGGATAAAAGGAGAAGAAAAGC
>Ga0310697_10006793_pt1 | contig 10816 bp, 7 predicted proteins | sample 172DNAGHGlowgp2_FD_203883 | JGI IMG/M metagenome (GOLD analysis project Ga0310697, IMG submission 203883) | Sheep rumen microbial communities from Palmerston North, Manawatu-Wanganui, New Zealand - 1728 DNA GHGlow gp2 (v2) (version 2) | ecosystem: Host-associated > Mammals > Digestive system >...
CACTGAAGGGTCGCATCCATTTATCTTCAAGATGTTCACCAGCACGAAGAATTTCTCTCCATCCTTTGGAGGACGCACCGTGCCTTCTATCACATCTCCTGTCTTCAGTCCGTAGTGCTTCACTTGAGCCTGGTTCACATACACGTCGTCGGGCGAAGCCAGATAGTTGTAGTCTGAAGAGCGAAGGAATCCATAGTTGTCGATGATTTCGAGCACACCTGTGATGGTGATGATATTGCTGAAGTCGTACACTTTCTGCTTTGGCACCTCCACAACCGGAGTCACTGGTGCCTCTGTGCGAGTCGTGTTGACAGTAGGGTTCAGATTGTTGTAGTTCTTGAAGAATTCCATCGGACTGCGTCCTGTCACCACTTCTTCTGCTGGAATGTCTTCCAAAATAATGAAATCGGATTCTTCGTCGTCGTAGTTTGAGAGCATGTTGCTCATGTCTCCAATCTTGTTGTTCATGTCGTTTTCTTGGTAATTCTCAGCATCAGCATTTGGCTCTATTCTTGCGGGTTGCACATTGCTTGCTTTCTCCATGCCATTTGCTGAGCTGCTTGCAGATGTCGTTCCATCCATGCTCGACATTTCCTGAATGATGAAATCCGACTCTGCTTCGTTGTTATCCTTGTTGTTATCTTCTTCTATGAAATTGAGTTGAGCTTCCTGCACATCGCTCTTGCTTTCCTGCTCAGCCTCTTTTTCCAGTGTTTTCTTGCTTTTCTGTCCAGGCTTTCTGCCTCTTTTCTTAGGTGCCTCGGCCGCTGTTTCCTCGGCTTTTTCCTCATTGCTTTCTTGAGCAGCGGCAGCCTTTTCACTCTCTTGCGCTTGGCTCATCAATGCCTTTTCCTCGTCGGAAAGAGAACCAAACAGTGAACTGTCCACGCTTCTCATCACGGTCTTGTCCACCTTCTTTGCCTTCTCTTGGTTGGCTGTGTAAACGCGATCCACTTTCTGGATTCGGGTGCGCTTTCTCGAAGCCGTGGATTGGGTGGTAGTTTTCTCTGCGGCAGCTTTTGCCTGCTCCTCCAGAATTTCGTACACCAAGTCTCGCTCGCCCAAGCCGTTGCTGTTGATTTTGTATTCATCAGCAATTTCGCGCAATTCATCAAGTGTCTTGCCTGTAAGTTGTTCTTTGTTGTATTGTTGCATATAATTGAATGTGTATTGATTCTAAGGGATACATTAGATAGTAATTATCACGCTGAACCCACATGATGCGGCTGACGTGCACTACATGCACATAGCACGGCGGTTCAATTCCTCATCGATGAATCTTTTCGTCTGATTGTTTTTGTTGAAAATAGATGAATATGTAAACTGTGGTACTTGCTTTGTTATCCCCATCTTCGTTTGAATATTTTCTGTGAGCAAATCTCTCACTTCAAATAACGCTTTTCAATCCCTCGAAAAGGATGCTCGCACAGGATTCAATAAACTATAAAAACGAAGTTTTTGAAATGGGTAAATTGGGGCTTTGGGAATGCCTGAAGAATTCTTCCCAAAAGAATTTTCTCTAAAAACAATGCAAAATTACGCTTTTCCCGTGAAACTACCAAGGGATAGAGCGGAAAATGCGATATTTTTTTTCTGAAGAATTGTTTGGACAGGGTTTTTGCGGGCGATGGAGAGGACTTTCACAAGTTCTTGTTGATTTCGTCGATGTAGTTGAGCACATCGTCCTTGCCCGTTTTTGATGTGGCACTGGTGATGAAATGCGGTGGCAGTTCTTCCCACATCTCGCCCAGCACATTCAGGTATGCCTTCACCGAGCTTTGGATTTTCTGCCTTGAAATCTTGTCTGCCTTCGTGAAGATGATGGCGAAAGGCACTCCGTTCTCCCCAAGGAACTGGAAGAAATCGAGGTCTTTCTGCTGGGGTTCGTGGCGTATGTCGATGAGGACGAAGAGGCAGGTGAGTTGTTCCCTTTCGAGCACATAGTGGCTGATGAGGTTCCACAGTTTGTCCATCTCGCGCTTGCCTCGCTGTGCAAATCCGTAGCCCGGCAAATCGACGAGGTACCACTCCTTATTTATAATAAAATGATTCACCAGCATGGTTTTGCCTGGAGTGGAAGAAGTCATTGCCAATTTGTTTCTGCCTGTCAGCATATTGATAAGGCTCGACTTGCCCACGTTCGACCTTCCGATGAAAGCATATTCAGGAAGGTCTGTCTGAGGACACATGTCAGCTCTCGGGCTGCTGCATTGGAATTCTGCTGAATTGATAATCATATCTTATTAGTATTATTCTCAACCACGAATTTCACGAATTATACGAATTTGTATAAATTATTTATTCATATTTCACGAACCAAAAATGCTGGCATTTTTTAATTAGAGAAATTTGATAAAATGAAATCTGATATTCGTTAAATTCGAGTAATTCGTGGTTAAAATAGATTGAAATCGCACCAAGTTTATTATCACTAAATGAATTTGCTATAATTGTTTTATTCCATCTCGCTCAGTTCCAGCCAGCGCATTTCCTTCTCGTCGAGTTCGTCTTGGAGGATGGGAAGCCGTTTCGACATCTGCGTGATTTGCTCCACGGAAAGTTTGCCGCTGCTTAGTCCTTCCTCGATGCTTCGCTTTTCCGCCTCCAGCATGGCGAGGTCCTTCTCGAGTTGCTCAAATTCCTTCTTCTCCTTGTAGCTCATCTTGCGCTTGCGCTGCGTGCCGTCTCGGTTCATGTTCTTTGTGTCGGATGCAGAGGAAGCGGGTGCATTGGTTTTCGATGCCTTCCGCATGGCCTCCTCTTCCTCCTTCTTGGCACGGTATTCGCGGTAGTTGCCAGGGAAGTCCTTCACCCGTCCATCGCCTTCGAACACGAGGAGGTGGTCCACCACTTTGTCCATGAAATAGCGGTCGTGGCTCACCACAATGAGGCATCCCTTGAACTTGGCAAGGTAGTCCTCCAAGATTTGCAGCGTGATGATGTCGAGGTCGTTGGTGGGCTCGTCGAGGATGAGGAAGTTGGGAACTTTCATCAGCACCGTGCAGAGGTAGAGTCGGCGTTTCTCGCCTCCGCTGAGCTTGCCCACGTAGTTGTATTGCTGCTCGGGTTCGAAGAGGAAATGCTGCAAGAACTGACTCACGGAAAGTCGTTGCCCATTGCCCATATCGACCACTTCGGCAATGTCGCGCACCATGTCAATCACCTTGGCGTCGTCGCGGAACTCTATGCCGTCCTGGCTGTAGTAGCCGAAGCGCACTGTCTCGCCTATGTCGAAATGTCCCTCGTCGGGTGCCAGCTCGCCCAGCAGGAGCTTGATGAAGGTGGATTTGCCCGTGCCATTATTGCCTGCGATGCCCATCTTCTCATAGCGCGAGAAACTATAGTTGAAGTCTTTCAGAATGGTTTTCTCTCCGAATGCTTTCGACACGTGCTCTGCCACGAATATCTTCGAGCCGATGTATCTGTTGCCCATTTCCAGGCGCACCTGCTGCTCGTCGATTCTGCGCTTTGCCACTTTCTCCAGCTCGTAGAAAGCCTCTTCGCGATAGCGTGCCTTGTGGCCTCGTGCCTGTGGCATGCGTCGCATCCATTCCAGCTCCGTGCGGTAGAGGTTGTTAGCCCTCACGATTTCCTCCCGCGCTTGGTCCAGCCGTTCCTGCCGCTTCTGTAGGTAGTAGGAGTAGTTGCCCTCGTAGCGGTAAATGGTGGAATTGTCCATTTCGATGATGGAGTTGCACACGCGGTCGAGGAAGTAGCGGTCGTGTGTCACCATGAGCAGGCTGGCTGTGGTGCGGCTCAGGTAGGTTTCCAACCATTCAATCATCTCCACGTCTAGGTGGTTGGTAGGCTCGTCGAGGATGAGCAGGTTGGGTTCGTTCTCCAGCACGCGAGCCAGTGCCACTCGCTTCACCATGCCTCCCGACAGCTGCTTCATCTGCTGGCTCATGTCGGTGATTTTCAGTTGCGTGAGAATCTGCTTGGTGCGGAGTTCGTTGGCATGTCCCAGGCAGATGTCGCCCACGGTGAGTTCTCCGTCGTAGGAGAGAGTCTGCTCCAGGTAGCCCACTTTCAGACCGTTTCGGAAAACCATCTTCCCGCCTTCGTAGCCTTCGATTCCAGCGATGATACTGAGCAGCGTGGATTTTCCTGTGCCGTTCTTGGCAATGAGTCCTATGCGCTCGCGCTCGCCTACAGTGAAGGTGATGTCGTGGAAAAGGACTCTGTCGCCGATGCGCTTCGTCAGCCCCATCACTTCGAGGTATGGATTTACTTGTGCCATGTGCTGCGTTGAATTGTTTTTGCAAAGATACGAAAGTTTTCCGAGATTGCAAAAGGGGGATGGGGTGAATGGGATGGATGGGCTTAATGGGCTTAATGGGCTTAATGGGGCGGTAGTGGTGCAGCGGAAGTTTTCCGTTGATGCAGCGCAAGTTTTCTGACGGCTCGGCACGAGGCTTCTGATGGTGCGGAGCGAGTTGTGAGGGTGCAGCGCAAGTTTTGTGAGGGTGCAGCATGGGCAAATGCTGATACGTTGGAGGCAAGTTGGTTGCGCAGTTGGAGGCAGGTCAGTTGCGCAGATGGGAGCAGGTTGGTTGCGCAGATGGAGTCGTTAAGGTTAAAAACCAAAAGGGAGTCGGGCTAATTTGATGGTCCTCACGGACTGTTTTGACGATGCAAAGATATGCAATTTCTTTTGAAGTTTAACACCTAAAGTGTTAAAAACTTTTATGATTTAACAATAATTAAGAGTCGCAAGCGGAAAACTGCCCAGATGGTTATTGAATTGACAATTACCCATGAACAACACATCTGCTGACATTTGGTTGCTGACATATTTCAATTATTTGGACTATTCAAAATCAGGCACCTCAAAAACGTTACAAAGTTACAGAGTTACAAAATTACAATACCCTATATTGGGGGTAGTGGCGGCGGGCGGAAAAAATAAGGGACGTATTTTTAATTATATATAATATATATATTATATATAATTAATTATTATAATAATATTAATAAATTACCAAATTAAAACTATTTTAACATTTATCTCTCTTACTACCTTCCTTCTCTTCTACTCCAATCATCCATCCAGTTGGGTTCTCCTTCCATTCCAACAAAAACATCAAAACTCGAAAACTAAAATGTAGCTTTGTAATTTTGTAACTCTGTAACTTTGTAACTTTGTAACGTTTTTACAGATTGATTTGGGGTTGAAAAGATAAGGTGGATGAAAGGTGAGGGGAAAGGTGAATATTTTTATGAAAATAATCGATAAAACTATTGTTTTCAACGTGGAATTTTCGTATATTTGCATTGTCTTAGAGGGGTTATAAGACAGGGCGCAAAAGTCGTGGGAATCACGTTGTTGAAACATCATTATATCATGAAGATTATAGGAAAAAAACAATGGGAAATTTTGCTGCTCGTGCTGTTGGCAATGGTGCAGGTGCCAGCGGAGGCGAAGGGCAGTTGGAAAGAGTATGCAGCCAATGCACAGGAGGTTCGGTATGTGGGACGTATCGATGAGTCGGTGCAGGGAATGGTGCAATACGACTGGGTGGGCACTTACTTCGAGACGGAGTTCACAGGGGGCACGTTCGAGGTGAAGATTGCCGATGCCGGTACCACCTATTATAATGTGTTTGTAGATGGGCAATGGGTGCGGAAATTCCCTGTGGGGCAGAAGGATGCGCAGTGGCTCACGCTGGCTAAGGGGCTAAGCAAGGGCAAGCACACTGTGCGTCTGCAACGATGCACGGAAGGCGAATATGGCACGACTCAGATTTCGGGGTTCCGCGTGGCTGCCAAAGGTGTGCTGACTCGTCCTGCCGACCGGAAGCGCTTCATCGAGGTGTATGGGGATTCCTACACCTGTGGCTATGGTACGGAGGCTGCCAAGGCAAGCGATCGCTTCAGCGTGGATACGGAGAATTGCGACCAGGCTTACGGATGCATCATCGCTCGCTATTTCGATGCGGACTATGCACTCACGGCACATTCGGGGCAGGGATTCGTGCGCAACTGGGGCGATGCGAAGCAGGTGTCGGATGAGAACATGAGTCATCGTGCCCTGAGGGTGATGGACAAGGATGCGAGCAAGGCGTATGCTTTCAATCGGCATCGTCCCGACATCGTGCTCATCAACTTGGGTACGAACGACTTCTCGCCTGTTGCCATTCCCACTCCTGAGCAATATGCGGGTGCATACGTGAAATTGATTCAGACGCTGCGTGAGCACTATGGCGAGGTGCCAGTGCTATGCATCGAGCCTCATTCTGCCAATGCCTATCTGCATACAGCCTTGCAGGAGGTGCAAAGGAGAACCGTGGGGATGCCAAAGGTGTTCTTTGCGAATTCATTGCAGAACATGGTGACGGAGCAGTACGACATGGGTGCGGACTGGCATCCGAACTATCAAGGGCAACGAAAGATTGCCTCTTGCCTCATTCCTCAGATTTCCGCCATCATGAGCTGGGCGTTGGAGGATAAGGTGATTAAGTAAGCTAATACATATATTTTTTGGAAAAATGATGAGCCTCATGCGACAAGTTCTCATGGGGCTTGTTGTTTTTGTCGCATACATATAGAATGAAAAAAATGAGGCTTTTGTGATGGGGACAATGGGAATGACATAAATTTGCACCGCTGAAAAGCATAGTGAGAGTTACTTTTTTATGTCAGAACAAAATATTTTTTCGTGTAAAGACTACAAGAAGGTTTTCTCAGACTTCACGCTTCACGTTCTCCTCCTCTCGGGGAGGATGGGAGGGGACTTTAAAAAAAATGGGTTCTGTGGAGAATTGGGTGAGAAAAAATGTTTACCTTTGCCGATGAATCGTGTCATTTTTTTCAAAATTACGGATGATGGGCATTTGGACTGATGCATATAGCAAGATTCTTAAGGCAATGAAGAGATTTGTTGCTCTTGTGGTGGTGTATTTTGTTGGTGCATCAGTGGGAATGGGACAGGGCATGGAATCCTTACACAATGGTTCTGATGCTATGCCTGTGCAGTCTTCTGCAACGGGTGCTGGACTGGTTATCAACGAGTTGATGCAATCGAATATTGATTGTATCATGGACGACATCAATGAGTTTCCTGATTCGTGGGTGGAATTATTTAATACAGGAACCGACCCTGTCAATATAGCGGAATACAAAATTGGTATCACACGAGCTGACTCTGCGGCTTGGATGCTACCTAACAGAATGGTTGGTCCGAAACAATATGTGCTGGTGTTTTGCGACAAAGTGGGGAAGGGTATGCACACCGATTTCCGCCTTGACTCTGGGAAGGGTGGGGCTGTGTATCTGTTTAGGAATGGAGAGGTGGTGGATGAAGTGACAGACATGAAGAAGCAGCCTTCGCCCAACGTGGCTTTTGGCAGGGTTACAGACGGTGCTGATGATTGGGGGTATCAGTTGGAGGCTTCTCCTGCCAAGGCGAACACACAGGGCGTTTCCGACGTGGTTTTGGGTCAGCCTGTTTTCAATATACCAGGAAAAGTTGTCGAAGGGAATGAGTTTCTGAAACTTGAGTTGAGCTTGCCAGATGATGCGCCTGAGGGTACGGAGATTCGATATACGTTCGATGGAAAAGAACCTACCAGAACGAGTCCAAAGTATGTTTCACACTTGACTTTCAACACAACAAAAGTGGTGAGGGCAAAACTGTTTTGTGATGGATGTATAAGCTCAAGGTCTGTGACACATTCCTATATATTTTTTCCACGTGAATTGACCTTGCCAGTGGTGTCGCTTGTTACGGATGACAAATATCTCAATGACTCCAAAATCGGCATTTATGTCAGTGGGAATTATCAAAGTGGAAAGGAAAATTTCAAGTTCGATTGGCGCAGACCTGTCAATATAGAATTGTTTGAGGGAGAGGGTGAGGATACTGTCATCAACCAATTGTGCGAGATGAGGATTCAAGGTGGGGCATCGCGTGGCTGCCAACTCAAATCGCTCGCTGTATATGCCAACAAGCGTTTTGGGAAGAAACATCTTACATACGAGTTCTTCCCAGACCAAAAGCCTGGACTGACAAAATTCAAATCCATTCTCTTGCGCAATGCAGGCAATGATTTCGACTATCTATACATGAGGGATGCCATCATTCAGCGAGTCATGGCGTCGCACACAGACTTGGACTGGCAGGCTTGGAAACCTGCTATCGTGTATATCAATGGGGTGTATAAGGGAATGCTCAACATCCGTGAGCGAAGCAATGCCGACAATATCTTCACGAACTACGATGGATTGGAGGATATTGACATGGTGGAGAACTGGGGAGACTTGAAAGAAGGCACATGGCAGAACTTTGATGCTTTCAAGGCTTTCTATGCAGAGCATGGACACTCTCTTTCGGAATATGAACAACTGATGGACTGCCAGGAATTCATCAATTTGATGGCTATGAACCTCTATTTCAACAATCTCGATTTCCCTGGCAACAACATCATGATGTGGAGACCAAGGACGGAGGGAGGAAAATGGCGTTTTGTGGCTAAAGATACGGAGTATGGAATGGGCTTGTATAACGACCCAGTGAGTTACAAGATTCTGCAATGGCTTTACAATCCCAGCTATGATGGCAACCATAATTGGGGAGCCAATGGTTCCAATGCCACTCGTCTGTTTCGAAGGCTGATGGAGGATAAGGATTTCTCCCGCTTATTTATTGACCACTGTGCTATCTATATGGGAGATTTCCTGAACGAGAGAGGTATTAGGGAAATATGGGACCCTATGTACGAGACGATTAAGACTGAATACCCGAATCATCGCAAACTTATCAATCAATGGTGGCCTAACTATAATGATGAATTGAATCATGCGAGGCAATGGGTGAGGCAGAGAAACAGTATCTTCTATCAACAGTTGGCTGATTACTATAACTTGGGTAAGCCATCTGTGATGGTGGTGAATAAGGATGCGAAGGATACAGACCTTTCGGGAGTGAGTATCAGCATCAATGATGTGGAATTATCTGAAGGACGATTTGACGGCATGTTCTTCACGGGGAGGGAAGTGAGACTCAAGGGCTTTCCTGTGGATGGAAGAAAGGTCACGGGATGGGACATTGTAAAAGAGTCTTCAAACGGCAATTCTACCACTCACGTCGATGGTGATGAATATGTTTTCACGATGCCTTCATGCAATGCTTTGCGCATAGAGGCTTCGTTTGCTGAATGGAATGATGTGCGAGAGATTGCACAACGGAAATGGAATGCCCATATCAGTAATGGGGCGTTATACATACGGGGATTGGATGGAGGAGAACATATTCGGATTTACGACCTTTTCGGACGTGAGCTTTGTGCAAGCATAGCGGATGGATACTCTTTCAATTGCCGCCTTCCTGAAGGAGATGTTTTCATCCTCAAAGTGAATCAAATTGCCTTGAAACTATCAAGGTAATCGAATGTCCCATGTTTTTTTACACACCAAGAAAAAGAAAAAACCTTGCAAATCATCGATTTGCAAGGCTTAATGATGGGGTGGAGGGTGGGACTCGAACCCACGACATTCAGAACCACAATCTGACGCTCTAACCAACTGAACTACATCCACCATGTATGCTTCCTTTTCGAAAGCGAGTGCAAAGGTAGTGCTTTTCTTCGACTCTCCAAAACTTTTCGTCGTTTTTTTCGGCAAAAATGAAGAATTTTAAGATAAAACTATTCACTTTTCACTTTTCACTTCTCACTCTCCCCCCTCGAGGGGAGGACGGGAGGGGGCTTTTATTTATAGAACTCTTTCTTGCCAGCGGAAAGGGTGTTCTTCATCAAGGAACAAATCGTCATAGGACCTACACCTCCTGGAACTGGACTGATGTAAGAGCAAAGTGGTGCCACTTCGTCAAACTTCACATCTCCATTGAGGCGGAATCCGCTCTTTCGGGTGGCATCAGGCACACGGGTGGTACCTACGTCGATAACCACTGCACCAGGTTTTACCATATCGGCAGTAACGAAGTTTGGAATGCCAATCGCAGCAATGATAATGTCGGCTTGGCGGCATTCCTCCTTGAGGTTCTTGGTGTGGGAGTGACAAATGGTGACGGTAGCGTCTCCCGGAATGCGTTTCTGCATCATGAGTTGAGCCATAGGTTTGCCAACGATGTTGCTTCTGCCCAGAATGACGCACTTCTTTCCCGCTGTCTTGATTTTGTAGCGTTTCAAGAGCTCGAGGATGCCGTTAGGAGTGGCACTGATGTAGCAAGGCAGACCGATGGACATTCGCCCTACGTTGATGGGGTGGAATCCATCCACGTCTTTTCTGTAGTCGATAGCCTCGATGACTTTCTGCTCAGAAATGTGCCTTGGGAGAGGCAGTTGGACGATGAATCCGTCGATGTCCTCATCTTGGTTGAGTCGCTTCACTTCTGCCAACAGTTCTGCTTCGCTGACATTGTCCTCGAAGCGGATGAGGGTGGATTTGAACCCGCATTGCTCACAAGCTATGACTTTGTTCTTGACGTAGGTCTCAGAACCTCCATCGTGTCCTACGAGGATAGCGGCAAGGTGAGGACGCTTTCCTCCATTTTCCACGATAAGTTCTACTTCTGCTGCAATTTCAGCCTTGATGGTAGTTGCTGTTGCTTTTCCGTCTATTAATTGCATGAATTATATAGAATAAGTGGGGAATAAAGAGTAAGGAATTAAAAATTAAAACTCCTATACTCCAAAACTCCGTAGAAATTTAAATGAAGAGTGGGGAAAATTATTTGCGGAATCCCTTTGGCATGTTAGCCATCATTTTGTTCATCTTGCTACCTGTCATGGCACGCATCATTTTGCGCATCTGGTCGAATTGCTTGGTGATGCGGTTCACTTCGTCGATAGAGTTG
>Ga0310697_10006794_pt1 | contig 10816 bp, 13 predicted proteins | sample 172DNAGHGlowgp2_FD_203883 | JGI IMG/M metagenome (GOLD analysis project Ga0310697, IMG submission 203883) | Sheep rumen microbial communities from Palmerston North, Manawatu-Wanganui, New Zealand - 1728 DNA GHGlow gp2 (v2) (version 2) | ecosystem: Host-associated > Mammals > Digestive system >...
GAGCAGGCCCGCCAGGGTCGTCTCTACATCCTCGACAAAATCCACGAGACCATCCCCGAGCCCCGCGAGGACTACAAGGACTTCGTGCCCCGCATCGAGCAGATCAAGATTCCGAAAGACTTTATCGGTGCCGTCATCGGCAAGGGTGGCGAGGTCATCCAGAAGATTCAGGCCGAGACCAACACCATCATCAATATCGAAGAGGAAGGTGACTTCGGCATCGTCGACGTCGCTTCGGCCAACAAGGACGACATCGCCGCCGCCCTCAAGTGGATCAAGGACATCTGCACGGTGCCCGAGGTGGGCGATGTGTTCGACGCCAAGGTCGTCTCGATCGTCGAGTTCGGCGCCTTCATGGAGTTCCTGCCCGGCAAGGAAGGCCTGATGCACATCAGCGAGTACGAGTGGGGTCACCCCGAGACCCTCGAGGGCCTCATCCACGTGGGCGACGAGTTCCAGGTGAAGGTCATCGCCTTCGACGAGAAGAACGGCAAGATTAAGCTCAGCCGCAAGGCCCTGCTGCCCAAGCCCGAAGGCTATGTGGAGGAGAAGCCCGCCCGCGGCCCGCGCCGTGAGGGCGGCGACCGTGGTCCCCGCAAGGACGGCGACCGCGCCCCCCGTCGCGAAGGCAACGGCGGTGGCGAGCGCCGCAGCTCCGGCAACGGCAATGGCCGCCGCAGATAATTCTGCTAACATTACGGAATAATATAAGAAGAGGATGCTCTCGGGCATCCTCTTCTTTGTAATGTTTAAAATGCTCGTATTGCGGCTCCACCATACGAAAGCAAATAAGGATCTCCGTTCTCGTCATACCAGACGTAGGGGAGCGCGTTAAAGACAGACATGAGCCAATTTATACGCAGAATTGAGGAGGTTGTCTCGGATGATTCTATTATTCGGAATTTTATCACTACATCTTGGACGTTTTCTGATTGACATTCTATGAGAAAGTAGTTGTCTTCATATTTAATCGTTTCTCTAAATGGGACAATATTAAGCTTTGACAGCACCCTATCCTGCTTCAGAATAGAAATCAGCATAGACTCGGCCGCTGCTTTGTTCCACTCCCAATGAAAATCTTTTATCAAGTGGCTTTGTTTGTAATAGCTATGCTTGATAGTGGTTTTTGCCTTATACTTGTTAATCAATTGAGCGTGTTGGTTCAGCAATTCAGCTTCTCTTCTTCTTTCCCAATAGCGGTTGAAGAAATACGCGGGAATAATGTTCCAAGGAAACATGTTTATAGTGGTTACTTATAAATAAAGATAAAAATCCCAATTGTCAATTCTGCCTCTGCCAATAGTGTAGCCACTCGGATGAGAAAAAACGGCGACAGAATAATAACCATTCCACCAAACCTTATACTTTAATTTCCCAGGAGTTACTTCTTTCACGTATAACTCCGCACTTCGTGTTTCTCCAGATAGCTCTCCAGTACACGTATTGCAACAATCACAATAATGATAAAGTGTTACGTCCCCCATACTCGTCCATCCGTCGTCCTCTTGAGAGTTTTGTTCCAATGAAATAGTCACTGTTGAGATGCTGTCATCCCCATTGTTTGCAGCATGCAAGGCCATTCCGACAGAAAACAACATACAAAATAACATAAATCGTTTCATTGCTTTGTACTTTTTATTTGTTAATCAATTTGCTGGTTCCTTCAACAATTGCTTTACACAAGGCGGTCAACTCTACCAACTCTTCGATACAACACCATTCGTAGACACTGTGTTCGGCCTGCTGGCCACTGTAGATGCAGGGGCCTCCGGGCAATCCTTGAGCCACCATCATGGCTCCGGTGGTTCCTGCGCGAAGTTCTACTGGTTCCATTCGTATACCCATCTTTGCTGCCGCCTGCTGAATGACCTCAATTGTCTTGGGGTGCATGCTGTATGCCACATTGTCATATTGCAGGGCTTGTTGTTCCATAACTATTTCCACATAGGGGAAAGCCATAAGGGTTCTCTTTTTTGCGTCATCAAAATATTTCGCATAAAGCACTCCGTCTTCTTTGTTGAAGTAGCGGATCCGAAAAGAGATGCGATAGTCCTGACCTCCATTGAGAGTGTCACCTGCATAGCAGTGGATGTACCCCTGTCTGCCTTCAGAGTTGGATGGGTGCGTCTCTGGGGGCAACTGTCCGATAAAGTAGGCCATTGCTGTGCGGGCATCAGCATAACCATTTGCCTTACCATTGGAAGGGTGTGCAAGATTGCCTTTGAAAAGATAGGTCCGGCCCTCGGCTGTGAAATTGGCGACGCTGAATTGGCCATAGTCACCACCATCTACATCGATAAGCATGTCTGGCACTTTGTCGAGATAAGACAAATCCATCCGCATGGCAGCAAGTCCCACGTCCTCGTTTTGGGAGAAGCAGAAGTAGACATCGCCGTGCTTGAACTTATTGTCGTTAATCAGTTGTTCCATAAGTGTGACCAATATTGCACAGCCAGTCTTGCAGTCGGCACCGGTGAGGGTGCTACCGTCGGACGTGACGATTGTCTTGCCGACAAGGTCCTTAAGGTGTGTTCCTTGCTTGGAATTCGGGCTCAGCACGAGGCCGCGGCCAAGCGTAATGTCACCACCATTATAATTGCGGTGCACCTGTGGATTGATGCCCGTGCCGTTGGCCTCAGGTGTCACATCCAGATGTGCCATGAACATCACCGACGGGACTTTCTTCTTCATGTTAGATGGCACTTTAGCGTAGATGTAATAGTCTGGCGACATTTTGACCTCTACACCTTTACCAAACTTTTTTATCTCATTGAAGATAAAGGTGGCCATCTGTTTCTGACCTTCTTGTACGGGGAACGCGTCAGGTCCATCTTCAGGCATCGGATACTGAGACTGTGATTCAATCCTGACGTATGACAGGTAGCGGTTGAGCATACGCTCGGTGGCATTGTTTTGGGCCAAAGCGCTGCTTGCCAATGCACAAAATAGCAAAGTGATGATTATTTGTTTCTTCATGATTGTGTTTTTTATGGTTATTGTTACTATGTTCTATTTGCGAAATAATTGTTCGAATACCGCTGAAGGCATCGGATTGTGGGAGACGATGATAAGTGCGGCGTAGCGTCCATCTGCGGAATAACCAATGCATATATCCGATTCTTTGCCATCGACGACGGTCGACTCCCACCCTATCATCCGTCCGCCATTCAACAGAGTGGCGACATCAGACCGAAGGTAACATTTCAACAATGAGGTCAGAGGCACTTTCATACCATATCCGCGACAATAATTGCGAAAATCCGAGTCATTGCCGAAACCGGTGGATTCCGGGTTATAACTGGTAAACTCTACACCAGGCAACATTGTACAAAGTCTTTCCTTCAAGAGTTCTCTTTTATCATGAAAGAATGCCCACCCAAGTTCTGTCATTGCCACGTGGGAGTGTATTTTCATGGCCTGCATAACAGGGAGACTGTCGCAAGGAAGGCCAGTGGAAGGGTCTATCGGAACATAGGTGTCGGCAATCATACATCCATTGTCATATTCTTTTCGGCCAACGCGCACCATGATGGAGGTAGTGTCAACCTCCTCATCAAGAGTGGCCAGCATAATAGGAAACATTAATTCTCCAGGTGTAATGACAATTTCGTCGTTGGGGGTAGCTCTGCCATCGTCGCCAACAATACTATTGACAACCAGCCGACCAGTGCTATCCATAACCATGATGCGCAATACCGACGTGGAGTCTGTAAATGCCCGCCCGATGGAATCAATTCGATTCGACAAAGCCAAATCGTCTACATTCTTTAATGACTCTTCTTTCCTGTGCCCACACCCTACGGCAAGTAACAAAATGGTTGCGATAAGTAAATACTTAGTCTTCATCACTCACTGTTTTTTGATTAATACTTCATTTTTTACTGCAGTGTGGAATTTGAACAATGGAATCAAACAGACGGTAAAGAATGTTTTATTGGTATTTGCATTGTTTCTCATATCGTTTTATCAGACACCAATAATTACAATTAATTCTTGTTAAGATTTCTTTTCCAAGTTTTTGAATTCCTGTCTAAGAACGTCGGATTCAAAATAGATTTCCAACAAAGGGTAGTAGTAGGGATCGTGTTCCTTGTTAAATGCCTTACGGATACATTCCTTTGCCCTTGATAAGTCGCCTATTTCTTCATAGAATGAAGCCGCCGACATAAAGTCGTAGAAATTCACGTCCTTATCTTTCAAAATGTGTTTGGATAGGTTTTTCGCCTTCTTCAAATCGCCCATAGCCCAATAAGCATATACGGTGTTCCATGTCGCATCGGTAGTCGGCTCCATCGCAAGGACCTTACTATATTCCGCCAGTGAACTATCCTTCTCGCCGAGTTTTTCGTAGCACCAAGCCTTATTCGCGATATTGTCGGCCGACGAGTCAATAGAGATAAGCCTGTTGCATATTTTTATGGCCTTGGAATAATTGCCGTTGCAGGTATTAAGATACAATGCAGCGTAGAGTCCAGTCGTATCAAGAATTGAATCAGGAACGGCGTTGAAAAACATTAGGGCCGAATCAATAGCACCCTTTTCCAGACACAGTTCGGCGGCCCACCAGCGAAGAGTGTCAATGCCACTTTTGACAGGTTCCAGATAGATTGGCCATGGCATTTCTGATCCGAACGAGACAGAGTCGGTGCCAATCTCATCAAGTAGCCAGTCGAAAAGTTTCACGGCATTCACGGGGTCGTTGTTGTCAGCGTATGCAACTGCGGCAAGATACGATAGCGGAGGATAGTGCATGTTGCTCATAATATTGTAAAGCTTTATTGGCGATTTCGTGAGAGGATCATCGCTGTTCAGAATTGCCAGCGTATAGTTTAGTTGTTCCTTTAAGTCATAGACCTCGCCGATACGGTCGAAGTCCTCCTTTGCCTTATCTAACGAATCCATCTCTAAATACACGATGGCGCGTGTACGGCATGAGGAAACATAAAGCTCAAACAAATCAGGGTCGGTTTTGCCGAACATAGGATTTGTCACTAGACCCTTGCTTCGTTCAATACCGCGCCTATAGTAGGCTAGTGCTGTAGCCGTGTCGGTATTGCCGAATATAAGGTTGTATGCTCCCATCAGAAGCAGTGTCTTTACCCTTAATGTCCTATCCATATGAAGAACTTGTTCCGCTTTCTTAGCATAGTTCAGCCCCAAATAAGACGGGTAAAGGCATCTCGCGTAGTAATAGTTACCCTCGGGGTCAGATGGATTCTCTTGAACATATTGTTCAAAGTAATATTGTGCTATATTTATTTCACCACGATAGTAGTAACTCTTTCCTTCAGTAAGAAGATTTACGGGCGGTAGAGAAAGTGGGGGGAGAGACTGATTTGGTTGGGTTATCTGAGGCTGTTTTAAAAATTTTGTGTCTATAGCGGGTCCCACCACCGGGGAGTATGGAGGATTTAATGAACTCGTTCCTGAAGAAATTGAAGGTATCTGTGATGGAGTTAGTAAACCCGTTCCTGAAGTACCAGACAAGGTGTTTTGCGTGATATTATTATACTTCCCCGTAGCAAGGTCATACATTCCTTTACCAACGGCTATTTTCCAAAGCCCTTTTGCCACTCTTCCAAACTGGGCTGATGCCGTTCCGTGCACCGCAAAAAACAGTGCCAATGCAATCGTGATTATTTTTTTTGTTTTCATCATTGTTTTTTTTGACCAGTTATATTCCGTCGGTCCCATCGGTTTTTGTTTGACATTAATTGCTTTCTTTTCCTTTTCTACTCATATAGACGTCAAACCAGGTCAAATCTCCCACAAGGAATGATTTTTTTTATTTTTCTTTTGTTTTATGCGTTTTTATAACTTTATCTGCCTGTCTATGAATATAATTCTTTAGTGCCCAACGAAAGATTCTTGGAAGTTTATCAATCCCCTCGCGTATCGTTGTCAGCTCTTGTTTCAGACATTCGGATTCTCTCCAAGCGGCAGCTTTTTCCTCGGCGGTAATTTGGTAGCGGTATGCATCCAACTCCTCTTGTTGCTTTTTTTGTTTGGCTATGCGGCGTTGCTCTACTTGGCGCTGCACCTGTGAGGGACTCCAGTCTGTTGTGTCGGCAACGAAATGCGTGCCACACTTACCACATTTTACTGTCATCTTTCCTTTGTTGATTTCGCGATAGGGATAACGTTTCCCGCATGAAGGACACACTACATCAGGACGGAGTTCAACGACACCAACCCTTTGTTTAACATCGTTGTAGAGATTGTACAGTGCTGCCTCAAGAACCTTGTTGGTTCCGTCTTTCTCGTTGTTTTGCCCTTCGCAATAGGCTGTGTATAGAGTATTGAAGATGCGGAGACTTCGGCTTTGGCCTGTGCGGAATGCATCATTGAATGAGATGAAGTCTTTGTCGAGTTTGTCGGCTTGTTGTTTCAGTTGTTGACGATATATGTCGAGCAGACTTTCCATATTGGAGATGTATCGCATCGTTTCCGAGAACACCTCCGAACGTCGTTCCAAGGTCTTCTTGTTAAATTCCTTTCGGTCATCTTCCGACTCCCAAATACGCACAGCATCATCAACCATTACATCATTTCCGAAAAGGCTTGTACTCTGGCTGCTGATACCTCCGCACACAACAGCGACAAGATGATTGGTGACCTTGTAGTTGTTTGGGTTGAGATAACCAAGATTGTGCTTGACTCCGCGCACATTTGTATTATAGCCGTCAAGTATGAGTTGCCCAAAACCAAGATAGATAGTACATAGCTCGGTGTATACCTCAGTCATATTGTTTATCATAGGTCTAATTCCATGGAGGTGAATCACCTGATGGCATATCTCGTGGGCCAGTGTAGCAAGAATGGCCTTCCAGTTGTCTTGCATGTTTATGTTGACTTCGATATGGACAAATCCATCGGCGGTATCGCCTGGAGTAGTGCATCCGGCCAAGCTGTCATCCAGTTTTGCAAATCTCGCATCAGCCTTGTAACTACCCATACCGGCAAATGCCAGCATTTTCTGACATTCCTCGTTCATCTCACCAGGTGTCACATGACTGAAATTATAGTCGTTGTGTTTGTGGGATTCCTTGTATATCTTGTACTCTCGTTTGGGCAGTTTCTCTTCCAAGTCGCAAAGATAACTCAGTATCTCCTTGGGAGACATAAACATCTCTTGTGCCATATTTCAGTTCTTAAGTGTTGGATATTTGGTTGTTGATTGGTTTGAGTTTTTCTTTTTTATATACGTCGGCACCATCCAGACCAACAATAGCAATCCCGGAACTATGAATGCATAGGCGAGTGCGCTTCCGCCCAGAATGGCCAGCAGTAATCCAATCAGCAGCAAAACGGTGCCAAGTATAATAAAGCTGCGACAGTCGGATTTACCAAGCCTATGTCGCTTGTTAATCTTTAATTTTTTGCGCAGTTTGATATAGTTGATGAACGAGGCAATGGCTATAAACAGTCCGATAATACCAATTGCGATATTGAAGTATAAATTATTATTGCATACAACATTCGTTATTGCCAGGATGGTTAATCCCAGACCTATAATCATCAGCCATTTCGATTTCTTATACTCCGATAGGTTCTCCTGTAATTCTGAATATTTATTCATTTCATATTGCGTATTTGTTTAATCAATTCAAAAGCCTCGGTGATATTGCGGAAGCGGGCTACCAACTCTTCCCTATCCTTCCCATTGAGGTTGCCGTGTCTGTCGGGGTGGTATTGTAAGGCCATAATTCGGTAAGCCTTGCGCACTTCGCTGTCACTTGCATCGGGAGAAAGACCCAGTTCGGCATATAGTTCAATCTGCTTCTCTTGGGAAAGAGTTGTGTCAGTATCTTCATGTGGCTCTTTGTCATCAGAGGCTTCGGTATCCTCATATTCGTATATGCGTTTTCTTTCTTCGTCAGTCAAACCGTCATCGCCGAAAATACCACTCACTAGCCTGATGAATCCCCAGATGATTGCACCAATGGCGATAATACCGCCTCCAAAAAAATTAGAGTTGAAGGAAATATACGTTACCACCAAACCTGCAATCAGCCATATTGCACCAGTAGTTGCATTTTTATTGGCCAAGCGACGACTTGTGGCTTTGATATCGTTTTCGTCCTCACTCAATGACTGAAAATCAAAATTTCCCGCAACAAACCACTGTCCATTCAGTGACGATTCGGAAACTGGTGTATCGACCGAAAGATTCAGCTTTAGCATTTGTCTGGCAGTTCTTGGGCCATGCTCTATATTATTTTGTTTGTAATAGAACTGATAGCAACCTCCATCCATCCGCAACGTGTGAGAATCATGACGATTATTCTCTCCTTCTGGCTTTTTTTCATCTGCCTCCGATACATTGAAATCTATAGACCCGACGGTTTTCCACCGTTCATTGTCAAGATTGTCTGTTATCGGTGTGCTGTCAGGAAGGTTTAGGTCAATTATCTCCAGAGCGGTATAAGGGCCAAGAAGTTCGTTGTTGATTAATATCCAATATTGTTTGTCCATACTTTAAAATATACAAGATTTTATTAATGCAAGAATAACCATAATAATAATGCCGATGATAATTTGTACCCAATAATGGTGCTCGCTGTCATCGTCCACTTTTTTTACGCATTTTTGCGATTTCAGCTTTGTCAGTTTGTTCTCGTCTCGGTCGGCGGCCCTTCGGTACTCACCTTGTCCCCATTCTGTGGTGTCTTTCCCGAGGTCATCCCTGTGTGGCAGATATCTGCCCCATTTTGATTCTGTCGAAGGGTCTGTCAAGGGAACCACAAGATTCGAAGGGTGGTTACCCGACTGTAGCCTTGGTTTGATGCGTCCCAGCTCGTCGAACATAAGGAAATCCTCTATGTCTATAGTTGCCTCGATTACTGCTTGCAGCTCTTTGCTTTCATCAATGGCTGCGGCCACATCCTTCTCGCTTCTCTCCGACAGGCTACCCTCAAGAAAAGAGGCCAATTCTTCGTCTGAGATTTTGTTGTTTATATCCATGTTAGTCATCCACCAGATTATATAAAAAGCAACATATTAATATTATAATAACAATAACATACCAGGGAAATCCGAATTTGATGCCGTAAATCAGGGATCCGACAGCACTGAATGAAAAAATGTTTTTTACAAAGTCCATATTGTTTCTCTTTTAAGATTGTTTCAATCATATGGACACTTTTTCTTCGGATTTCTCCCACAGCATTGTTTTTTTATAACATTAGGTCATTTTTCTCTGATATACTTCTTTAAACTGCCTTCGCGCGCGTTCATGGGTGCGATAGTAGTCCGACATTTTCTCACCCATCTCTTTTGCTGTATCGTTGTGGTCTAACCCTTCTATGTAGTGTAGTCTCATTAGTGTTCTGTATCGTTCGTTGCGCATAAGTTCAAGGATTTTCTCGAAATCCTCGCGGTCAAGGCCGACCGTTGCCGAAATGCCACCATCATTTGATGCTGGAATATCCTCGGCCGACTCGAAGAAAGTTAACTTGCGGTGCCTTTTGCCTTTTGTATAATAATAGTGAACTGATACTACTTTCATCCATCGAGCAAGTCGGCATTGAAAATTAAATAGTTCCAAACGTGTTTGCGTGCTGTTCTTTGGTGGTGTCATTATATGCAGGTGTATTTCGTCTGCAACTTCTATCTCGTTGTCGCAATCGGTGTAGTAGAATCGGAACAACTTGCAAAAAAGAGGCCAATACATACCATAAAAAAATTGCCCCGTTTCTAGTTCCATTTTTTTCAGGAGACACCATACAAGAGGACGGTCTTCCATTTTTTCTATAAGAGGGAATGGAATTGGTGGTTTCTTCATTGAATGATTTTATATTAAGGGTAATAAAAAAGCCGTGAACTTCTGCTACTGTTCAGTACTGAGGTTCTCGACTACCTATTCCTACGAACAAGAAAGCTCACGGTGTCGTGAGCGTTTCTCCTTTCTTGTGTAGGAATAATTGAAATTGTCGAGATTTCAGTACTACTAAAGAAAAGCGAATACGCTTTAATATGTCTGTATGTCTATACTATTCTGTTGTTTTTATGCCATATATTGATGTTTTAGTTTCACGATGCAAATTTACGCATTATTTTTTAATCTGCAAAATATTTTTAGGTGAACATCAGTAAGTGCGGCTCTAAATAATTATATTTCACTTTTTTGTGCATGTTTGTGGTGGACTATTTTTTGGTTGTTTTGTTAGTGTCTTGCGCTGAAAAAAGTTGACACAAAGTCAACAAAAATGAGTACAAGAGAAGTACGGACAAAGAATGGCAAGAAACGGATAAGCCAAGAAGTCAAAATGGAGATAGTGCGGGAGTACTATCTCGAGGGGCAGCACAACCAAAGTGCGCTGGCAAGGAAATACGGGATAGGGATGGTGACCGTTCACGATATTCTTCGTAACTTTGCAGCTGAAAATGACAAAAGTGCGTTGCTTATGGGGAAGAATGCAAATGCCAGTGAATCAGAGGAGATAAAGGCTCTCCGCAAGGAAGTTTTGGATCTGAAAAAACAGCTCTATCACGAGAAGATGCGTGCGGATTTTTATGACACGATGGTCGACGTGGCGGAGGAGATGTTTGGAATCGAGATACGAAAAAAAGCAGGCACCGGACAGTCGAAAGGCTGCACGAAGGAGAGTCAAGATACCCTGTGAGTCAACTTTGAGCACTGGCCGGTGTGACAAGACAGGCCTTTTACAAGCGGGACGAGGACGCGCAGCTGGCGCGCCTCGCCATCGAGCAGTTCGTGGTGCAGTATGTGCTGGAAGTGAGGGTGAAAGACCCGAAGATAGGGATGGACAAGCTGTGGCGGATGTACAGCGCAAAGTTTCCCGAGGAATATCGC
>Ga0310697_10006795_pt1 | contig 10815 bp, 7 predicted proteins | sample 172DNAGHGlowgp2_FD_203883 | JGI IMG/M metagenome (GOLD analysis project Ga0310697, IMG submission 203883) | Sheep rumen microbial communities from Palmerston North, Manawatu-Wanganui, New Zealand - 1728 DNA GHGlow gp2 (v2) (version 2) | ecosystem: Host-associated > Mammals > Digestive system >...
TATTTTGGATGTATCAGCCGAAGTCGTTTTGAATGATTACCTTGCTACGTCCGAATCCCTGCTTATCAACTATAATCTGCACCGGTATGCGTTTGAGTTCCTCTCGGTGGGAGATCAGTCCGACTCGTCGGTTGCTCTGACCGGCTATCTCCTGAAGCTTTTCCAAGGTCATCATCACTGAATTCAGACTGGTTTGGTCGAGAGTTCCGAATCCCTCGTCGATGAAGAGCATGTTCACGTTCATGTCGGGACGGTTGAGCGAGGAGAGCGCCAACGCCAACGCCAATGAAATCATGAATCGCTCTCCGCCTGAAAGTAGAGTGGCGCTTCTTCTTTGGTTTTTGTTATACCTGTCGAGCACCAGTATTGACAGTTGTTCGTTTTCACGGTCGCAAGTGAGGGAGTAGCGGTCTGTTATTTTTTGAAGATATATATTTGCATTCTGAAGGAGCGGCATTAAGATGTGCGACTGAACCAATGTTCGGAATTTGTCGCCTCCAAAGATATTGTTCAGCTTATTCCACTTTGAAGAGTGTTTTTCAGCCTCTTTCAGTTTCAGTTCAGCCAACTTCAACTTTTCTTTGTTTGCATTGTCTTGTCTCAGGTTTTCAGAGACGACTCCGATTTCATTTGACACAGACTCCATTCTGACTTCAAGTTCTTTCTTGTGTGCCAACAAAACCGACAACTCGGTGTCCTCGCTGAGACCCTTTTCCTGCATTAACAGCTTCACGGAATCAATCTCGGATTGTGTGTCCTTGATTTTTTGTGCACACACCTTTTTGGAGGTATTCATCTCATCTACCTCTTTCATTGCCGAATCCACAATGTTTCGCTTGGCGATTAATGCTGAGAGTTGAGACTCATTGAGAGAAGATGACTCGTAGAAGGCGTTGAGTTTGTCTGTGGTTTCGCTGACCGTCTTGGAATATGCCACTATATTTGTGTCTACGGTGTTGGCGGTAATGTTCAATTTTGACCATTCCTGCTTTATGTCCACACATGAGTATCGCTGCATCGCCACCGGTTCGTCCCATGCCATGTGTCTGCCGAGAATGGATGTCCTGGACGACTCTATGTCGTTGATGGTGTTCGCTGTACGCTCCATTTCATGTGTCAACGTCTCCATCTCCTTCTTTTTGCGGTTGTAGGCATCGGCGTCATCCATCATTCTCACCGTTTTCTCGGTTCTCCAGTCGGGATAGAACACTCCTGCATGCTCATCCACATATACTTCATCCTTTTGTATGTTCTCTTCCAGCCCCTTCAACGATGCCTTATTGGCTATCACATCCTGCTCTATCTTCTTAAGGCTTTTTTCTGCAGTTTCTTTATTCTTATCCTTCTTCAGTTTGTCGTCGTCAAGTTTTTTCCTTTCACCAATCAACTGATTAATCTCCTTTTGAATACGGTCGCCCCTATCCACTATCTCTGTCAGTTTATTCCGTTCTTTCTCCGTTTGCAGCTTTGACGAGTCAATCTGTTCGTTAAGTGATTTGTCCACGTCGAGCCCCAACAAGACGGCACCGTCCTGAATTTTATGTTCACTCGTCTCCAAACCAGATTCCATCTCTTTCAGAGTCTTTTTCTGATGCTCATACTCACCTTCTTTCTTATTGTATCTCTCCACCGCAACATTTCTCACGGACTCTTTCTCCGCAAGATTCTCTTTGGCCTTTTTCTGCTCTTCCTGTAGAGGGGAGAGAATGGTTTTGAACTCGCTGTCGTCAAGCATGTGGTCGATATGCTGACCGCAGAGAGGACAGGTGTCAATGTGTGACTCCTTGATATTATAACGCAGTGCTTCAAGTTTTTTATCCACACTCAAATTCATTGTCTGCAACAGTTTGTTGGCTTTCTCCTCCTCTATCTTTGCCTCATCATAGGCTTTTTCCGCCACCTCCTTCGCATCTTTCAGTTTGGACAGGTCTTCTTGCGATTGCTTCACTTCATTTTTCATATCCTCAAGGTTACGTTTCTGCTCAGCGAGACGTTCGCATGATTGTCTGAACATCTCCAATTCAGTCAAACGATTATCGGCCTGAGCAATCTGTTTCCTCACCTCAGCAAGATTAAGACTATTGAGTTCGGATGTCTTGGCGTCAATCTCAGACTGTTTCGCCCTCACCGCCTTTAGAGCCTCTTCAGAAAGCACCGAGCATTCATCCAATTCCTTTTTCTTTTCATCCAGTTTTTGCGTTCCTTCCTTTATCACATTTATCAGATTCTCCTTTTTTTCACAGTTCTCAAAATAGCGGTCTGCAGACAGTTTTACCTGACTTGCCATCCCGAAGAGTGTGTCCTTGTCAGAACGCTCCTTTATCCACGAGTCCAAAGCGCTGAGTGTTCCGTTTTTTTGGTCGGCATCATCTTTCCTCCAAGCAAGGTCGGCGCTGAGGACCAAGAACATGGATTTCAGATTCTTCAGTTCATCCGATGCCTTTGCTCTATCCTGTTCGGCAGTAATTTTCTGATTGAGCCAATTACGCTGTTCCTCCGTAGTCCTCCAGTCTTCAACGAGTTTTGCGGTTTCCTTGTATTCATCTGTATTCATCGTCTCTTCAATGCCTTTCATCTCCGTTTTCGCATTTTCATGGTTGTCGCGGTTCTTTTTCAGCGATTCAATCAACTTAATGCAGTTCTCGTTCTCGTCATACTCTTTTTTCACTTCCTTTTGAACCGTTTCTAGTTGCGCCTTATTGCTTTTCAGTTCTGTCACATCTTCCTCCGAAAGGGTATGCGATTTCTCTGTTTTATATTCCAGTTCAGCATTCTCCCTTACATTATCAGCCTCTTTGAACAGTTGGCTGATTACCTTGCCATAGACAAAGAACCGCTCGGTGTTCGTCACCTGCTCAAGAATAGACTCGCGCTCCTTCTTGTCGCCTACCAGAAACGATGCAAACTGCCCCTGTGCCAGCATCGCCATCCTGCAGAACTGCTCATAACTCAGACCGATTGCATCCTTTATCTTTGCCTCTATGTCCACCACCCTAGTCAGTTCCTTACCTTGAAACCTCAGTTCCCAATTGGCTTTTCTGTAATTATTGTTTCTGTTGATGCCGAGCGAGAGTTTTGCCTCGTATTCTGTTCCGTCGTTTCCCTCAAACACCACCATGCTGTAGCATTCATCCGTATGGGATATACCCATTCGAGTGTATTGCTCTATGCTGTTGATGGATGTTTCCTGTCCGTTTGCTCCTTTAAATGTGTTATTCTTTGGATTGAATGTACTCTTTATTCGTGGGGTGGTTTTATAAAGAGCCATGGAGATGGCGTCGATGATGACTGTTTTGCCAGAGCCTGTGTCACCGGAGATGAGGAAGGTGGGGGCCGGTTGACCAGTGAAAGGGTCGTTCAGTCCGTTTTCGAAATCGATGTCTGCCTTTTCTATAGCGGCTATATTACGTATATGAAGACTTTTGATTATCATAAACTATGTGATATTGTGGTTTGGTTAATATGCTGTTTACCTATAAAGTTTGGTTAACCTGTTGATTCCTTATAATTAATGTTTTTAAGATCTAATCCTGCATAAGCTTCACTCTTTCCCTCACTTCCTCGAATGCCTTCTTCACTTCCTCCTCATCAAGGCCCTCATATTGGTCGAATGTTTTCAACACGAATTCCAAGGGGTCGCTCATCTGCTGCAGTTCGGGAATATCAAACTGAGGCAGTGCTTCCTGTTGGTCTTGTCCTGACGGTGCGTCCGACCATATGATTTTGGGGTTGTAGCGTACAATTTGCTGAGTTGTCGCCAGTTTGTCATATACCAGTTGGTCGAAATTCACCGGAAGGTCCACAGCATGGTCCACTTTCAGACGGATATAGCCCGATTTGCCAGCATCTATAAAACTGTCGATGGCCTCCAGCACAGCATCGGCCGACTGAAAAAAGTCATCGCCATTCGGCAGCTCGTAGAAATGGAGCAATTCATCTATCCTCAACTCACGTATATGCACATTGCCACCATGTCGGTCGATTTCCACCATGCTCACCGTATGAGGATATTTCTCATCACAGCTCACGTGCAGTGCCGCTCCGGAATAGCGTGCCACCGGTGACGGATATGTCACATCATCCGAATACACCTCCTCTTTGTCCAATGTCTGAGGCCTGTGGATATGTCCCAGCGCCAGATAGTCATAGCCCACGCCTGCTGATTCGATGTCCAGCGTCTGCAAATTTCCGACATGGAAATCGTGGCCTTTGAAGTCAGCGCCAGTTATTGCCATATGTCCCGTCATCACCACCGGTTTGTCATCCTTGTTCACTGTCGCCACATAGTCGAGAACAGATTGGATTTGCTCCTTTCTGTTGCCGTTCATATAGGGCATTGCAACAATATATCCGGAATCCAGCTCCACAACATACTGTTTCTGCCATTCGTCATCGCGGTCCTGTATGTCAAACGAAGGTGCGGTGCCTATGAGTGTCATGCCCGAAATATTCCAGAGCGGACTGTCGGCCTGAAGTCGTGATGCGGAGTCGTGATTTCCAGCCACCACCACAATGTGCATAGAAGGACATTCAGCATGGATTTTCACTATTTGGTCATTGAACATTTTCTTGACTGCGGCCGATGGCTGCTGTATGTCAAACACATCTCCACAGACCAACAATGCATCCGGTTTTTCCGCTTTACACCATTCTGCCAGTTGCTTGAAAAAATGTAGATGCTCTTCCTTGCGGTCATAATTCTGATAGATGATTTGCCCCAAATGCAAATCTGCCGTGTGTATTATTTTCATAATTAAAAGTGTTTTTTATTATAGGGACTTACTTTATGTATGTCCGCAATTGTAGTGTCGCTTTTATGCTTGTCCGCAAAAGTATTATTATAACGTCACTTATTTACCGTGTCAATTAATTGCAAATATACAATTTTTTTAGTTGACGAGTTGACGAGTCAATTTCAACTCGCGAAGCCGATGGCTCTGCGAGTTGAATTGTTGTTGATTAACTCGGATTGGCATAAAGTGTCCAGATCGTCGACCGTGTCTTGTTTTCCAGAGAGTATGTAGTCGATTGTTCGTTGGCGCGCTATGTTTTCGATTTGTCCTCCCGAGAAGTCGTATTTCGTTGCAAGTTTCATGGCGTCTTCTGAAGAGATGTCGTCACCGAGCATGCTTTTCCACAACTTGGCTTTCACGTCGGTCTCCGGATTTCGGAACTCAATCTTGAAGAGGAATCTGCGTTCGAAGGCGGAGTCGAGGTTGCAAGTGAGGTTGGTGGTGGCGATGAGTATTCCGTCCAGGTCTTCCAATTCCTGAAGGATGATGTTTTGCATGGCGTTGTCCATCTTCTCCACTGATGGATTCCTTCCGTCAAGAGAGGATCGCTTACCGAAGATGCCGTCCGCCTCGTTGAAGAAGAGTATCGGTGTCACCTCACTTTGCTTGCATATTTTTCTGTAACGTCCGAACACAGCCTTGATGTTTTTCTCGCTTTCGCCTACAAACTTGTCGCGCATGCCAGCGATGTCGATTTGCATGATGTCCCTGCCCGTCTGACGTGCTATTTGCAAAACCGTCTCTGTCTTGCCAGTCCCCGGAGCACCGTAGAAGAGGCATGCAAAGCCTTTTCGCATTCCTTCTTGCGACAGACGTTCCTGAATTGAAGAGAAATTGTCCTTACTCAAAAGATTTGTAAGTCGGTCAATCTGCTCCTTCTCCTTGGCGTTGTAGAACATGTCCTTCTTCTTGATTCCAGCATGGCTTTTCAAACTCCTGTCGGGTCTAATCTTGGAACTTTTAGGTCGAGACGCGTCGTAGCCGTCCAACAGATTTTCTTTCGCAACTCGTGTAAGCACGTATTGATTTGGGTTTGCTATACCGTCTTCACACTTCTGCTCGATAAGTCCAGCCATGATAAGCGGATGACTTCCGTCGCGTAGTTGTTTGCAGATGCGTTTCTTGCAGAAAGAGGATTGGTAGAAATCATCTATGGCCCCCATGGTGAGTCCCTCGTCTTCAGTACCACCCCATTGAGCATAGTCGGCTACTGTCAAGAGAAGCAACGATTGAATATGGATGTCATCTTCGTATCCCATGACCACATGGCATAGGGGTAGTTGTGGGTTTGCCTTGCACAAGACTGTCAGCCAATCCTCCGTATCTTTGAGAATGGAATCACTATTTATAGATCTTTCAATGAAATTGTCAATCTTGTCAACGAAAGTCTGAATGTCCAATCCGTCGATTTTCTCTGGTATGAAAGGTTTGTTATGACGTAGTGAGGTGACAACTCCCTGCGCAACCGCAAACCCCTCAAAACTACCTTTAAATTCATGCGCCACCTTACGCACAAGCCAGCGTTTTGCAACTAAATCCTCCACTTCTTCTGAATAGGTCATGATTGTCAGACGGCTGCAGTTGAGGTGTTTGCCGATGCCTCGCCATGACAAAGCATCGCCCTCTTCGACCAGTATCGCCAGTATCACAACCTGTATCTTCGTCAAACCTAACTCCTTGGTTAAGAAATCCATCGGATTCTTGCTCTTTTCCCAGAACTCTTTGTCGAGTTCTGAGTTGAAAGAGAGAGACAGCACCCTGTCGAGAGCGGTTATGATATTCCACGACTCGGGTTCCTTGTAATCGTCAAATTCATTGTCTAACATGAAATCTAAGTTGTCGTCAAATTCGTTGATGGTGTTGTCAGTTTCGCTCATATATATAATTGAATTTATGTTTTTAAAAATTATGGTGCAAAGTTAAAAGTTTATACCATTGCAGCAAAGGCGGTTATACGTATAATAAAAGTCGAGTGTCGAGAGATGAGTGTCGAGTGTCGGGTGTCGAGAGATTTCGCTGTGCTCGGAACCCTATTCTTTGATGTTGAGTTCGGTGGTTTTGGAAGTACCGGTCAATTCGTAGAATCTGTCGATGAGGTATTGGAGCTCTTGAGGTATGATGATGTCCTCGGCTCTGAGGTTCAGATGGTAGAAGGAATCTTTCGCTTTGTCCCTTTTGGTCTTCAAGAGGCAATGCGGCATTGCTTCCGTCTCGCATTTGAGCATATCTGCAACACTATTGTTGGCTTGTGTCTTCCCTTGGTTGAGCGGACGTCCTTTGGTGGCTTCAATCTTGCCGATCCACTCTTCAAAGTCGCGATTTCTCGTAGGAAAGATCTTGTTGAAGACCTCTTTGAGCCAAGGCCTTGACTTCGCCCTCTTGAATTTAGACTTCTTCCCTCTAGAGTTGTTGAAGAACTCGTGCTTGTACATGTTCTCGCCGACTTTGGCCCTGAGAAGCGTGCAGATATAAAGCATGGTGCGGTCCTTGCTGCCGAAGTTGATGGAGTAGGACTTGTTGTTAATAGTGAATTCCACTCCCCACGCGGTCTTTTGTTTGCCGTTCTTCAAGATATGAGTGACGATGCGCTTGATTTCCACCTTCACATTCGACTCAGCAAGAGATTTCCACTTCTTTTTAATGTCTGCAGTAGAGCGCCTCCTTCTGACTGTCATTGTGTCAAATATAGAAGAAAGGTATCGATAGGTGTAATCAAACTTGGTTTCCGCCACGTTGATAAATATCTCGGCGGCTTGCTTGGCTTGGTCTTCTGAAAATCCTGCCTGAATGAGTTCGTCCTTGGCTGTATCGCTTATTGTCTCAAATTCGTGATAAATGTTTGCAAAAATAACGTCTGTCATGTTTATTCGTTTTAATGAAATTTAAAATCTTTTGGCAAATAAACCGGCTAACTTTCAATAAGTTAACAAGTATACGAGAAGACGATTTAACGCGAAGTTCAGTTGACTAGTTAACGAGCAGACTGATAGACAGTAGACCTGTTAACGAGCAGACAAGAACATCGAACGAGTTATCGTTCAAATATAAGTGCTAAAGTATTACGAGGCGTTTTTCATGCCGAAGCAATATCCGCGAAACGTATTGCCAAGAGCACCTGAATAAGTAAGACAATTTGATTTTTTCATAATTAAAATTTTAATTGATTTTACATTAAATAATTAATCACCAATTCACATCTTTCTTTCCACCGTGGTCATTATGAAAACTCGGTTGGAGCGGTACTGAAACCGTCTCTTGATGCTAAATAGTTAAGGATTTTGGTCGAGTATTTAGTTCTTAATTTCATCGTAATACGAAGTTAAATATAATATTTGAGAAAACCAAATTTTTTGTCTTAAGATTTGTTAAATTGGGTAAAATTTACGCAAGCAAGCCGGAAATTCGTTGTTTTTTAGGGGTTTGGCTTCGGTTTTTCATGTTTACATCAGTTTTCCCTGTGGATTTACAATACGTTGATTTATGACAGCCACATCCGCCCAGTACATTTCGATATGAAGTATGTCGTAACGACTGTAGAGCAAGTCGTAATAGAGTTTGTTGAATGCATAGCACATGGGAAAAGTTCCAAATGGACATTTTTCGCCATACCAGAAATCCCTCTCCGCAAATATGCTGTAGCCCCAATCCTTTAAATCGTCGATGGTCCTCTCCTGATTGCCGCTGAAGTCGATCCTGAAGAGTTCTCTGTTGCCCATATCCTCGATGGCTTCTATCATGGACTCATAGTCGGAACCTGTTTCATCGGAAGGCATGTCTTCGTTACATCCCTCGGCATTGATCTTTCCGTAGACCTGACAGTCGTTTTTCCAAGCCTCGTCTTCCGTCTTCCGCCATGCGTCATAAAGGGCCATAGTCTTGCGAACCGTTTCATTGCTCAAATCAAGGAGGGTGGTGTTGATGGTGGCAAACTGACGGAAAGTGTCCTCTGTCATTTGAAACATGCGGTTCATCACTTTCTTCCGTGCATCCAGCAACACCAGAACGCATCGCCTCTCCGTCCAATTCTCCTTTCCTCTGTAATACTGCAAGTCGATATGACATATATCGGTCTTCATGTACTTGGCATGGTGTGTCTTGATGGCTTCTTCCAATTGCTGAACCAGTTCCCTACTGTCATACCTTCCTTCATAGGCTTTTCTGACCATGTCGTGGTATTCCTTAGGAACATATTTCAAATCGTCTTCATGTATCATATTCTGTTTGCCTTTAAATATTATAATAAGATTTTATTTTATACGGTAGTCTGAACATTCGGTATAGGATGATGGTTCAGCGGTAAAGTGAACGTTGGTCTAAAAGGGTTTCATTCGTTTGTCATGCTGCTTCAAAAACATGATTGAAAACGAGTTCTTTCCCCAACAAATTAATGTGCTTTCTTTCCAGAAGATCATAGTAGATGTTAGGTTCCATGCCGTTGTCAAGGGCGGCCTTGCATGCCATGAGTATCTTGCCCATGAGGTTCTTACCCTCAAAGCAACCCACGCGCGACCATTCTCCAAGGCGCATACGGTCCTGCTCGCGCTTGATGGCTGACTTACACATGCCCTGAGTCTGCAACTCCTTCTTCAAGGCGTTCAAACGGTGCTTCAACTCCATGTTGCGAGTACCCCACACTGTGGCGGTACGTCCTGCCTGATAGGTGCTGTCCTCGATGATTACCGCATCCTTGGGAAAGGAGAGGAGCAACGTGCGGAAGGCTTCGTTGCCGAGGCATTTCTGCCAAACTACATAAAGCATCCACTGCACGTTAAACGACTCCCAGTCAGCGCGTTTCTCATTCTCATGAGGCCTGCGGATGTATTTCTTGGCTGCAAATCCGTTGTCGCAAACCACAAGTTGCTGCTGAAGGCTGATGTGGGCACCAGTTCCGTCGGAGAAAGCGCCTGCAATGTAGGCGCACTCGCTGTTGTGGAAGTGTATGCCCTGAAGGTAAAAACCATAGCCGCCGACCATATTTCCAAGGGATAACGCCAGTCCGTCCTTCACGTCATATCCATGACGAAAGGCATAGCAATTCAGCGTGGAAGCGTCATAGGATTCAATGCGATCTGTTACAAAAAGGGGGTTCAAATTTTTCATAATTAAAGGTTTAGGTTGAAGATTAGGTTTAATTGTAGTACGAAATTATGTAATATATTTGAGATTTCCAAATTTTCTGTCTTAAGGTTTGTTAATTTGCGTAATTTTTACGCATTGTGGTAAAAAAACCACCATTTTTTCTCTTATTTGTGATAATTTTGATAATAAAAACCATCAACAATAAGTACCTAAAACTACATCAATATTATAACCATATAATATATATAATAATGTATATCAATCTAATGAAACAATTTCGTGATGCACTGTCTCAAAAACTGTAGTTTCGGTCTGCGGGGCTTCTTCAAGATTATGGGTTTTCTCACTCTGATGCCATATTTTGCTTCAAGTTCATCACAGATGTCCTTAAACATCCCATCATGCCTGTTCCTTGTCTTGCCTCCTCTCTGCCATACTGCCATATGAACCATTTCATGAACCAGCACATCCCTCAAATCATCTTCACTCCATTCTATGTCGGCTGTAATGAATATCTTCGGCTTGACCTCTTTTCCTGTCCTCTTGTCGTTTTTGGTTCGGAACAGACCGAGCAAGACCTTCGAATGGAGCAGACCGAATGAGGGTATTGCCAGTTTGTTTTCGAAATACATCCGATTGTATTTGAAGAACAGTTTGCTTATTCCGTTTATTGTTAACCTTTGATTTCTTGTGGTAGTGATTTGGCATTTAATCATCTAATTGTCATTTGCTTTAACTCGATGCAAAGGTAAAAACGTTATCTTTAAAAACCAAATCGGTTATACGTATAATTTAGAAGTTGAAAGTTGAAAGTTGAAAGTTGAAAGTTGAATTGCCCCCCTTTGTGCTTTTCATCAGTTGCTTCGACGTCATTCTTAGCCTTGCACCTGCTGAGCACTGCACCTCCTTGTTGAGAAAATAATACTTAATTATTTTCGCACCA
>Ga0310697_10006796_pt1 | contig 10813 bp, 11 predicted proteins | sample 172DNAGHGlowgp2_FD_203883 | JGI IMG/M metagenome (GOLD analysis project Ga0310697, IMG submission 203883) | Sheep rumen microbial communities from Palmerston North, Manawatu-Wanganui, New Zealand - 1728 DNA GHGlow gp2 (v2) (version 2) | ecosystem: Host-associated > Mammals > Digestive system >...
CATTTCGGCAGCCTGCTCGTCCTCGAACACTTTCGCGTTCAAGGATTGCGGATACACCAGCAGCCTCACACTTCCGTGCTTTCCGGTGATGGGTATGTCGAGAGGGTATGTCATGATTATATTGCCTTTAGTATTTTCTGCGAAGATAAGGTATGAGACCAAAACAAAATTGGAAAGACAATGTTTCACTTTTTTCAGACGTCTGAAAAATTAAGATAGATTTGTCAGATGTCTGACAAATTGGGTACGTCAGATTTGTCACCTTTATTACTTCATCTTTGGCCATGTGTTAAAAACGCATATTTCTTTTAAACAATTGTCTTCTAACCATAAAAACTTACGCCTCCGCAAAACTAGTAAATCCATTGTCCACCACGGCATGATACATCCGTTTGATTTTCTCCGCCGACTCGGGATATTTGAAATCATCCTTGTTGAAATCCACATCTATCTCTTTGGAAACGCCATCTTTCAGGCAGAGCTGCCACATGGAAGTAAGCACGGGTACGAGTTTCTTGCGCGAGCCGTGCAGCTTGGGCAGCAGCTTTTGCAGGATGGCGGTGTCGATGGCTTTATCGCCCTTTAGATTGTTCTTTTCGTCATCTTTGCCATCTTCATTTTCATTGACAAAATGGATATAACGGCTAATTTCGTTCACGGTGCGGTAGCCAAACTCGGCGTTGACTTTCTTCAACTCGGTGAAGAACGAAAGCAAAACTGCTTTTTCGCCGTTGTTTTCTATCCGAATCTGTTCTTTTGCCTTGTTCACGAAGTCCGCAGCCATATCGGCGCAGGCGGAATAGGCGTTTTCGAGGTGGATGTCTTTCGTCTCATTGAGGTATTGCGCCATCTCATCGGGTGCAATCTTGAACTCAATCACGTTGGCGCGGTCGAGCACCTTGGGACTGAACATATAGGTGGTTTCATCCACGTTGATGGTGCCGATGATGAAGACGTTCTTGGGTAAGGCGGTTTCTTTGGGCACAGCTTCGCTTTCGTTATCCCAAAGTTTGATAGGTTCGCCCGACTCCATGGCACTAAGGAAATCAGCGAAGTAGCGTTCCACCACACTGAGGTTCATTTCGTCGAGAATCAGGAAATAGGGCTTGGACGGGTCTTCGTTAGCCCGCATCAGGAGTTGCAGCACGCCGCTTTCGGGCAGCACATATTCATCGTTTTTCAGGGCATTGGGATAGCCCAACAGCGGCTCGCAGTTGGTCCAGTCTGCTCCGATAGAAACCGCACAGACCTGCTCCTTGATGTTCTCGCTCAAGCATTTGGCGAAGGCCAAAGCCAGTTGTGTCTTTCCCGAACCCGCCAGCCCGCTGAGGATAACGAAAGGCTTGGCCATCAGCGAATAGGCGAGGCGCTTGATGATGGTTTCGGAATAGATTAGGCCGGTGGAGAGGATAGATTGTACTATATTTTCAATTGATAGAGATAAGTCGTCTGTATTATGTGACTGAATAGATTTATTTGAAAAATTCAATCTTTCATTTTGAGGTTTGATTGATGCGGCAAATTTCCTTGCAAATAAAAAATTCTGATAATTCAGAACAGCACTTGAATACTGATTATTACCTTTTCTATTATAGCTTCGATACCGCTCATTATTATTTAATTTTTTTACTATTTCTGCAAATTCTACTGGATTTGTAATATCAAGAATGGTAATCTCTGGATTTCCTAAAACTTCTTGGATACATTCATTTATGCGTTTGAAATCTGTGTAATTCTGAACGCTTTTGGGAGATGTAGAACAGGTTTCAATAAAAAGCTTTAGTTCTTCATAGATCTCTTTGTGCTTTTGCTGTATATTTCTTGCCATAATGGTTGTTTATTATACACTATTCAAAATTTGGGAAGTTTCTTGTATTTGGATTGATTTGCTTGATGTCACCAAAGTTTTTAATTGTAGGAAAATTGTATTGATAAAGCTCTATAGCATCTGGGTCGTTTTCTGAAAAACCAACTACACGATGGCGAATGCCAGAACGAATAAGACCAAAAGCGGCTCCACCATATCCGGCAAATCCTTCAAAAACTCTTATTGTTCTATGTCTTGGTAATCTATGCATATTATTTATTTTCAAATAAGTTACCGGTTTTCTCAGTGGACGTTTCTTTAATAACGTCTTCTACTTTTGTTTCAACTTCTTTTTTGGGTGGGAATAGTTTTGATGTATAGGCCTCATTTCTTCTTTCTGCCCTCTTCAATATTTCAGAATATGAAATTACTTCCATGTATAGGCTACCATCTTGTCCTCCCGTAGAGTCATCCTCATAAACGACTCTTTTAGAAGGAAGATACATAAAGTTAAATTTTGGATCATATTTAAAATCGCCATCAGCAGCCCTAATATCTCTAGGTTCCAATGCTTCACCTATTAAATATCCATAGAAGGTATCAATAATAAAAGATTCAGATGCAAAATTTCTAAGCAAATAAGCATATTTTTTTATCTGATCCAAATGCAAAGCTAAATTGACTTCGGGTGTTTTCAATTCTACGATAATGCATTTCCGCTCAGAAGGGAATAGCAAGATGTCAGGTCTTTTGATCCGTCTGTTTTCACCTAAAGAAGACAAATAGCGTTCTTCTTCTTCCGTTATTTCATCCCTAAACAACTTCAAACCATCTATCTCAATTTGATTAAGAGGTTGGTCTGATACACCTTTGAAATACAGATAATCTTCATTCAACATCCACAAATCACTATTTCCAACATCATCAGAATGTTGAGCAAATAGCAAATTGTGCAGTAGCTTTTCATCTTCATTACGAGTGCCTGCCTGATTTTGAATGTTGGTTTTTCTTTTAAGGATTTTTGCCATCAAATCAAGAACTAATCTGCGATGGGTAACATATCTTGACAACGATTCCTTATCTTGCAGAGGAATAACCCTTGTCATTTCATCAACCAATTGCTGTAAATCTTCTTGATATGTTGGAGAAGAAGTATTCAACGCATTCAGTTCTTCTAATTTGGAATGATATGCGGCGTCGCGTTCAGCAATCAATTTAGCATCATATGAATATGCTTTTTTGAGGATTTCTTCAACACTATCATTTATATCAGTTTCGGCCAAAGCTTCGTCCGACAACAAATAAGTCTTTTTCAATAAAGCCAATTGATTATTATATAACTCCCTTTGCTCTCTGATTTCAGAATACATCTCTCCTGCTTTGTCGCTTACTTTTTTTTCCAGATCATCCAACACAATCTGTGGCTCTATTTTTCCATATTGTTTGGCTCTTTTTTTGAACTCTGTTTTGCTTAGAATCTCCAAACTATCCCTGTTATCACCAACATTGTCATCAAAATACTGACTTGATAACAAAAACAAGAAATATGAACTATCTATCCGCATTTCAGATGGCAAACAATCCAATTTAACTTTGACGGAATCAACTACCTCTCCTTTGCATGTAACTTTTACAGAATTCCTTTTTAATTGATGTTGAGAGAGTTTGTATGATTTAATTTTTACCTCAACTTTTTCGTTGGTGTTTTCAATCCTTTTCATATCCAAAGACATTCTACTAATTGGTATCAAAATGGTTTCATCTTCATGTGAAACTTCCGGAATGTCATTTGCTTTAATTGATGCAGTGGATAGTAGGTCAATATCATGATAATAATTTATGACGATTTGAGGAAGGGAGTTTCTATTAACGCAGAAATATAACATATAATGATCCAAAAGGGATCTTTTTATGTCGTGAATGCTTTGGCTACTATAAAACTTATTATCACCTTTAACTCTTAATCCATCAAGAATAAGCGTGGTTTTGATTTCATCATTAGTATTAGCAACGCCTTCTTCTTCAAGACATACTATGGAGTTCTCTTGCAAAAAACGTTCGGATTTTGATAATACGAATCGTCGATACTTTAACGCTCCATCTTGTCTATACACACTATTATAGGTCACATTATAAAAAGACTGAATAAGTTGAATTCTACCAGACCCCCTGTTGTTATATCCTTTTGTGTCATCTTTATAAACTGTAAGACGATTAAAATTCTTATCATCAAATCCAATCCCATTATCTGTGATGATAAGTCGGGTGAGGTCATCATTTTCGCCCTCTAGTGTCTGATTGAAATAAAAGTCAACATGAATATAAGGGGAGAAAACGTCACCGCTTTTCCTACGCATATCTATAGCTTCAAGACTATTTGTAAATGCCTCAAATAACGGCTGTATTGTGTTAGTCGCTTTTGCGAAACCTTTCAAAAGACCGCGCCAATTCAATCCCGGACTTGGTATGTATGATAACATAATCTTGAATTTTTATGAAATAGTCTATTTCGTTATTCTTATCTAAAACAAGCATTATCTATAATTTCCTCTCCAAAAACTCCTTCAACGCCCCCAAATACTCCGCATCCAAATTCCAAAGTTTGGGGTCGGTGTAGTTACGGTTCGCCTCCTTTATTAGTTCCTTCTCGCGCTTGGTCTCACCGTGATAGGCTTCAAGATACCCATAAATCTTGGTTTTCTTAGCTGGAGTGGTCAAGGGCGGAGGCGTTCTGCCTGGAATGTCCAATTTCACCAGTTCCTTTTCGTAGCCTTCCCAACATTCAAAAATTGGCTTGTTGTTCGGGTTGATGATGTTTTCCAACATGTCCTCCAATGCGCCAGCTTCTTTGTCGTTCGGAAGCAAGAACAACTCGAACTCAACTCCAAACTGCTCTTTGATTGCAAGCAATTCCTTTCGGCGAGCCTCAATGTCATCATCTGCATCAAAAACTACGAGATTGATGCCACCATTTGCAGACATGGTACGCATTTGGTTTGCGAATTTAGGTAAGTTGTCTTTTCCGTCAGTCTTAAAGACAAACCCCTTTGGAGCAGGCTTCCCGAACAAATGACGATAATATTGTTCAAAAAACACTAAATCAGCCAACCCTTCTACGATAATATGGAACCGCTCTTTCATAGTGCCAAACTTCTAAGTTCCACATCATTGTCACATGCGGCCTTCATCTCTTCGAAGGTGTATTTATATGCCTGATGCCCTTCCAACTTTGTCTTCTCAATCGTATAGAGCCGCAGGGTATCCTGATAGTCTGTATGTTCTTCCAGCATCTCGTTCAACCGATAAAGCGTCTCTTTGCTATGGGTGGTCACAAACACCTGCTTGTTAGTGCTGATGGCCAAGGCGAAAATGGCTTCCCAGAGTTTCTTGTAGGCCGAATAATGCAATCCGTTGTCAATTTCGTCGATGAGGAGAATATTATTCATTGGATTGGCGGCGGCGACCACAATGTTCAAGTAACGTCGCATACCATCGCCCATCATGTTGATGGCCATCAACTGGTCAAGTCCTTCTAAACCAACATAAGCAGCATTGTTCAAGACTTCCACTGCAGTAATACGGCTGTCAAACTTTTGCATCATTTCCAGCACATGGTCTTTTCTTTTCCGCTTGATCAATTCCACAAGGTCGTTTACGGGGTTGCCAGAAGCCAAATCGGCAGGAATGAAGGCCACGCTGTTTTTCTCCATATAGCCATCCGCCATCTTTTTTCCTGTGGTTATCCCATTTTGCCCTACGGTTATACCACATTCATAGCTCTTGGTTTCAGAGTCGTTTCCAACAACGAACAACATTCTCAAGGTGTTGAGAAACGTCTTTGTCTCCGATGTCGGAATTTGCCCGTTTTGGAAATCCCCTTGAGATTTCTCGTCAAATCTGTATGTCATCTCCAAGGACAAGTGCCGCTTTGTGGCATCTCTCAGTGCAGCAGCAATTTCCGGCTTAATCTTAAAGTCGCCGTTGCGGAATAAATAACTTAAATCTGAAAAACTGCTGTAGTTACGTCCTCTTATCGTATTAATCAATTGTGGCAGGTCGGGATTCGACATGCCAATCAACATGACTATACTCTCCAACACCGAGCTTTTCCCCGAGCTGTTTTGTCCGAGAAAAACATTCACACGCGACAAATCGTCAACGGTCAAATGTTCAATCCCTCTGAAGTTTTTTATCTCAATATTTTTGAAGCCGTCCATAGCTGTAAGTTTTCATTATTTCCTCCGCAGAAGAAGTCTATTGCTCTGTATTTCTTATCATTAGCGTTTTTCATCAAACGAGAATTCCCTATTAAATTGCAAAAATAAGGAATTTCTTTGAAAAACCTCGGCTTTTCATCGCAAAATATCTGAATCAGAAGCCAATTGAACAGCAACTGAATGATTTACAAATAAATAATCGTTTTCTTTTAGCCTCTCCTCAAAGCTCCCCCCCCCCAGAATCCGTCCGATGTAGATGCTGGCGGAGAAGTTCTTGTAGAGGCGATGACCCAACTCGCCGATGATAATGGAAGCACGACACCAAAAAAAAGACCCTCAATCGCTTGAGAGTCTCTTTGCTTCGCTGGTGATCCAGCCCATCAATATTCATCCTCGTGGAAGAAAAAGTCGTCCTTCGTGGGATAGTCAGGCCAAAGGTCTTCGATGCGTTCGTATATCTCGCCTTCGTCCTCGATTTCCTGGAGGTTCTCGATGATTTCGTCCTGAGCGCCCGTGCGATAAGCCCAGTCAAGAAGCTCGTCGCGAGTGGCTGGCCACGGTGCATCCTCTAATTTTGATGCCAATTCAAGTGTCCAATACATAGTCTTCTGTTTTTTAATTTTTGACCTATTTTTTGAGCGCGCAAAAGTACAAGTATTTTCTGAACCAGCAAGGGGTTTTTATTAAAAATTACGAATTTTTATTTTATTGGCTCCCAATTGTTTTCATCAACTTTGTCTAAAAAACCGAAAAATCTGGCCAAAACGAAGAAATAGTCAGAGAGGCGGTTGAGGTACTTCAAATCGAGCGGTTCGACGGGGTGCTGCGAAGCCAATCGCCAGCCCTGACGCTCGGCTCTGCGGCATACCGTGCGGCACACATGGGCATGGCTCGCCTTCAAATTCCCGCCTGGAATGACAAACGATTTCAGCTCGGGCAATTGCTCGTTCATCACGTCGATTTCGTGCTCCACAAAGGCCACGTCGTCGACGGTCAGGACCGGAATCATCTTCTTCACCTCGGAGTTTTCGTCCAAGGCAAAGTGCGATTCGATGGTGAACAACTTGTTCTGGATGACATCCAACACGGAACGCATGTCAGCGGTGACGCCTTCCTGGTCGTAAAGCACCCCAATGAATGCACTCAGCTCGTCGACGGTGCCGTAGGCCTCCACGCGGTCGTCATATTTCGCAACGCGCAGGCCACCGATTAATGAAGTTTGGCCTTGGTCGCCGGTTTTGGTATATGTGATATTCTTCATAATAATGGTATTATAACTACAGATTGTACAGATTATACGGATTAAGGACCAAATTTTTAACGGACGCAAGCGTCACATTCATACAGATTAGCTTTCGCCCGATAGGAATCTGTGTAATAGGCACTTGTGCCAAACAATTTCGCAGCACTTTTCTGTTCAATCTGTATCATCTGTAGTTTCTTAACATGTTTAATATTTCAACACAAAATCTTGTTTCTCAATGCCTTCGCGGAAGAATACGATGCCTACGGAATACAAGTCCATGCTCAGTGTGACGTCCTCGTCGGCGATGATGGCTTCCCAAGCGTCCTCGGTGCGCCCCGAATGGTGGATGCCCTCGAAGATGAGCACTGTCTCCTCGTTGGCTTGGGCGTAGGCTTCCTCAAGCTTGTTCCAAGTGTCCTCTCCGAAGTCGTTCAGGCCGAAAAAAACGTAGTCGAGGCTCAGGCGTTCCAACTGCTCCTGCTCGGGCTTGTCGCGACGCAAAAGGTTCACGTTGATGACGCCCATCGAGTTCATCGTTTCGAGGAAATCGGCGGAGTGGTCGAGGTAGACCTTGGTCTGCAAGTTGCCCAAAGCCAAGGCGGTCGTGTTGAGCGCCGAAAGCGTGCCAAACGACACTACCGACTCAGGCTCAAGGTAGTTCACCAAACGATAGAGCAACCGCGCCTCCTTGCGTCGCGAACGGGTAGCAAACCTCTTTCCATCCAACAAACGACTGATTCTCAACATGGTATCATAATCATGATTGGAGCCTTTGTCGTACAGGACCTTGGTCATAAACTCGTACACAAAGGGCGAATGGATCTTGTATTTGCTCTTGCGGCGTATCAGATATTTCAGGTAACTCGTCAGCATAACTCAATCGTATTGAACCTTTTGCAAGTAAAACACCGTGCGTCGTGCCTTAGGTTGGGTGCTGTTTTGGATGGTTTGCGAACCGTAGATGACGAAACGGTTGTCGTACCATTTCGCCATTCGAGCGAAATACTCATCATCCACATAATCAGCGCCATGGATGGGGGCTATCTTCTCGTTTTGCTGGTTCATCAGCGGCTGGCCGTCGCTATTAAAAGAGGTGTAGCGCAGGTTGTTGCGATACGACGAAGCCACCACCAGTTCATCGTAGCAAACGCCTTCCGACGAATGTGGGAAAAGGTCGTATGTCAGTTCATTCTCAAACTTCACCGACTGTTGCCATTGCAAATGCCCGTCGCGGTCGAAGGCGAGGATGATTTCGCTGAAGAAGTCGTAGCCGTCGAACACAGTATAGGTGTAGGGATAGCCACCATAATAGCCATAATAGCCATAGTTCATGCGGGTCTCGGTGTGGTAATAAGGCATGAAAGCCTCGGCGGCAAACACGGTCAGGTCGCCGAAGTCGGTCAGGCGCGGCGTAAGGAACTGGAAGGCGATTTCGCCCCTTGTGGGCTTTTCCTTGTTCTGGTTCTTCAGACGTTCCTCGCGCACACGTACACGGTCGGAGGCAGTCAGCGCCAACTCGATTTCAGGCATGTTCTTGAAGAGGTAGACGTGGCTTTCAGGTGTGCCTCCAACGAAGCGCATCCACACCACCCCGACGCTTTCCTTGTCGAAGTTCTCCGTGATGCCTTCGAGGGTGACCTTGCGGCCTGTCTCGCGCTCCAAAGTGCCGATGACAACGAGGTTTTGGCTCTCGTCGAAGCGGAAGCCCATGCGACCCAAAGCCGCGTTGGGGATGTTCTCATACCTATATGAACCTTGCAGGTTGCCCGCAGGCGAATAGACCATGAACGAAGTCGACTTGAAGCGTTTTTCCTCAAACTCTTTCGCCGCCACCACGAAGCAATGCTCTTTTTGGAAAGCCTCGGTTTGGAACAACACAAAACTACTTGATGGAGAAGGCGTTACCATACGGTAATCTTCTCCGTCAAGGTCATAGAACCACAAGTTGCCGTTGCCGTTTTTGTTGTTGGCGGCCATCATCATCGTGCCGTCCACCACGTTCACCGCAAGCGGCACCGTCTTTTCGGGCCATTTGTCCCAGAAAGTGCGGTAAGCCCTGTCCTTTCTGTTGAAGGCAACGACAAGAAAATCAAGCGAATCGGCGGCTTTCTTGTTGCCCTCGTTGACGAAAAGGAAGGTGGCAAACCTTTCGCTGCTCGCCGAAGCGAACAACGTCATCTTGTCAGGCAGGGGGATGAGGTCGCTGCGGGTTTCGTAGAGGGTGCTGTCGAGGCAGGCGAACTGCCATAGGCGGTGTTTCTCCTTGTCGGTCTTGTCGGTCTCGTAGGCGATGAGGCCACCTTGCGCTCCGAACGACTCGAAGCGGCAGCCTTGGTCTTTGTTCCAGCGGTCCACCTCATAGCGCACCGGCTCCACCTGCTGGGCGAAGGCAAAGCAGGAGAAGAAGAGGAATGTTATGAGGAGATGGTTTTTCATTTTCTGGGGATTGCTTCGCAAGAAATCTGTAAAAAACCTAATTCCCAAATCATCTAAAACCATATCGGTATTTGAAAGATTTTTATTTCGATTTTTGAAAGATTTCTACACGAAGTGTATACCATATTCTTGTCGTCTCAGGACGGGCGGATTGCAAATCCGCCCGAACCTAAGAGACTCTGGTTTTAGAATTTCACGAACTTGGAGACAGCCGTAGTGCCGTCGGCGAAGCGGAAGTTGACGAAATAAACGCCATTCACCAATTCGCTGACGTTGATTTGGGCTTCACCGGCCATGCAGTCGGTCGTGCTCACCATGCGGCCCGTCATGTCGTAGACGCTCACTTGGGCATCGCTTTCAATGTTGAACGACACCTGCTCGCGAGCGGGATTGGGATAGAGGCCGATAGTGCGGCCGTTCTCTTCAACAGACTCCGTGCCATGAGAGATAACTTTCACATAGTCAATCTCCCAAGAAGAGGCAGCCTCATTTGAACTCTTGTAAACGAAGGCCACATAGAAATCGGGATAGCCAAGTTCATATCCGTCCAAGATGTCCCAAATGTTCACTTCGCCGGATTCCACCCATTCGTAGTTGCCCGTCGAGAAGTCGAAAGCATCGGTAATGTCAATCCACTCGAAGTCAGTCGGTTCGCTCTGGTCATCGTAGTCAACAGAGACCTTCACTTGCAATGGGTCGCCGTCAAACTTCATGGCCGTGCGGAACGACAGCAGTGCGTCTTGGTTGCCGTTGCTGGAAATGGCAGGGCTGATGAGCCAGTCTTCGTTTTCATGATTGGCTAGTTCGGCATAACCGTTCATATTGGCGTAGGTCGTGCCTTGGTAAGAGCCTTGGTGCCAGGTTTGGTCGCCATACGCATCGTAAATCGAGAACGAGCCAGGCACATCGTCGAAATCTTCAAACAACAGGACTTCAATATATTCCGTTGAGCCTAACGTGGTCGGATAGCTACCGTCGGTCTTGTAGTCGATGTTAGTGCCAGCGTTGGTATAGGGGAAGATGGCAAAATGATAGGCAGTACCGCCTTGCAAGCCGCTGAAAGTCACGGTTTGCGTGCCGTAATTCACGTTTTTGGCCATGTCGCTA
>Ga0310697_10006797_pt1 | contig 10813 bp, 19 predicted proteins | sample 172DNAGHGlowgp2_FD_203883 | JGI IMG/M metagenome (GOLD analysis project Ga0310697, IMG submission 203883) | Sheep rumen microbial communities from Palmerston North, Manawatu-Wanganui, New Zealand - 1728 DNA GHGlow gp2 (v2) (version 2) | ecosystem: Host-associated > Mammals > Digestive system >...
TACTTTCTTTCAAGTTTTAGGTCAATAGTATTTTAAGATTTCTTCTCGTTCTTCTGATTTTACTTGTGCCATTGCCTTTTTTGTTTTCCATAGACTTGTATATTTTGTTATATCAAATCTTGCCATTATATAAGATTAAGAATTAAAACGACTTTCATAGATTTCCATTAAATGTTGCGTTCAGTTAATCTTTAATCATTTTGCTTTTCTTTCTTTTACTATATCTTTTAGTCTATTTTTCATTTGACTATCTGTTATACTCGCTATATACATATCCAAATCATTCATAACTACTTTTTCTACATTAGATATTTCATATCTATTGATAAGCTCATCTCAAAATTTTAGCATTTGAGGTCAGTTATTTATAAAGTTTTGTAGTCGTTCTAATTCAGCTTTTGTCTGAATTTCTTTACCATTTCTAAGTGTGATTACACACATTTCTTGATACTCTTTAATGTTATTCATTTTTTGATAAGTTATGTTATAAAAGGTTTATAATACATCTACTGATGCGTTTTGAAATTTTTGTGATTTTTGTTTTGTCTGATTATAAACATCAGCATAATTCTGATAGATTTTCATAGTTCAAGTTAAAGGTCATTTCCAATAATTAATTACTACACTTGCCTTTAATATATTTAAAGCAAACTCTACTCTATCTTGTTTTATACTTTCACAAAATTCTCAATATTCTTTTGCGGTTAGGATATGTTTAGCAAACATTCTATCCTTTGTTTTATCATAAGCTACTCATAACTCATTACAAGTGTTTTTAATCTGCTCTAATAAGTTATTAATCTCTACTGTTATTTCTTTTTCTTTTTTAGCGCAACTTTTTTCTTTTTCTTTCAAATCTAAATTATTTATAGATAAAGAATTATTGTTTTCTAAAAATTCAGAATTTTCAAATTCTGTATTATTATTTATAATAATATTATTATTCTCTATTATCTTATTGTCTATTTGGTGTGATTTTTTTACTTCCCAAAATCAAATTTTTTGATTTCCCAAAGTAATAAATCTTATAGTTCAGCCACCAGCTCTTATTTTCTTGTGTAATACTATATCTCACCTACTCTCTAAGCTCTTTATAGCTGTTGATATTGTTTGAGTGCTACAATTAAATAATTGTGCTAATTGTTCATTAGTGCAATAAAATCTATCGTTAGTATCTATAAAAAATGTTATAAATCAAAATAAAACACTTTCCATTAGTCAGTATCACTCTTGTAATAATTTTGGATATAGGGGAACAAATCTTGGTTTTAATACTAAGTTCGCATTGTTATTATTTATTTTATTTTGTTCTTGTTCGCTTTCGTCGTAAGTGAAAAGCACATTTTCTACTTGATAATCTCAATAATTTTGAGAGATAGTTCAATTAGTTGTTTCCATTTTGTTTATCTGTTATAGAATTAAAAAATTCTTCATTGTGAAAATTGTGATAAATTCAATTATCACTAAAAGATATATCTATTTGTGATTTATCTAAAATACGCCTTTGTCAGTAAATATCTATACAATCTAAATATTGATTGTTATCTGTTTTGTCTTTTATCTTATCTGTAAGAATTGGTATAAGAAGTCAAGAAATTGTATGAATATAAGTAATTCATTTTTGAAATTTGTGATAGTGTTTCATTTTATATAGATTAAGAATTAAAACACATAATAAACAAAAAGCCCCTACTTGTAGTAGGAGTTTGTGTGTCTTATGTAAGTGTGTTAAACTCCTACATAAAACACACATACAAGTAAAGGCTTTCTGCTTTTATATCTTTACATATTGCTACTTATTTTTAATTTTCTCCTTACTAATTTCAAGAGATTTTTTACATTTCTTTTTAAGCTCTCAAAATGTATAGGATACATCTTGGTTTTCTATAAATTGTTTATAGGTTATATAATCAGCTTTACCACTTTTTTTGTAAAGCTCGTATTTTAAATTATCTAATTCTTGTTTAATCATTATTTAAATAATGAGATTAAAGCTAAAATAATAAAGTAAATTATAAATCAAATCATTTTCTATTTTTTTAAATATAAAAGTTTTAATAAATACGTTTTAATTGTTTAAGATTTAAGCAGTGTATTTTTACTAATCTATTCAATTCTTTTTGATAGTATTTTAATCACTGTCAATTAATCTTGTATTTTGGATATTGTTCTAATCGTTTTACATATCAATGTATTGTTTCTATTTTGTCCCTTATTTTTGGGCTGTATTGCATCCGCAATGCGTCGTTATTTGTTTTCATTTTCATTTTGGTTATCAGATAAATTATTTTTTTCGACATTTTCGTGTCAAATAAAGTCCATATTATATCGTTCCTCTCATTTAGCTCCACAGTCGTCGCATTTTCGAGGAAAATAACATTGGTCGCCTTCGAATTGGATGGCATCGTAAGTTAGATTTTCTCCCTCGCAACAAGGGCATACTCATAAATAAGTTCTCATTTTTATAATTGGTTAGTAATCTAAAATAGGTCTTTTAAATTTTTCTAATATTGCCATTCATAATCAGTAGTCCTCTCGTTCCTCTTGGTAAATATAATTGTCGTCTATGTAAAAACACATTTCCCCGTCGTCAACTGTAAAATGTATGTCGGGGTTTTCTATTGTATATTTAATTAATTCAACAGTTCCCCCGTAGTTTCCTAAATATTCCTTTGCTTGTTGTTCGGCATCCTTTCTCGTTTCACACTCTGCCCGAACACCCCTTCAAGTTTCTACAACGTATAAGTTTTTCATTTTTTCTATAAATTATAATATAAAATTAATAGCTATAAATAGTTCAAACTTTTGGTTTGTCTTTATAATTCTCAACTGTTAGAATTGCATTTATTAATATATGCCTTAATTTTAACTCGTAGTCGTTCCCTCAAATCAGCTTGAAACAATGCTTTCTTATCCAATTTGCATAAGTTCCCATAGGGTTAACGCTCTTTTTGTCGTATCTATCCCCGTCGTTGTAGTATTTGTAAACAAGTTTACAAGTAGCAATTACAAGTTGACTTGCTTTTGTTTCCCCCTCTCATTGAGAAACAAAATAAGGTTTAAATTGTTTTTCCGCGAACTCTCTAAGCTCGTCCATTGTTAAATTGTTTAAGTTTTCCATTTTGATTATTAAATAATAATATAAAAGTTTATTTTGCCTCTTTTTTATAATACTCTGCTTGTCTTATAATATCGTCAAGCCGTTCTTCAACGTCGGCGTTGTCTATATTTTCGAAACTGTCGCCAGTGTCTTTATATCGGTCGGCTCTTTCTAACCCTTCAATTAGATTTTGAACGCCCCAAAAGTCATATTGACCCGCTTTATAAGCCACTGCGTCAAGGACTTGTTCCTCGGAAACAAAATAATTAACGAAATCGTTAAGCCCTCGCATCTGCTGGTCGTTTTGGTAATCAATAATTAATTCTTGTATTTTGGGTATATCATTTTCCCATACTCCATTATTTTTGAGTTCCTTTAACTCTTTTATAAGTTTGTTAAGTGTCATTTTTGCCATTTTGATTATATGCTATAATATAAAAAGTCTTTTTTCTCTTTTTTGTCTGTTATGTTGTATTTTTTGTATAGGTCGTAGTCGATGTCCTCGCCCGTCTTTTTTTCTGTGGCGATTACATCCCCAAAAAAATTGTCAATATCTATTTTTTTTGCGTTGTAGGATATACTCCAAACGTCAATTTCTTTTAGGCTCTCAATAGCCCCAAACTCTTTAGGGTTTTTGTAGTAGTGTTTTATAAAGTCTATAAGGTCTTTTTTATTTTTTGCGTAGTACCTACAAAACACATCCTCGCATAAAATATAGTTTTTCATATTTTGTGATTTTAGAAAGGTAAATAGTATATATTTTCTATATGTCTTTTGTTTATATATTCGTCCGCGATTTCGTCAGCTCGTACCAGTTCAGAGTAGGCGGGCGCATCTATTTTGCAATACTGCAAAACTGCGTCTTGAATTTCCCGCTGGTCTTCGAACTTAAAGCCGTCTAAGAAAGCATAAAGCCCCCTTTTTGTTCCTTTTGGTGCGCGCCCTATTGCGTGCTTTTTATAAGTTTGTTGTAGTGTTGCCATTTTATAAAATACATAATATAAAATTTTGAGGGGAGGGGCTTTATTTTGCCCTCTCCATTACCTCCTTTTTAAAATTTTCTATATATTCCTCGGGGTTGTATCGCTTGTTAAGGTGTAGCGTTTTTACATCCCCTACAATTTCCCCCGTGTCTGCTTTCAATATCCAACTCCTAAAGGTTTGATATATTCACTCGTGCAACATTTCCCCGTGAATTGCAAGCCCCCCTTCTAATTCTGGGCTTGTTCGTTCTGCATCTTTTATTAGATATAGTGCCATTTTGATTTTATAAACAATATAAAATTGCAAAGTTTTGCCAGTTTGTTTTGTTGGCTTTTGTGTTTTGAGCGTCGCTTGTTTGTGTGTATGGTAGTTTGTCAAGCCCGCCCTCTTTTGTGTGTCTTATTTTGTTTTTGTGTGTGGTAGTTCCTCGCTTTTTATTTCGTCAACTGTTCTGTGTAGGCTGTGTAAATGTCCCCCCGCTGTGTTTTCTCGCTATTGGTTAGCGCATCCGAAAGCAAGCCAGCGACAAAAACACGCCCCGCCGTTTCGAGTGTGTGGCATTTTCTCAATAGTTCTATAAATTTTTGTAGTGTCATTTTATTTGATTTTTAAAATATAAAAACGTCAAAACGAGGCTATTTTGTAGCCTCTGCGCTCTCGTACTCCTCGAGCATTTTCTCTACAAGCTCGCGACAAAAGGCGCGCCTCTCCTCTCGTGAGTAGTTGCTCTCGTAGAATTTTTGCGCCATTTCGTCGTATTTTTTGGCGATGTCGTAAGGGATGCGCTCGCTTGCGGTTGTTCTATATCAAACAGTCAACCAGCGCCCCGCGATATAAAAAATGTCCTCGTTTCGTCAATACGTCCCCGCCGTGTAGTAAACACGGCTAAACGGTTTCAAGAGGTAATTCTCGCAACCGTTAACGCCTAAAAGCCCAAGCTCGCGGGCGTGTCTTTTTGTTGTTTGTTCTGCCATTTTGCAACACAAAAGATATAAAATATCACGGCAAAAAACCGCTAATTTTGGAGGCGAGAGCATCCCCGCCCCCTCGATAGTGATTTTTTTATAGTTCCTTTTTGGTTGCTTCTATGTCGCTTTTGTGATAGTCTTTTGTGTTGTTGTATCGCCTCGCAATGTGCCACGCGTCGCATAGTCGCACCATATAAGAAAAACAATTCTCGTTGGTTTTGTAAACCCCCGCAAGTTTATAATTACAACGAACGTCGCCCCCCTGGTGTAGTCTAACAACTACGGCGTAGTTGTACCCGCGCCCCTTTGGGTTTTTTCTCATATACAAGTCCCGTTGCATTGTTTCTGTCAATATGCGTTTGTCTTCATAGTTGTATGTGTTATCCCCGCATACATAAACAAAGCCCGCATTTTCGAGCGCGTCCTCGTCTTCATAGTCCAAACGCTCGAGCGTTTCGAGATATAGTTTTGAGTTTACCTCCAGCCCTTCGGCTGTTTTTGTTAGATAGTTTTTCCCTCTATACATTTTTGCAATACATAAGATATAAAACAAGCCCAAAGGCTCGAAGGTTGGAACATCCCAAAAGATGCCCCAAAGTTTCGAACGTTTACGCCCCATTTTACAGTCCAGCCCTTACGGTGTCGCGAAGGTTTACGGTGTACCCATTATATAAAATATACGCGTCCCCGTTTTTGAGGTGGTATCTAATTTTTGCACGGTGTGCGGTTGGGTGTCAAGTTCGCGCATCCGCCACAAAGACGGCGTAGTCGTTTATGCCGTACTCAAATTTTTTAAACTCAAGCCCACAGCATCCGCTCCAATATCAAAGCGAAGGGGCGTTTAAAATTTCCAATTTCTCTTGTTTTGTCATTTCTGCAATATATAGGATATAAAAAGCCAAACGGCTGAAGGCTGGAGCGTAGCAAGTGCCACGCCTCAGAGTTTCAACCCCTTAGTTTTTTTGGTTTTGCGCTCGTGTTTCGTAGTTTCTGCGCTGTTGCGCCTTTCGTTCACTGTGCGCCATAGCAAGCGCCAATTCTACGCCCTCGAGTTCGATTTTTGCGCCCGTTTCTCTCAAATGTTGCATAGCGGACGCTCAAAAAATGCCGTCGTATGTATGCCGTAATAGTTCGCGCCCGTCTGCGAGTGCGCGCTCGAGTTTGTCCGCTCCCATATTCGAGAGGATGTACTCACGAAACCGCCCCGCGTTTTCGTAGAAATATGCGAAACGCTCCAAAATTGGCGCTCGCTGTTGTGCTGTTAGGTGTTCCATAGTGTCAATACATAGGATATAAAAACCCAAACGGGCGAAGGTTGGAACGTAGCACGCGCCACGCTCCAAAGTTTCGCGCATTTATGCCTCGTATATGTATAGGTTTGCCTCCCTACGCCTCCACTCTCTGAGGCATTCCGTAGCAAGTCCCGACAACTCGAGCTTTTGTCCGTCTGTTAGGTTTTCGGGTGTTTCGCATCGGATGCGCCCGCAAATGTTGCTGGTAATGTATGCCTTTATGCTGTCGAGGTCTAAAAGCTCAGCTCTGTACGCCTCAAAAGTGGCGCGTTGTTGTTGTGTTGTTTCCATTGTTTCAATATATAGGATATAAAAGCATTGGCGGGGCTGTTGTGTTGTGTGGTGTCCCTTTGGTTTCGTGTGGTAAACCTTACGGCGTGTAGTAGTACCCGCCCCACCTTTGCATATCTAATTATATACAAAGGCGTGTCTTTTGTCAAATTTCGAGGGACTTTTTTATATTGGCGTTTTGCCAGTTCAAAAGCCCTAAATTCGACACCTCCCAACATTTGCCCTAACTAATTTATATATTTCTCCTATGTAATTGCAAGCGATTTATCAAAAAAACCCATACAAAATATAAAAGGTTTGACAGTTTCCCAAAATGTTGGAATATGTGAGAATGTCAAAAAAAGCGATACAAAACACCAAAAGAAAACCAAGGCGAGAACTACACCAAAACCAAGAGCCTTTGAAAAATTTAAAATTAGACGCGTTGACGTTTCGAGCTGAACTATAAACCAGTCAGCCCTAAAATTTAAAAACTCACATATTGGCAACGGTACAAACTGGCAAAACTCGACAAAATACCCGAAACAGAAACCAACCCACCGCCAAAAATCAGAAAACGCCCAGCCCTAAAAAATCACACCTCACAGCATCCGAGAGCCTAAAAACTCCACAGCATCCAAAACAAGAGAGCATCAAAAACCCTGCACCCTAAAAACTCCACGCCCTAAAAATTACACCACCCACCAAAACAGCACCCACTCAAAAAAGCGCCCCTAAAAAATAACTACACCCACACACCAGCATACACTAACAGAGAAACACTATAAACCATATACACCAACACTACAAGACATATAAAAGCCCACTCACTGCAAAGCATACAAAACAAGGGTATATACAAAATAAAGGCGTTTTCTCTCCTAATATTTTGAGAGGAGAGGCTCAAAGAAAGCCCAAAACCGAAAGCCCAAAAGCCCCCATTCCTGTCAAAAAATTTTTGACGGCTGAGTTTTATCAGTTCAGCACTGGCTGTAAAAAAAATTTTTGACGGACGGAGGAGGGGATACAACCAAAGGAAAGGGGAGAAAATTTCAATAGTATAACACCGCGCGCACCACAGTAAAAAACAATTTACTGACAAAAATATCAGTAAAATAAACTTTCTCTTGAAACGCGGTACAAAAGTGTTATAAAAATACTGTCATTTATATCAGTTTCGGTATTAAGAACTATGGTTTGTAATGGAATATCTCTTAGGACTTATAAAAAGAAATCGGACATATTAGTCCAGTTAGGGAAGGCATCTGATGATACTAGGTATTTAGATAGGGCTATGGATAGAGGAGAGGTTATTGTTCTTAATATAAACTGAGTAGAAAGTTATGCTGTATATAAGGAGGTAGAGAAATATTTTTTAGGGATATTAGTTTGAGAGGTTGAAACAATTTCTGGGGCATTAGAAAGTTCTTCTGAAAATTCAGAGGAATTAGAGGAAGCTAAAGCTAATGTAGAATATTATGCTAAGGAGAATGAGGAACTTTCGGACAAGAATGCTGCTTTAGAGAGCATATTAGATAATTTAAGGAATAAAGGTATAGACATAGGCTACGCTAATGAATAATCTAGAGTTTTTTATATATTAAACAAAAAGGAATGGGAGATAGAAGTATTTGGGGGACTAAACGTACCAAGAATTGTCAAAGATGTGGGAAGGAGATGAAAAGGGCTGCTAAGTATTGTATAGCTTGTAGGAAGGAAGTTGATAAGGAGTTGCAGAAGAAGTTTCAAGAGATAAGGAAAGAGGAGAGGAGAAACAAATCTTTAATTTCTTAACATAAACAAATGGCTGAATTTATGGACGCAACTAATACCAACAATCACGCTGGTATAGAGAGAAGGGAAGCATCAGAGAGGGCTGAAGCTATCCTAAAGTTAATTAATGAGTATAGGGTTTATGCCCACAGATTTGAGAGCCTACCCACTTGGGATGTATTAGGTTTCTTAAACAAGTTACAAGATGAGCTATTTGAGAGATTTGGGAGGGATGTTAATAATTGAGAGCTTGACAGAGCAAGGAATGATTATTTCTTATTAACTCATAAAAAGCCGTTTATGGCTTGGGATGTAGAGGAGATAAGGAGAAGGATGGATGAATGGAGTGAGGAGAAGAAATGAGATTTATCTAGTAAGACTTTACCTTCTAAGAAGACAAGATGGCAGAAAGCAATGAAGAAATAAAAAGATGACCGCAAGAAAAGAGCAAGAATGTTGTAGCTGTTAGAGAGATAGTAAGGGACTGAAAGCCTTGAAGCTGAAAGTATAAAGGAGAAGACAAGATAGCTGTTAAGAAGAAGCTAACAGAGAAGCAAAAGGCTTTTGTGGATGAATACTTACAATCTCATAATGCCACAGCTGCTTATAGAGCCGCCAAGGGTACTTTAGCCAACAGAGAGGAGTGGCTAGCTTCTGATAGGGGGAACTGAAGGGCTATGAAGAATTTGGATAAGGTAAGAGATTATCTTATGGAGAAGATAGCAACTGATGCTGAGTTATGTTTAGACTATCAGATGGAGATGATACAGAATGAGGATGTACCAGCAGCAGTAAGACACGATGCTATTAAGGATAGGCTTAATAGATTATGAGTAGGAAGGCAGAAAGAGGAAAGCACAGACTTTACTGGTATCTGAGAGGTTACCATTACTATTAAGCATAAAGCACCAGAGATAATAGAGTGAGAAGTTTTAGATGCTAACGAAAACGATGGCTAACTTATTTAACCCTAACTTTGAGATGACTGAGAAGCAAGCAGAGTGCTGGGAGTATCTCACTGATAATAAATATAGGAATATCTGATTTGGAGGATGAGCTTGATGAGGTAAGAGTGTTGTTTGAGTTATGCGATTATTATATATGTGTTGGAAATATCCTTGAACTAGGCGATTTATAGGTCGTAGAGAATTATCCAACCTTATGAAAACCACAGTTAATACCTACTATAAAATCTGACAAATCTACGAAATACCTAAAAAGTTTATGTGAAGACTAGATAAGAAATATAATATTATAAGGTTTGAGAATGGAAGTGAGATACTATTACTAGACTGTGCTACACAACCAGCAGACCCATTATTTACTAGGTTTTGAAGTCTGGAATTGACTTGAGGTTTCATAGATGAGGCTAACGAAATAGATGAGCAAGCTGTTACTATCCTAAAAACACGTATTGCTAGGCAGAAAAACAAGGAATACGGCTTAGTACCTAAGTTATTATGTACCTTCAACCCAGACCAGTGACGAGTAAAGAGGACGTTCTATACTCCACGAAAGAGTGGAACATTGCCAGAAGATACAATATTTATCCCATCTTTAGTTACAGATAATGAGTTTATAGACCCAGAGTATATAAATCAGCTTAGGAACTCAACGGATGAGATTACTAAACAGAGGCTTCTATACTGAAACTTTGACTGGTCTTGAGATGCTTGAAAGCTATTTAGACACGATGAGATAGAAGACTTGTTTGAAACTAATGTAGAAAAGAAGGACACAATGTATATGAGTGTGGATGTTGCTAGGCTTGGAGATGACAAGACTGTTATTTGTATATGGAGGGGGTTAGAGTGTATCAAAATCTTGCATTATGATAGAAATACCATAGATGATATAGCAGCCAGAATAAAAGATTTAGAATACTCTTATAATATATCTAGGCATAATATAGTAGTGGATAGTGATGGAGTGTGATGAGGTTTAGCCGATTTGTTAAGATGATGTACCAATTTCGTAAACAACAGTCGTCCATATAGATTTGAGCCAGAGAAAAAATGATTTATCCTTAGGAATTATGCCAACCTAAAAGCCCAATGCTACTTTAAGCTTAAAGAAATGATGGAAAAGAGGCTAATAAGGGTTTATGCAGATTGAGTGATTAGAGATAAACTTTCCGAAGAATTAGAAAACATCTTTATATCTGGTATAGACACAGATGGAAAGGTAAAAATCGAAGATAAAAAAGACCTCAAAAGAAGGATAAACCGCTCTCCAGACTTTGCAGATGCTATTATGTTTAGAATGATATTCCTAGTCCAAGAAACAGAGTGAAGTTCCGAGGTTATAACTGGGACTTATGAAATAGATTACGATGACTTGCTTTACTAAACCAAATCATTATACTGTACAAGCCTTGAAGTATTAGATTATTCATCTTGAGCCATAGAGAAATCTGTGGCTTTTAT
>Ga0310697_10006799_pt1 | contig 10811 bp, 10 predicted proteins | sample 172DNAGHGlowgp2_FD_203883 | JGI IMG/M metagenome (GOLD analysis project Ga0310697, IMG submission 203883) | Sheep rumen microbial communities from Palmerston North, Manawatu-Wanganui, New Zealand - 1728 DNA GHGlow gp2 (v2) (version 2) | ecosystem: Host-associated > Mammals > Digestive system >...
CCTCTCCGTTCATCGACAAGATCGAGGTCAACAAGTACGGTAAAGTGCGTCGCGCACGTATCTTCTACCTCCGCGACCTGACCGGTAAGAAGGCCCGCATCAAGGAAAGAGTCTACAAAGCTACTGAGAACGAATAAGCCGCAAGGCAACTGGCTCCATAGCTCAATTGAATAGAGCATTTGACTACGGATCAAAAGGTTACAGGTTTGAGTCCTGTTGGAGTCACTGAAAAGCCCCGCTAGAGATACCTCCAGCGGGGTTTTTCTATTATAATGCACCACGAATGCACCACCGAATCTGCTTGGTGACTATGCAAATGAACCCGTATAGAGCCAAGCACCCTGTGCGGCACTTTGGCGAAACAAGCCGCTATTCTTTACCGACGCAGCCGAGTTCCAACAACTCTTGGGCAATCTCCGGGCTCACAATGCGCATCAGATTATCATCGTCTTTGGGATTGGAAAGCAAATTCATACTGCCATACCATACGATGGATTGATCGATAATCGCAAAACGTGTATGACAATGAAGATGGGTAATGACCCGTATTCCAGCGCATTGTAGTAGATCAGGGAGCCTCCACGCCCAAGAGGCTTGAAACCGGAACCAGTCAGCCCCGGTACAGAGATTCTGCCAGGGCTGTTTTCGGTTCGCTTAAGTGGTGGTAACCTACCACCTTTGAAGGTGGTATAATACTATGCGGAAGGAATGATAAACACATCCCATTCACCGTCTTTCTCCCGCCGGGATATATACCCCTTATCCGTCATAGATTTCAAGTGCTTCTGGATGGCAGAAGTATTGATACCTATTGCTTTAGTTAAAGCTGCTATTGTGATTCCAGGTTCTGTCATCAGCAAATTCAGGATTCTGCCGGAATTGGCGCTGCGGAACACGATTCGCTGGCCGTCGTACCACCACACGTTCGCATCACGTGTCTGGATGAAATCAATATCATTACCGACTTCCTCATTCACCATTTTCTTGAACCAGTTTACGAAGTGTCGCGCCTCGCGCAGGCTGGCATGGGAACCATCGCTGGGTACCCGCCCAACTACCAGATCGGACTGATGCAAAGCCTCCAGATAGTCTTTCTTCTTCCGGCTTCGGACAACGACCATAGGATATCCGTGACGAGCCAAGATATAGTTAACTAGCAAACGGGCGATTCGGCCGTTCCCATCCTCAAATGGATGGATGCGAATATAACGATAATGGAAGAGTGCCGCCAATTCTACCGGGTCGTATTCACCGGATGCTTCTGCCTGGTTATACCAATCTACCAGATCGGTCATCAATGCAGGCGTTTCTTCCGGTGAAGCATATTCGAAACGATCACCATAGCGGGTAATGACGCTATTGGGGCGAGTCTTGTAACAGCCTGCATGAATTACGTAGCTGGTCACTGATCCATCAGGGAGTGTGCGGTACACCGTATAATCCTCACGGAGCAGAGTCAGATGCAATTGCCGGATAAAGGTCTGTGTCAGCGGCGTATCCTTCAAGGAGGATTGTTCCTTCATCATCAGCAGACCGACATTGCTTGCCTTCATTTCCTCAAAGTCTTTCATCTCCGCTTCCCCAACCACCTTTCCAAAGAGCAACAGAAGTTCTGTTTGGCCATAAGTCAAGGTGTTTCCCTCAAGATGGTTACTATTGTAGTTAAACTCAATGGTAAATTTGCGGCTGAGGCGGTCCCTATCCCTTTCCGATAGGGGTTGCAAAGCAAGCCAGGCCTCATATGTCTCTTTCCAATTCATATACGATACTTTACGCAAATATAGTAAAAAGGTGGTAACTTACCACCTTTTAGAGCATTTTTCCAGATAACGGGCGAAAATGATAAAAAAACACAATTCTGCCCACTATCAAGCAAGAAAACGCGATTATAACTGAATGCAAACTATTACTATCCAATCCATGTCCATCGGATAGATTCTAGTACTCTCATTTACCTGAAAATAGCCCCCTGAAAGAACAGTGGCTGCTATTTCGGCAAACATAGCCTGGATTGTGTTCTCATCTGCATTGCGGGCATTAAAGTCCGTCAAAGCATTTTTCATTGCCAGACCTCCTCTAATCCCTTTACCCATCCGGGGATGGGGCAATGCTTTTGAATCTCCGCGTAAATGCCGATGTTGTAGTTGTATACCTTGCAGACAGCAGTCTCGATTTCTTTACTGCCCAACAGGTCGAAGGCATTCCGGTACGGCGCCGACAACTTCACTTCCGTGCCAATACCGTGCAGCCATTCCCCATTGTTGAATTGGAGGGACACCTGGGCGATGGGGTCGTCGCCGGTCATCATATGGACCACCTTCGGGCACTTGGACGCAATGCGGTCCAGGACAGCCGACGGATTCGCGTGCTGCTGCAGCCGTTTCTCGAAGTAGTCTCCCCAGTTGCAGATAACACGCACTTCGTCCTTCGCCGCCGGTAGCACCAGCACCACACCGTACATTCCCGGCTGGTTCCGGACGATGTACTCCAGGTGGTCCTTCATGATCCGCGCCGTGTAGAGCGAATTGCCGAAGAAGGTGGCTGAGGCCGAGGTGGTCAGGAATTTGCGCATATCTAGAACTTCCGCCAGACCATCTTGTTCACCACACCCACGTAGGACTGGATGATGCGGACAACTTTTGTGGAGACGTTCTCATCCACGTAGTCCGGAACGGGAATGCCCGGGAGACCGTCGCGGATGAGGGAGACGGCGACGTCGACACTCTGGAGGAGTCCGACGGTATCGATGCCGCTGAGGACGAAGCAGCCCTTGTCCAGGGCTTCGGGGCGCTCGGTCGATGTCCGGATGCACACAGCCGGGAAAGGATGGCCGATGCTCGTGAAGAAGGACGACTCCTCAGGGAGGGTGCCACTATCGGACACCACCGCGAAGGCATTCATCTGCAGACAGTTGTAATCGTGGAAGCCCAGGGGTTCGTGCTGGATGACGCGCGGATCAAGCTTGAAGCCGCTCGCTTCCAGCCGCTTCCGGGAGCGGGGGTGGCAGGAGTAAAGGATGGGCATATCGTACTTCTCCGCCATCTTGTTGATCGCCGTGAAGAGCGACAGGAAGTTCTTCTCCGTGTCGATGTTCTCCTCCCGGTGGGCGCTCAGGAGAATGTACTTACCCTTTTCCAGACCCAGGCGGGCGTGGATGTCGCTGGCTTCGATCTCAGCCAGGTTGTTGTGCAGCACCTCCGCCATCGGCGAACCCGTCACGTATGTCCGCTCTTTCGGCAGTCCGCAGTCCGCCAGATAGCGGCGGGCGTGCTCTGAGTAGGCCATGTTCACGTCGGAGATGATATCGACAATCCGGCGGTTCGTCTCCTCCGGCAGGCACTCGTCCTTGCAGCGGTTGCCGGCCTCCATGTGGAAGATCGGGATGTGCAGCCGCTTTGCGCCGATGACGCTGAGACAAGAGTTCGTATCACCCAGAACCAGCACGGCATCCGGCTTGATCTCCACCATCAGCTGGTAGCTCTTGGCGATGATATTGCCCATCGTCTCGCCTAGATCCTTCCCCACAGCGTCCATATACACGTCCGGATCGGCCAGCTTCAAATCCTTGAAGAACACGCCGTTCAGGTTATAGTCGTAATTCTGGCCCGTGTGCGCCAGGATCGTGTCGAAATACTGGCGGCACTTGTTGATGACGGCCGAGAGCCGGATGATCTCCGGCCGTGTCCCCACGATGATCAGAAGCTTGAGCTTCCCGTTATTCTTAAAACTTGCCATAGTCTATTCCGTTATTCTATTTGCAGATCTCTCCACGCGGTCCTTCGGACCTTGGTCGAGATGACAAGTCGCTTGTCATTTCGAGCGAAGCCGTCCCCCTTTGTCATTTCGAGCGAAGCCGTCCCCCTTTGTCATTTCGAGCGGAGCCGCAGGCGGAGTCGAGAAATCTATGATTCCACCGGTTCAAAGTATGTGTCCGGCCGATCCGGATTAAACACTTCGTTACAATACATCACCGTTACAAGATCCTCCGTCTCAGAAAGGTTGATGATATTATGCGTATATCCCGGAAGCATGTGTACGGCTTCGATCTTGTCCCCGGAGACCTCCCATTCCAGGACCTCGCCGTCAGGGTCGTTCAGGTTCCGCTGCTGGATGAGGCCGTGGCCCTTGACCACAATGAACTGCTCGAACTTGGTGTTGTGCCAATGCTGCCCCTTGGTGATACCCGGCTTGGAGATGTTGATGGAGACCTGGCCGGCGTTGTGCGTATGCACCAGTTCGGTGAAGGAGCCGCGGTCATCGACATTCATCTTCAGGGGGAAGGCCACCTTTTCCTTGGGAAGATAGCTTAAGTAAGTGGAATACAGTTTCTTGGCAAAGCTCCCGGCCGGAATCTCCGGGATCATCAGCGTCGATGGCTGCTCCGCGAACTTATGCAGCAGGTCCACAATCTCGCCCAGGTTCGCCCGGTGCGTCGTGGGCACATAGCAGTACTTGCCGTCCTTCATCGGGAATACGCCCAGACCGTCGAAGTCGCAGCGATGCTCCTCGCCACGAAGGCAGCCGATCATCTCGTCCACCAGGTCGTCGATGTACAGCAGTTCCAACTCCACCGACGGGTCGTTGACCGTATACGGGAGGTCATTCGCAATGGCGTTGCAGAACGTCGCCACGGCGGAATTGTAGTTGGGCCGGCACCACTTGCCGAAGAGGTTCGGGAAGCGGTATACCAGCACCTTCGCGCCGGTCTCCTCCCCGTACCTGAGGAACAGATCCTCCCCCGCCTTCTTGCTGCGACCATACTCAGAGTTTCCGAAGCGGCCTGTCAGCGACGCCTGCTGGGAGCTTGAAAGCATCACCGGGCAGGTGTTCCCGTGCCTGCGGAGCGTGTCCAGCAAGGTCGATGCGAACCCGAAGTTCCCCGCCATAAACTCGGCGGCATCCTTCGGCCGGTTCACCCCCGCGAGGTTGAACACGAAGTCCGCCTCCGCGCACCAGCGGTCCAACTCCTCCGGCGTGGAATCGAGGTCGTACTCGAACACCTCGTCGATGGACAATCCATTGTCATTTCGACCAAGCGAAGCGCGTGGGGAAATCTTGTAATTCCGCGCCTTCCCGTCCCGGATATTCTTCAATTGTGCGCATAAGTTCCTACCTACAAAACCTTTTGCACCCGTAACAAGTATTTTCATTTCTAAACAGTTTTCTTTAGGATATCCCCCGGTCCAATCGGCTCATACGCCCCGTCCTTGACCTCCAGCAGCACCGTGCCGGATTCCAGGGACACAAGGTTGTGCCACTGGCCGGCGGGGATGTTGATGAGGGGGCCGACGGGAGTCATGTCAATCGCCGCAGTCCGGGTCCCGGAATCATCGTAAAAGTATTCGATGAAATGCCCCCGCAGGCAGACCACCGTCTCGGAGGTGGTCCGATGCCGATGGATGGGCAGCACAGTCCCGGGCTCGATGGCATTCAGCATCCGCTGGGACTGGTCGGCAGGGCTGTTCCGGAGGTCCAGGTTCATCCGCAGCCGCGGCGACTCTTTCGCCTGGGCGGTCAGGGAGTCAAGAGTTTGCTGGTCGATAATCATATCTCCTCCCCTACTCGTCCTTATACACATTCACCGTATACTTGTCGTAATCGGTGCCGTGGAAGTTGATGACGACATCGACGTAGTACTTGGTGCTGTCGACCTGGACGGTGCCGTCCTCGGCGGTCGTGCGAATGAATTCGGTAACCTTGGCGGTGCCGGTATAGGACAACTTGTCGGGGTGCTTGTCCAGGGTGTAGCGGTCCAGCCGGTGCGACACGGCCTCGGTGTCATCCTCCGTCAGCACCTGCTCCACAAACGGAGAGGAATCCTCCTTCAGATCGTCGATGCTCGGCGCTCCGCCTCCGCAGGCCGCCACCAGGAGGGCGAGAGGAAAAAGGTAGAAATGTTTCATAGATTATTTCACGATATTCGGAATCCCGTTTAGCTCGTTCTGGATGTACTCGAGCGAAGCGATCTTCGCCTTCGTCTCCTCAAGATTCAGCCGCCGGGTGTTGTCCGAGTTGAACTCGTCGATGGTCGCGCGCTTGACGTCGCCTTCCTTGAAGTACTTGTCGTAATTGAGGTCGCGGTTGTCGGCGGGGACGGCGTAGAAGTTGCCCATGTCGATGGCCTTCGCGGCCTCTTCCTTCGTCAGGAGCGTCTCGTACATCTTCTCGCCGTGGCGGATGCCGATGACCTTGATGTCCTCCTTCTTGCCGCCGAAGAGCTCGCAGACCGCCTCGGCCTGCGTCTGGATCGTGCAGGCGGGGGCCTTCTGGACCAGGATGTCGCCGTTCTTGCCATGCTCGAACGCGAACAGGACGAGGTCGACGGCCTCCTCGAGGGACATAATGAACCGCGTCATCTTCGGCTCCGTCAACGTAATCGGATTCCCCTTCCGGATCTGGTCGATCCACAGCGGAATCACGGAGCCGCGGGAGCACATCACGTTGCCGTAGCGGGTGCAGCAGATCTTCGTATCACCGCTCAGGCGGCTCTTCGCCACCGCGATCTTCTCCTCGATGGCCTTGGTGATGCCCATCGCGTTTATCGGGTACGCCGCCTTGTCCGTGGACAGGCAGATCACACACTTCACGCCCGCGTCGATGGCCGCATCCAGCACATTGTCCGTGCCGATGACATTGGTCTTCACGGCCTCCATCGGGAAGAACTCGCAACTCGGGACCTGCTTCAGCGCCGCGGCATGGAACACATAGTCCACCCCCTTCATCGCATACTTCAGCGTGCTCTTATTCCGCACATCGCCGATGTAGAACTTGATCTTGTTCGCCACCTCCGGCATCCGCGCCTGGAAGTCGTGCCTCATATCATCCTGCTTCTTCTCGTCGCGGGAGAAAATGCGAATTTCGCCAATGTCCGTGCAGAGGAAACGGTTCAGGACGGCGTTGCCGAAGCTGCCTGTGCCGCCAGTGATTAACAGGGTTTTGTCTTTGAATAAACTCATATTGATTGTTGTTGTCTATTTATCTTGTAAAGATATGCATTATTTAGCATTCTAGGCTACTGACCGGTTGCTGAGCTTGTCGAAGGGCCGATCGTGTTCCCCCCTCATTCCTGGCTTTACCCGGAATCTTTCATGTCATTCCGACTCTCCCATTTGCTGTCAGTTTCAAGGCTACTCGATCTCCGCTTCCCGCTGTTTTTTGAGTTCAAAATGATACTGGAACAGTCTAATCGACGACATATTATCGGTCACAACAATCGGGACACAGTTCTTGCTTCGTATGTTTATCAGCGTATCAATACTGGGATGATCATGACTGTTCTTCTCTCCAACAGAAACAAAGCCCAATTGTGCAACCTTATATAATTCAGGATGATAATTCAATCTCGATCCATGGTGAGGCACCTGAATTGAACCTATTTGTTTCCATATAGGGTCATAGAAGAACTTTAGATTATTGATAAAAGACTTTGGTTCAAAATCACCTGTAAACAAACAACTAGGAGTACAATCGCAACAACACCCACAGTCAAAACAACAACTGTTCATACACCAATAGCGAACTGATGCTCTATAATCCTTAAATCCCGAGAACAATGTCATTGAATAGACATTATGGTTTTTACCAAAAAACTTTTCGTAAATCTTCTGACAATCGTCAACATGACTCTTAATCCGTTTAGGTGCGTCAGCAACAGAAAAACCGATATACGGTTGTAGTTCCTTCGCGAAATCCTCAAATTGTTTTGGTTTTTTAATATTTGCGGGAGGATTATACGGGATATAAACCCAGATAGGTTCGGATTTGAAACAAAATATCGTCTTTGATTTTACGATACCCACTTTTACATCCCCCGACAAATCTACCTCATCTCCCTCTTGCTCTATATTAATCCGGTCTTCTAGTCCAGCGAATTCCACTTTAATAATCTTTGTAGTTCCATAATGGTCATTCTCCCCATAAAGATCTAAAACAAGATTATTAATTTGCGTCCCTGCTCGATTACTCTGGATGCGATTATACACTAATGCTTCCAATATCATCTCATTCGTCAATTGTGGAAGGATCAGATACTTGACATCAGCATTCTTCAACAAATACTCCAGTCCATTGATATGGTCGGCATGTAAATGAGAAATGAAGACAGCATCGATCTCCATCCTATTGCCAGAAGAGTCCTTGTGGAGATACTTCTTTAAGTATTCCTCCATTGACTTTTTACTGCTTCCCCCACAATCATACACAACAGTATGCTTGTCGGAATCACTCTCAAGGGTTTCAGTATAAAAACCTCCCTGTCCTACGGGGTGAATAGTGCGGATGATTTCCATGTTTCTTATATTCATTACGACTCCAAATAATCTTGTACACTATCAAACATATCTGCGTCTAATCTCATATCATCACGATAGCATATTTTAAAGATGATTTTTGTCTCTATCAGAGAATTATTCACTGAGTAAAGATAATCATTAAGAGCAATTAGCTCTTTAATCAGCCAATTATGCTTCCTCATCATCCACTGACAGAGAACCATGCAGTTATTCTCGGAACATATATGAGGAGATCCATTCGAGCTCAATATGTGGATAATCATACAGTCATCTTCTTTATTATGTTCCAATTGGCATCCCTCACATTTCTGTTTCTTTGAAGCGACTGTTAGTTGCTTAAAGTTGAGATGAAGAGCCAAATTGATTACTTCAGTGATCGGTTTTACATTGTTTGCGGCTCCCTCATTAGTAATGTAATCTGTTTTCAATTCAATCTTATCTGTCACAAGATGAGATATCCAATGGAACTGAGAAGTAAGCGGCAAGTTCTTTAAGTTTTGTCTCAACAAATGATAGTTAACCCTATCATTCGCGACATCTAACAAATCCGCCAGTCTAATAAGAATCATAAGATACTTCAAACTGATTGTATCATCTTTAGCTCTTGACTTAAGTCCATAAACATCCATAACATCATACCCATGACTTTCTGAGACTCTTGACACATACGACAGGAGAGTCGGCTCCAGATAGCTGAGGAGTGAGTTCGACCGGTCACGAATGAACTTGGCGCTATCTTTCGCATGGCTATCACGTACTAACCCTTCAAAGTATTCATAAACCTCATTAAAAACTACAATCAGGAATTTTCCGGCTTCTTTTATCCTCGAATTCTTCGTATCCTTTGTACTAATATCATTAAACCTTTTCACCTCTTCTTCCATTCTAGCCATCAGGTTCGAGATCAGGTTGATATTACTCCCATTATCAGAACTCATTCGCCCTAAATCCGGATGAATCACCATACTAATATCGTGAAGGTAGCAAGCTAGAAATAGGATATAGTAATCCACATTCTTCAACTCAAAGTAATCAATCCTGTTTGTCAACTCTAGCACTTTTGTGATGAGTGTAACAGCATGCTCTTCATTGTGCAAAGTATAAGAATTCAAGAACTTGGAGCCGTTATACCACAATCCTTTCGTAAGCCTGTGAGTCAATATCAAAGAGTCCACCCATTCTGGATTCCGCACATTCAAAATAAAGATATTGAGTACCTCAAGTATTCCAATATCTATTCCCATTCGATCTGAGACATCTTTTTCCTCTATGTGCTCTAAGAATTCCTCGAACTGCTCCAAACAAAAATCTCGATTCCTAAGATAGGAAAGAATCCTCAGTTCAGAATACCTAATCCTCCTTGCGTTCATCTTGGTAAAAGCAAGCGCATTAGAAGGAACGATGTCCATAATCTCTGAGAAGAAAACATTCAGTATCCGACGCTGGTATTCTGCTGAGGCTTTTAAAACAAAGGAGGTAAACGCTTTATTTTCAAAGCCCTTATTCAGCATCTCATAAATACTGGGCACATGTTCATTGTTGTTACTTTGTGACAGAAAAGCCCGGAACTTCTCCATCTGCTTATCTGAATCCAAACTCTTCAGTCCACTGAAGTTTTCTCTGGCCCATCGCACAAGTGAGGCATAAATATCCTGCGACATGGATTTCATTTTATATGCAGCCTCAGCGTCCTTTGCATAAAAAAGAAACTTTGTCTTCCCTTTAGTCTCAACGCTACATTCTCTGAGCATCTTCTTTTCAAAAGCAATTATTTCTCGCATGATACTTTCTGCCTCTTTCTTTGCCTGCTTCTGAATGAGCAACCTATACTCTTGCTGGAAAATATCTTCGTCAAACTGCTCAAAGAACTCTTCAGCACTTGTCGCTTTTTCTAAAAAACGCCTCCGGTAGTCCGACAGCATCTCTTCGTTTGGCCCCCCCTCTTTCCGAATCTTCAATAGTCGATTGCGATAAAGGAAAAACTTTTTATAACGCCGTAACTGTTTGAGTCGAGATATTGCTTTTCCATTTCCATTTCCTTCTCCTTCCTTCTGCTGTTGAGTCAGTTCATTGATTTCATGCGTTATCACTTTATCGATCGCCTCCAGCTTTTTCAGTGACACTTGATCGTCTATCTCGTCCAGATTGTACATCAGCCTCGAATGCATCGAAACTTCTCTGGTCATATTGGCTATTAGCCCAAACTGGTTATCAATATCGTCAATGAGTGTAAAGATGCTCTTTTCGTTCTCATGGAACTTTATTACATATTTCAGTTTCTTTTGAAACGCTAGATAATTAGCATCAACAAATCTATCTAATGTGCTCTTATGCTTTTCAGCATCGCCACACCATTTTTCTAGTCTCTTATTTAGTAGAACAATCTTCTCCTTGAATAAAGACTCGTCAAGCTTTGCCTGAATACTACTGATGCGTTAATTTTTTAAAATAATGTAAGTTCATTGACATCCTGATTTGGAATGAGTGGCTGAGGCGTTGTGACGAGCTGTCCGAGGTCCA